>CETS01060440.1_pt1 | contig 54900 bp, 59 predicted proteins | sample 356391 | NCBI WGS metagenome assembly CETS01 (sample SAMEA2622673, study PRJEB7988) | marine metagenome | isolation source: saline water (ENVO:00002010), including
CCGCGGCGGCGGCGGTGGCGGTGGTTATCGCGGCGGCGGTGGCGGCGGCGGCTTCCGTGGCGGTGGTGATCGCGACGGCGGTGATCGTGGCCCACGTCAGCCAATGCAGATCGAGCGCGAAGGCGTTACCGGCACTGTGAAGTTCTTCAATCAGGAACGTGGTTTCGGCTTCATCACTCCTGATGGCGGCGGAGATGATGTTTTTGTGCACATTTCTTCAGTTGAACGCTCTGGCCTGCCAGGTGTGGAAGACGGCATGAAGCTGGTCTTCGACCTTGCCGCTGACAATCGCGGCAAAGGTCCAAAAGCCGTCAATCTGAAGCCTTTTGGCGAGGATGGCGCAGCTGGCGCCGAAGGCGGCGAAGAGGAATAGTCCTTCGCTCTCACAAAATTGAAAAAGCCTGCCATCCGGCAGGCTTTTTTTGTATCTTTCAGCTGTCGGAAAAGGGGTGCCGCAAGCGCCCCTGCCCAATTAACTTTCAGGTGGGTCTTCCAGGAATCCGCGGTTACGCAGCAGAGGTTCCGGGCTCGGGTCTGAACCACGGAAGCGCCGGTAAAGCTCATCGGCCTCTTCAAGCTCGCCGGCTTCATAGACGTTTTCTTTCAGACGCTTTGCCAGCACCGGATCAAAGATATCGCCCGCTTCCTTGAAGGCCATGAATCCGTCAGCATCCAGAATCTCAGACCAGAGATAAGCGTAATAGCCAGCCGAGTATCCACCCGCAAAAATGTGCGAGAAATAGTTCGAGCGATAGCGCGGCTCGATCTCGGGGATCAGGCCATATTCTTCCAGAACCTTTTTCTCGAATGCACGGACATCAGTAATGTCAGCCGCCTCTTCCGGGGTCAGCATGTGCCAGCGCAGGTCGAGCAGTGAGGCCGCAATATACTCGGTCGTCGCAAAACCCTGATTAAAGGTCGAAGCGGCTTCCATCTTTTCGATCAGCTCAGCCGGGATTGGCTCACCGGTTTCGTAATGCTTGGCATACTCGGCCAGGATTTGTGGATCACCGGCCCAGTGCTCAAGAATTTGCGCCGGGAATTCGGTGTAATCGCGCGGGCCACCAACGCCGGACATACGATCGTATTTGATGGTGGTGAGAAGGCCGTGAAGCGCATGGCCGAACTCGTGATAGAGCGTCTCCACTTCGCCAAATGCCATGAGAGTGGGATCACCCGCACCTGGCTGAATCAGATTGAGATTGTTTGTCACGATTGGGCGAATGTCCGCGCCACCGACGTTTGAGGCAGAGCGATAAGACGACATCCATGCGCCACCACGCTTTGAGTCGCGCGCATACATGTCAGACATGAAAACGCCGATCAGACTGCCATCCGGATTGGTCACTTTCCAAGCCTTCACAACAGGGTTCCAGATTGGGGCGTCTTCGATGGGCTCGAATTCAATATTGAAAAGTCGCGAAGTGACGTCGAACGCGGCCTGACGCATTGTGCTGAGTTCGAAATACGGTTTCAGCGCGGCGTCATCAAAGGCGTATTTGTCCTGACGAACTTTCTCAGACAGATGCCACCAGTCCCAGCCCTCGACTTTGTAGCCATCACCGGACTCGTTCACGAGTGCCTGCATGTCGGCGAGCTCTTCCTTGGCGCGCGCCAGACCTGGCTCCCAAACAAGGAGCAAGAATTCCTCGGCCTGCTCTGGTGTTTTGGCCATACGAGTTTCGAGTTGGAAGGCGGCATGGCTTTCATAGCCGAGAAGCTGCGCGCGTTCGGCGCGAAGGCGAACCGTCTCCAGAATGATCGCATCGGAGTCGTTATCATCCCCGTTGGAAGCGCGGTTGCGATAGCCATTGAACATGGTCTCACGCAGTTCGCGGTTTTCCGATTGCGTCATGAAGGCTTCATAGGTGGAGCGGTTCAGATTGTAGAGCCAGCCATCTTTATCCTTGGCTTCTGCAGCTGAGGCGCCTGCATTGATAAGCGACTGAGACAATCCGGCCAGATCCGCTTCATCCGTGATGTGAAGCTCAAATCCATTCGTTTCACGCACAAGATTCTGACCGAACTGGGTCGAAAGCTCTGAGAGACGTGAGTTGATTTCACGCAGACGCGTTTTGTCTGCCTCACTGAGATCAGCGCCGCGGCGCGTAAAATCGCGATAAGTGAGTTCAACAAGGCGCTCGTCTTCACGACCGAGCCCCATAGTCGGCAAGTTTTCATAGACCGTCTTCACTCGACCGAAAAGGTCCTGATTAAGATAGATGGCGTCTGATTCCTCAGTCAGTTTACGACCGACTTCGGACTCAAGTGCACGGAGTTCGTCTGTCGTATCCGTGTTGGTGATATTGTTGAAAACAGCTGAGACTTTGCTGAGAAGCTGCCCGGACTGGTCGAGCGCGACAATCGTGTTTTCAAAGCTCGGTGGCTCGTCATTCTCAACAATGGCAGAGATATCGTTGCGCATTTCAGCGATACCGGCATCAATGGCCGGCATATAATCTTCGGTTGAGATCTCAGAGAAAGGCGGAATACCGTAAGGTGTATCCCAGTCCGCCAGCAGCGGATTATCCGATACGGCTGGCGTTACAGGCACTTCCTGTTCTGCGGCTTGCGTCGATGATTCTGTTTCTGGCTGCGAACACCCAGTCAAAAGCGCCATAGAAGCAGCTGACGCGATAAGCAGACTTTTCCACATAATCCGCATTCCCTCATTCAGATTTCCCCGCCGGCTTCCCGGCCATTGGGCGCAACTGTGACAATTTCTCTTCCCGTGTCGAGTGAATTCAGGCCGAATTTTCTATGTTTGCGGCAAGCTGTTGCTCGCAAGCACTCGAGTGCGCTCAAATTGTTCGGACATTCCCTCGACCATCCAGAGAGATTACCCGGTCACAGCCAATCGACTGCACGAACCAGTCGTCGTGGCTGACCACAATAAGCGCACCCTGATAGCCCTCAAGTGCTGCTTCAAGTGTCTCAATTGACGATATATCGAGATGGTTGGTTGGCTCATCCAGAATAAGGAGCTGCGGCGCCTCCGGCGCGCTGAACGCCATGGCCAGCCCGGCCCGCATGCGCTCGCCGCCACTCAGAATGTCAGGCGTTTTTTCTGCCTCAAGATTACGAAAGGCGAACCGGGCAAGAATGGATCGGGCTTCATGCTCGGTCAGGCCTTGGCACTCGGACATCAGATTCTCGACGAGGTTTTTCTGAGGAGTAAGGAGGCTGAGGTGTTGATCAAGCCAGGCACAGGCGTAACCAGATTGCTGTACTGTCCCAGAACGGGGCTGAACCCCACCTGTCAGACATTTGATGAGCGATGTTTTGCCCGCACCATTTGGCCCGCGCAGCACCCAGCGCTGGCCCGTTTCAATCTTGAGTGAGAGCTTCGAGAACAGCGTGCGTTCACCATATGCCAGCTCCACACTATCGAGTTCTGCAAGCACCCGTCCAGACGGAATGTCTTCACATGAGAGATCGATGGAAAGCGGCGTGAGGATCTCAATCTTCTGGCGTGCGCTCTGAAGCGCGCCTTCTGCCTCTGACACCTTTCGTTCGCCGAGCCGCGCATCGCGAGAACTTGTGTTTTCTGACCGTTCTTTCTGGGCATCCAGAAAAAGCTTGGACTGAGACCTTGAGGCCCTGGCGCGCTGACCCACCTGGTCGCGCCGGGCTTTTCGCTCAGCATGTTGCTGAACATCCCGACGAGATTGAACCAGATCGCGCTCGGCTTTTGATTTCTCTGTTTCGGCCCGCTCCAATGCAGCCTTGCGATGAGCTTGAAATTCTGACCAGCCGCCAGAAACGACTGTCACTTCGACCGGGGAGAGATGGACAATACGGTCCATGTGTTCGAGCAGAGTGCGGTCGTGACTGGCAACGATGGCAATGCCTTTCCAGCGCGACAGAAGATCTGAAACCGTCTGGCGCCCTGCGGTGTCCAGGTTATTCGTAGGCTCATCCAGAAGAAGAATGTCCGGCTCGCGCAAAAGCGTACGGACGAGCTCTATTCGTGTGCGCTCCCCACCACTGAAACCCGCCATGGCTCTGTTCAGAGGAAGACTGTCAAAGCCAACTTCGCGCAAGCAGGTCTCGATACGGCCTGGCAGATCCCAGTCGGCGAAATCAAAGTCTTCAGCGCTACCCTCCCCGGCTTCGATGCGTGCCAGCCGCTCGCAGGCGGTGCGCACACCGAGCGCGTCCTGCACCTCGCCTGAAGCCATGGCATGTTGGCGTAATACCGCGATCCGGCCCTGATGGCTGACCGTTCCGGCCTCAGGAGCGCGTTTTGACAGGATGATATCGAACAGGGTCGACTTCCCTGCACCATTCCGGCCAACAAGGCCAATGGTTTCGCCAGGGTTGGCGCTGAGAGTCAGATTGTCGAAAAGCGGTGTGCCGTCTGGCTTAGCCGCGGACAGACCATCGAGTGTGAGATGAAATTGCATGAGTGAACACCGGGAATTGAGGACAGAAAGCGATACGGGTCCTCAAAGTGTTCATTCATTCCTCCATCGGTTGGTCGAGATGCACGTATAATGAGCACGCGCCCGTTTCAAGTGTGAAGGCGCGAATATTGCTGGCCAGATGAACTCGTCGATGGCAAATCCCAGCCATGCGCATGAAACTTCCACAGACCTGCCAGCAGACACACGCCAAGGGCGTGGGCAGGCGTGTGCGCATGCGGTTGATCGACTGATCCACCGACTTCGACCCGCCTCGGCGGGTTTGAGCATACCGGGCCCGCCCTCTTCAAGGACCCGATCCCATGTTCACTTCTGATGCTGAAATCCACGAGATCGCAACACGCCTGATTGACTGCACGTTGCCCAAGCCCGGCTGGACGCATGCCGCACATTTTGCAGCCGCAGTCTGGCTATTGCAATCGCCCGACTACGTCGCCGAACGTGATATGCCAGACATGATCCGGCGGTATAATCTCGCATGCGGCGTAGAGAATACCGAAAATAGCGGATATCATGAGACGATCACACTCGCCTCCATCCGGGTGGCAAAGCACGTAATTTCAGCGCTGCCACAAACCACGCCCCTTTTCGAGGCAACGAATGCGGTGCTCTCGTCCCGGTATGGCCGATCAGACTGGATTTTGGATTACTGGTCGAAAGCTCGTTTGTTTTCACAGCGCGCAAGGCATTCCTGGCTCGATCCTGATATCAAAAACCTGCCAGATGCGGAGTAAATCTGCAGATTATCCTTGGCGCTACGGGCTTACGGGTTCAGATTGTAATAATGAATCTGGCCGGGATCGATCTCAATCTGCTTGTTGTCTTCGACGCGCTCATGGTCGAGCGGAATACGACGCGCGCAGGTGAGAGGATTGGCATGTCTCAGCCTGCTGTTTCAAAGGCGCTGAACCGCCTCCGGTATATGTGTCATGATGAGCTGTTCGTCCGGTCGCCTGACGGCATGCAACCCACCCCGCGCGCGCTGGAACTGGCGACACCCGTTCAGCAGGCGTTGCAGGAAATATCGAACGCACTGGAGCCGGGAGAGTTTAATCCGGCAACGGCTCAGCGCTCCTTTCGCCTCGTCACCAGTGACCTGATTACGCGGCTGTTCATGCCTGCTGTCATGGCCCGTCTGGATGTGGAAGCGCCGGATGTTGAGGTGCACCTCTCGAGCGTGACTATGGACACGCTGGAACGGCTTGAGAAAAGCGAAGCGGATCTGGCGATCATTTCAGCGCCGCCTCCAGGCCCACCATTTGAATCTGCGGTCGTGATTGAGACCAGTGAATCTGTTCTGATGATGCGTGAAGGGCATGAGCTCTCAGAAGGGGAGCTCAACCTCGAACGGCTTCAGTCAGCGCGGTATATCTCGATTTCAGTGGCTGGGAGCGCACAGGGCACATATGCCGATGTCTTCGCCACCAATCAATTGAACCGAAAAGTCAGTCTGACCATCGACCAGATCATTGCCGGGCCTGCAATTGCAGCCGCCAGCGAACTCGTCATGATCGTTCCGCGTCGGCTGGCAGCGTATCAGGCCTCTTTCCAGAATGTGACCTATCGATCTTTGCCCGACTGGCTCCAGGTTCAGGCTCCTGACGCCAGGCTCGTCTGGCATAAGCGACTAAACAACAACAGACCGCATGTCTGGTTCAGAGACTTGCTTCTGGACGTGGCGAAGGATCGCCCCCAATATTCCCGCAGGGCATATTCTGAATAATCTAAATTCATTAGACGAATAGTGTAGTCAGCTATATTTTAGGTTTGCGGTCATTAAGAACCGACGCCAAACTGACGGAGACTACACAATGAAAACCGGACTTGTTCTCGCATTCGCTATCGCTCTTGGCGCGCCTGCTGCGCTGGCTCAAGACGCAACTTCTGTCAAAGCAGAATTCAAATTCGAATCTAACCGCACGACTCTGGACAACTATGAGTCCATCCAGTCCAAAGCGAACGCTGTCTGCCGCGACGCTGCTCGTCGTTCAGACACTTTCACCCGCACTGACACAGCTGAAACTGTGAAGAACTGCAAAGCTGAACTGGTTGACGCCGCTGTTGCAGCGCTTGGCGTCTCAGAACTCAGCGACATGCACGCTGGCCGTTCGTAAGAGGTTCGAAGACTTAAGACTTTTCGCCGGGTCGCGTAGCGAGTTCTGACCCGGCCAAGTCACCGTTTTCCTTGGCGCCCTGTTTGGGGCGCTTCCTCCCAAACTAAAAAGCCGCCGAGTTATCGGCGGCTTCTTTTTTGTCCGCCTTTCTGAATTTGTCGCCGAGACTGGTGAATTGTTCGGCGAAATCTTCAACGCTGCGAAGATCCCTGTCGAGCTGGGCCATGGTGCGAGTGAAATCCGGGCTTGTTTCCTTTGCCCACGCCTCTTCAGCCCGGAACAGTATCGCCGACAAGCCGACGGCATTTGCATGAATGGCCGGACCATCTTCCTCGGCACATGTCAGCATCCAACGCGCGGTTCGCAACCGGCGGCCAGCCGCCTTCAGACGACGCAGTGGATCGAACATCCAGCTCTTTCGGATTGAGAGAATGGCGTCACGATGCTTTTCCATTTCCTCAAAACGCAGCATGGCGACTTCAAACACGCGCTCGCGAAGCGATGCGTCGGCTTCAACAGGCTCACAGCAGCAAGCCTTATCCAGACGCTGATCCAGTTCGTCCACCAGACCATCCTTGTCAATTTCGCCGTAAAAGTCAGCCAATGTCTTGTTCGCTTCTCGAGCAATTTCAGCCAGGGAAATACTGTTCCAGGGCTTCTGCGCCGCCAGCGTCAGCGCCGCTTCGAGCGCCACATCCATGCGTCCGGTATCGAGGGTCATTGATGAGCTCTCCTTTATTGCAGCGGGTGAATCAGGGGTCTCCTCTCGCAAGTTCCTTGTCGCGAGCGACCGCCTGACCGATTGCCTCTCTTAATAGAGATGTGAAGGCATTCTCATCCATCAAGACCTCCAGAGCCGCTGCCGTAACGCCTTTCGGGGATGTCACGGCTTCTCTGAGCGCGCTGGCGGGTTCATCTGACCCGTCCAAAAGTGCTCCTGCACCGATCACGCCGCGGCGGGCAAGGCGCATGGCAAATTCTGGTGCAAGCCCGTGGGACACACCAGCTGCTGCGAGTGCCTCGACCAGATGAAACACATAGGCAGGCCCCGATCCAGAAATGGTCATGGCGACCTGTAACTCTTGTTCTGAAACAGGCCCTTCCACCCAGCCGAGCGGAGCTAGCAAGTCGCGGACGAGCGCGATTTCGTCCTCTGATATGCTCTGATCGCAGCTGAGAAGCGTCACGCCCTTTCCAACAGAGCCAGGCGTGCTTGGCAAAGCCCGCACAATCCGGTGTGTACCCATGACCTCAGCCATGCGTTGTATAGACCAGCCTGCCATGACGGAGACCACCAGCGTTTGGCCATCGCAGAGTCGGCGTGCTTCATCAATAATTTCACCAAAGACCTGCGGTTTGACGGCAAGAACTAGAATATCGGCTGGTGCATGCTCTGGATTGAGGCGGATCGCCCCCGCATCTGTCCATTCGGCAACGCGCGGTGTCGGTCGTGGAGCGAAGACAGAAATATCAGGCTTTGGATCAGCGCGCAGCCAACCCTCGGCCATGGCCGTGCCCATGCGGCCACAGCCAAGAAGTGCAATTGAGTGAGACATCTGCGGACCCTAACGGCGGGTCTGATGGCGATCAATCACTGAGAGTCACGAGTTTTAAAAAGCCCTGCTACCCTTTTGTAGACGAGAGTCCCGATTGCAATCAGCGCGATGAATGCCGCAACAAAGAGGAAAGTGAATTTCAAGCTGGTCAGTGCTGATTTGATCGGGATGAGCGCTGTATCGTTTGAGCTCAAAAGCAGAACCTGCACAACGCCCTCAATCAGATCCGTTAGAATGGTGAGACCGGCGGGCACCGCCAACCAGGGACCGGCCTTCGGGAAAGCGAGTAAGGCGAGTCCGGCGAAGAAACCGCCATACGCTAACGGGTAGATGACATCCAGAGTGAGCGTCACCCAGATATGCACTTCCTTCTGACCCGGTGAATAGGCCTTGAGTTCTCGGGCAATAACATCAGGGCGCGTCAGACTGTCGAGCAACGTTATCTCCCAATGGGAGGACACGAAACCAAAGCTTGCTCCAGTGAGGAGTATGATAAAGAACAAAATCCAGAGCATCGCTGGCTTCGAAAGAAGATGCATCTCTCTCCCCTTTCCAGCCCAGCGCGCCTCTACTTTGAAGTCCGCTGAGTCAAAGACCTTCTGTGGCATTCGTGAATACCAATCCCGGAAGACAGACTATCTCTAACCACCGAGCTTTTCTGCAGAAGTCTAACGATCCACGATCATCTGGAATCCACCGAACACCATACGCTTGCCATCAAGCGGCATTTCTGAAGCACCTGGCAGTTCAGGGTCACTCATCATTTTTTGCATCGCGGCGTCACAGGTCGCTTTGTCCGGCCATTCCATCCATGAAAAGACAACCGTCTCATCGTCCTGTTTTTTCACTGCCATGGGAAAAGATGTGACTTCGCCATCGGGAACATCTTCGCCCCAACATTCGACAACCCGCGTGGCGCCCAGTCCTTTGAAGTAGTCCACCATCTTCTCTGAAAAGTCCGTGTAAGCCTGCTTATTGGCTGTCGGAACAGCCGCCAGAAATCCGCTGACAAAATGCATGGTTTATCCCTCCAGATTGAGATGCTTCCCTGACAGAGCTTAGACATGTTATTATGTTGATATCAACTTATTATTGGTGAGAATATGGCATGGATCAGAATCACACCAATTCTCTTGTCATGACCGAAATGGACCCAGAGCTGCCAATCGAAACCACAGTGGAAGTGAAGGACACGTGTTTGTGCTTCAGGACTCAGCGCGCTGCCCGCGCGCTGGCCCGGCGCTTCGATCAGGCTTTTGCACCGCTGGGCCTCACACACGGTCAGTTCTCACTCCTCATGACGCTGAACCAGCCCCAACCACCCAAACTGACACACCTCGCCGCTTTTCTGGGCATGGACCGAACAAGCGTGACGGCGAAACTGAAAGCGGTGGTCCGCAATGAGTGGGTGAATGTCGAGGCAGCCCCCAACGACAGACGAAACCGAAATTTTTCACTCACGGATGCTGGCCGAGAGATATTGAAGCAGGCCGTACCGATATGGCGCAGAACGCATGCTGAAATCGAGCGGGGCTTCACGGCTTCAGACCTCTCGGAACTCAAGACCAGTCTCGATCAGCTCGCTGCAGAATAATTCTGTTATCCGGGAGCTTTTTCCCCGTTCGGGCGTTTGGATCTGGTATTTTGTATCGGGAGATAATGTCATGCGATCGGTGATGGGTATTCTGGCACTTGCGACAGCTTGCGCTCTGCCTGGCTGGGCCACCGAAGATTCGATTGATGATCGCTTTGATGGGCAGTACCGGGCCGTGACCGAACTCGCAGATTACTGGGACAATGCTGAAGAATGCCGTGCTGGCATGGAGTTCGACGTCGTATTGGAAGACGGCAATTTCTCCTCGCAACCTGCAGGCCTCGCCAAAGGCATAATGACCTCAGACGGCTATTTCAAAGGCGAGTTCGCCCTCGCCGATGAGAAGCTTGTGGATTTCGAAGGCATTGTGGAGGGTAATCAGATCATTGGCAGCGCCCTTGCGCCTGACGAAAGCTGCGCCTGGCAGGTTACACTGACAGAACAATTCGACGACAAAGCCTATTAATGAGACACGGTTGGCCTGAAAATCAGGCCTGACCAATCGTCTCGAACATCGCGGTTTCCAGAGCTTCCGAGGCGGATTTGCCGGCCCAGATGACGTAGTTCATGCTCGGCGTGAACTTTTCAATCGCACGAGTGGCTGCGGAAATTACCGAGGAGATTTCTGACCCTGCCGGCTCACTCCGGCCCGACATTGCGATCGTGTGGCGGAACAGAATGATGTCATCCATCGGCCAGAAATCGAAATGACCAAGCCAGAGCTGCTCATTGATCATGACCAGAAGCTCATTGAGCGCGTTCCGGCGAATAGCCGTCGGTTTAACATCCAGCGTCAAGGAAAACTGTAGCGACTCGGTTTCTTCACGCATGGTGAAGACACCGCCCATATCGCCCCAGTGTGTCGGGATGATGCAGTGGACCGAATTATAACCGTCCCGCTCATAGGACCAGTCAGCATCCTCAAGCACGCGCTCGATGAGATCGAGTGAGTTCTCGACGGTATCTTCTGCCTGTGTGGAAGAAAAAGTCGTCATGGCGTGCCCTCCCTAGCCTGTTGGCGCGGGGTGATTCCCGTAAATCCGAGCTATCATGAGTCTCAGACCAGCCCCAAAGGGCGCGCGCAAAAAAGTGTGCAATCAGTTGAGCGGTGTTGTTTGCAAGTCTCAGGCCTATTTGCCCGACTTCGGCTTGCCTTCCAGTTCAGCCACACGCTTTTCAAGCGCTTCGACGCGCTCAAATGCTGCCTGTGCCAGTGCCTTGAGGGCCTCGACTTCGTCACGGCGGGCCAGATCCATTTCAGACACGAATTTCTCGCCCTGGGCACGAAAGGCTGTTTTGGCCTCATCGCCCGCAGACTGAGCCGCTTCCATAAATCCGGTCATGACTTTTGCCATGTCATCGAGGAGTGGATTTCCGTTTGCCATTCGATTACTCCTTCAGGCTAAGCGTGTGGGTTTACCCCGGCTTCTCTCTCATGGCTATGTGGCTCTTATTCTGAGCTGATAAAAGGGGAATGTTCAGCGTGGCTCTCAGCTTTCCGGAAATCTATCCGGCGGTCATCTCGATTCCGCAGTTTTCAATTGGCGGACTGACGATCGGCCCAATAAATATTCTCTGGTACGCCATGGCTTATGTCGCGGGGCTCGTACTCGGCTGGCGCTATGCTGTAGCGCTTGTAAAGCGGCCACGACTTTTCGGCGGCACCTCACCGGTAAGTTCTGACGTCATCGACGACTATCTGTTCTGGGTCACGGTAGGTGTCATCCTGGGCGGCCGTCTCGGCTATATGTTTTTCTACCAGATCCCCTATCAGTTTGATGAGTTTGCAGCTGATCCGCTCATGATCCTTCGGATCTGGGATGGCGGCATGGCCTTTCATGGCGGCCTGATCGGAGTGGCGCTGGCGACCATATATGTGTGCCGCTTGCACAAGGTGCCTCTGTTGCGCATGGCTGATATTGCAGCCGCGGCGACTCCCATCGGACTATTCCTCGGTCGCTGCGCGAATTTCATCAACGCCGAACTTTATGGCCGACCAACAGACAGCAGCTGGGGCATGGTTTTTCCGCAAGGCTATGGCTCAGGGGGGCCGCCTCAAGCCTTCGACTGGGCCACCAAAAGCTGGAAATATATCTGTGATCCGGACACGATTCCTGCAGCGGCACGAACCGTGGAAACCTGCTCCGTACGGCTGACCGATGGTAGTATTCTCTCTGAAGTGCCCCGTCATGCGAGCCAGCTTTATGAGGCCGGACTTGAGGGGCTTGTTCTGTTTACCGTTCTGGCGATTGCCGTCTGGGGCTTTAAAGCCCTCAGCCGTCCAGGTCTTGTGTCTGGTCTGTTTCTTCTCGGATATGCTGCGGGCAGAACATTCGCCGAGCAATTTCGCCTGCCAGATGCCTTCGTTGACGGCCTTCCGGGCTGGTTGACCATGGGTATGCTGCTTTCCGTTCCCATGATCCTTGGCGGCGCCTACCTTGTCTGGCATGCACTGTCGAAACCCAATTCGCCAAACTCATCTGTCGCTGCGGAGTAGTTCGTGTCGCTGAAAGAGCGCCTGATCCAGACCATCAAATCCGATGGTCCGATGTCGGTATCCATGTTCATGCAGACTTGCCTGCATGAACCGAAAGACGGGTACTATTCGACCCGCCCGGGCCTTGGACGTGACTTCACCACATCACCGGAAATCAGCCAGCTCTTCGGCGAGCTGATCGGGCTGTGGGTCGTGCATGAGTGGGAAGCCATGTGGCGACCGCATCCGTTTACGCTGGTCGAACCGGGCGCAGGCCGTGCAACCATGATGGCTGATGCTCTGCGTGCGATGGAGATGACGGCAGCGGGGCGCGCTTGTCTGAAATCCCTTCAGCTGTATCTGATCGAGCCGAGCCTGGCCTTGCGGTCAGCTCAGGTCCAGAAACTGGCGAATTATGCGCCTCAATTTGCAACCCACGTGGACGATTTACCTGACCAGCCTGCTATTCTGATCGCGAATGAGTTTCTCGACTGCCTTCCTGCGCGCCAGTTCGTGAAGGGCGAGAAAGATCAATGGCATGAGCGGAAAGTCGGCGCGGAAGGGTCCGATCTTATCTGGGGCGTGGACAAGGAACAGAGTGTATCTCTGCCAGACGCTCCAAAAAATCAGGATCAGTTTGAGCTTCAGCCGGGTTTGGAAACTTTTGTTCTCAGCCTTGCCGCTCATCTGGATAAGGGCCACCGGCTCCGCGCCCTGGTGATCGACTATGGGACCGATGACCAGCCGCCCGTCGACACCGTACGCGCCTATTCCAATGGCAGACAGGTCGACCCACTGGCTGAGCCTGGCCTTTGCGACCTGACTGTGGACGTTGATTTCAGCGAGCTCTCACGCCAGGCCGTGCGCGCAGGCCTGACTGTGGCCGGGCCAAGGACTCAAGGCGAGTTTCTTCTGTCACTGGGGGCAGAAGTCCGGATGCAGCAGCTGGTGAAAGAGAACCCGGATCGCGCCGAAGACATTTACAAGCGTGCCCTGCGTCTCGTTGACCCCAAGGATATGGGCGAACGTTTCAAGGTAATGTGTTTTTCATCCAAAGGCCTCAGTACGCCAGCAGGGTTTTGAGCTGAAGGCAAAGTCTGCAAAAAAGGGCGCACCAGAGGTTGCTGCAGTGCGGCAATACCAGTATGAGCGGGCCTGAGGAAACGTGACGGGCAGCTGCGCCGGTCCACGCAAATTTAATCCTGACCCATCTGATATTGGAGACGCCTGTGTCCGCTGGAGAGAACCCCAGTCGCGAACTGTTGGAAATTTTCAAATCCCCCGCTCAGCTGAAAACCGAATTGCTGGCTGGCCTGACTGTTGCGCTCGCTCTTGTGCCCGAAGCCGTCGCTTTTGCTTTCGTTGCTGGCGTGAACCCGCTGGTTGGCCTTTATGCCGCATTCTTTGTCGGCCTGATCACCGCAGTGTTCGGGGGACGACCAGGCATGATTTCGGGCGCAACGGGCGCTCTGGCGGTTGTAATGGTTTCACTGGTTGCCGAACATGGCGTGGAATATTTGTTTGCGACCGTGGTGCTGATGGGGATTTTCCAGGCCTTCTTCGGCCTGATGCGATGGGGTAAATTCATTCGCATGGTACCTCACCCGGTCATGCTGGGCTTTGTGAACGGGCTCGCCATTGTGATTTTTCTCGCTCAGCTGAGCCATTTTCAGGTCCAGGGCAGCGGAGATGGCGGTGGCCATGGCATGGCTGACGGCGAATGGCTGCCCATGTCAGACCTGATGATCATGTTCGGGCTTGTGGCGCTGACCATGGCGATCATGTGGCTCCTGCCGAAGGTGACCAAGATGATCCCGGCCGCGCTGGCCGCCATTCTGGTGGTGTCTGCGCTGGTGCTTGGGTTTGGCATTGAGACGCGCTCTGTCGGGGATCTGGCCTCCATCGCAGGCGGCTTACCGGAATTCCATATTCCGATGGTGCCGCTGAATTTCGAGACGCTTGAAATCATCCTGCCATACGCGCTGATTTTGGCCGCTATTGGCCTGATCGAGTCTCTGTTGACGCTGAACCTCGTGGCGGACATCACCAACACCAAGGGGGGCGCCTCACGTGAATGCGTGGCGCAGGGCGCTGCGAACATCGTTACAGGCTTCTTTGGCGGCATGGGCGGCTGCGCCATGATTGGCCAGTCCATGATCAATGTGAAATCCGGCGCCAGAACACGGCTTGCCGGTATCGCGGCGGCACTTTTCCTTCTGTCCTTTATCGTCATCGCCTCGCCTCTGATCGAGATGATCCCGGTTGCGGCACTGGTCGGCGTGATGTTCATGGTGGTCATCGCGACCTTTGCCTGGGCGAGCCTGAAGATCATGCACCGTGTTCCGCGCAACGATGCGCTGGTCATGGTGGTTGTCACCGTTGTCACGGTCTTCTCTGACCTTGCCATTGCTGTGATTGTTGGCGTGATCCTCTCTGCCCTTTCCTATGCGTGGAATGCAGCCAGCCGCATCAATGCACGCGTCGATACCAGTAAAGAAGGCTGGAAAGCCTATCGCCTGCAGGGGCCACTTTTCTTTGGCTCTACCACCGGCTTTGCCGATTTGTTCGACCCGCAGAATGACCCCGACGATGTGGTGGTAGACTTCATCGATTCCCGCGTGGTGGACCATTCTGGCCTCGAAGCCATCGACGCGCTCGCTGCCAAATACCGCGCCGAGGGCAAGCGTCTGCATCTGCGGCGTCTGTCGCCGGACTGCAAGAAGCTCCTGGAAAATGCTGGCCCTATGGTCGAGGTCTCGAGCCTTGATGACCCGGACTACGGCGTGGCGGTGGATTATGGCCATCGGTTTGCACAGAAAGAGCCGTCAGCGACGAACTGACGGCTCTGCAGAAAAAACAGGCTGGGGGGATGGGTAATCGACCAGCCTGCAGGTAAACTATCTAGTTTATTTTTCGATTTCGGCGAGGTCTTCATCCATGGCCGCGAGTTTTTCGTCGGTGATCAATCCGGGTTCGAATGACTGTGCTTCCTTGAGCGTCATGCCGCGACCCATGTCGATTTGCGGATGGCTGACAACGTCAGGCAAGTGCGTTTCAAACACCACCAGCGTTTCTGGATTGTCCATGAGTTCGCCAATAGTCGTCGAGGTCGTTGAATAATGGTGCGCGTGAGCAGCGTCTTCATCGCCAGTGTGGTTATGCGCATAGGCCGGAGCAGCCAGCAATGCTGCGCCCATCACCAGTCCCGAAATCAATCGCTTCATATTATAACCTCCCATTGTATTTTATTTCCGCCGTATATCATTTGACGCGGCATTGATGCAAAGCCAAAACGTGGTTCTGCGCAAGTAGGATAAATGAGAACCCACACCGTTTTTTGACGGCGTGAGCGCTAGCAGGCAGGCCATGGCACCAGACATACCCTTCACTTCTGTTCCAGCGTTGGAGCACCCTGCCCTGGCGCACGGATTTTTCGGGCGCGCAGGCGGCATTTCGACCGGCGATTATCACAGTCTCAATGTCGGGCCAGGATCGAACGACTCCGAAGACAATGTGAAGGAGAACCGCAAACGCGTCGCTGAGGTCATTGGCGCAGAAAATCGCGACCATCTGATCTCGCTCTACCAGATTCACTCGTCCAACGTTCTGACAATTTGCGAGCCTTTCGAATGGGGAGACCGACCGGAAGGGGATGCAATGGTCACCGACCAGCCAGGGCTGGCTCTGTGTGTATTGACTGCTGACTGCACGCCCGTGCTGCTCGCAGACCCTGAAGCAGGCGTCATCGGTGCGGCCCATGCCGGCTGGAAAGGCGCTCTGGCTGGTGTGATTGAAAATACTGTCGCCGCCATGGCGAAGCTGGGGGCCAATCCGCAAAACATTATCGCAGCCATTGGCCCAAGTCTGTCTCAGGATTCTTTTGAAGTGGGTCCCGACCTGCGCACACCTTTTGAAGACAAGCATGACTGGAGCACCGTCCTGTTTCGCCCTGGACCGGAAGACCGGTCTTACTTTGACATTTGGGCGTTCTGCAGAGGTGTACTTTTGCGAAGGGGCGTGCGGCACATTCACTCGGTGGACGAAGACACGTTAAGCCAGCCAGATCGTTATTTTTCAAACCGCTACAAGGTGAAGAATAATCTGTCCGACTACGGACGAAACGCCTCTGTCATTATGTTGAACCAGAAATCTCAATAGCGTGGTTGCGTCATGGCGAAGATGACCTAAAAGGCTGGAAAACCCGTCTGGTGGTGGTCGGGTGAAACGAGCTGAAAACGGCGGCGATAAATGAAACTGATCTCCGGTACTTCGAACCAAGCGCTGGCTAGGGATATTGGCAAATATCTGGACGTGCCCCTGACGGACACCGAGTTCCGACGCTTCGCAGACAACGAAATTTTCGTACGCATCAACGAAAATGTCCGCGGCGAAGATGTCTTCCTCATTCAATCAACATCCTACCCTGCAAACGACCATCTGATGGAGCTGTTGATTGCGATTGATGCCCTGAAGCGCGCCTCGACCCGCCGTATCACTGCGGTTCTGCCGTATTTTGGCTATGCCCGTCAGGACCGCAAGACAGATGGCCGCACACCGATCTCTGCCAAACTCGTCGCCAATCTTGTTGCCACGGCCGGCGCTGACCGGGTTCTGACCATGGATCTGCACGCCGGTCAGATTCAGGGTTTCTTTGACATTCCGACGGACAATCTGATCGCCACGCCTGTAATGGAGCGCGATATCCGCCAGGCTTATGGCGCGGACAATGTGATGATCGTGTCTCCCGACGTTGGCGGCGTGGTCCGGGCACGCGCGCTGGCAAAGCGTCTCGACTGCGACCTCGCGATCGTCGACAAACGTCGACCCAAAGCGGGGGTCGCTGAAGTCATGAACATTATTGGTGATGTCGAAGGCCGCCACTGTATCCTCTATGATGATATGTGCGACTCCGGCGGCACGCTCTGCAATGCAGCCGCGGCGCTCATGGATCAGGGCGCGAGCGCGGTCTCAGCCTATGTCACGCACGGTGTCATGTCTGGAAATGCCGTCGAGAAAATCGAGAAGTCCGTGCTGAAGGAAATCGTGATCGCCGATACGATTGCCGGCAGTGAAGAGGCCCAGAAGTCAGATTCTGTTCGTATTCTCAGCGTGGCGCACGTGATTGGTGAAGCCATCCGCCGGATCGCGAACGACGAATCTATTTCCAAGATGTTTGACTAAACGACATGTACGCACTGCCGGGACGAGATCTCAAAGATATCCCGGTGATCGAGACCGAACGCCTGAAGCTGCGCGCTTCAAGGCCGGAGGATTTCACCTCGCTTTTTGCCATGTGGCAGGATGAAGAGTATGTGCGCTTTATTGGCAATCGGAAGCGCTCAAGCGGCGAAGTGTGGAATACACTGCAGCGGAATATCGGGGCATGGGCGCTGTTCGGCTTCGGTTATCTGACCATTGAAGACAAACAGACTGGCGGGTTCGTTGGCGAGTGCGGTTTCATGCTGTCGCGCCGAGGCGAGATCAGCCCTCATCTGCCATTAGAGCCTGAAGCGGGATGGGGTATCGCTCCCGCCTATTGGGGCAAAGGCATTGTGTACGAAGCGATGGCAGCCATGATCGCCTGGGCCGATGAGCAGGACCCAGAGTTCCCCTGTCATTGTATTGTGGAGCCGGGTCATTCGCGCTCAAGACGGATTGCCGAGAAGCTGGGCTTCACCCTGAAAGGTCCTGTGCCTTTCGGGGAAAGCGATAAGATCAACGTCTTCGTGCGTCGGTCAGCGCTCGGGAAATAATTGACTTGTCACCCCGGTGTGAAATTCTGACCGCATTCCATAGGGGGAAGTTCGCATGATTTTGTTTCTGATTGGCCTGATCGGCTTTCTGGGTGTTCACCTGATCCGCGTGATCGCGCCCGGCTTTCGCAACAGCATGATTGCGAAACTTGGCAATGAAGGGCCCTGGAAGGGGATCTATTCACTCGTCGCCATATTCTTCTTTGTGCTAATTGTGATGGGTTATCGCGATGCGCAGGCCGCGACGATTATTTTTGCCGAGCCGCCCACACCGCTGAAACACCTGAATTCTCTATTCACACCAATTGCACTGGTGCTGTTCTTCGCCGGCAGTCTGCCACGCGGCTATATGCAGAAATTCCTCAAACACCCACAACTGGTCGGCGTAAAACTCTGGGCGCTGGGACACCTGCTCGCAAACTGGGATCTCACCAGCTTTATCCTCTTTGGCAGCTTCCTGATATGGGCGGTCTTGGTTCGGATCTCCGCCAAGAAACGAGTTACGCCAGAGCCGAAACCGCCGAGCGCCTTGTGGGATGGCGTATCCATTCTTCTGGGCGGTGCGGTGACTGCGTGGATGATCATGGGCGGGCATGTCTGGCTGTTCGGATATTCGCCAATTCCCGGCATGTAGGCCGGTTGCTAATCTATTCATAATCCCGTATAGCCCGCGCTTCCGCGCCGTCAGAAGCGCGTGTCGGTCAGGTTGTCACTCCGGATGGGCCGGGGCGGACTCCAGGGCAAAGGATATTGAAATATGGCAGATCTCATTCTTACACTCGAAGTGCGCGAGCGCACAGGCAAGGGCGGCGCACGCGAAGCCCGTCGCAATGACATGGTTCCAGGCGTCCTTTATGGCGGCGGCAAGGATCCGGTCGCAATTTCTCTCAAGAAAAACGAAGTCATCAAAGCGCTGAACTCAGGCACGTTCCTGGCGCACATGATTGAAGTCGACCACAAAGGCGAGAAGCAATCTGTCATCGCGCAGGACGTTCAGTTCCACCCGGTAACGGACATGCCTGAGCACGTCGACCTTTATCGCGTCGACAAAAAGCAGATCATTTCTGTTGAAGTTCCTGTCCACTTTGTCGGTGAGGAGAAATCACCTGGCCTGAAACGTGGTGGTACGCTGAACGTTGTCCGCCACGAAGTTGAGCTGAACGTTCCAGCCGGCAAAATCCCTGAATTCCTCACGGCAGACGTTTCGAAGCTGATGATCGGCGACAACGTCAAGATTTCGGATATCGAGCTGCCTGATGGCGCCGAGCCAACCATCACTGATCGTGACTTCACCATCGCAACCATCGCAGGCCGCGCGCCGGTTGAAGAGGAAACCGATGAAGAAGAAACAGTTGAAACCGAAGTCATCAACCAGAATGATGACACGGTTGAAGACGAAAACGACGGCGAAGAAGAATAGTCTTCGGTTTTCCGTACACAAAAAGGCCAGGCAGAAATGTCTGGCCTTTTTTTATGATCTCCACCGGGCCATAAGCGTTTGATGTTCGGATTATTCAGGCGCTCGAAAGACAAAGGGTTTGATCCCATGCTTATTCTGGTTGGTCAGGGTAATCCTGGCGCCAAATACGCCGGCAACCGGCACAATTTTGGCTTTATGGCGATTGATGAGATTGCACGGCAGCATGGCTTTGGGCCGTGGAAGTCGAAATTTCAGTCTCAGATCAGCGAGGGCACGATCCAGAGCGATAATGGCCCGGTCAAAGCCCTGCTTCTGAAGCCGCAGACCTTTTACAATGAAACCGGTCGCGCCGTGTCTGAAGCTTCACGCTTTTATAAAGTCGAGCCTGAGAACGTCGTTGTCTTTCATGACGAAATCGATCTGGCACCCGGTCGATTTCGGATGAAACAAGGAGGCGGGCATTCCGGAAATAACGGCATCCGCTCCATCATCTCACATATGGGGCAGTCTGTGCGTCGCGCACGAATGGGCGTTGGTCATCCGGGTGACAAGTCCATGGTGATGCCACACGTTCTGGCAGACTTTGCAAAGGCGGAAACAGAGTGGAAAGACGCGCTTTTGGATGCCTGCGCCCGCGCATTACACTTTCTCGCAGCAGGAGACGATGAGCGCTATCAGACCGAAGTTCTGAGACTGGCGCCGTCACCAAAGTCTGATCCGCGCAAGGCGAACGCACCCGACTGAGGGCCTGTTATGGTGAATGGCACCATGGAAATTCGCCGCGCGGTGATTCCGCTCTGATGAACGTGTATCTTCCGATCGGGCTGCAGCAGCACCGAAGTGCCACCAAAAATTTTTTCCAGATAATTCAGGCCCTTGAAACGTAAAGAGGCGGTCCAGAAGGACCGCCCCGAACTCAACGCTACTCTACGCATTACGTGCCTCATCCAGGAGGACGTGCACATAATGAAAGTGTGCTAACACGAATGTGTTAACATCTAAAGACCAGGCCACAGTTTTGGGGAATTGCAGCGCTTCCCTCTCGCCCGATAGTTGTGCCGATACGGCTCAGGCTTTCTTTAAGTCAAAATTATTCTCACCACAGTCGAAGACACGCCGGCACCAGGGAATGCACATTCTCTCAGAGTGTGGAATGGAAATGGTGGAGCCTAGCGGGATCGAACCGCTGACCTCCTGCATGCCATGCAGGCGCTCTCCCAGCTGAGCTAAGGCCCCATTTTCAGAGCGGCGAGAGTTACTGTGAAACCAGGGTCCGATCAAGACCAAATTTCAGAGTTTTCGCCTTTTTATCAAAAGCAAAAAGCATGCTCTGAATGCTGGTAAGTAGAGAGACGTCGCCTTCGCCGCAGATGAATGCAAGACAGCTCTTTCTATAGGAAGTCGCTGTTCAGCGGATGAGGATATCAGGCCGAGCGGTGGCACCCGCAAATAGCCTGGGATGCCACAGCTCTCAGTTCAGTACCTGATCAGCTCAGTTTTTCGTCGTCGTCATCGTCGTCGCCAATGTCATCGTCCACATCGACATCTGCATCCGTGTCATCGATATCAAAGTCGTCATCGTCTTCATCAAGGACGACGTCGTCATCATCATCGTCAACATCGGTGAAGCCGTCAGGAACAGCGCCCGGCTTGGTGTCGTCGTCTTCGTCCTCATCACCAGTTGGGATTGGTGCGTCTTTGTCGACTTCGTCAATCTCGGGTGTGTCGTCTTCATCATCATCATCATCGTCGTCATCGGACTCGTTGACGTCTTCGATGTCGTCATCATCATCCTCTTCGTCGTCATCATCGTCCTTCGGGTCTTCCGGTTTCGATGATCCGCGAGGTGCTTTGGTCGGAGAAACTGGTGTCTCTTCAAAGTAAGAGACCGGATATTCCTTGCCCGTGTACGGTGATACGATCGGATCCTTATTCAGATCGTAGAAATTCTTGCCGGTTTCCGGACACGTACGCTTGGTTCCCAAATCCTGTCGTGGCACTTCAGCCCCCTTGAGCGATCAGACCATTAATTATCTCGTTAAGAGCGAGCGCTTGCCATGATCAACCCGCCCTGTCAAAGCAGTTTTGTCACAAACTACAGGTCGGAATCATAATGGTGTGGATTTCAAGCCCCGTAACGCACATTTCTGGTCAGATTGTCCCACCTGGCGACAAATCCTGCTCACACAGAGCGCTGTTGTTCGCAGCAATGGCAGACGGCACGTCTTATATTACCGGCCTTCTGGAAGGTGATGACGTTCTGCGGACTGCCGAAGCCTGCCGCCAGTTGGGCGCAACCGTTGAGCGCACGGGACACGGCGCCTGGACCGTAACGGGTCGCGGCGGGTTTACCTCGCCCGCCAAGGAAATCGATTTTGGCAATTCCGGCACAGGCTCAAGGCTGATGATGGGCGCCATGGGCGGCTACGCACTTCGTGCCAGCCTGACAGGCGATGAAAGCCTGCGCTCACGTCCGATGAAACGCGTGCTGGACCCGCTCTATGAGATGGGCGTGACCGCCGAAAACGCAGACGATGGAAAGTTTCCTCTCACCTTGATCGGTACAGATCAGCTGCAAGCGATTGACTACACCCCTCCGGTGGCTTCAGCTCAGGTGAAATCCTGTGTGCTTCTGGCTGGCCTCAATGCATCGGGCACGACCATCGTGCGGGAATCTCGCAAGACGCGCGATCATACAGAGCGCATGCTTGCCGGATTTGGCGTTGAACTCACCGCGACCGACAATGAGGATGGCGGACAGGATGTTTCGCTTGCGGGGGGGCAGTCGCTCCGACCCGGGCACTTCTCAGTGCCCGCTGATCCGTCATCGGCAGCTTTCCTTCTGGCCACTGCGCTGATTGATCCCGGCTCTGAGGTGACCGTTGAAGGACATATGATGAACCCAACCCGCTCAGGCTTCCTTCGCATGGTTTCGAAAATGGCGGAGGTGGAACTGACAGATCCACGTCTTGTAAGCGGCGAAGAGGTGGTCTCCGTGGTGGTGAAAGGCGAAACCGGTCTCAAAGCTGTAAACCCACCGATCGAACTCGTCCCCAGCATGATTGACGAATTTCCGATTTTTGCCGTTCTCGCAGCTTTTGCCAAAGGCGAGACCCGTGTCACTGGTGCCGATGAACTCCGGGTAAAAGAGTCAGACCGGATCCGTGCGACAGTCGATATGCTACGCGTCAACGGTGTTGAGGTCGAAGAGCTTGAAGATGGCTTCGTGGTCCAGGGCTGCAATGGCAAAGTGCCGGGCGGCGGACTGGTGGAGGCCCGTCATGATCACCGGATCGCCATGTCTGCGCTGGTGATGGGCGTCAAAGCGCAGAACCCGGTCAGAGTCGATGATGTCTCTATGATTGCGACGAGCTATCCGGAATTCTTCCAGCACATGTCGCAACTGGGCGCAAATATCAGCGAGGGCTGAATGAAGCGGAAATTTCTCAGACGAACCGCACCGGGCGTGCGCAATCTTGGGCCGGATCACGTTTCAGGCGGTCTGTTGATTGAGTATATGCTTTCGAGGGTAGGCCTCAGCGACCTGTCAGAGACCGTGTTGCTGGATGTGGGCTGCGGCATTCGTTTCGCGAACACGATCAGCGAACTCGGCCTCGCTGTGCGGAAATATATCGGTATCGAAATCGACGCCGAGACAATTGAGTATCTTCGCGAAAATTTTTCGCCGCCAGAGTTTGAATTTCATCAGGCCAATCAGAAGAATGCCTTTTATAATCCGCAAGGGTCAGACGACTTTGTCCGGCTGGCAGAGAAGCTCTCAGAGCCGGCAGACCTGACCGGCATGTTTTCTGTCATCACGCATCAATGCCCCGAAGAAGCTGCCGAAACCTTCCGTTTCGCCCAAGCGGCAACACGACCGGATGGAAAGCTCTTTTTCTCGGCCTTTGTTCACGGCGAGGGCCATGCGCCATTTGAAACCGGAGAGGCACGCTCGCTACCGGTCTTCCGAACCATTTCAGATGACGCCATCGCCAAACTGGCGCAATTGTCTGAGAGCGGGCTTGAGTATTTCGAATGGGATGAAAGCCGTCCCGGCTTTATGAGCGGATATACCCTGCCCTTCCTGACGAGCCTCGTTGAACAGAATGGTTGGGAGGTCGTCGATGTCGCGCCGCCCTGGCCTAACGACCTGCCCATACAGACCTCATTCGTCTGTAAGCGAAAATAACTGAAAATCTGAACGACACTTGCGCACTGCTGACATCATGCTGTCAGTTGCGATGGTGCATCACGCTTCCTCATTGCAAAGCTAAAGGAAGGCTGCACCGACATGACTATGACCCTATACCACGCCCCACATACCCGTTCGACGCGGGTGCTTGCACTTATCCATGCAATGGGGAAACTGGATGAGATCGAGATCAAGACCGTCACCATCACGACGCAAGATGGTTCTGGCGGTCCCGACCCAGCCAATCCGCATCCAGAAAAGAAAGTGCCGCTGCTGGTTCACAATGGCGAAATGATCCGGGAATCGTCCGCGATCATGATTTATCTGGCCGACCATTTCAAAAGCCCGCTCGGCCCGCAGATCGGGGAAGCTGGTCGCGGCGCGTATTTGTCCTGGATGACCTACTATGCGGGCGTGGTCGAGCCGGTCATTGTTGGCAAATTCATGGGCGTTCTGGATAATCCAGTCTTTGCAGCCACATTCCGCGGCGAGGCAGAACTGAATGAGCGTCTGAAAACTGGACTGGAAGGCCGTGACTGGCTGATCGGCGATACCCTCACAGCGGCCGACATGATCATGTCTTCGCCGTATCAATGGATGCCGAGTTTCTTGCCGGACATTCCAATCATTAAAGACTGGGTCGCCCGCTGCGCCTCACACGAGAGCGTCGTCTGGGCGGCAGACCGCTAAAACATCCTGGACTTCAACTGTTTGCGCCGAGTCGCCGGTTGTACGTGCAGCTGAGGCAACTGCTCTACCCGCAGAACTTCGATGCTGGCATAAAGACGAAACCAAAAGCGCTAAGGGCTCTAGAGAGCGGCAGGCAAATTCAAGCTTAAGCCTGCCGCTACTGAAGGAGGGATCATTTATCGGGCTGATGACTGAATGATACTGAGTCGATCAGTGATGATCAGTCTGCGTTTTTGACCTCGGCAGGCAGCCGGGTCACACCCATCACAGGCAGGCCTGGCTTAAAATCCTGATGACAGGCCGAACAGACCTCGACCAACCGGTCCCCAACAAGACGCAGACGCTCCATATCTTGATCAATTGCCGACTCTCTTGCCTCATGGCCCAGTTGCTTCATTTCGTTGGTATAGCGAAGCCAGTCGCGATCCTGGACCCACTTCAGGTCTTCAATACCTGTTCCGGGCATTGTTGTGAGTGTGGACGCAAGAATGATGTTGATCGCTTCCTGTTCCACCAGCTTCCATTCCGCATCTGTCAGTTCGTCCTTAGCGGCCGGCCGCCAGACGCCATCTGCGGCGCGGTCAAGAAAGCCCACCATCATTTCATCGATACTGACTCCCATCGGGATAGCCATGGCCTGAGCGGCAGCTCTCTCCTGAATAAGTTCGGCGGGTTCCTCTGCCGCAGCGATAGACGCCGAGCTTAAACAGACGAGGATAAGCGAACCTATTTTGAGTTTGATATTGCGATACTGCATGTCCTTCTCCCTATTATTTTTAATATTAATAACGATACCAGACTATCCTCATCTATGAAAGGTGTCCCTACTAACATTAAGGAGATCGCGTGAATTGCTGTGGCGTATCCGGCCATCAAGGCATCGCCAACATGGTCGTAAGTTGTGAAGAGAAATTCCCAACGGTTCACGCATGCACGCTGACGGATCGTGATTCGACAGCTGGCATTATGGCGATCACTTCACGCGCACATTGACAGCGTAGGATGATTGCGAACAGACGTAGAAGGCCCGTTTCAGGCGCAACGAAACCCAAAGACCAGACATTCATCACAAGGTTCCTCCATGACCGACGCACCCAGCCTGATCATCGCCGTTGATGGCACACTTGCCTCGGGCAAGGGCACACTTTCGCGCGGACTGGCCGAAGACTATGGCATCCCCCATCTGGATACAGGCTTGCTATATCGCGCGGTGGGAAAAGCCTGTCTTGATGAAGGTGTGGATCCAGATGATGCGGAGGCCAGCGCGAAACTGGCCGAAACGCTCGATCTGGATGCGCTCGATCCGGATGTACTCAGAACGGCTGAAATCGGCCAGTATGCCTCACGGGTTGCCGTCCATCCGCCAGTGCGCAAGGCGTTGTTTGAGCTTCAGCGGCGCTTCGCGTTCCAACCGGGAGGCGCCATTCTGGACGGGCGTGATATTGGCACGGTGGTCTGCCCTGATGCGCACGTGAAGTTTTGGGTAGATGCCGACATTGAAACCCGCGCGCAGCGTCGGACCGACGAATTGCTGGCCAAGGGCGAGCCCATGACCGTTGAAACCATGCTCGAACAATTGCGAGAGCGCGATGAGCGTGACCGCAGCCGCGCCGTGGCGCCCATGAAGCCCGCGGAAGATGCCCACTTGCTCGATACGACACATTTGAGTATAGACGCGGCACGAGAGAAAGCCCGACAAATCGTCGACCGGGTCAGGGCTGGTCTCGCACACTCTTAGAACAACGCGTTTTTTGCCGGTTCTAAAATCCCAGGGCGTGCACCAGAAGGTCGACTTTTCAATACCTCTTGAGACCTGACACTCGAAGTGTCTCTGCAATTGACCGTCGGATTCAACCGGCCGGCCAACACTGAATGAACTATTTTTGGAGAATGAATGTCTGCTGAAACCATGAACCCATCGACAGAGGACTTCGCGTCCATGTTCGAAGCCAGCTTTGCTGGCAGCCAGATGCAGGAAGGCCGCGTGGTCCCTGCAACAGTCGTCGATATCGAAAATGATTTTATTGTCGTTGATGTCGGCCTGAAAACTGAAGGTCGGATCCCGGCCCGCGAATTTTCCCAGGACAAGAAACAGCCAGAAGTCGGCGAAATCGTCGAAGTTTACCTGGAGCGCATCGAGAACGCGCTCGGTGAAGCTGTTCTGTCGCGCGACAAAGCCCGCCGCGAAGAAGCCTGGACCCGCCTCGAGAAACTCCACGAAAAAGAAGAGCCAGCTGACGGTGCTATCGTTGGCCGCGTCAAAGGCGGTTTCACCGTCGATCTTGGCGGCGTAAACGCCTTCCTTCCTGGCTCTCAGGTCGACATCCGCCCAATCCGCGATGTTACACCTCTGATGAACCAGGTTCAGCCATTCGCGATCCTGAAAATGGACCGCCCACGTGGCAACATCGTCGTCTCTCGCCGCGCTGTTCTCGAAGAGAGCCGTGCAGAGCAACGTGCAGAGATCGTCGGCGAACTGGCTGAAGGTGATGTCCGCGAAGGCGTCGTCAAGAACATCACTGATTACGGTGCGTTCGTTGACCTCGGCGGCATTGATGGCCTGCTTCACGTTACAGACATGTCTTGGAAGCGTATTTCGCACCCAAGCCAGGTTGTGAACGTTGGCGAGACTGTCAAAGTCCAGATCATCAAGATCAACCCGGACACCCAGCGTATCTCTCTCGGCATGAAACAGCTGATGAGCGACCCATGGGATGGCGTGGAAGCGAAATACCCACTTGGCGCGCGTTACACCGGCCGCATCACGAACATCACCGATTACGGTGCATTCGTTGAGCTGGAAGACGGCGTTGAAGGCCTCATCCACGTTTCTGAAATGTCCTGGACGAAGAAAAACCTGCACCCAGGCAAAATCGTCTCCACATCTCAGGAAGTCGACGTCATGGTTCTGGACGTGGATTCAGAGAAGCGTCGTATTTCTCTCGGCCTGAAACAGTGCATGGACAATCCGTGGGATGCGTTCCTGGCTGAATACCCAGTTGGTACTGAGCTTGAAGGCGAAGTCCGCGGCATCACCGAGTTCGGTCTGTTCGTTGGCATTGGCCCGGAACTCGACGGCATGGTCCACATCAACGACATCGACTGGAACCGTCCGGGCGAGGAAGCCATCGAAGACTATAACAAAGGCGACAGCGTCAAAGTTAAGGTCCTCGAAGTTGACGTTGAGAAAGAGCGCATCTCTCTCGGCATCAAGCAACTCGGCGACGACCCGATGACTGGCGGCGACATCCGTAAAGGTTCGACTGTAACCTGTACGGTGACTGAAGTTGCGTCTGGCGGCATCGAGGTTGAGTTCGGTGATGGCCTCAAATCCTTCATTCGCCGCTCTGACCTGTCTCGTGACCGTTCAGAACAACGCCCTGAGCGTTTCGCGGTTGGCGACACAATCGATGCCCGCGTCACAAACTTCGACCGCAATTCGCGTCGTGTGACCCTGTCGATCAAGGCCCTGGAGATCGAAGAAGAGAAAGAAGCAGTCGCACAATACGGCTCTGCTGACTCTGGCGCGTCTCTCGGCGACATCCTCGGCGCTGCTCTGAAGCAGGGTGACGAGGGTGACGAGGGCACCAAAGACTAAAAAACTCGCCTTTTAGTCTAAAAAACAGAAACTTGTTCGCGGCGAGACCTTTGGTTTCGCCGCGAAAACGTTTATAGAGGGAGTATGCTGCGATCAGAACTCGTCCAGAAACTTGCCGACGAAAACCCGCATCTCCGACCACAGGATCTGGAGAAGGTTGTCGACGTTATTCTGGAAGAAATCTGTCAGGCGCTGGAGTCCGGCGCGCGCGTTGAACTGCGTGGCTTCGGTGCCTTCTCGGTCCGCAAACGCGACTCCCGGCTTGGACGCAATCCTCGCACAGGCGAAACCGTTCAGGTCGATGAGAAATACGTTCCCTTCTTCAAGGCCGGCAAAGAACTTCGTGCACGCCTGAATGACGGTGTGGACCCGGAAGACCGCTAACCCTCAAAAAAAGCAGATAAAAAAACGCGCCCGAACCCGGACGCGTTTCTTGCGTTGTCACAGCGCCAAAACGTCCTTGTCAGACATGGACTGCAAAGACCTCTTCAATGTCTTTCTCTGTCGCGCAGTCGAGAGAAATGACGCGATCAAACCGATCCCAGAAGCTCATATCCTGTGCGGCCTTTGAATCTTCAATAATCAGGAAACGCGGAATTTTCAGCTCCGCGAACAATTCGGAGTGCTTGATCGCTGTCGGTGTGGCACGATCGTTCGTATTCTGCGACATGATCATCATGGAATACGCCTTTTCACGGAGATAGGAATCGAGCTGAGAGCCGCGATGGTGAACGATGAACGGCACACCCAGCTTGTTCAGCGCGCACTCTATCGGATCAATATCAAGCCATTCCTGAGCGACGACCAGCGCAGGCTTGATCCGATTACCCTGTTGAGGCTTGGCCATGAAGGAATGGTACAGCTTGACCATCTGCTCTTCTTTCTCGGCCGTCATACGCTCAACCTCACGCAGGCGCGCTTCAATCGTGGCAAGGAGCAATTCAAAGTCGATCGGCTTGGTCACATAGTCATCCACGCCCATCTTCTTGCCCTGAATAATGTGGCGACGATCAGCCAGTGCGCTGAGAAAGACAATTGGTGTGGAATGGAACGCCTTGATCTCCCGAAGGCCCTCCAGCATGCCGTAACCGTCCAGGACTGGCATGGTAATATCAGACAGAACCAGCTGCGGTTTAAATTCTTGTATGACCCTCAGACCGTCCTGCCCGTTGATGGCACAAGCGACCTCATAGCCCTCATCTTCCAGCTCTTCGACGATCAAGGATCTGATCTCGGCTTCGTCTTCTACAACTGCAATACGCGCACTCATGACTTAGCTCCAGATTGACTAACGGGGTTGGAGTTCGGGGTCAGGCGGACAAGCGGCCCTCCCGGATAATTGTCTGCGCTGTCAATGGGCAGACGGATTTCAAATTCAATACGATCTTCGGCGTTCTCTATTTCGAGTTCTCCGCCATGCTGTTCGATAAGCAGACGTATAAGATTTAGAGTCACACCAGCATCAAGGAGGTTCGAACGGCTGTCGGCATCGGCTTCCAGACGACCGGAGAGCCCTTTCATATCGACCAGCGCACGTGCTTCGAAAACAGCTTTGAGCGAGAAAACGGCCCAGTCCGCTTCTTCCCAACAAATCAGATCGAGTCGGCCACGGCGATCAACCAGCTCCAAACCAAGCGTGAGCAGTTTGTCGAGGATCAGCTCAATGAGACGCCGGTCTGCGACAAGAAGGTCGGGACACTCGTTCATCCAGGCAACCAGACTGGTTTCCGGATTTTCGAAATCGTATTCGTCAACAATCTTACGGATGACTTCATCCAATCCACGCGTCACAGGAGGATAATCGCGAACGCACGTGGCCATCTGAGTGAGCTCGATGGAATGCTCGACCAATTCAACCATTTTCTCAACGGTCTGACGAATAATGTCCGCACGCTCGCGCACCTCATCTGGCGAGAACTTACTGGCATGCCGCCCAAGTCGTCGCGCATTTCCGTCAATCACGGTAAGCGGTGTGCGCAGCGAATGTCGGGTTACGGTTGAGAGCCGCTCCTTGAGTTCTTTCAATTCTTCGCTCGCCTGACGCGCAGCATCCATGGGATCTTCAGGCAGGTTGGGATTTCTTTCGCTCATTTGTCGTCCCTCCCTCCTCTAAGCAAACGACTGCTGTTCAGATTCAGCTTCGGTCGATGAACTGGCCACCAGAACACCGGTTTCGAGCGGAGATTCTATCGGTAGGAAGACTGAGAATTCGGTCCACTCCCCTTCCACACTGTCCAACTCGACGCGCCCATAGTGCATCTCGACCAGACTTTTTACGAGATTCAAGCCAATGCCAGTTCCCGGAATTCCGGTAGACGTGCTGGCGCGGAAAAAGCGTTGGAAGATCTTTGGCAGTTCTTCCTTCGGGATACCCACACCATGGTCCCGAACCCGCAAGACCGCATAGTCGCCTTCAACATCGCCACGAACATCGACGAATTTTGACTCGCCAGAATATTTCACTGCATTCGAAACAATATTCGTGAAGACGTTGTCCATGAGACGAGCATCGCCGAAGAGTGTTTCTGGATAATTATCAATCTCTAACTGAATTGTATGATTTGTCGCGACTTCTCGCTGTCTCTGACACACTTCGTTGACGAGTTCCCGGACATTGAAGGTTTCTGGTGTGAGCTTGATTTTGCCCGAAGAGAGCCGCGATGCATCCAAAGTGCGCTCAACAAGCATGGTCATACGCTTCACTGTCGAGCGGATACTGCCTGCTTTTTCACGGATATCGTCCGGGCTCCACCGGTCCGCGCGCTTTTCCAGACGACGGGCGACACCGTCGATAATGGTCAGAGGGGTTCGGAATTCGTGGCTGGCCATGGAGACAAATTCGGTTTGCATCCGGTTGAGCTCTCGCTCTGCAGCAAGTGCCTTTTCCAGCTCAAGCGATTGATTCATGATGGTCTGAGTACGCTCTTCGACACGCACGGCCAGTTCGTCGCGGCTTGCAATCAGTTCCAGCTGAAGGGCCTTCCTGTCCTCAATATCGCGGTGAATAATGACATACCCGGCAAAGCTGCCGTCTTCGTCAAAGAACGGGGTATGGGTCGCCTCAATCCAGTACTGGCTGCCGTCTTTGCGATAGCATAGGAACTCGCCAGAACAGAACTCACGCGCCTGCAACGCTGCAGATATATCAGCCAGGTCATCTTTGTTTGTTTCTTCCCCGCCCAGCATGTTGAGCGTTGGAGAGCTGCGCAGATCATCGAGGTCATACCCTGACATGCGCGTAAACGAGGGATTGATCCAGGCAATGGTGAAGTCCTTGTTCAGGATCGCCATGCCATCAGAGGCGTGGCGCGCAATCAGCGCTAACCGCTCAGACTCTGCCTGCGCAGCGGCCAGCTGATCCCGCATCAGGCGTTCTTCAGATACGTCATTCAGAACGTGCACCACCTGGCGGATTGATCCGTCCTGAACGATTGGAGTGATTGAACCGCTGAGCCAGAAGTCAGAACCGTCTTTCCGGCAGGCCAATACTTCGATATCCGTCGGTTTCTGGGCCCTCAACTGCCCAAACACACGATCAAGTTCAGCCTGATCTGCTTTCGGTGTCCGGGTGGCCTGAAGAAGGGTACGCCCTTCAAGTTCACTGAGGTTAAATCCGGTCATGTTGCAGAACGCATCATTACACCAGGTGATCTGACCGCGACCGTTCGTGAGAACGATGCCCTTAGTGGTATGTTCCGCGCACAAGGCTAGCTTATAGATGCGCGCCTTTTCGGCTTCGAGGGCATCTAAAGCATTTATGGTCGAACGGTGTGCTGGCAAAAATACACCAAATGTCAGAAAGCCAACAATCAGCAATCCGCCCAGCAGCACCAAATCGCGGATCATGGACTGGATGTCGGAGGCTTTCCGCGCCGTCGAAATGATCACGTTTGAGAAACTGCTGAGATGGCGCTCAAAAATCAGCTGTTCGACTTCTGTGAAGCTCGCCGGCTTGGACTGGAGCCCGAACGTGTGTTTCAGATGCTCATAAAAAGCGGCAATTTCCTGCTTGAGGGATTGGTTTGCCCTGCGACCGGCGCCCGGGATCTCCGCCAGATAGGCATCGCGAACCTGCTGCTCAACGCCTTCATTTGCGATGAGTTTGTCGATCTGGATTGACGTGTCGAAATAAGCCTGCATGACCCTGAAGACGTCCGAGGGCACGGTTTGCGACATGGACTCCCGGTCGGTCTCCCGACTGTATTCAAGCGACTTCAGATAGAGAGATGACCGTTGCGCATTGAGCGACTCGACCAGACGCGACAGCTCGAAGTGCGCGCTGGCATAACGCAGCGAGAAGTGGTTCGCCATGAACACCGATACGGACATGATCGAAACGAGTACGGCGGATACGACATACCGACGCCAGTGTTGACGCGGGTTGTCGCCCATCACGACACACAGCCCCAAAGCCAGAACCGAATACATGGCGAGGAAAACCTCAAGCCATAAAACACTCTTACCTGAGTGGTTCAATTCGGCCGTCGATAGCGGAACTATGGAAATCGTCGAGGCCAGCAGCATTTGTATGGCCGTCAAACCCAGCGTAATCAGTACCATTCCAAAAACAGCGCGCTTCAGCCCGCGGCGAAGAACCATCGTCCAGTGAATGAAACCCAACACACCGATGAGAAAGGCAGCCGCCGGAACGAGAACGGCATAATCAACGGTCACATTGCTACGGGGCAGCGCCATGAATGACGTTGCAATCGCCATCGCAGTATAGCAGCCCACAAGAACACCGCCGGCCAGACGAGAGCCAAGCTGTTGCCGCGGCCGAACAGATAGAAAATAGGTCAGTCCAGAGACGCTGAGCGCAGAAAGAACCAGACCAAAGATCTCTATTTCAGTCAGCCGAATATTGGCTTCCGGACGGAACACGATCTGACTGAGAATATTATGACAAAACAAAACCTGACTGAGCAGGATCGCCATAATGATCGGGAAACGGCGAACCCCGTTTGCCCTGCCTCCGGCGGACCGGGCCGACATCGCCATGATGACAACGGTGAAACAGCCCATTGCGAAGACAGCAAGCTTCAATGGGTCCTTGGAGCCCTCAATCAGATTGAAAAACGATTCGACCATTCGCCCGCCCAGATTCCTAATAACCTGAGTTAAAACATAAAGGTTTTAAGGACGGTCTCGCCTGATCTGTTTGAATCTCTCAATCTGAGAAAGAGTTTATTTACGCGTTCTGCGGGTAAAAACTGAGCTGAGTGGTCGCAGCACCGACCCGGGGCATCATTATAACGCGGCTGCAGACGTTTCAGGTGTCGCAAGCGCCGAACGGATGGCATCTTCGGTTTCCGCATCCCGCAAACGGCTTCGCAGATCACCGTCGCGCATCACCCGGGCCACGCGCGCAAGCGCTCTCAAATGCTCCGCCCCGTCCCCATCTGATGCTAACAACATGAAGATAAGATCGCAGGGCTGGTCATCTACGGCGTCGAACTCAATGGGATTCACAAGGCGGGCAAACCCACCGATCGGCTCTTTAATCTCATGCAGGCGCGCATGTGGCAGAACCACACCATGACCGACGGCTGTCGATCCGAGTTTTTCACGCTCCATGATCGCTTTCAGAATGAGCCGGTCTGATACACCCGTCTGCTCCGCCATTGCCGCTGCAAGTTTGGAGAAAACCTGTTTCGGGCTTGTGCATGTCAGAGCTGGTAGAACAGGACCGTCCCGCAGGAGATCGGAGAGATCTTTTGCCATAGATGACCTTCGGTGTTGAAGTCGGCTGACTAGTTGGCCTTGCCGGGGTCAACCCAGCCAATGTGACCATCTGCGCGACGATACACCATGTTCAAACCACCATGTTTGGCGTTTCGGAACATGAGTGCGGGAATTTCCATCAGTTCAAGCTGCATGACTGCCATGGAAGCAGTCATTGTCTTGATGTGCGTTTCAGTTTCAGCAATGACAGCCGGCGCCTCAACAGCCTCATATCCGACATCACTTTCAGCTTCCTCCTCCTCTGAGGCCGCCACCACGAATGACAGCGCCTGCTCAGCTGGCAGAGGAGACTTTTCTCGCTGATGATGATCACGCAGACGGCGCTTGTAACGGCGCACGCGCTTCTCCAGCTTCTCGAGCGCAACCTCGAACGCAGCATAGGGATCGTCAGCCTGTCCACTACTCTGAAGAGAGATACCTGAAGGGAGCGCGACCTGACATTCAACATCATAAAGATGTCCGTCCTTCGCCATGCTCACATTACCTTCGGTCGCTCGATCGAAATATTTTGTAACTGCGTCCTCAAGGCCGTCTTCAATACGGGTTCTGAGGGCATCTCCAAGATCGATATTCCGTCCGGCAATCTGAATTTGCATGTTGGGTCCTTTTTATCTTGTGTCTCCCCGACGCTTTGATTTTGCAGCATGTTGTGGGGGTCTGACAAGAACAAGGCCGCGCAAATGAACCTTCTGCGGCAAAGAGTCAAGGCGATGTGATGATTGCGCTGGGCACAACTCTGACTTTAACCGGAAACAGGTTTCGGGTTAGCTTATGCTGCCGTGTCTCAGGCAGACTGTCTCATAGCACGACGACGCTGAACAGAAGACGGAATTCTCAAAGATTCCCGATACTTAGCGACCGTCCGGCGTGCGATATCAATTCCAAATCCGCGCAGCTCATCTACGAGCTGATCATCTGACAGTACTGTATCAAGCGTCTCGGACTCAATAAGCGATTTAATGCGATGACGAACCGCTTCGGCCGAATGTGCCTCGCCCTCACCAGTCGAAGGAATGGCAGCCGAGAAAAAGTACTTCAATTCAAACATGCCCCGCGGACTGGACATGTATTTGTTCGAGGTCACGCGAGATACGGTGGATTCGTGCATACCAATCGCATCGGCCACAGTCTTCAGATTCAGCGGACGCAAATGTGCGACGCCGTGAACAAAAAAGGCATCCTGCTGGCGGACCACTTCCTGCGACACCTTCAGAATAGTGCGTGCGCGCTGGTCGAGGCTTTTGATCAACCAGTTCGCGTTGGCAGCGCATTCTTCAATGAACTCTTTCTCCTGGTCACGCTTGGCGACCTTGGAAACTTCACCATAATAGGTGCGGTCCATGAGAACGCGTGGCAGAGTATCGCTGTTCAATTCAACACCAAACGCGCCGTAGGGAAGCTCGCGGATGAAAACATCAGGCACCACAGCCTGGGCGGTATCTCCGGCAAAAGCAGCACCTGGACGTGGCGTCAGCGCCTTGATTTCCGTGATCATGTCGAGCACATCAGCGCGGTCCACACCACAGATATGCGCCAGCCCATGAAGATCATGCTTGGCCACAAGATGCAGGTTTTCGAGCAGTGTCTGCATAGCCGGATCAAGGCGGTTGAGCTCACCTAGCTGGAGGGCGAGACACTCTTCGATAGACCGGGCCATGACGCCTGTTGGCTCAAACCCCTGGCAAATGGTGAGAACGCCCATCAAATGGTCCGTATCAACACCAAGCATTTCTGCAGTCTGATCGAGGTCCGCGCGCAGATACCCGCCTTCATCGGTTTCATCGATGAGCTGTGCAGCAATCAGCTGATCAACTTCATTCAGTCCGGCCATCGCCAGCTGGTCCTTGAGGTGCTCGCGAAGGGATTTTTCACTCGAGAGAATGGATTCAAAATCCACATCCTCTCCGCCACCCCGTCCTGATCCCTGACCCGTTGCTCCTGCACCCGACCCGGCGGACGAAGAACCATGAGCGGCTATGGCGCTCTCTGAAGGACCGTCAGACTCATAAGCATCTTCGCTGGGCGCATCCAGATTGTTCTGCGCATTCGCGAACTCTTCATTGTCGCGCTTGTCGTAGTCATTCTCGCCTGCGTCAGAATAGTCAGAGGTTTCAGGCTCGTTCTCACTATCATCGCGCTGAAGCAGCGGATTGCGCTCAAGTTCCTGCTCAACATATGCGGCGAGTTCAATGTTCGAAAGTTGCAGCAGCTTAATGGCCTGCTGCAGTTGGGGGGTCATGACCAGGGATTGTCCCTGGCGAAGATCTAACCGCTGTGAAAACGCCACCGCGAGCCTCCTAGGCCGCGAACCTGTCACCCAGATAGACCCGGCGCACATCCTCATTGGAGAGGATTTCGTCTGGTTCGCCTTCGAAGAGCACCCGACCATCATAAATAATGGAAGCACGGTCCACGATCTGCAGTGTCTCCCGGACCTGGTGGTCCGTAATGAGCACGCCGATCCCGCGGTTCTTCAGATAGCGTACCAGATCGGAAATATCCGATATGGCCAGAGGGTCGATCCCGGTGAACGGTTCGTCCAACAACATGAAACTCGGCCGGGATGCGAGCGCACGCGCAATCTCAACCCGGCGGCGTTCACCACCAGACAAAGACATTGCCGACTGCGATCGGATATGGGTGATGTGCAGTTCTTCAAGAAGACCTTCGACCGCCTGTTTACGGTCGGCTTTATTCTTCTCGACGAGCTCAACAACGCTCATCACATTTTCTTCCACGGTCATGCCGCGGAAAATGCTGGTTTCCTGAGGAAGATAGCCCACCCCAAGACGCGCACGCTGATACATTGGCAGGTCAGTGACCTCTTCGCCATCTATCTGAATACGCCCTTCATCGGCTGTGATAAGCCCCATCATCATATAGAAACAGGTTGTTTTTCCTGCTCCATTCGGGCCGAGCAGGCCAACAATTTCGCCACGCCTAAGAGACAGCGAGACGTCGTGAACCACCCGACGTTTCTTGAACGTCTTGGCAAGGTTCGTTGCGACGAGACCTGATTGGTCATTACTCACTGAATGTCTCCTAACATGCGAGGTGAACTTATTCGCCCGCGGCCTCAATCTTGCATATCATGATTAAGAGCTTATTGCGCCAGCGTAAAAACTTCCAGTGCGAGGGTTACTGTTCCTCGCCTTCGCCCTCGGTGATGATGACGGTTCTGACGCGCTCCCCTTTTGCGCGAGAGTCTGACTCCATGCGCGAACGGCCCTCACTAATGTCCACGACAAGCCGGTCACCAACGATCACATTCTCGCCGCGAGTCAGGGTCACATTACCTGTCAGGGTGATGGTGTCGTCCTGATAGTTGTAGACGCCCCGGTCACCCTTGGCCTTTTCCTGTGGCGTCATGTAGAAGACTTCGCCCTCTGCCACCAGACGCTGAACATCACCGACACCGCTGCCAAGGCCGCCGCCGCCATCATCGCCCTGGTTCTTTTCAAAAAAGATCGTCAGCTTCTCAGCGCGAATACGGGCATCGCCCTGAACAGCGTCCACATTGCCCATATAGACAGCCGTGGCTTCCTTATCGAGGAAATCAAGGCGGTCGGCCTCAATCTGAATCGGGCCGGATTGACGGCTAAGTTGCGCCGAAGCGCCAGAGGCAAATACCGCCGCAAGGACAGGCGCCAAGATTACCGACTTCCACATCTTCATTCTCCTGTCTCCGGACGCGATGGCTGTATTTCGGTCCAGACATTCCCACGGAAGATCAGCCGTTGGCCGCCTTCCTGAATTTCATACGTGTCCGCCCGGATTTTTCCAAGCGGACCTTCGCCTTCGAGCGGCTGCAGACCAAGCACGCGGTTTTCCTGTACGAACATACGCGCATGCGTGGTGACGAAGCGATTCCCTCCAGCGTCAGTGAGGACTACTTCCTCAAAGAGTTCAAGGTGCTGCGCATCCTGATCGAAAACACCGCGGGGCGCGCGAACCGTCCCGTTAAGGCCATCATCAAGGGCAGGCATGACCAGCTCAATCAAGGCCGGGTTGGCGCCATTTCGCTGAGCCGTATCAGCGGTGATGACATAAGGCTGGCCCGCGGCGTCGCGTCCTGTGAAGCGAGGGTTCTGCATGGTGACGATTTGGGTATCGTCAAATGCCTGGCGACCATGAGTGCCAGAGATCACGCTATAGGCCAGACTGCCAATCAGCACGCCTGCCGAAATCGCCGCTCCAGAAGTGAAAAGCATACGCAGGAGACGAACCAGATCGGACCGCGACCGCGCCTGACGCAAAGACAAGCGCCGCTTGGGAGCCCAGAATTCGTCGAGTGTGGCGCCGGTACTTGTCATCAGTTTGTTTCGTCTTCCCCGTGAGTCGTATAATCACCTAGCGAAACTGCTGCGGCGAAACTAGGGCAATTGTGCGATGATGGCGAAGCAATTGCAAAGACTGCAAGTGCGCGGCTTCACGCTGATGCGTTGCAACCTTCCCGCACGCGACGAGCGAACGTTCAGCTGTGGGCAAAAATGTCGACGTCCGGCCAGCCTTCCAGATCAAGTTCGGCGCGCATGGGAAGGAAGTCAAAACAAGCTTGCGCGATGTGATAGCGCCCTTCCCGTTCCAGCATGCCCTTCAGACGATCGCGTATTTCATGCAGGTGAAGCACATCTGAGGCCGCGTAAGCGAGCTGTGCATCGGAGAGTTTTTCCGCGCCCCAGTCAGAGCTCTGCTGCGCCTTGGACATATCAACGCCGACGAGTTCGCGTGAAACGTCCTTCAGGCCATGACGGTCTGTATAAGTCCGCGCGAGCTTGGATGCGATTTTCGTGCAGAAGACAGGGGCACAGTCAACGCCAAGCCATTTACGGATCATGCCGAGGTCGAACCGGGCAAAGTGGAAGATTTTCTCGACCTTTGAATCTGACAGGAGCGCCTTGAGGTTCGGTGCATGATATGTATCGCGGTTCATCTGAACGACGTGAGCTGTGCCGTCACCTGTCGAAATCTGAACGACACACAGTTTGTCACGCGTCAGGGACAAGCCAAGCGTTTCTGTATCGATTGCGATGGAATCGCCCCAGCTGAGGCCAGCGGGCAAATCGCCCTGATGCAGTGAAATTTTGGTCATACCAGTCCTAGCGTTCAGACCGTAAAAAGCATCCGGTTCTGTTTCAATTCAGTGAAGACATGTCAAGCGACACGAGCGGTTTCGGTGTCTACCTGAATAAAGACAGGTTCAGCGGCACCATCCAGGACGACTGCCGTCAGCGGACCACCAAATACCGCACCCGTGTCGACATTGATACGCCTGCGCGTCCCGTAGATCTCGACTTCAACCTGATGGTCTAGGGTGGGAGAATGTCCATGCACGACAGTGACTCCCGCCAGCGCCGGATTGGACGTCCAGTGCTCTACCCTGAAAAAACGCGGCGACCGGGTCCAGAGATGAACCTGCGGCCGACAGTCGGGAAAGTCCAGAGGATCAATACCAGCATGCACGAATACAAACTTGTGCTGTGGGCTGGTAATCATGGTTGGAAGTTTTTTCAACCAGTCCGCATGCTGGCGTGGGAAATTGAGCATGACCTGATCCTGGTCCTGATCTCCTTCCACATAACTCTCCAGCGTATTGCCGCCACCATTGCGCACCCAGTTATCAAGGAAGGCAGGATCTCCGCCAAGGCCGCCTATCATCATCTCTTCATGATTGCCGCGAAGCGATACTATGGTGAGCCGCGGATTGGACTGCGCCGCCTCTTCAAGCGCCATGATGACATCAATCACCTGACGGGACTCAGGGCCCCGATCGACATAATCACCAAGGTGGATAATCGCCGCTGGCCGGTTGCTGAAGGTCTTCTGATGGTGATCGAGAATTCGGGCGTGCAAATGCGAGAGCGCACGCGCCATCCCGTGAACATCTCCAATCGCATAGAATACAGTGTCGGGTGTGAATTCAGTCATAGCACAAAGTCTAACGGAGATACGGCATACGACCGGACAGGTCACGCTTCTGATGTTCCTTAAATCTCTCGCGCAATAGAAGTTCTGGCCGCAATCTATGGGTCAGCCGGTTTCGTACGCGGGCTCCGGCGACATCGGTCAGAACAATATCGCACATCTTCCCAGTTTCGTTCCCATTTCTTTCGCCAGGTGAATGGGCGATCGCAGACGGGGCAGATTTTGGTTGGTAGCTCTGACTTACGGTTCATGATGGAGAAATGAGGCTGAGTGAACCACTGGCAAGGCATATTTCCACGCAATATCCAATGTTTCTGTTTTGTTCTTGCTGCGAATCCTGATAGCCTGATCCGATGGATACTGCACTTGCGACTGTTGGCGTTTTCGAAATTGACCTCATCCACGTCATCCTGACGGGATTGCTCGTTCTGGCCGCCGGGATCGCGCTTGGCGTCTCGCTTTGGCTGTTTCCCTATAAGCGCGGGCTCGCCGAAGCCAAAAGCGAACGCGATGCAGCAAATGAGCGTCTTTATGAGCTGGACAGGCAACTCGCCAGTGAAACAGCGCGCACCGAAGGCCTTCAGGCCACGCTGAGCCATGAGCGAGAGCAGTCAGCACAGCGCTTTGGTGAGTTGGAACAGGCCCGCAAAACGCTTCAGGCGCGCCTGGAGGAGAATGATCGTGAGCTGAGCTCGCTCAAAGTGCGTGAAGAAGAGCGACAGAAACGCTTCGAAGACGAGAAGGAAAACCTCGTCAAAATGAAGGAAGAGGTCGAGATCCGCTTCAAAGAGATTGCGCAAACCGCGCTCCGCCAGCAGCAGAGCTTCTTCCTTGAAACCGCCAATGAGACCTTCGGAAAGCAGAAGGAAGCCGCTGAAGGCAATCTCAAGTCTCTGATGAGCCCGATCCGGGAAGCCATCACCAAGTTTGAGACCCGGGTTGAAGGCCTTGAGAAGGTTCGCGCCGAGGACAAATCGGCTATTTTCGAACAGGTCAAAGGGATTGGTGAGCTTCTGGCGCGCAATCAGAATGTGACATCAAAACTCGTTTCTGCGCTGTCTTCGCCGAAAGGCGGCGGGCGCTGGGGCGAGGAAAGCCTGCGCAATGTGATGGAGATGGCCGGTCTCTCAGAACATGCCGACTTCACCGAACAGGATGGAAGTGGCGGTGATGGCCTGCGCCCTGATGTGATCATCCGCATGCCTGGCGGCCGTGAGATCGTCGTCGATTCCAAAGTCAGCATTCAGGATTTTCTGCTTGCAGCTGAAGAAGCTGACGAAGGTCGCCGGGACGCCTACCTGGCTGCACATGCGCGCAAGATGAAAGATCATGTGAAGCGTCTGGCGAGCAAGGAATACTGGAAAGCCTTTGAAAGCCGCGTGGACTTCGTCGCCATGTATATCCCGGGCGAGAACTTCTATGCCGCAGCGCTGCAGGTGGAGCGTGATCTGTTCGACTATGCCGCCCGCAACCGTGTCCTGATCGTTACCCCATCCACACTCATCGCACTGGCCAAGGCCGTCGCTTATGGCTGGCGTCAGGAAGAAGCTTCAAAGAATGCGCTGGAAGCGGCTAAACTCGGGCGGGACCTTCACAAGCGGTTATCGACCTTTACCGAACATATGGAAAAAGTCGGCACCCATCTTGGCCGGTCGGTCTCTGCCTTCAATAAGATGAGCGGCTCTTATGAGCGTATGGTGCTGCCTCAGGCGCGCCGGTTTGAAACGCTGCAGCTCAATGACAATGGCTCGGAAATTCCGAATGTGTCGCTGATCGAAGAATTTCCGGCCAGCGCCAATACCGGGCTCCTCAACCTCGAAGATGATGAGGATGAGACCTCCTCTCAGTCCACTGCGGCGGAATAGTCCTGAATATTGACCTTTGAAGGGCGATTACATACTTAAAGCCCATGGCTATTCGTGAAATTCTGACCGTTCCCAATCCTGCGCTGAAGCAGGTCTCGACACCCGTTGAAGGCGGTGTGACAGACGAGCTTCGCGCACTGATGGATGACATGCTTGAAACCATGTATGACGCGCCCGGCATTGGTCTGGCGGCGATCCAGATCGGCGTTCCCAAGCGTGTCATCGTTATGGACCTTGCGGGCCCGGAAGAAGAAAAAGCGCCCAAATATTTCGTCAATCCGGAGATCCTGGAGACGGTGGAGGAGACAACACCTTATGAGGAAGGCTGTCTGTCCATCCCTGACGTGTTCGACGAAGTGGATCGTCCGGTGAAATGCCGCCTGCGCTATCTCGATTACGATGGAAACGAAGTCGAAGAGTGGGCTGAAGGCCTGTATGCGGTGTGTATCCAGCACGAAATGGATCACCTGGAAGGCACGCTGTTCATTGATCACCTGTCGCGCCTCAAACGTCAGCGCGCTGTTGAGAAAGTGAAGAAAGCTAAGCGACTGAAAAGCCAGGCGGCCTAGATCCTTTGTCTGCCGTCAAACGCTGGACGTTCGCGGTCATCGGATCAGCCCTCATACTGACAGCCATTCTCGGCATTTTCATGTTTGCCGAATGGCTCGGCATTCAGATTTCCAAAGATCACTGTCTGGATCGCGGCGGCCAGTGGGACTATAGCCAGAGCACCTGCGACTTACCGGAATAGAGTTTCACCATGCGTCTCGCCTTTATGGGGTCTCCAGAGTTTGCCGTCCCCTCACTGAAGGCGCTGATTGAGGCGGGTCATGAAATCGCCTGTGTCTATACCCAGCCACCCCGCCCTGCCGGACGCGGCAAAAAGCTGCGCAACACGCCGGTACACGACGCAGCGCTCGCTGAGGGGATTGAGGTTCGTCACCCAAAATCACTGAAGCCAGATGAAGAGAAGCAAGCCTTTGCCGCGCTTGATCTCGATGCGGCGGTCGTCGTGGCCTACGGACTGATTCTGCCCAGGGCCGTGCTCGACGCGCCAAAACATGGCTGCATCAATATTCACGGCTCCATTCTGCCACGCTGGCGCGGCGCTGCGCCCATGCAGCGCGCGATTATGGCTGGCGACCAGATGACCGGTGTACAGACCATGCAGATGGAAGCAGGCCTCGATACCGGTCCTGTCTATATGAGCCGCACCACCCCGATCACAGCAGAAGATACCGCAGGCAGCCTTCATGACCGGCTGGCCGAACTGGGTGCAGAGCTGATTGTCACCACCATGGAAGCCATTGGACGTGGCGGCCTCCAGCCCAAGCCCCAGAGCGAAGACGGCGTGACCTATGCCAGTAAGCTGAGCTCGGATGACACACGCATTGACTGGTCTGAAACTGGTCAGGTGGTCGACTGGCAGATCAGAGGTCTTTCGCCCTTTCCCGGCGCCTGGTTCGAGATCGAGCAGAACGGCACGCCTGTTCGCGTGAAGGCCTTAATGTCTGAGTATGTCGATGCGATTGGCGAACCCGGCGCTGTTCTCGATGATGCCCTGACCATTGCCTGTCAGGACGGCGCGGTGAGGCTGATACGTGTGCAGAAAGCCGGAAAAAGCCCGGTCAGCGCTGAGGATTTCCTTCGGGGAAATCCTTTGAAACCGGGAGATCACGTGCGTTGAGAAAGACAGAACGATATGCCTTCAAGGCGCGTGAGGAAGACCTTGAGACGATAATTGCGCTTCACGACCGGAACTTTGGACAACCCGATGAAGGCCTCATCGTCCGGCGACTTCATGAGAATGGTGAGAGCCTTCTGTCTGTTGTGGCTCAGCTGGATCATAAGATTGTCGGGCACTGTCAGTTCTTCGACATTGAGACCGGAGCGCAATCCACCGGGTTTGCGAAATTTGCGGGTCTGGGCCCAATTTCAGTTCTGGAAGACCACCGGAACATCGGGATGGGGTATTATATGATCAGCTATGGTCTGAGAACACTTAAGCGGCAGGGGTATCAGAAAGTATTTGTCCTCGGGGACCCCGCTTATTATTCGAAGGACGGATTTTCGGTAGACGAAACAGCGGGCATGAGCGCCCCCTGGGGTGGACCATATTTTCTTGCGAAACGCCTCAACCCCGGAGGCCCTGAGCTTGCTGAATTAATCTACCCATCTGCGTTCTTCGAGGACTGAAGAATGCCGCGCTATAAGCTGACCATCGAATATGACGGGCGCCCATTCTCAGGCTGGCAGAAACAGGCCGACCAGCCGAGCGTGCAAGGCGCGCTGGAAGAGGCAGCTGCAAAGCTTGATGGCGCATCCGTGATTGTTCAGGGCGCCGGACGAACAGATTCTGGTGTCCATGCAACCGGACAAGTTGCACATCTGGACCTGCAAAAGACTATTCCGGCAGAGAAAGTGATGGATGCGCTGAACCATCATCTGAAGCCTAATCCGGTGGCGGTGATCGCTTCAGAGGAGGTTGACGAGGAATTTCACGCCCGCTTCTCCGCAAAAGAGCGCCACTATCTCTATCGCATCTCAAATCGCAGGGCGCCGCTGACATTGGACGCAGGCTTTGCCTGGCGTGTCGGTATGGCGCTGGACCACGAAGCCATGCACGCAGCCGCACAGGCGCTTGTCGGTACTCATGACTTCACGACGTTTCGTGACAGCCAGTGTCAGGCCGATTCACCGGTGAAAACGCTTAACGCAATCTCTGTGAACCGGATGGGCGAAGAGGTGCATATCAGGTGCCGCGCCCTCTCCTTCCTGCATCGTCAGGTCCGCAGCATGGTCGGCTCTCTGGTCGAGGTCGGACGCGGCAAGGAGAATGTATTGTGGGTTGGTAAAATCCTGGTGGCTGCCGACCGCTCAGCCTGCGGGCCCGTTGCCCCGCCAGATGGCCTGCACCTCACGCGGGTGGACTACTAATCCCCCTCTCAGGGCGTGGTCGAACAAAGCTCACTGACCGGGACATTCTCGAACTGAAGGCCGATATGCTCATCCGAAAGAGATGTCGCATCTGCCAAATCGACCACAGCAGAAAACGCATGGATGATGTGCGGCGTATCCTCACCGCGCTTTTCGACGAGCACATGTGATAGAGGGCCAGAAATCTGGGTGCCGGCAGACCGGCCGAAGGTCACGGCCAGTCCATCGCGGCTGCATGTGAAGACAGTTTCCGGATCAAATTCTGGGATTTTGATGGTTTCGCCAATATAGACACCAAGCGCTTCACGCTCTCCAGACGCGCCCTCTTCGGGCTGCATGAACTGGTAGATGCGGAAATCCTTGAAGGAGTAGGCTTCCTTCACCCAGTCGGCCGGAAATTCGGCACAGAATCCGGAATTGCAGTATTCCGTCATCGGAATCTGCTCTTCGGCGGCGCTGGACGACGCACTTACAAATACTGTGAAGAGTGAAAACAAACTCAGTGTTTTCACGATTTCACCTGAAAAGCGCATGCGCCAGACAACTCCCAAGAGAATTACTGAAGCGCTTTTCTAGGATTGAGCGAAATAGCGCCTCAATACACCTGTATAAATATCTGCCAAATCTTCGAGTTCGGCAAGTTCCGTGAATTCATCTACCTTGTGGGCGGTGTCATTTTTAAGGCCAAGTTCCGCGACCGGGCAGAAGTCCTTGATGAAGCGGGCATCTGACGTGCCGCCGCCCGTCGTGAGTGCAGCATTGGTTCCCGTCACCTCTTTGACGGATGCCTGAAGCATGTCCGTCAATGGGCCGGGCTCTGTATAGAAGGCTTCGCCAGTTGTTTTCAGATCGAGCGCAATGTGCTGGCAGTCCGGATCAATCGCGAGCGCAAACTTCGCGATCTCGTTTTCTAGCTGAGCACCCGTATGATGGGTGTTGAAGCGGATATTGAATTTGGCCTCCGCACGTGCCGGAATGACATTGTGCGCATGATTGCCAACATCGAGGCTCGTGACTTCCAGATTGGAAGGCTGAAAGCCCGGTGCGCCATCATCCAGATGCCAGTCTGTGAGTTTTGACAGGAAGGAGAGCAGAATCGGAACCGGATTCTTCGCCTTGTCAGGATAAGCGACATGGCCTTGTTTGCCAGTCACCACGACCTTGCCATTCAGGCTCCCGCGCCGTCCATTTTTGATGACGTCTCCCAGGCTGGTCTCAGAGGTCGGCTCCCCGACAAGACAATGAGAGATCGTCTCGCCATCGGCTTCAATCGCCTTGAGGAGCTTCTTGGTGCCGTTAACGGCGGGGCCTTCTTCATCGCCCGTGATGAGAAAGGAGATCGAGCCTCTGAGCTGATCTTTTTCTTCCAACAAACGCGCAACTGCTGTCACGAAAGCCGCAATCTGACTTTTCATATCAACCGCACCGCGCGCGATCAGTTTGCCGTCCCGGGTTTCTGCCGCAAACGGATCAACGCTCCAGGCAGCAGCATCGCCCACGGGAACGACGTCTGTATGACCCGCAAAGCAGAAATTCGGCGCCTCAGAGCCAAGGCGGGCATAGAGATTGTCCACATCCCCGAAAGGATAGCGTTTGCAACGGAAGCCCAGCCCTTCCAGGGCATGCTGAAGGACGCCGAGCGCGCCCTCATCCGCTGGCGTCACCGACGGGCAGCGGATCAGCGCCTGCGCTAGCGGAAGCGGGCTGGTGACAAGATCAGTCACGCAGAAGCTCGTTGATTGAAGTTTTCGACCGCGTGCGCTCATCCACCGTTTTGACGATGACCGCACAGGCCAGAGACGGGCCACCTTTCGGGTCCGGCAGGGTACCAGGTACGACAACCGAATAGGCCGGCACCTCACCATAATAGATCTCGCCAGTAGCGCGGTTCACGATCTTGGTGGACTGGCCGAGGAAGACACCCATGGAAAGAACGGAGCCTTCGCGAACGATGACGCCCTCAGCGACTTCAGAGCGTGCGCCAATGAAGCAATTGTCTTCAATGATGACCGGAGCAGCCTGGAGTGGCTCCAGAACGCCCCCAATACCTGCGCCGCCGGAGATATGCACATTCTTGCCAATCTGGGCACATGAGCCAACGGTGGCCCATGTGTCGACCATCGTACCGGAATCCACATAGGCGCCGATATTCACGTAAGACGGCATCAGAACAGTACCCGGCGCAATGTAAGAGCCGCGACGAACCGCACATGGCGGCACAGCGCGGAAGCCAGCCTTTGTGAAGTCCTCAGCTTGCCAGCCTTCAAATTTGGAGGGGACTTTATCCCACCAGGCGCCTGAATTGACCGAGCCAGACTGCAGTTCATTCGGGTTTAGGCGGAAGCCTAGCAGTACGGCCTTCTTCAGCCATTCATTGACGATCCAGTTTCCATCGGGACCGGGCTCAGCCACGCGCGCCTCACCGCTATCCAGGAGACCAATAGCGCGCTCTACAGCTTCGCGGACATCACCCTTTGTCTCCGGCGTGACCGAGGCACGGTCTTCGAAGGCGGCATCAAGTGTGGCGGCGAGATCGGTAAAAGACATAGAGGTACTTCCTGAACGCTATTTATCTGGTTTCGGGCCCTGACTTACGAGCTGTAGACAGAAATGTCGTCAGGCAATCGGTCAAAAAATGGATATGAGCATCAGATTCTTGGTGCTGACCGGGACGCGCGCCCTCGGGTTCATGGCTCCAGTCCTTGGCGGAATGGACGAGAACCGTGGTGTAGCCAAGATCATGTGCGGTTTTGAGATTGCGTGACAGATCCTCGAACATCACCGCTTTTTTCGGCGCGATGTCGAATTTTTCGTGCAGCTTGTCGAAGGCCGAGCGGCGCGGCTTCGGCTCATAGCCTGCATCTTCAATTCCGAAATAACCATTAAACAGGCCCGTGAGGCCCAGCTTTCCCACCACGCGATCTGCATGGGCTTTGGTGCCGTTGGTGAACACGTATTTCCGCCCCGGCAGCTCGGAGACGGCAGCGTGCAGGTTTTCAAGAACGGGAATGGGCGTCAGATCGAGGTCGTGCACATATTCCAGAAACGGGCCCGGATCCATGTCGTGCACAGACATGAGACCATTCAGCGTTGTGCCATGCTCGGCATAATATTGTTTCTGGATCCGCCGGGCGTCAGTTTCTGACAAAGAGAGGAAATCCGAGACAAACCGCGTCATCCGAACGTCTATCTGGTCAAACAGATTGCATTCGGCTGGGTAGAGCGTGTTGTCGAGGTCGAACACCCATTGATCGACGTGGGTGAGATCAGCGCTCATGAACCGTCGCTTTTTTCTTCTGGTCGGAAATCGCGCTCAAAGAACTCGACCACGAGCCGTCCATCTTCAGGAATTGCTGTCTGCTTGAACACGGCTTCATCGTAGAAAGCTTCTTTGCACTTGTCTTTGCCGAGAATGGCGAACTGGGACGGTGAATGACAGAAAGTGTCACCCTTTGTCGTCTTCAGATAGCGCGTGCCGGTCTCAGTTTCCATTTCAGCATACACATAATGCTCTGCGGCAATCAGCGCCTGATCAATGACGCGCTCACAACTCCCGGCCTCCAAACGCCACCAGCCGCGGCTCTCCCATCCCTCACCGCGACGTCGCCCGATCGCCGCCCAGAGACGCTCGTCCGTCCGATTGCAGATACTGAGACCGATATTACGTGAACGCTCGATGGCGACCTGCTCGAGATAGTCAATCAGCTCAGCATCGGTGGTCTCGGATGACAGCTTTTGCGCGCTCAGAAAATCTCGGATCGCGCCGCGTGTCCGGCGACCAATATACCCATCAATGGATCCGGACTCGACACCCGCATCGTCCAGCAAACGCTGAATGCCGGCAGACTGAGCCCGTTCACGCGTCCATTTCTGAGTTTCCTTGAGCGTGGTCGACCAGCTGGTGCTCGATTCGATCAGAACTGGCTGAAACTTGCGCGTCTCCAATCCCATGGCTGTGCAGTTTGGCAGGCTCTCCAGCGAGAAGGCGCCCTGGGAATCGACACAGAACGGATAGTCACCCACCCATGACCGCATGCCGCCGCGATGGGCGCGCGATGTCCGGCCATAAAGGTAATAGATTTCACCCGAACGCAGCGGTGCTTCGACAACAGTACGACACTCACCCGGCCGAATGCGGGTCCAGCCTTCAATCACGTGGGTGTTGGCGAGCGGACGTCCGGTCGCAAGTTCAACAATACGGCTGGTTTCGTTGCAGACCGACCATCCCTCGCCAGATTGCGCTGCGGCTGGCGCTGAGGTCAGCAACATTGTGCCAAGCGCACCCAATAGCGCGAAGACGTGTCTAATCTGAAATAAGCGTTCCAGCGCCATGATCAGTAAACAGCTCCACGAGAAGTGCGTTCGGCTTGCGCCCATCGAGAATGACAGTGGCTTCCACCCCGCCCCTGACAGCATCGGCTGCAGTTTCGAGTTTCGGAATCATACCACCTTTTGCTGTACCATTGGCAACAAGTTCAGGCACCTTGTCAGCTTTGAGGCTGCGGATCAGCTCACCTGCCTGATCGAGCACACCTGCGACATCCGTCATCAGGAGCAGACGCTTGGCGTTCAGCGCCTGCGCAATAGCGCCTGCGGCCGTATCGGCATTGATGTTATAGCTCTGACTATCCGGCCCGACGCCCAGCGGCGCGATAACCGGAATAAAGCCTTCGCTGGCATTGGTGAGTGCAGTGATGACATCCGGATTGACGCTTTCGGGTTCACCGACAAAGCCAAGATCGATAACCCGTTCGATTTCCGACGACGGGTCGCGAACGGTGCGCGAAAGCTTTCGCGCGCGTATGAGCCCGGCATCAGCGCCAGACAGGCCCACGCCCTTACCGCCAGCCAGATTGATGGACCGGACGATTTCAGTGTTGATGGAGCCGGCCAGAACCATTTCAACAACAGACAGAGTCTTGTCGTCTGTCACACGCTGGCCATCCTCGAAGGCGGACTCAATACCAAGCTTTTTCAGCATGCCGCCGATTTGCGGGCCGCCACCATGAACCACCACAGGGTTCATGCCGAGCTGTTTCAGCAACACGACATCACGTGCAAAGCTTCTGGAGAGTTCCGGATCCACCATGGCATGGCCGCCATATTTGATGACCACAGTCTTGCGGTGATAGCGCTGAATGAAAGGCAGCGCTTCGGACAGCGTCTTCGCAGACTGAAAACCGGGATCTGTTTCTATGGACGACATGGCGGGATCCTAGCAGAAATTGGCGATCTCAGCGCGCAGCTCAGCCAGGCCATAGCCGGTTTCGCTGGAGGTTTCACGCACGACAGGATGGAATGCCGGGCGCTTGGAGAGACGTTTGACGATCTTTTCGCTGAGGCCTTCGCGTTCGGCTTTCTTGAGCTTGTCCACCTTGGTGAGAACCACCTGGTAAACCACGGCAGCCGCATCCAGAAGGTCCATGATCTCCTCGTCAGTGTCCATGACGCCGCGGCGAGAATCGACCAGCAGAAAGACGCGCTTGAGCGTCGGACGCCCCTTCAGATAGTTGAGGGTCAGCCGGGTCCAGCGGGCAATGTCTGTCTTTGAGGCACGGGCATATCCATAGCCTGGCAGGTCAACGAGAAAGAGCTGATCATTCAGCCGGAAATAGTTGAGCTCGCGCGTGCGACCGGGCTCATTCGATGAGCGAGCCAGATTCTTGCGGTTTGTCAGGCCATTGATAAGGCTGGACTTGCCGACATTCGAACGACCCGCAAATGTGACTTCCGGAAAGTCAGCAGGTGGCAGGGCAGACAGAGTGGTGACACCCATAACGAATTCGACAGGCGCCGCAAAAAGGAGCCGGCCTTTTTCGAGTGCCTCGTCGTCGAATTCCGCCTCGCTCACGCTTACGCTTCGCCTTTTTTCTTGCCGAACTTGGCGTCGATAAACTTGTCCAGCTGTGTTTTCACGCCATTACGCCGCATGATGACGTATTGCTGGATGATCGACAGGAAGTTCGACCAGCACCAGTAAATGACGAGGCCTGCAGCAAAGTTTGCAAAGACAAAGGTGAAGACAATCGGCATCAGGCCGAAGATCATTTTCTGAGTATCGTCTGTCGGCGGCGGATTCAGCGACTGAAGCGCCCACATGGTGAGACCATAGATGATCGGTAGGACACCAACGGCGAGAAGCGCGCCCACAAGCGGAATGCTGGTTGCTGCGTCAACCGACCATGGCATCAGGCCGAACAGGTTGCCAATGGCAGTTGGATCTGGCGCAGAAAGGTCCTTGATCCAGAGGAAAAACGGCTCATGGCGCATTTCAATCGTCACGAAGAGCGTTTTGTAGAGACCATAGAAGACTGGCATCTGCAGAAGGATCGGCAGACAACCTGAGACCGGATTGACCTTTTTCTCGCGATAAAGCTCAGCCAGCTGACGTTGTTGCTCTTGCTTGTCTTCAACTTCCTCGCGGATTTTCTTCATCGGCTCAGCCAGTTCGCGCATTTTGGCCATAGACTGGTAGGCGCGCGACTGGATCGGGAAGAAGACAGCTTTTACGAGAACTGTCAGGATCAGAATTGAGATGCCAAAATTACCAACAAAACTGTTGATCCATGTCAGGACAAAGAAAAACGGCTTTGTCAGCCAGAAGAACATGCTGCCCCAGTCAATCGCATCCTGGAAGCGTGGAATGTTGAGTTGGTCCTCATAGGCTTCGAGAAGCTTGGCTTCCTTTGCGCCACCGAATACACGCGTCGAGGTTGACGTGGACTCGCCCGGCGCCAGGAGCGTGACAGCACCATCCATACGTGCCTGAAGCACCTGGCTATTGGCATGGTTGATTGTGCGGTAGCTCACATCGAAGGGCTGGTCCTGCTCTGGAATGATCGCGCCAAGCCAATATTTCGACGTCAGGCCAATATAACCACCTTTCGTGCTTGTGGCGCTATATCCCTCACCCTTGGCGAGTTCCTTGTATTTGATCAGCTTGAGCTGATTGCCGGTCACTGCGACGAGACCCTCATGCAGAATGTAGAAATTCGCCAGGTCTTCCGGCAGGCCAAACTGGCGCAGAAGGCCGTAAGGCTGTACCGCCAGCTCACCGCCGGAGGTGTTTGTCACCGTATCGGTGAAGGTGAACATGTAGTGTTCGTCGATTTCGACCAGACGGCGGATAGTGAGGCCGTTGGCTGAATAGGTAAGTGTGATCGGTGTGTCAGGCGTCAGCGTGTCACCCTCTGCAAGCTCCCACATGGAGTTGGCATCCGTAACCGTGTCGCCTTCGCCGCTCATCCAGCCGACATTGGCATAATAGCCATTTCCTGTGGCCTGAGGCTGGAAGATCGTGACTTCGCCATCCGGATTGCGGGACTCTTTGTCAGCGAGCGTCTGATAATAATCTTTCAGCTTCAGATTATCGACGCGTGCGCCTCTCAATAGCAGGCTGCCATCCATCTCTTGGCCATCGAACGGAACGCGGATATCCTGCTGAGAGCGTGCCACCTCTTCCGCTTCTTCAGTCGCGTCAAGCGCTTCTGGATCCACCGGGTCTGCAGCCAGATCAATGCCGCCAGTCTCACCCGCCTCAGCTGCAATCCGCGCCTGCTCGGCTTCAATCGCTGCGTCGCGCGCTTTCTGCTCAGGGCCCCAGATGAAAAGCTGCGACACCAGCATGACACCAGCGATCGCCACCATCGCAATGATCAGATTGCGGAGATTGGAGTCCTGTTGCATATTTTTGATGCCCTGTTCCCTGGAAATTCGGCCCGATCAGGTTCCGCCCGGATCGGTGGAACTGTCCGGGAGGAGCCTTATCAACGCTGTTTCTGTATCGTCAAGCAAACGCTGCCAGGGAGCTGTCGCAGTTCCGGCGCGCGCAATGAACACATAGTCATGCCCGGGCTGCGCGTATCGCGGCAAAAGCGCGCGCGAAATCTCGCGCAACCTGCGCCTGGCGCGATTGCGGATTACGGCATTGCCGATCTTGCGCGTCGTTGTGAAGCCTTCTCCGACATGGTCGGAACTGTCACGTCTGTCGACAACCTGCACGACAACAAGATGGCGCCGCAAAAAGCGACCTTTCGCAGCGCGCAGAAATTCGCGCCGTACTCTGAGACGGCGGATGTCGATCGGTCTGCCTAGTTGACTGACAGCCGCTTGCGACCCTTGGCGCGACGGCTCGCGAGAACCTTGCGTCCGTTCTTGGTTGACATACGGCTGCGGAACCCGTGGGTACGGGCACGCTTCAGTCTGCTTGGCTGGAATGTGCGTTTCACGGCTCACGCCCCTTTGAAATCCTTGGAAAGCGTGCGCTGATACGGGTTTTCCAAAGGCTCGTCAACCGAAAACCGCATCAGAATTTCAAGCTTCGGTATCGCCACTGGCCGACGCCAGTGATTTTCTGCTTCAGGACTACATGAGCCACCAAAACTTGATAAGCTTTCAATGTCTTTTTCTCCCGCCATCTACCGACCGGCCCGAAGGAATACCCCTGTATGAGCGTATTTACTGACGAAGAGAAACGCAAATTCATTGCGCTTCACAATACGAATGGCCAGCTTTTTGAAGATGTCATGACCGATATCTACAAGCGCTGGATTGCGCCGGGCATGACTGTGATTGATGCTGGCGCAAATCATGGACACCACACATTTCAGCTGTCAGACGCCGTTGGCCCTGACGGATTGGTTGTCGCCATTGAAGCGATTCCCCGTCTGGTCGCCGAAATAGAATACAAGCTGGAAGCCAATAATCGCCGAAATGTCAGGATGGTGTGCGGTGCTCTGTCCAGCACATCCGGCATGGCTCAGTTTTTTCACCGCAGCGATATGGATGGCTGGTCCTCTCTTTTCTCAGCCCATGTGCCACCGGAATCTGAAGAACAGAATCTGCGGCGTTTTCTGACGCCCATGTTCACGCTCGACTTGCTGACAGCGCATATCGATAGCTGTCGTTTCATGAAACTTGATCTGGAGATGAATGAATTTCCGGCCATGCAGGGCGGCCGCAAGCTGATCCGCGGCTTCAGGCCACTCATGGTGTTTGAGAATTCACGACAACATGCCGCTGATCTGGCTGACTTCACCGCAGATGAGTTCTTCACCTTCATGTCACAGCTGGGCTACCGCGTGTACGATATCTTTTTCGACCCGCTGACGCGAGAGAACTGGCACAACGAGGACACCGTGCCGGTCTATAATATCGCGGTGCATCAGAGTCAGGAAGACAGACTATTGCAATTGCCGATCCGACAGATTTTTGAGGACAGCCCTGCTGCGGTAAACACATAATCACAGGAGCTTGAAAACGGCTTCGTGTTCGTGATGCGTGTTTCACGCCCCGGCCTCCCAAATAGGTTCGGAACCAGGAAAGGCGCCAACCATGCGTTTCGGAAAGCATAGTTACATGAGAATGATAGCGTCCTGTCTGGTAATTGGCACAGCGCCCCTTTGCGGACTTTCCCTGCAAGCCGCTGCGCAGACCTCATCAGATCACATCTCACGAGTTGACGAAGCCAATGCACTTCATCACAGCTGGAGTGAGCTTATATCAGACTATCGGGCCGTTGGACCTGGCGGCATCGCTCTGTTCGATTATGCCGCAATGAAAGCGTCCGAAGCCGACCTCGCGCGGCTCTCCAATTATATCGACGCGCTCTCCGCCTTGCCAATTTCCAGCTTTCCAGATGATGCAGCCTTCGCGGCCTGGGCCAACCTCTACAATGCGCTGACGGTTCAGGTTGTCGTTCAGAACTATCCCGTCGACAGTATTCGCGACATCCGGTCAGGCCTTTTTTCTGCGGGTCCGTGGAAGCGGGATCTCGTCACAGTTGAGGGGAAAACGCTGACGCTCGACAATATCGAGCATGACATCCTGCGGGTGAGGTTTAGCGATCCGCGTGTTCACTATGCGGTCAATTGCGCCTCACTTGGCTGCCCCGATCTGCAAGCCACGGCGTGGACGGCGGAAACTCTGGATGCTGACCTCAATCAGGCGGCGCGTCATTATATCAACCATCCGCGCGGTGTGACTGTCTTGCCGTCTGGGAAACTACGCGTCTCGAAAATCTATGATTGGTATGAAGAAGATTTTGGCGGGACGGCCTCTGGCGTCGTTCAACATATCAAACAATATGCTGACCCTGAGCTTGCCGAACAGCTCTCGCAGAATACCGTTATTGCAAACTATGTTTATGACTGGTCACTGAATGACCTGGAGGCGAAAAACCAATGAGTGATGAAACGTCTCCAGCCGACTCCGAAGAGAAAAAGAAAACCAACTGGGCGGTGCGGCTGATCCCGGTCGCCGTGATTCTGGCTGGCCTTGCCGCGGCTTATGCCGCCGGGCTTCACAAATATCTGTCGCTGGAAACACTTGAAGCTCAAAGAGACAGCCTGAAAGCATTCGTCTCCGATCACGCAGTTCTCGCTTTTCTCGGCTATATCCTGCTCTACGCTTTGGCGACGGCCTTTCTGATTCCGGGTGCGGGCTGGATCACTATTGCAGGTGGATTCGTGTTCGGCCTGATCGGAGGCACGCTCGCCACAGTGACAGGCGCCACACTTGGCGCAACCGCCCTGTTCTTTGTCGCGCGCACATCCATAGGTGAGCCCTTGCGCCAGCGCGCCGGCCCCTTCCTCAAGAAACTCGAGGCGGGCTTCC
>CETS01105213.1_pt1 | contig 54281 bp, 47 predicted proteins | sample 356391 | NCBI WGS metagenome assembly CETS01 (sample SAMEA2622673, study PRJEB7988) | marine metagenome | isolation source: saline water (ENVO:00002010), including
GTCACGCGTCAACTGACGGCCCGGAACAGTTCAACATGGATCTGTCTGAACGCCGCGCAGTAGCGGTCCAGACTTATCTGAGCAATCAGGGCGTTCGCCCTATCCGTATGGCGGCGTATGGTCGTGGCGAGAGCCAGCCTCTGCCGGGCATTCCAGGCAGCAGCGCTGAAAACCGCCGCGTCGAGATTGTGCTGACGCCAATCACCGAAGGCCAGGTATCTTAAGCTGACCTGATGACACGGGAGGGCTGGCGGCCCGCGAGGCGAGCTGCTGGCTTTTCTGTCCAAACCCAAACGCAAAAAGCCCGGCAGTGTGCCGGGCTTTTCTGTGTCTGATATTTCGGTGGGATTGTTAGTCCTGACCCACCAGATCTTTCCGCAGGCCGATGGCGGAGAAGATGAAGAAGATGCCAGCCGTCGCATAGAGCAGGGTGAGCGTCAGCATGGAGGCTTCAGTACTGGACTGGTTGGCTTCCAGGCAGAAGGCATATTGCTCTGGCGTCAGTGGCATTTCCAAACCCGCCAGCACCGAATTGATGTCAGCCTGGCTCAGCATGCCGTCAGCAGCACGCTGAGCAAAGGTGGTCGCCTGCTGAGCGGCATCACACATTGAACGGCTGATGACATCCGCATAGCCTGCGTTATCCAGGCTGCGCGAAAACCAGAAGTCAGACACAATGCCAGCAAATGGTGGGCCAAGGCCATAACCAAGCAGATTGATCACAAACAACATAACCGCCGTGGAAGTTGCGCGGACCCGCATGGTCACAACGCTGGCGGCGATCGTGTACTGTGCTGCGAGGTAGCCGTATTTGATGGCATTACCCAGCGCGAGGCCGATAACGCAGAAGATCATGCTGGATGTGGTGAAAGCAAAGCCGAAGAACGGCACGCAAAGGATCAGACCACCTGCAGAAAGCCACGCAATCGCGCTCGGTGACTTCATCTTGCTGGCAATATAGCCCAGAAGGAAGGTGCCGATCGCGCCCCCAGCATATGCCGGAACGTTGAACCAGACAGAAGCCTGTCCGGCGGTCAGGTCAAACGTGCGTTGGATATAGAGTGACTGAAAGGCCGAGATGGCATAGCCGCAAAAGGCTGCCATGGTCGCCCCGGCACACATCCACCAGTACGATTTCTTTGAAAGAAGCTCTTTGATGCCTTCAATCATGCTGGCGCGTTCAGTTTTCACCGTGCCGGCGGGCTCAGAATAACCACGCGGCGGTTCCTTAACCGTGAAGTACAGAACCAGCCCGATAATGACGCCTGGAATGCCGAGAACAAAGAACGCGACACGCCAGTTGAACATGTCGGTCAGCGGACCAGCAATCAGATTGGCTGCCAGCGTGCCCAGCGTGACGCCCATGGCGTAATACCCCATGGCGGACGAACGCTTTTTCGGCGGATAGTAGTCGGCAATGAGCGAGTTCGCGGGTGGTGTGCACCCTGCTTCACCAATGCCGACGCCAACCCGGCAGGCGAGCAACACCCAGAAGCCGCCAATAACGACACCGAATATGGTAATCTCGGTCGCCAGGCCGCAAAGTGCAGTCATGACGGACCAGAGCGCAACGCAGATCGAGATAATGACGACCCTGTTGCGTTGTTCGGCAACGCGCGCAATTGGAATGCCCACAATGGTGTAGAGGAGGGCAAATCCGAGCCCGGTCAGCCAGCCAAACGCTGTATCTGAAATGCCAAGCTCGGCTTTAAGTGGCCGTGCGACGACAGACAGAAGCGCTCTGTCGACGAAGTTTAGAATATAGATAAACAGAAGCGCATTCAGAACATACGTTCTGTATCCACGCGTTCCGAAGCCTTCATTACTTCCCGATTCAGTATTGGAAGACGAGCCATCGCTTTTATCAGCGGTAATATCCGTCATAAAATCCTCCCGATTTCTTCCAGTAAAAGCATTTCGTCGCGCGTTTCCAGTCCTGGCGGACGGAAAATGGCAAACTCACTTTTTTGTGTGCGGAAAGCCGGGGCTAACCCCGGCTTTTAACATCTCAAACTTTTGATGTTGCGATTTTTCTGAAGCCAACCGACGATAAGCGATTGGATCGCGTCCGTGAGGCAGAGATATGGTTCGAAAAAGTGCTCCGAAAAAGCCTGTTTCTTGGGTGATCGGCGTGGCTGCTGTCAGCGTCGCGACGGGATGCGCTAGCTTTTCCAATGCTCCGACAAAAAACGCAGAGCTCTGCGAGGCGTTAGATGTCTGGGTTGAAAGCGTGCCGGATGACGAAAGTGCGGTATTGGCGTTTGGAAGGTCGGGTCAGTGGCTCGTCAACCATATCAAATGGTGCAAGATGGAGCCTGTCCTCGAAACGCAGGACGAGGTGTGTCGCATCTTGTTGGAAGAAACGTCTACGGAATTCTTCGACGCGAACTTTCGGTTCGCCTTGGTTTGCTTCGGAATGAATCTGGAGACCAGCCAGAGCGCTGGCTCTTTGAGCCTCAAACAGATTGCAGCGCTGGTTTATTCAGATCACGCTGATGAATACTTGGAGATTGAACTTAATCCGGAAGACTTGCGTGACGGAGAGACACAGGCGGTCCGTTTCAACCTCGAGCGATACTGACAGAGGGGGACTTGTTTACCCTCACCCCAAACCCCTCTCCCTCTGAAGAGGGAGAGGGGCCTTCTGGTTTTGCTTATGCGGCTTCTTTTTCGCGCTGTGGCGGTGGGAAGCGGGAGTAGAAAGTCTCTCCCTTCTCAGCCATGTCACGCAGCATTTGCGGTGGACGGAAACGCTCGCCGTATTCGTCGGCAAGGCGGTCTGCTTCCTTCACAAATGCCGGGATGCCCCATTTCAGGTCCATGTAAGACGCGCATCCACCAGAATAAGGCGCAAAGCCCCAGGCGAGGATGGAGCCGATATCCGCGTCGCGTGCATCGGTAATGACGCCTTCCTCAAAGCAGCGCGCAACCTCAATACACTGACGGAAGAGGAAACGCTTGGTCAGCTCTTCTTTCAGGGCTGGTGGGCATTCGTCGATTTTGACATCAATCCGGTCTGACAGGTCAGGCCAGATACGGGTTGGCTTACCCTTCTCGTCATACTCGTAATAGCCCTTTCCAGCTTTGCGGCCGACACGTTCCTTGTCTTCCACCAGCCAGGCGAGGAACTGGCTTTGCGGGTTTTCGTTCGTGTCCTGCCCCGCGGCCTTGGCCATCTGGCGACCGATCTTCAGCGCGGTATCGAGACCAACACTGTCAGACACTTCAAGCGGGCCCATCGGCATGCCGGACTGACGCCCGACATTCTCGATAATGGCTGGCTTGATGCCTTCGATCAGCATTTCCATGCCTTCCTGCGTGTAGGTGCCAAAGCAACGCGAGGTGTAAAAGCCGCGGAAATCGTTCACGACGATTGGTGTCTTCTTGATCTTCAGAACATAGTCGATGGTCTTGGCGAGGGTTTCTTCGGTCGTCTTGTCACCGAGAATGATCTCGACAAGGCCCATGCGCTCGACCGGCGAGAAGAAGTGAATGCCGATATAGTTTTCCGGGCGGATGGAGGCTTCCGCAAGACCTGTGATCGGCAGGGTTGAGGTGTTCGAGCCCATGACCGCGTCTTCACGCAGGTGCTCTTCGGCCATTTTCGTGACCTTGGCTTTCAGATCCGTGTCCTCATAGACGGCCTCAACCACCAGGTCAGCGCCTTTGATGTTGGAATAGTCCGTAGAAGGCGTGATATTGGCAAGAACCTTGTCGGCTTTTTCCTGGGTCATCTTTCCGCGAGAGACCTGCTTGTCGAGGATCTTCTTGGAGTAGTCCTTACCCTTCTCGGCATTCTCCTGAGAGACGTCGAGCAGAACGGTTTCTATACCCGCCATAGCCTGAACGTGGGCAATGCCTGCGCCCATCAGGCCAGCGCCCAATACGGCGACCTTCTTGATCTCGTAAGGGGCCGGACCCTGAGGGCGGGACGCGCCCTTGGACAGCTCCTGCAGAGACAGGAAGAGCGAGCGGATCATGCCCTTGGCTTCCGGGGTCTGCATGGTCTCAACGAAGTATCGCGTCTCAATGCGAAGCGCGGCATCGATTGGCACCTGAGAGCCTTCATAGAGGCATTTCAGAATGTTCTTCTGTGCCGGATAATTGCCATAGGTTTTCGACATGACCATGGCGTTGCCGACCATGGAGATCTGAGTCGCCTCAGGTTTCTGGTTCGGCACGCCGCCGGGGAAGCGGAAGCCTTTTTCATCCCATGGCGCTTTCGCCTTTGGATTGGCTTTGACCCATTCCTTTGCCGTGCTGATCAGATCAGCGGTCGGCACCAGCTCTTTGACAATGCCATAGGCTTTGGCTTCGTCCGCCTTCATGTTCTTGCCTTCCAGAATGTAGGAAGAAGACTGCATGAGGCCGATAAGGCGCGGCAGGCGCTGAGTGCCGCCGCCACCCGGCAGAAGGCCGACTTTGGATTCTGGCAGGCCGAAGACGAGCTTCGGATTGTCATTGGCCGCAAAGCGCGCATGGCAGGCAAGCGCAATTTCAAAGCCGCCACCCAGCGCCAGACCGTTCACGGCTGCCGCAACGGGCTTGCCGCAAGTTTCAATCGCGCGAAGTGTTTTGTTGAGAAAGAAAGCGCGCTCAAAGGCGGCTTTCAGGCGCTCATCTTCAGACATGTCTTTCATGCCCGAAGCGTCCTGATTGCCAATCTCGCCGAGGTCAGCCCCTGCGCAGAAGCCGCTCTTTTTACCCGAAGCGATCACCAGACCTTTGATGTCGTCATTGGTCTCAAGCTCTTTGGCGATCGCTGCCAGGTCTTCCATCACTTCACCGGTGATGGTGTTCATGCTCTTGCCGGGCAGGTCGAAGGTCGCGACTGCAATGCCATCGGCGTCTGTTTCAAATTTGAATGTTGTGAGATTCATTGTCTGATCTCCTTATACGCGTTCGATGATGGTTGCTGTGCCCATGCCTGCACCAACGCAGAGCGTGATGAGGGCGGTTTCCTTGTCGGAGCGCTCCAGCTCATCCACCATGGTGCCGAGGATCATTGCGCCGGTGGCACCCAGCGGGTGGCCCATGGCAATCGCGCCGCCATTCACGTTCAGCTTGTCGTGCGGAATGTCGAGCGTCTGCATGTAACGCAGGACGACCGAAGCGAAGGCCTCGTTTAGCTCGTAAAGGTCAATATCGCCGACATTCATACCGGCTTTCTTGAGCGCTTTTTCTGTCACGTAAGACGGGCCGGTGAGCATGATCGCAGGCTCTGAGCCGATTGACGCGAAGGCTCTGACACGTGCGCGAGGTTTCAGGCCAAGCGCATCACCCATTTCCTTCGAGCCAAAGAGAACAGCAGACGCGCCATCCACAATGCCGGAAGAGTTACCCGCATGGTGGACGTGGTTGATTGCTTCGACTTCCGGATAGCGTTGCTTGACCACCTCATCAAAGCCCATGCTGCCCATGCCGGTGAAGCTCGGATTGAGCGAGGCAAGCGATTGCATGTCAGTGTTTTCGCGCACGGTCTCGTCATGATCGAGAATGATCGCGCCCATCTGGTCTTTCACCGGAACGATGGATTTCGAGAAGCGGCCTTCTTTCCACGCTTTCGCAGCGCGTTTCTGGCTTTCTACCGCATAGGCGTCCACGTCATCGCGGGAGAAGCCGTATTTGGTGGCGATCAGGTCAGCCGACACGCCCTGCGGCGCGAAGTAAGACTTGATGGCTACGCTCGGGTCCACCGGCCATGCGCCGCCGTTCGAGCCCATAGGTACACGCGACATGGCTTCAACGCCGCCGCCAATTGCCATATCGGCTTCACCGGTCATGACTTTGGCTGCTGCAATATTGCACGCCTCGAGGCCAGACGCGCAGAAACGGTCAACCTGAACGCCTGCAGTGGTTTCTGCGTACTCGGCGGCGAGCACTGCCGTGCGCGCAATGTCTGAGCCCTGCTCACCGATGGGGGCGACGCAACCGAGGATCACATCATCAACTTTGGAGGTGTCGAGCTCGTTCCGGTCGCGGATCGCCTCAAGCGATTGCCGGGCGAGGCTGAGCGCTGTGATTTCATGGAGAGAACCTGTGTTCTTTCCTTTCCCGCGCGGCGTTCGCACCGCGTCATAAATATATGCTTCTGCCATCTGGGGTCTCCGTTTGGATTAAGAGGATGGAAATGTTGCGAGCATGGCGCTGGTGGTCGCGCGCACGCACAAGCGATCTTTTTCGTCGTAGAGGCGGCCTTCCATGAAGGCGACAGAGCGGCCAAGTCGGGTGACTTCGGCCTCACAATAAACCGGGCCAAGCTTCACTGGCCGTAGAAAATGGGCATGGATATCAATCGAACTTGAGACCTTCTGGCCCTTGGTTTTCACCAGAACCGCCGGGCCCATCGTATCGTCCAGCATGGCGATCAGAAAGCCGCCCTGGACGACGCCCATTGGATTGAGGAACTCTTCGCGCGGCGTGAATTTGATCCGTATCCAGCCGCGGTCTACGTCAGCGTCCTGAAACTCGAAACGCAAATGTTTTGCTGCGGCGGGAGCCGCCTGACTGTCAGGCGAGAAGAAGGTTTTGGGATCAAAATCACTCATTCTCCATCTCCTCACCTGTTGTCAGTTACATCTGGTGACGCGTTGTGGAGTTACAAACCATGCCGTTGCGTCACCCTGCTCGTATTCTCCAATCAGAACGCCTCGGCTTCGAGGGCCATCATGCTGTCGGCGCCAGCCTTGAGTGCGATGAGGTGTGCTCCGCCTCTGGGGGCGATACGCTCCATATAATAGCGCGCTGTCTTCAGCTTGTTGGCATAGATCGGGTCAGAGCTGTCTTTATTGTCGAGCGCCGTTCTCGCCATCTTGGCCCACATGTATGCGAGGGCTGTATAGCCAAACAGGTGGAGGAAGTCGGTCGATGCGGCGGCGGCATTGTTGAAGTTCGACAGACCATTCTGCATCAGCCAGTTGGTCGCTTCCTGCAGTTGCTCGCGGGAGGTTTTCAGGCCGTCCAGATAAACTGCCATGTCTTCATTATCGCCATGCTCGCCGAGAAAGTCGTCCATCTCGCTGAAGAAGGAGAAGATCGCCCGGCCGCCATTGGCGGCGAGTTTACGACCGACCAGGTCAAGCGCCTGAATGCCGTTTGTCCCTTCATAAATCATGGCGATCCGGGCATCGCGCAGATACTGCTCCACGCCCATTTCTTCGGTATAGCCGATGCCGCCATGCAGCTGCATGCATTCGCTGGTTGTCTTGAAGCCAAGGTCTGTCAGGAAGGCTTTGATCACCGGCGTCATCAGCGCCATATAGTCGCCTGCCTTCTCGCGGACTTTTTCATCCTGAGACTTGTGCTGCAGGTCGCCATAAAGCGCCGTCCAGAGGATGAAGGCGCGTGCCCCCTCGATGAAGGCTTTGGAATCCATCAGCATGCGGCGCACGTCCGGGTGGACAATGATCGGATCTGCAGGCTTTTCAGGCGCGGCCGGACCTGACAGCGCCCGGCTCTGCAGGCGGTCACGGGCAAATGCAGCTGCGTTCTGATAGGCGATGTCGGCCTGCGCCAGACCCTGAAGGCCAACGCCGAGACGGGCTTCGTTCATCATGACGAACATGGTGCGCATACCTTTGTGCTCATCGCCGACGAGCCAGCCTGTCGCGCCGTCATAATTCATGACACAGGTGGCATTGCCGTGAATGCCCATCTTTTCTTCGAGGCCACCGCATTCCAGCTTGTTGCGTTCGCCGGGAGTGCCGTCTTCATTGACGATGTGTTTCGGGACGACGAAGAGGGAAATGCCCTTAATGCCTTCAGGGGCACCTTCGATACGTGCGAGCACAAGGTGGATGATGTTTTCCGAGAGATCCTGCTCGCCGCCTGAAATCCAGATCTTCTGGCCGGTGATCTTGTAAGAGCCATCTTCCTGCGGAACGGCTTTTGTCTTTATCAGCCCCAGATCGGTGCCGCACTGAGGCTCTGTCAGATTCATCGTGCCAGACCATTCGCCATTGATCATGCGGCGGACATACATCTCTTTTTGTTCTTCCGTGCCGCCTGCCAGAAGCGCCTGATAGGCGCCGTGTGTCAGGCCGGGATACATGGAAAAGGCCATGTTCGAGGCGCTCTGCATTTCGTTCAGCGCGACGTTGATGACAGCCGGGAGGCCCTGTCCGCCATAAGCCGGGTCAGCGGAGAGCGAGAGCCATTCGGCCTCAACCAGTTGCTTATAGGCATCTTTAAAGCCTGTTGGCGTTGTCACGCTGCCATCGTCATTGCGCTTGCAGCCTTCGCGGTCGCCGACCTTGTTCAGTGGGAACAGGATGTCCTCAGCGAACTTCGCGCCGCCATCGAGCACCTGATCGACAAGGTCTGCAGAGGCGTCGGAAAAGCCGGGCAGATTGGAGTAGTTCTCGATCGACAGCATGTCATGAAGCAGAAACTGCATGTCGCGAACGGGGGCCTTGTAAGTTGGCATTGCGGTCTTCCTTGACGTTGGGTCCGGCGGCTCAGGGGCCACTGGAGCAAATGAATGATCAGATGTGAGGTTCCGTCCTGATTGGATCAGTCCTCTTCGTCTTCCAGCGTGGCGCGCGCGACAGCATCGAAGGCGCGCATGGATTCAATGTCCTGAGGGTCAACGCCGATGGTTTCGAGTTTGGTCTCGAGCCAGCTAATACCCTTGTGAAGCGCCTCCAGCGCCTCATCAATCTCGGCCCGTTGCTGGTTCAGAACATCAACTTGCTGTTTGTGCTTCTTATAGGCGGCGCGAAGCTGGGCTCGTTGATTATCGCCCAGATCGTAGAGATCGAGCATTTCGCGAATATCATTCAGCGAAAAGCCAACCTTCCGCCCGGACAGGACGAGCTTGAGGCGGGCGCGATCTCGATTGGAATAAACTCTGTTCAACCCCTGGCGGTCGGGGGAGAGGAGCCCCTTATCTTCATAAAAGCGAAGCGCGCGGGGTGTAACGTCAAACTCTCTTGAGAGTTGGCTGATGGTGTAGGTCTGCATGCGCAACTCACCGGTCGGCAGGTCTGGATACGACATTTCGCGATTATACAGCATAAGCTTACGTGCGCGTCAACGTAAGTTTATTGGATTGCAGGTAAGAGAGTCGCAGGGCCGTCGGGCGTCGCAAGCATTCATCAATCTTAACTTCGCCTTAATCCGAACAATGGCTTTTACGTGTTTGATTAGGATTGCGGTAACTCCGCCAAGATGAGGGCTGGCCATGGCGACGCGCGGACCATGGAGTGTAAAGGGAATCGACTCGCAGGCTCGTGAAGCTGCACTTCAGGCGGCCCGTAATGAGGGCGTTACGCTTGGAGACTATCTCAATCGCCTGCTGCTTGAAGCCGATCGCGCTGACGCAAAATCTCGTCGCAAATCCGAAGACCTGGAGCCTGGCCCGGCCAATGATGCTGAAGACGATGAGGCTTTAGACCATCGTGGCAGCCCAAATGCTGCGCTGAGTGATCTGGCGCACCGGCTCGAGGCGGCAGAAGCCCGCTCCACACTGGCGATCACCGGGGTCGATCAATCCCTTTCTGGTCTGCTGTCCCGTCTCGATTCAGCTGAAAAATCGCAAATGGCGATGGAAAGCCGGATTGAGCTGACGTCCGACGAACTGGTTCAGACCCAGGAGCTTCTCAAAAAGCGCATCAACCGTCTGGAAGCAGATGACAGCTCTGAGCAGAGCCTTCGTGCGCTGAAATCGCTGGAAGGTGTGCTTGAGCGTTTGTCAGGCCGTGTCCAGGACAATGAAGAGGCTGCCCAGCGTGGTCTGAAGCAGGTCGATAGCCGTCTCAACACTCTTGATGAGCGCGTTGAAGGTGTTTCATCGTCCGTGGATGCCAAGGTCGGCGAACTGCGTGAAACAGTCGATAGTTCGCTTGAGCAGGCGGCGGCAAAAATCGAAAAAGCCGTGTCCGAGGCTGAGCTTCGCACTGAAGGCACGGCACGCCATCTTGGCGAGCGCCTGTCGAATGTTGAGCAGAACCTCGCCGAGAAAAGCCGGTCCTTTGGGGACCGGATGGACAAGGTGGAGAATGAGGTTGGGTCAACCTTGTCTCGTGTCACCGATAATGTGGATCGGTTCGGCAAGGCCATTGAAGAGAATGAAGAGCGCTCGATCAAAGCGTTTGATCTGGTCTCGAAGCTCGAAGAACAAGCCAGACAGTACCGCGATGATGTCAGCAGCCGCCTTGAGGGCGTCGACCAGTCTATCGATGCGATTTCAGATCGCCTGTCTCAGGCTGAGAGCCTGACAGACACTGCGCTTGCAGGCCTTGAATCGTCATTCTCTCAGCTTGATGAACGGATGACGAGCTTTGAGGAAGAGTTCGCTGACGAGAACCTTTCTGGCATCCGCAAGGAAATGGAAGAGCGGCTGTCGCGCATCAAAGCCGAGTTGAGTGAGACGGTACAGTCCACGCGCGAAGAGCTGGCCCGCCAGATCGAGGAAGCCGCGGCAGCGCCGACGGAAGCCTTTGCAGAGATGAGCACTGCGGTCTCTGAAATGAACAAGCGCTTGCGCCGGACTGAGCAGCGTCAGACCCAGTCCGTCGAAGCGATTGGCGAAGAAGTCTCGCGTCTCACAGAGTCTCTCGATAAGCGCGTACGTCAGGTTGAGCAGCGTAATGAGTCCGAGCTCTCGTCTGGCATTCGTGATCAGATCGCAGACTTTACCCGAGCCTTCCAGAGGCGCTTGAGTGAACTGGAAAACCGCGAGCCGGATGGCTCAGTTGATGCCATTAGCGCGCAGATGACGGCGCTGACTGACGCATTGAACAAACGTGTCGCAGCGTCAGAAGAGCGAAGCGCGTCCGCAATCCGTGACTTCTCCGAACACGTCACCACGCTGACGAAAAACCTGCAGGCCAGGCAGGATGAGAATATCAGTCAGCTCGCATCCCAAATCAAAGCCTCAGAAACGCGTCAGAGCGACTCTATGCAGCGCGCCATGAGCGAGGTGAAGGACCGGATCGATGAAGTGGAAGCGGCCACGAATTCGACCGTTTCTCCAATTCAGAAAGCGATGTCGTCTCTGGCGAAGCGTCTTCAGGCTGTAGAGGAATTCTCCAATCCGAATGGTGCGCCGCTTGAGGACCCTGACGAGCTGTCATTCGATTCCTTCGAAGCCCGGCTTGATGCGGCGGATCGCAAAACCAGGGCAAAGTCAGAAGACACTGAAGGCAAAGTCGTCGCAGCCGCTGCTCTGCCCACTGCCACAGACGCGCCGTCGCCAGACGGAGACTGGAAGGAAGACGAGTTCGATATGGGGGGAGGCTTCGACGGGTCGGACGTCGAAGAAGATCCGGGATTCGCTGCTGATTTGCCTTCGCCTGATTTTGACCTTGATGAGGCCAATGCTGTTGAGCCTGCCGAGTTTGACGAAGCGCCATTCGATGATCTGCCAGGCGACGCGCCGGCGGGTGATTATCTCTCTCGAGCACGAGCTGCTGCACGGGCCACCCAGGAGCCGCGCAAATCGCGTGGCGGTACAAAAAAGGTCAAGGCAAAGTCCAAGGGCGGCGGGTCCAAACTCCCGTTGATTGCCGCGGCCGGTGCGTTGGCTGTGACTGCGGTCGGCACAGCTGCATTCCTGAATATGCAGAATGGCAGTCAGGCCGAAACCGACTATCGCGGAGACGATCTCCAGGCCGATGCCGAATTCGGTGAGGGTGCGATTGTCATGCCTGAGCTGAGCGAGATGAGCGAAGCGGCTGGTGATGAAGCGCTGGAAGACAATGGTGTGATTCCCGGAGAGGGCGCTGGGGCGGAGTCTGTTGAAGACGCAGTCGATGATGAAGCCGATGCAGCCGATAACGAAACCTCCTCTCCAGCGGCTACTGCGCCAGCCGAAGCGGCAGAGCAGCCAGCAGAGCGTCCGGCCTCTCGACCAGCTGAGCAAGCCGCAGAGTCTGCAGCTGCGCCATCTCCGTCACCGAGCACAGCGGAGCGCGCAGAGCGGTCCGAACAGGCGGCGCGCTCTCTCAATGAAAATCAAATTCAGTCAGTGAACCTGGCGGCGCCGCCAGTTCAGCAAGTGCCATCACAGCCAGAGCCGCCGCCATCTACCCCCGTGAATACTTATCAAGAGGGCGTTCAGCTTCTGGAGTCGGGTCAGATTTCTCAAGGTGTTGAGCTGATCCGCCAGTCGGCCAATGAAGGCCTCGTCATGGGGCAGTATCGCCTCGCAAAACTATATGAGTCTGGTCAGGGTGTGCCCCGCGATCTGGCGCAATCGCGCGAGTGGACAACGCGTGCTGCTGAAGCAGGCAATGTGAAAGCCATGCATGACCTTGCGGTCTTCTATGCCAATGGCGAGGGTGGTCCGCTCAATTATGCGGGCGCCGTACAGTGGTTCCGCCGCGCGGCTGACCATGGCCTGGTCGATAGCCAGTACAATCTTGGTGTGCTTTATGAAGAAGGCATGGGCGTTTCAGCCAATCCGGGTGAAGCGCTTTACTGGTATGGCGTCGCCCAGAAAATGGGTGACAACAGCGCTGGCGCGAAAGTGGCCGAGCTAAGTTCAGAACTGCCTGCCGAGGAAGCCAATGCCATTCTGGCCGAGATCGCAGCCTATCAGCCTGAGCCAATGGATGGCCTCGCCAATGGTCGCTTCCCACAACAGCAGGCTGCACCCCGGCCGCAGCAGCCGAGCGCGCAGTCTGCGCAGTCAGCGGCCCCTTCTGCAGAACAGGCAATGGTCATTCAGGCGCAGAACCTTCTCAATCAGATGGGATATAATGCCGGTGGCGCGGACGGTCAGTTCGGCAGTCAGACCCGCAATGCCATCATCGCCTTTCAGCGCGCCAATGGCTTCCCGCAGTCTGGCACGGTGACGCCAACTCTGGTGCGTCAGCTTCGGGCGGTGCGCGACACCCTTTGAGGTTTAATCCTGAATTAGAGCCGCCATTGATGTGATCTGGCGGTGCGGTCTGGCACCAGCTTGCTCGTGGGTACGCCATAGACCCGTTGAGAGCCGGTCATGAAGACCTGCGCCGATCCGCGAAGAACAGCGTGATAAGCGGGATCGAGCACGTTCAGTCCACCCGTGAACGCCCCCATGCTCGGCAGGATCAGGTTGCGTCCATTCGTAACAAAACAGCGACGGCGCACGGCGCGTCCGCCGCGCCCTGCCAACCGGGCGCAGGGGTGAAGGTGGCCGGCGACTTCACCAGTCTCACCGGTGGGTTCATGTCTGAAAATCAGCCGGCCGAGCCCGAATTCATGGCACGCGCGACCGCCCAGATGCTCAGGCGGATCCGGGTCGTGATTGCCTTCGACCCAGATCCAGTCTGTCGCGGATGTCAGCGCGCGGATCGTGTCGACATCTCGCACTGGCAGGCGTTCGTGCGCTCTCGGGTCGTGAAAACTGTCTCCGAGGGAGATGACCAGGTCTGGTCGAAGGTTTGCCATCAGCCGCTGCACAAGTGCCAGCGTGGTGCGAGTGTCATAGGGTGGCAGATGCTGGCCCCGTCGGGCGAAGCTGGAGCCTTTCTCCAGATGGAGATCAGACACGATCAGCGCGCGTTTCGCCGCCCACCAGATCGCGCCTTCGGCCAATGGCAGAAGATCGTGATCCGACAGTCGGATCATCGGTCGCATAGGCGGCGCTTCCGGTTCGGGGCTGGCGTGCATAATCGAGCGATGAAACATTTCGCGAACATGGTCAATCTGGGGCCGCAGTATTCGTGTGCAAGCGCTGCAGGGTAGGCGGGTACGATGCGTTCGCGCGTATAGCCAAGACACGCAAATCTGCTAACACTTTTCTTGTTCGCACAGCTTTGGGGAGTCCGGCGCATGCAATTTGAAGGTCTGAGAAATTTTACGACCAGTCTGCGTATCTATCAGCGCAATAAGTCGGGACGAAAGTTCGAACCCGAAGCGCCTTATATGAAATACGCCGTGAAGCCAGGCGATATCTGTTTGCACTTTGGCGGCTCTGATGGCCGCCACTCTTACCTTCTTTCAGAGCATGTTGGTTCTGAGGGGCATGTGCATGTCTATGAACCGTCCAACTATTCCTACAAGATTCTGACCCGCCTTCTGCGTTGGCATAATCTTAAGAATGTCACGCCGCATAATCTGGCGGTAGGCGCTGAACGCGGGCGGATGATCCTGTCTGTGCCTGTGAAACTGTCCGGCCACCTTGGTCGTGCCTATGGCGTGGTCTCTGCCAGTGGTCAGACCGCGTCGGAAGAGCTTCTCGCAACATCGAATTCAGCAGAATTCGTTGATCAGGAAACCGATGTGGTTTCGCTTGATAATGTGGTGGAGGATGAAAATCTCGACCGTGTCGACTTCATCCGCTGTGATGTTGAGGGCTCTGAGATTAACTTCATCAAGGGCGGCAAGGCGACGATTGAGAAGTTCCTGCCGAGCCTGTTGATCGAGATCCATCCCTTTTCGCTGCAGAACAATTTTGGCTCCACGGGTGAAGAGGTCCGCGACTATTTCCTCGGCCTTGGCTACCGCATGTGGCAGCTGAATGACGACGATACAGAAATGTATGAGTCGACCGAAATCGATCCGAAGCGTCGCTGGAAAGACTATTTCCTCATTCACCCCTCCCGTGCAGACAGTCTGCCGGAAGGGATGTTTAAAGATGCACTAAAAGTCGCCTAGCGTCCCTTGAATTCAGGTGCCCGCTTCTCAACAAAGGCGCGGGCGCCTTCCTTATGATCTTCGGTTTCACCTGTATAGATCTGGGTAAAGGCCTCGCGCTCGAGGAGCGTCTGGTAGTTCTCTGTTGAGGCCAGGCGCACATTCTCTTTCATATAGCGGTAAGCGAGGCTCGCGCCTGAGGCGAGCTTTGCGGCGATGTCCTTGACGCCCGCGTCGAAGTCATCAGCAGGTACGACCTTGTTCACCAGCCCAAGGCGCTGGGCTTCCTCGACAGATACCATTTCGGACAGGAAAAGCAGCTCTTTGGCTTTGCCTTCGCCGAGAATTCGGACGAGCGGCCAGGTAATGCCGAAGTCGCCTGCAAACCCAACCTTTGCAAAGGCTGTCGTGAAGCGTGCCTTGTCTGAGGCAATCCGCAGGTCACAGGCCAGAGCGATAGAGAAACCCGCGCCCGCAGCAACGCCGTTCACCGCTGCAATGGTGGGCTTGGGCATGGAGTTGAGCAGTCCAGAGAGCTTGTGAATGCCCAGCTGTCTGTTGACCTTCATCTCGGTGGTCATCTCGCCATGACGGCCTGCATTCATGGCTTTCACGTCGCCGCCCGCACAAAAGGCGCGGCCTGTTCCGGTAACAACAACGCAGCGGATATCATTGTCGTTTGCCATGTCTTCCAGTGCCGGGATGCCGGTTTCGAACATGGCTGGCGTTAGCGCATTCATCGCATCCGGGCGGTTAAACCGCAGCGTGCCCACGCCATTCTCTTTCGTGATGACGAGATCTTCTGTTTGCGTGCTCATGGCGTCTCTCCCTTATCTTGCCATCTGGATGGCCCGTAATGCGGGCCTCGTCAATTTGCCCTTGGGTAAGGCGGGCCAGAGCGCGCTGATAGCGTCTGACAAAATCTGCGAACTTTCCTTTTGTTTAGTCGTTCTGATGTCTGAGTTCAGAAAATCAGCAGGAGAAGCTCATGATCCTCAAATCTTTCAAGACGCCCGGCCTTGCTCACTTTTCCTATCTGATTGGTGCAGGGAAAGACGCCGCCGTGATCGACCCTCAGCTCGACCATGAGCAGTACCTGAAGGCAGCTCAGGAGGAAGGGCTGGTGATCAGGCATATTTTCGAGACACACCGGAATGAAGACTTCGTTTCTGGCGCCAAGACGCTGGCCGCCCGCACGGGTGCCAAAGTCTATCATGGGCCGAACTCAGCAGGCGAGGTGACCTATGCTCAAACGGTGACACAGGGCTTTGAAGTACATCTGGACCAACTGCGGCTTCACGTCCTTGAAACGCCCGGCCATACCGACGATTCAATCTCTGTCATTGTCTATGATGAAGCCTATCCCGATGGCGCTGTCGGCGTCTTTACTGGTGATGCGCTTTTTGTGGGCGATGTGGGTCGGACGGACTTCTACCCTGATCGGAAAGAAGAGGTCGCGGGTCTTCTTTATGAGAGTCTTCTGAAATTGCTCGCGCTGGGGGATCAGGTCATTCTGTGGCCCGCCCACGGGGCCGGCTCTGTCTGCGGCTCTGGTATGGCAGCGCGCGAATTTTCCACCCTTGGCCATGAGCAAGCCAATAACCCCCGACTCCAGCTCGGCAAGGATGAATTCATCCAAGCCAAAACCGGCGAACACCATTACCAGCCGCCCTATTTCGAGCTGATGGAGCGACTCAACCTCAAGGGCGGTGATCAATGTCAGCCGGTGACGGACGTGCCAATGCTTAGTCTGGCTGCACTTCAGGAGCGCTCTGACGTGTTCCTGGATGTGCGCAGCGCTGAGGCGCACCTTGCCACGCACATCAAAGGCAGCAAAGCGCTGCCCGTTTCTATGATTGCGGCTTTTGGCGGCTGGTTTCTGAAAGAAGATGACAAGATCGGGCTCATCGCCGACTCAGCCGAACAGGTGCGCGAAGCGTCGAAGCATCTCTGCCGGATCGGCTTTCCTGAAGTCGTGGGCGCGGTCTCAGGCATTCTTGGCCTCGCATCTGGCGGGGCGGAGACGGATCTGATCGCGACCGCCGATACCGAAACAGTCGCAAGCCGCGTGGCGGACAAGCCAGATGGTTGGACGCTTCTCGATGTGCGGTCGGTGGACGAATATCAGTCTGGTTATGTCGAAGGCGCAAAGCACGTCTATGTGGGCGACGTGCTGCAGAACCCGAAGAAATACGTGAGCAAGAATGCTCTGACCGTCATGTGCGGGTCTGGCGCCCGCGCCTCGCTTGCTGCATCAGCGCTGAAGGCCGCGGGTCAGGAAGGCATGGATGTTTATATCGGCTCGATGGGCGCCTGGCAGGCTGTCGGCAAAGAGGTTGTGAAATAAAAAAGGCGGACCGAAGCCCGCCTTGATCTGGGTCATAAGTTCTGAGTTTATGATTTCAGATACTGCCTGCGGATCGCGGCCATTTCATCGTCTGTGACGTTGATCACCTCTTTCAGGAAAGCGTCGACCGAGCCGTATTCGGCTTCGATGTCAGCAAAGAAGCGTTCGATATACTCAGGAGAGGTCGCGCTGATGAGCGCGACCTCTCCCAGTTTTCGTCAAAGCCTTTCTGGGTCTCTGATCAGGGTTGCTCCATCAGTTTCTTCAGGCCCTGGCTCTGAGTTTCAATCACATTGTTGTTCTCCACGATGATCTGACTGATCTCAGAAGACAGTGTCGTCGACCGGTTTGAAAGTTCACGCACTTCCGCAGCGACCACTGAGAAGCCCCGCCCGGCATCACCGGCGCGTGCCGCTTCGATTGTCGCGTTGAGCGCCAGAAGATTGGTTTGAGAGGCAATATCGTCAATCGAAGAGACAATGGCATTGATCTTCTGACTGGATGCCAGAACCTCTTTCAGCGCATTGGCTGTATTGTTGATCAGTTCGCGACGCAGCGATGTGTCTGTGGCGCACATCAGAACGCGCGATGGATTGCCCTCGACATCTGGTATGATGGTAAAGACCGCGTCCATCCACTTGGTCGTCCCGTCGGTTCCCTTCCAGGATTTCTCGGCCCGCAGAACTTCTCCGGATTTCAGAGTCCGCAGGTCTGTGTCCGAAACAAAATTCGACAGGTTCGACGCAGATGAAGACAGGTCAACACCAATCTGGTGCATGTAGGAATTATAGTCCTCCAGCTTGCCAGACAGCGACCACTCGCAAATGCCATTTGTGCCGTTAATCGCATCCAGCCGAAGTGCCTGGTCCTGCGATTTCTGGCGGGTGGAGGTAACGTTCGCCTGAATCGAGATATACTGAGCGACCTGACCTTTTTCATCGAAGACGGGGTTGATCGCCAGACTGATCCAGTAAGGACTGCCATCCTTGGCATAGTTTAGGATCTCTTCGTAGAAGGGCTGATGTCTCTGAAGATGGTCGCGAATCCGGCTGACCGTGCTCTGATCCGTGCCCGGCCCCTGAAGGAAATCACCCGGCTTCTGACCTTGAACTTCGTCAAGTTCATAGCCTGTGAGTTTGGTGAAGCCGCGGTTCACATATTGGATCAGTCCGGCTTTATCGGTGATAACCACTGAGTTGTCGGTCTCGTTGGCGACGAGCGATAACAGCTTCACGTATTCACGTTGCTCGACCTCTTCCGTAACGTCTTTCAGGAAGGCGGTGTACATGGTGTCGCCATTTTCCAGGCGCACGCGGGACAAAGACAGGCTGCCCCATTTTTTGCTGCCATCTTTCCGGAAAATCGGGACCTCCCGGCTGGTGCCGACGATTTTGTCGCGTCCGGTTGTCCGGTTTGCATTCACATAGCCATCATGGCCGGCCTGATGTTCGACCGGGACCAGCATGCGGACGTTCTTGCCCATCACTTCCTGCCGCGAATACCCCCAAAGGCGCTCAGCTGCCGCATTGAAGAAGGTGATGTTGTTGTTCTGGTCGATGGTGACGACAGCGTCGCGAGCGCCTGTTCCAGGGTTTGCTGGATGATGTCGCGCGCCTGTTTCTCTTCAGTGATATCTTTCACAAAGGCCGTGTAGCGCGCGTTGTCACCACTCCCGATCTTTGAGAGCGACAGGTTTGCCCAGACTTGACGTCCATCCTTACGCTCGAGCTGAACTTCGCGGCTTGTGCCCACGATTTTGTTTACATTGCTCGAACGGTTCGCATTCACGTAGCTGTCGTGGTTTTGGCGGATGTTCGACGGCACAAGCATGCTAACATTCTGGCCGACAACCTCTTCCGACTTATAGCCCCAGAGGTGTTCGGCAGCAGCATTGAAATAGGTGACGATGTTGCTTTTATCGATGCTGACTACGGCATCAATCGCCTGATCAAGAACTTCTTTCAGCTTGTCGGTCTCATCAACGCGTTGTAGCGCGACGTCTTCTGTTTTCTTTTTTTCCTGTAGAGCTTTCGTCCAGAGCATTTCGATCCCCGTCAACAATAAAACTGGGAGCAAATTACTCAGATATTCTTGAAGAGTGTTAAATGGGGGTCGTGAATTTGAGTGATTTTTCGCGCCTGGGGTGCGGCATTTTATCCACCCGGAACGTCATCTCCGAAGGCCTCCGCCAGGAGATCCTCTTCGGCTTCGGCGAGAATGGCTTCAGCCGCTGAGACGCCCGCAACGGGTTCGCGGCCCACTTCCAGCATAACCGGGACAGCAAAGGGGGAGATGCGCGGCAGGTCTTTATGGATGATATGACCTTTTACCCGTTTCAGCAGACGCGCCAGACGCCGGATATCGAGCTGGCCTTCGGCGGCTTCCTCGCGGGCGGCCTGCAGCAGAATATGGTCGGGCTCATGGGTGCGCAGCACTTCGTAGATCAGGTCAGTTGAGAAGGTGACCTGTCGGCCTGTTTTCTCCGTGCCGGGCTGGCGGCGCAGGATCAGCCCCGCAATCTGGGCGCATTGTTTGAACGTGCGCTTCATCATGAAGCTCTCATCAAGCCATTCTTCCAGATCATCGCCCAGCATGTCCTGATCGAACAGCCTGGCCATATCGAGATCGCCCATGGGCTCCAGACACCAGATGGCCATGGCGTATTCAGAGGCCACAAATCCGAGAGGGCGATAGCCCCAACGCTCCAGCCTGCGCGTTAACAACATGCCAAGGCTCTGCTGTGCGAGGCGGCCATCAAACGGGTAGCAGATGAGGTAATGCCTGTCCGCGCGCGGGAAGGTTTCAACCAGCATTTTATCGGCTGGCGGAATGATGGATTTCTGCTTCTGGATCTCGATCCATTCGCGCACCTGATCGGGAAGCTTCTCCCAATTGGCTTCGTTCTGCAGAAGATGGCGAACACGGTCGGCGAGGAAGGTCGAAAGTGGAAACTTGCCTCCTGCATATGATGGGATGGCGGGCTCAGTATCGTTGGACCGTGTCACAATCGCCGAAGTTTCGACAATGCCTTCAAAGGCCAGCACCTGACCGCCAAACAGAAACGTGTCGCCCGGGGTGAGGGCTTCCAGAAAGCCTTCTTCCAGTTCGCCCAGAACCTGCCCGCCATAGCCAGCAGCGGTGAGGCGGCCCTGTGCATCGCGCTTTGGCCGATTCACCACGCGCACTTTCAGCATCTGCGCCTCAATGATTGTGCCGACATTCATCCGGTGTCCCTGTGCGTCGCGCGGCGTGCGTGCATGCCAGAGGCCGTCCTTGCGTTTCACAATACGTTTGAACCGGTCATAGGTGCGCAGCGCGTATCCACCCGTTGCGGCAAGGTCGACAACGCGCTCGAACGTCTCCCAATCGACATGCTCATAAGGCGCAACGGAGGTGACTTCGGAATAGAGCTGCGCCATATCAAAGCCTTCGCCGCAGGCCCGGCCCATCACATGCTGGGCCAGCACATCCAGCCCGCCTTGTGTGCGATCCGGTCCATCCAATTGGCGATCATCTACCGCCTCTTTGGCGGCGCGGCATTCCAGTACCTCAAAGCGATTGGTGGGCACGAGCAGCGCGCGGCTCGCTTCATCCAGCCGGTGATTGGCCCGGCCTATACGCTGGATCAGCCGCGATGAGCCTTTGGGCGCGCCAAGCTGGACGACCAAGTCCACATCGCCCCAGTCAATGCCGAGATCGAGCGTCGAGGTACAGACGACAGCGCGTAAGATCCCGCTCGCCATGGCGGCTTCCACCTTTCGTCGCTGGCCGACATCTAGCGAGCCGTGGTGGAGCGCAATCGGCAGCGCGTCTTCATTGGCCCGCCACAGCTCCTGAAACATCATCTCCGCCTGGCTGCGTGTATTCACGAAGACAAGTGCAAGCCGGGCCTTTTTGATCTCTTCATAAAGCTCATTCACGGCGAACCGGCCCGAATGACCGGACCACGGGATGCGCTCTTTGGAGATGAGGAGGTCAATGTCTGCGCTGGCGCCACCCTCAGCGCGAATGATCGATGCGCCGCCCATCCAGTTGGTCAGCTTGTCGGGATCTGCCACGGTCGCGGAAAGCCCCGTCAGGCGCAGATTGGGCGACCAGCTGCGCAGCGTGGATAAGCCCAGCGCCAGAAGATCGCCGCGCTTTGTTGGCGCAATGGCGTGGATCTCATCAATAATCACGCATTTCAGATCTTCAAAGAACTCACTCGCCCGGTCTGAGGCAATGAAAAGCGCCAGCTGTTCTGGCGTGGTGAGCAGAATGTCCGGCGGGTTCGCGCGCTGGCGTTGGCGACGCGATTGCGGGGTGTCACCGGTGCGCGTCTCAATGCGCAGGTTCAACCCCATCTCCTCAACCGGCGTGTTGAGATTGCGGTGCACATCCACGGCCAGCGCTTTCAGCGGTGAAATGTAGAGCGTGTGGAGGGCGGGGCGTCTGTCATTGCTCTCGCGCTTGCGACGGGTCAGGTCGATCAGGTTGGGCAGGAAACCAGCCAGCGTTTTGCCAGCCCCGGTGGGTGCAATCAGCAGCGCGCTTTCATCTTGAAGCGCTGTTTCGGCCAGCGCCAGCTGGTGAGCGCGTGGAGCCCAGCCGCGCGAGGCGAACCAGTCCTCGAACTGATCAGGTAATTGAAATCTGGGAGTCCCATCGGCCATGGTGAGAACATAGCGTGAAAATTAACAAGGTCATCAGCTTCGTTCACGCCTCTGCTGAAATTGACAATGCAATGCGGTGCACGGCATCACTGAAGGGTATTCTGGCACCGAGATTTTCATGCGCACATTGATCGTCGTCCCCGCACGCTATGGTTCCACCCGGTTTCCCGGAAAGCCGCTTATGGAAATTGGTGGCAAAAGCATGGTCAGGCGCGTCGCGGAGGCGGCGGCGCGCGCGGGCGAGATCATGGGCGATGCCGATTTTATTGTGGCCACCGATGATGAGCGTATTCGTAGCCATTGTGCGGAAAGCGGTATTCCCGTGGTGATGACCCCGGAGGACGTCGCCACCGGAACAGACCGCGCTCTGGCAGCTGTCGATGCTCTGGGTGTTTCACCAGAGGTGGTGATCAATCTGCAGGGCGACGCGCCGTTTACCCCGCCCGAAATGGTGTCCGAGATTGGTCTCGCCGTGCTTGAAAGCGGCGATGATGCCGCCACGCCAGTGGTTCGTCTCTCCTGGCAAGCGCTGGATGATCTGCGCGAGCACAAAAAGACCGCGCCTTTTAGCGGCACAACTTGCATTGTCGCGCCGGATGGACGCGCGATCTGGTTTTCGAAGAACATCATCCCCGCGCTTCGCAAGGAAGACAAGCTCCGCCTGACGGCAGGCTTGTCGCCCGTGCTCCGCCATATCGGGCTCTACGCCTATTCACTTGAGGCGCTGAAACGCTTTGCGAGCCTTCCTGAGTCCACCTATGAGGTGATGGAAGGGCTGGAGCAGCTACGCATGCTGGAAGCGGGCATGACGATCCGGGTGGTAGAAGTGCCAGAACCTGAAGTGAGCATTTCAGGTGTGGATACGCCCGAAGACCTGAAGCTGGCGGAGCGTTTGCTGAAGGAAAAGGGACTTCTCTAGGACGCGCTCGATTTGGTGACCTTATTGATCAGGATCACCGGGATCAGGCCGATCAGAACCAGTGCCAGCGCGGAAACAGACGCTTCAGCTAATCGCTCATCTGAGGCCAGCCGATAAACCCGCGTCGCCAGGGTTTCAAAGTTGAACGGTCGCAGTAACAGCGTAGCCGGCAGTTCTCGCATAGTATCAATAAACACCAGAAGCATAGCCGAATAGAAGGCTGGCTTCAGGCCCGGCAGGTGAACCTCAAACACAATGCGCGACAGGCGCGAGCCCAGGGTGCGTGCCGCCTCATCCATGGCGCGCGGAATGGCGCTGATGGCGGGCTCGACTGTGTTGTAGGAGACCGTCAGAAAGCGGATCGTACAGGCGTAGACGAGGGTGAAGACTGTACCCGTCAGCAAGAGGCCGGGCGCAGTGCCAAAGTTCGCGGTCGCCCAGCGTGAGAGCGATTTGTCGAAGGCTGTCAGTGGCAGGAGAAGCCCGACTGCGAGCAGTGTGCCGGGCAGGGCATAGCCCAGCGTTGCAAGTCGGGTGGCTGCGCCTGAAGCTCTCGTCAGGTCATTGCGCGTCCGTCCGCGCTGGGCATAGGCGAGCAGGACCGCGATCCCGAGCGTGATGACCGCCACTGAGATCGAGAGCGACAGACTGTTCGTCACGAAATTGAGGAATTCCAGCAGGCCTGTCTGAAGGCCTTCACCCGCCGCCATAAGGGCGAGTGAAGTGACAGGAATGACAAAACCCAGAAGGACCGGGAAGGCGCAGGCAAGACTGGCCAGCGCTTGCCATGCCGGTCCTGGCTTCATTCGCTTTAACTGGGTGTCGCGCGCAATGTTTGGCGTTGAGTTACTCGAACGAACCGTGCGCTCCGCAACCAGCAAAATCGCAATGATAATGAGGAGCAGCCCGGCCAGCCGCAAAGAGGAGACCGGGTCACCCATGCCATACCAGGCACGGTAAATGCCGGTCGAGAAAGTCGGGATGCCGAAATAATCTGCCACCCCAAAATCAGCAGCCGTTTCCATAAGGGTCAGCGCGACCCCTGCAAAAATAGCGGGCCGGGCGCTTGGCAGGGCGACGCTCCAGAAGGCGCGCCAGGGCGAGGCGCCGAGCGAACGCGCGGCGAGAAACCGGGTCTGGGACTGATTGAGAAAGGCGCTTCGGGCAATCAGATAGACGTAAGGATAGAGGACGAATGAGAGGATGAACGCGCCACCAATCAGCGAGCGGATCGGCGGAAACCAGTATTCACCAACCCCAAGCCCTGTCGTTGCGCGAAAGAGTTCCTGCGCAGGGCCTGCGACATCCAGAAGGTGGGTATAGACATAGGCGATGATATAGGCAGGCGAGGCGATGGGCAGGACGAGCAGCCATTCGAGCACCTTGCGCCCTGGAAAATCGAGAGATGAAACCAGCCAGGCGGCACCAGTGCCAATCATCAAGGTCAGCGTGCCAACCCAGAGCATCAAAGACAGCGTATTGAGAATATACTCATTGAGCCGGGTTTCGCGAAGGTGTGTCCATGTGCCGTCGCTTTCGCCCATGGCGCCAATAATCACGCCAAAAAGTGGCAGCATAAGCAGGCCGGCCAGCGCCAGAATGCCAAACAATCTCAGCCCCGCACCCCAGTTCATGGAGGCGGCAAACTGACTTTCTTGCTTCAAGGCTTTTGACGCTGTCATCATCTGGCTCTAGACGGTTGGCTTCCCATAGTCAAAAACGTGCTCATGACACTCATTCTCGAAAATCTGACCCATGTCTATGGCAACCTTCAAACGCTCAAGGGGCTGTCTCTCAGTGTCGAGCCCGGTGAGGTTGTCTCGCTTCTCGGGCCTTCGGGATGTGGCAAGACGACACTCCTGCGCCTGATTGCCGGACTGGAGCAGATCGAAAGCGGCCGGATCTTGCTGAATGAAGAAACGCTGGCGACATCAGATGTGCATCCGCCGCCAGAGAAACGACCTGTTGGGCTCGTCTTTCAGGAGCACGCGCTTTTTCCGAATATGACGGTGGCGGAGAATATTGAGTTTGGTCTGAAGCAACAGCCAAAGGCCGAACGCCATAGACGCTGCAAAGACCTGCTCCATATGATCGGACTCGACGGATTTGAAAGCCGCAAGCCCGGTACGCTTTCGGGCGGGCAGCAACAAAGGGTCGCTCTGGCGCGGGCGCTGGCCCCTGCGCCAGCTGTGATGTTGCTGGATGAGCCCTATGCCAGTGTCGACGTTATCCTGCGCCGTTCGCTGCGGGATGCCGCGCGCCTTCTTCTGAAAGAGGCGGGAAGTGCGACCGTTCTGGTGACGCACGATCCGGACGAGGCGCTGGAAATGTCCGACCGGATCGCCGTTATGTCTGAGGGGCGCATATTGCAGGTCGGTACGCCGGACGAGATCATCAATCTACCAAGCCAGGCCGATGTGGCGACTCTCTTTGGTGAGGCGCAGAATTTTGCGGGCGAAATCCGCAATGGGAATTTCGTCTATAGCGAGGGCGAGATCGCGCTTGGACCACAGGCTGAACGGGTCAGCGGCGCAGGCGAAGTGGATCTGGTTATTCGTCCATCGGGCATCGGCTTTACAGCGAACCCGGAAGGCAGCTGGCGCGTCCGGGATATTCGTCACCGGAGTTCTGGCAAAGTGCTCACCGTGTCGTCTGCTGAACGGGACACCACAAATGTGATCCGTGTGGGGGCAGAGAATATGATGCTGCCAGAGGTGGGAACGCGCGGCGATCTCACCCTGAAGGAGACGCACGCCTTCATCTTCCTGAAAAGCTGAAGACGATTACACTTGAGAATTGCTCGCATAGTCTCTAGGTAAGAATGGTTCTCAAAAAAGGAGCCTCAATTGCTGAGACAATCCCTGCTCGCCCTCGCCTCCCTCTCGGTTCTCGCTGCATGCGGGAGCGAAACACCGCCAGCGGATATGGAAACCACTGCGCCTCAGGCTGAAGCGACCTCGCAGCCGCGCGAAATTACAGGCACAGTGAACGTCTATTCCGCGCGCCACTATGACAGCGACGCAGCGATCTACCGCCAGTTCACTGAAGAAACCGGCATCAAGGTGAATCTCCTGGAGGCGGGCAGTGATCAGCTGATCCAGCGGCTGCAAAGCGAAGCCGAGTTCTCTCCCGCTGATGTGCTGATTACCGTTGATGCAGGCCGGCTCTGGCGCGCCGTCGAAGGCGATGTGTTTCAGCCACTTTCCGATGAGACGCTCGCCGAGCGTGTGCCCGAGGCCTTCCGCGATCCCGAGGGTCTGTGGTGGGGGATCACCAAGCGCGCGCGTGTGATCGTCTACAATAAGGAAAAAGGACTCCCTGAAGGTCTGGAAACCTATGAGGATCTCGCCGATCCCGCCTATCGCGGGCAGATCTGCATGCGCTCCTCGACCAATATCTACAACATTTCCCTGCTCGCTTCGATTATTGAGCGTGATGGCGCGGACGCTGCGCAGGAATGGGCAGATGGTGTGGTCGCAAACTTTGCGCGGCCGCCTCAGGGTAATGACACCTCTATCCTGCGCTCCATCGCAGAAGGTGAGTGCGGCATTGGACTCGCCAATACCTATTATATCGCCCGGTTTGGCGCGTCAGATGATACGGCGACAAAGGACATTTATGACAGCATCGGCATTCTCTTTCCCAATCAGGAGACGAGCGGCACGCATGTGAATGTGTCGGGTATTGGCCTCACCAAATATGCAAAAAACAAAGAGAACGCGATTGCTCTGATGGAATTCCTGACCCGTCCGGATATCCAGACAGCCTTTTCTTCCGGCAATAACGAGTATCCGATCAATCCAGACGCAGAGACTGCGCCGCAGGTTGAGGAGCTGGGGACATTCAGGGAAGACGACCTTCACGTCGCTGCTTTGGGTGAGAACCAGACTCAAGCCGTCATGGTGTTTGACCGGGCGGGCTGGAACTAGCGGACGACGAAACCCCAGTGAGATTCAACAGTATTCGCCCGGCTGACTGCCGGGCGATTGCGTTTGGCACGGGCGGCTCGCCAATTATAGCGGAATTGCGCCGCCCTCAGTCATGCAGCGTTCAGCTTGGCGATGTTACAAATTCGAAAGCACTGGCGCTCTATTGATGCGCAAAAGGCTTGTTCATTCGCCTGATCACGAAGATTTAACTGACCAATTCAGTTGACTATTTTCGGCGAAACGGATGAGTAGAGTTCGATAACATTAACTGCCTTGGGGGAGTCCCGTGAAATATAAGATTGCTGTTTCTGCGCTTGCTGTTGGTCTGGCTGGTCCGGCCATGGCTGAAGACGTTTCTGGTGATGCAACAGCTGGCGCAAGCGTCTTCATGCAATGCCAGACATGTCACGTTGTGAAGAATGACGATGGCGAACTGCTCGCGGGCCGCGCAGGCATGGTTGGACCAAACCTTTACGGTATCCTTGGCAAGCCAGCGGGCACTGTTGCCAACTATCCGCGCTATTCCCCGGCTATGAAAGCGGCGGCTGAAAAGGGCCTCGTCTGGACAGAGGAAAATCTGGTTGCCTATATCGCAAACCCGAATGGCTTCCTGACGACTTACCTTGAAGATCCGGGCGCTCGTGGCTCCATGCCGATTGGCGCGCCAAACGAGAAAGCGGCTGCAGACGTTGCAGCTTACATCACAAGCCTCGAATAGGCTTAGCGTTAAATCGTCGCGTTGACCTGCTCGCCAGGTCGGCGCATGTGGGAGGCATGAGTAAAGTGTCTCCCATTTCCGCAGGTCTCGCTGAGCGTTGCCCGGCATGCGGCCAGGGGCGTGTATTCCGCGCCTACCTGAAATTTAAACCGGCCTGCGAAGCGTGCGGGCAGGATTTCACAAAGGCGGACACGGCTGATGGCCCCGCCTTTTTTGTTGGTTTTCTCGTCCTGATCTTCTTTGCGCCATTTGGCTTCATCATTCCGATGGCCGACGCACCAATCTGGCTCAAGATTCTGCTTATGCTTGTGCTTGTTATCGTGACAGCGATCGTAAGCCTGATCCTTCTGCCAAAAGCAAAGTCTCTGCTTATGGCCCTGCAGATTTCCAACAGGGCCGAAGAAGCAAGATTTGAGGATCGCAAGTAACGGTCAGTTCTTCAGCTGAAAATCCCGCTGCACAACCTGCCAGTTTCCGACAAAACGAGAGACGGTCTTTCCATCTGACCGCCGGATCACCGTCTCTATAATGGCGGTGCGCTTGGTTTTTTCCAGAACAGTTGTGTCGACCTCATAGCTCTGGCCAGAGGGCATGGGCCGCAAATAGCGCGACGTCAGATCCACGGTGGAAAATCCGCACGGCGCGTCGATCAGCGTAGAGAAAGCATGGCCCTGTGCAATATCTGCCAGTGCAGTCTGCATCCCGCCATGCACAATCCCGTCATAACTATTGAGTGGCGCTTCGGCGTGCCAGCTGAGGGTGACGCGACCCTGTTCGGCGTGAGTAAGCTCGATTGAGTCCGAAAAGCCAGCTGTTTTCATAAAGGGCAGGTCGTAGGTTCGTCCGCCCGGCGCCAGGGCTGTTCGAACGGCGGTCAGGCCCCAGTTTTCGGCTGTGTCGGGCGCGGGCGTAGACGGAATGGTTGCAGTGTCTGGCATATATCCCTCCATAGAAACAATTTTAAGTAGTATTTTCAGATAAAGGGATGTCTAGCAAGTGTCTTCGGTTCGCCTTGCTGCTATTAAATCAGAAAGCGAGGGAGGATCGTATGCCTGAAGCCCTGAATTACGTTCAGTTTTCTGCTCTTTTGCCCGTTCTGGCGCTGATCGCCTGGACGCTGATTGTCTGGTTTTGGATGGTTGGGACGCGAATTCCGGCCATGCAGAAGCACAAAGTGCATCCGCAAAAAGCAAAATATACGGCAGATCTCGCAGAGAAATTGCCGGAGAACATTCGCGGTGTGGCGGACAATTATAATCACCTGCATGAGCAGCCCACGCTGTTCTATGCACTGGCCTTCTACCTCGCGCTTGGAGGTGGTCATGACAAGGTCAATGTGGCGCTGCTCTGGGCCTATGTCGTCCTGCGCGTGATCCATTCGCTGATTCAGGGCACAATTAATATCGTCGCCTACAGGTTCTACGCCTTCGTCGCCTCGACGCTTTGTCTGGTTGTGATTGTTTTCCGTGAGCTGATCCGGCTCTTTTTCTGATGTCAGACACCGGAATTACAGAGCAGATTGAAGGCTATCACGTCCATGAGCGGGATATTTCAGACGAGGAGCGAGACGCCTTGGTCTTGCTGCTGAATGACTATACGCCTTCGAAAATACTCCTCGGCGCGCTGAAGCCAATCCCTGTCATCGTGATCGTTGCCGCCATCCTCTGGTTTCTCTCACAGCTCATGTCTGAAATTTCACCCGCCATGATTTCATGGTTCTGGGTCGCCATCGGTACACTGATCTCCGCCTGGCTGGTTTTCGATGTATTGCGCGACAAGCGCGCAAAGCGCGCGGCGATTGAGTCTGCGATACGGATGGCGCGTGCGCGTGTTCAGGAGGTCAAAGCGGTGTCTGCGGAGGTGCTGGCCTCGGAGAAAGGCTCTGGCCGGATCTTTTTGTTTGAGCTTCCGGGTGAAAAAACATTCGCGGTAAAGACGTTTGTTGGAGCCGCGGAAAAACTTCCGGCCCTGCAGTTCACGCTTCTGGACTTTCTGACAGAAGCGGGCGCGCCCGCGCATCGCCGTGTGGAGACCCTCAGCCCTCAGCTCGAATTTGAGGCGGCGATCCGGCGCGATGGGGCGGAGCTACCAGAGCGTGGCGAGGCCATGCTTGAAGGGACGCCTTCTGACTACATTGCGGAGTGAATTCCCGCAGAGAGGCTCTGTTCTTTCGGTCGGACTTCCATTATCTCATGCGGCTCAGCAGAAAGAATTGAACTCGTATGGCCACCGTCCCCCTGCACAGACTCGAACAGGTTATCGACCGGTTTGAAGAAGTTGAAGCCCGTATGGGCGCAGTGTCTGACCCCGATGAAATTGTTGCGCTCTCCAAAGAGCATTCCGAACTCAAAGAGATCGCAGAGAAGGCGCGCGAGCTCGCGCAGGCGCGCGCCAATCTGGATGAAGCCGAAGCCATGATGGAGGGCGATGACCCCGAAATGGCCGAGCTCGCCCGCGAGGAATACTATGAGCTGAAGGAAACCATTCCGCAGCTCGAAGACGAAGTTCAGATCCTGCTCCTGCCGAAAGACCGGGACGACGATGCCAACGCTGTCATTGAAGTGCGCGCGGGAACAGGTGGTGACGAGGCGGCTTTGTTTGCCGGTGATCTTTTCCGCATGTATCAGCGCTATGCCCAGCTTCGCGGCTGGAAGATGAATATCATCTCGGCTTCAGAGGGCGATGCCGGCGGCTATAAGGAAATTATCGCCGACATTGAAGGTGATGGCGTGTTTGGCAAACTGAAATTCGAAAGCGGCGTCCATCGCGTCCAGCGCGTCCCAAAAACCGAAAGTTCAGGCCGCATCCATACATCTGCGGCGACTGTCGCGGTTCTGCCGGCACCTGAAAATGTGGATATCGAAGTGAAACAGGAAGATATTCGCATTGATACCATGCGGGCCTCCGGTGCGGGTGGCCAGCACGTCAACACGACGGACTCCGCTGTCCGGATTACGCACATTCCTACCGGCATCGTCGTGACCTCGTCTGAAAAGTCTCAGCATGCAAACCGCGCCAAAGCCATGGAAGTCCTGAAGGTTCGCCTTTACGAAAAAGAGCGCGAAGAAAAAGACGCAGCGCGCGCAGAGGCGCGCAAGTCCCAGGTTGGCTCTGGTGACCGGTCGGAGAAAATCCGCACCTATAACTTCCCGGAGAACCGCGTTTCTGATCACCGCATCAAGCTGACCCTGCACAAGATGGATACGGTTCTGGCAGGTGATGATCTCGAAGAGATGATTTCTGCCTTGCTGGCAGAAGATCAGGCGGCAAAGCTGGCGGATCTGGAAGCGCAGGACGCCTGACATGGCGACGCCCAGCGTATCGGAATGCATCCGTGCCGGGAAAACGGCGCTGGAGAATGCGGGCATTGAAAACGCAGGGTTCGAAGCGCGCCACCTCTTTCTGCATGCCGCTGGATGGGCACGTGAGCAGCTCATTTCTGAAGAATCCTCACCCGTTCAGGATTCCCACGAGGCGGGGTTTTTGTGCCTTGTAGAGCGCCGACTTGGTCATGAGCCCCTGTCGCATATCCTCGGGCATGTCGATTTCATGGGGCACCAGTTCAAAACTGATCAGCGCGCCCTGGCGCCGCGGATGGATAGCGAGCGGCTCGTCGAGGCGGTATTGAGGCTGACCGGTGATGTGCCGTCTGGAAAAATCGCAGACCTCGGCGTCGGTTCTGGGTGTCTGTTGCTGAGCGTACTGGCTGAGCGACCCGAATGGACGGGAGTCGGGCTTGATCTGTCCGAAGATGCGCTGTCACTGACGAGAGAAAATGCTGAAGCGCTCGGGCTGGAGCCGCGTGTCAGCTTGCTTCACGGGGAATGGGATGCTGCGCGTGACGTGATCTCTCAAGCTGACATTGTTATGTCGAACCCGCCATATATCGCCTCGAGCGTGGTTGATGAGCTGGATCCTGAAGTGCGGTACTTCGACCCACGCATGGCGCTGGATGGCGGCATGGACGGGCTTGATGCCTACCGAGAGATCGTCGCCCTGTGTGCAACTGCTATGCGGCCGGGGTCATGGCTGGTTTTCGAGATTGGCTATGATCAGGGGGAGGCGGTCTCTTCGCTTTTGAGTGCCTCAAAATTCAGTTTTGTAAGGGTTCATAAGGACTTTTCGGGCCAGGATCGCGTTATCGTTGCACATAAAGTGTGAAAAAGGGCTTGGCTGAATCGCTTCTAGGCGCTAGGCAGGTTGAAACGAACCTTACGAGGATCGTTTACGGGCGCCCTTCTCAATCACCTAAGATCGTGACCAGAGCACTTGAGGCGTCGATTTAGCTAAGTGGCTACCAGCAAACGCAGGATGGGTCTATGAAACGCCAAAGAGGGCGTGGGCGTAAGCCGAACAACCCCGGTAATCGTTCGTATGAGAGCAATGGACCGGACGTAAAGATTCGCGGCAACGCCAACCAGATTTACGAGAAGTACCTTCAGTATGGTCGCGACGCTCAGACGTCTGGCGACCGGATTGCTGCTGAAGCCTATTTCCAGCATGCCGAACACTATTTCCGCATCATGGCAGCAAATATGCCAAAAGATCGTCTGCCTCAGAATCAGGACGATCAGGATGGTCGTGATGAGGATGATGATAACCGCAATGAGGATCGGTCTGACGACGATTCAGACAATTCCGGTTCGGACAACAATAGCCGTTCTGAGAATAACAGATCGGAGAGATCGGGGCGTTCACCGCGCCGGTCAGGGCGGTCTGACGGCGACAATATGAAGGTCGTCGACGGTGACGGTGAATCGCCGGACGAGATCGCTGCTGAAAACGGTGAGGAGCGTGACAGCGCGCCGCGTCGCCGTCGCCCACGTCGTCGGTCAACCGAGAAATCTGACAATTCAGGCTCCGATGAGCAGTCTGAGTCGAAATCGTCTGATAATGAGTCTTCTGAAAATGACTCCGCTGACGATGATTCCGGCCTGAAGGCTATGATGGCGCGCTCAGGCGCTGAAGGCCCTGCAGAGCCTGTCGACAGCTAAGCCAAATGATCCGCCGCCGCTTTATGCGGCGGCTTTGTTTTCTGGCGCCTCAAGGCCGCGTGCTGCGGCCTGTTTGATGAACAGGTCAGAAAACTCGCTCAGAAACACTGACCCACGAACCGTGCGCTGCAGGAAGACATTCCGCAGATCGTTCTGGTCTTTCTTGCGACGGACAAGGTCCAGTCCTGAAAGCGTGTCGATCGCGCGCGTTACGGCAGGTTTTGTGATGTTGAGTGTCTGCGCCAGTCCACGCACCGTGTGAGGTTGCGGCTTCATATAAATCTGCATCAGAATGGCTTGCTGGCGGAGTGTCAGGTCGGGCCAGTCTCCACTCACAATGTCTGAGGTCACCTCACACCAGATTTCGAGTGCATCCTGTGTATTTATACGGGCCATGGGGAGCGGTCCTTTTGCGGTCTGATTTCAGACTCGACGTATTCGCAGAATCAGGCAAGGCGGCAGGTTAATGAAAGCTTAAAGCAAGTTGTGGATTGTTTCGGTGGCGCATTGACTCTCGCGACTCGCAAGCCGTCTGCCGGGGGCCTTTTCAGCACCCTGTCCGCTCTGATTGCTGTCGAATTACTGGCTGGCCCAGAGGATGCGGGCGATCCAGCGCAAGTCTGATTTTGCAAGTTCTCGGGTCGGGAAATCGGGATTGGCGGAGATCAGCTCAATGATCGTCTCGGTCATCCGGCCGAGCGTTTTTGCGAGAATTTCACCCTGATGCGTTTTAGCGATGACCCTGTCACCACGGCGGATTTGCGCTCCGGGCGCGACGATTACGCGGTCGCCTTCCCGATAGACGGGCTCCATGGAGTTGCCGGTGATTTCAAGCGCATACACGGCTTCATCTTCAAGCCCGGGAAAGCGGATGGAATCCCAGCCTGCGCCGACCGGAAAACCCGCATCATCAAAAAAGCCGTCATTGCCAGCCTGGGCGAGTCCGATCAGTGGAACAGAGCGGCCGGGTCGGCCTTCCACGAGATCTGAGAATTCCTCGAAGGTCGCGCCGACCGCTTCCAGTGCGCGCGAAACGCTTTCGGTCGAAGGCCAGCGCGGCTTGCCGTCACGGGATGTGCGTTTGGATTTATTGAAGGAGGTCGGGTCCAGGCCGGCGGCTTTTGCCAGCCCCGAAGGGGAGAGTTGATGCCGTTCGGCCAGCAGATCCAGCCCCCTCCACATATCGGTATGTCTCATGCCCACTCCTTGGGTATATGGTCGGAAGCATACCACTATATATAGGAATATCAACCTATATTAAGGCATTGGTGCCTATGGTGGGGCTGTGCTAGCCTCGCTCGACAATAAAACGGAGTCGGCATGCTCATTCATCAGCTGGGTCAGTCGATCCTCAAAACCTTTGATCCGGAAACGGCGCACCGTTTGACGATTGGCGCGCTGAAGACCGGCCTGGTGCCTCAGGCGTCTGTTGTTCATGATCCCATTCTGAAAGTGCATCTTCCGAAATCGGGTCTGGAGCTGATGTCGCCGATTGGTCTTGCGGCTGGCTTCGACAAGAATGCCGAAGTGCCAACCGCCATGTCCGGGTTTGGGTTTGGGTTTGTTGAGTGCGGCACCGTTACGCCCGGGCCGCAGGACGGTAATTCCAAGCCACGGCTGTTCCGGCTGCATGAGGACAATGCCATCATCAATCGGATGGGCTTCAATAATGAGGGGCTGGTCAAGTTTGAGGCCAACCTGAAGAATTATACGGGTCGCGCGAAGCTTGGTGCCAATGTTGGTGCGAACAAAGTCACCGAAGACAAGATTGCCGACTATGTGGTTGGTCTGAAGGCGGTCTGGTCGCTGTGTGACTATGTTACCATCAATATTTCATCTCCCAATACGCCGGGCTTGCGTGGGCTTCAGGATAAGGCTTCTCTGCAGGACTTGCTCACGCGCTGCGGTATTGCGGTGGAGGAATCAAAAGAGACCTGGCCGGAAGCTGATCCTCGGCCGGTGTTTCTCAAGCTTGCGCCGGATCTCGACGAGACAGCAATCGACGACATTGTCAGCGTTCTGGATTCTTCAGGGGGTTGGCTCTCTGGTCTCATTGTATCCAATACGACGCTGGCCCGCCCTGAGAGCTTGAAGAGCCCGCATCGGGATCAGGCGGGCGGCCTGTCAGGCGCGCCTTTGTTTGACGCCTCGACTGACGTTTTGCGCCAGTTTGCGCGACGTCTGGAGGGGCGGTTTGACCTCATTGGTGCCGGCGGTGTCGCAACGCCTGAGCAGGCTTATGAAAAAATCAAAGCCGGGGCGCATGCTGTGCAGCTCTATTCTGCGCTCGTTTATGGCGGAATTGGCCTTGTCGAGCGGCTGAATGAAGGGCTTGCGGAACTCATCAAGGCGGATGGGCATCACGAACTGAGTGATGTTGTCGGGTCAGGGCTTTAATCGAAGGTGCTTTCACCTATCTTCGGGCCCTATGTTCAAAGTGATTCATCACCCCGATTATGACGCGACCAGCGTGGATGATGCGCACCGCTTTCCCATGCGCAAATATCTGGAGACCGCAGCGCTCTTGCGGGAGGCGGGGTTGATCACGGATGACCCGGCCCACGTTCCGGAGCCCGCGAGCTTCGAGTTGATCTCTGCGGCCCACGACCCGGTCTATGTGGATGCAATCTTCAATCAGACCGTAGACCGAAAGACCGCGCGCGAAATTGGTTTTGAGGTGACGCCAGACGTCGCAATGCGTTCGCGGCTGTCCTGCATGGGCACATTGATGGCTGCACGTGCGGCGCTGCGTGATGGCCTGGCGTGTAACGCGGCGGGCGGCAGCCATCATGCCAAATCGAGCCACGGTGCAGGGTTTTGCGTTTTCAACGACGTGGCTGTCGCCATCCGGGGCCTGCAATCTGAAGGCGCGATTGGTCGGGCGCTTATCGTCGATTGCGACGTGCATCAGGGCGATGGCACGGCGGAAATCTTTCAGGACGACGATCGGGTTTTCACTTTCTCTCTGCACTGTGAGGATAACTGGCCAACACGCAAAGTCGCCAGTGATCTCGATATTGGACTCGATGCCGGTGAGGGGGATGGTGTCTATCTCCGGCATTTGCGGCGCGGCCTGAATGAAGCCTTCGAGGCGTTTTCGCCCGATATTGTTTTTTACAATGCCGGCGTCGACCCTCATGCGGATGATCGGCTGGGAAAGCTTAAATTGACAGATGACGGAATCCGTCGGCGGGACCGGGCGGTTATTCGCTTCGTGCGAGAGCTTGGTTTGCCTTTTGTCGGTGTGATGGGTGGCGGATATAGCCGGGATGTGCCGCATCTCGCCAGGCTTCACGCCATGATGTTTGAAGAGGCGGCTCGGGCGCAGACTCTCGCATGAGGCGAATTCGCGAATCGTCTATTTTCTTTTCGTCAATACAATTTTAACAATTTATTGTGGAGTAACTCGACTCTCTGTGGAAAGATGAGTAAAAAGCCCTTGGGAACAAGGGGTTGCTCATGGCGGATGACTGGGGGCGTGCGCCTGACGGGCGGCAACGGGAGGGGAGTGCTCATCAGAGGCATCCAAACCTCTTTGAACCCACTACACCGGACCATCATCTCTTCATTGCCGAACGGGGCCTGGCCGATACAAAGCCTGATGCATCATGTTCATCTGGTCTGACTTGCGCTCAGATACGGCTGGCCAGGCAGGCCTTCACCGTTCTGGCGCTCGCCGCACTCATCACGCCGCAGCTTCTGTTTCAGTTCTGGGCCCTGTTGTCCTGGGGAATTTTTGCGGCTGTCATTGCGTTGCGGAGCGTTCTGGCTCTGGTGGGCGCGGTGGCGCATACGGGTGGCCGATTGCACGACGGTCTCGATGCTCAGTCGGGACTTAAAAGACAGATTTGGCCGACCTATACAGTGTTGGCGGCAATTTATCGCGAGCCTGTAGCGGTCAAGGACCTTGTTGCTTCCCTGAAAGGTCTCGATTATCCCAAGCGACAACTCGATGTCATTCTGCTTCTGGAGGAGGGGGATGAGGCCACGCTCGATGCACTGCAGGTGATTGCTGTTCCCTCTAACTTTCGCATCATTTGCGTGCCGCCGGGAGAAATTCAGACCAAACCAAGGGCGCTGAACTACGGGCTGCAATTCGCGCAAGGACAATATGTCTGCGTCTATGATGCAGAAGACCGCATACGGTCAGATCAGATCAAGGCGGCGGTACGCGCATTTCAGCGCGACCGTGAAAGCCGTTTCGCGCAACCGCTGGCCTGTCTTCAATCGCCGCTCGTTCCCCATAATGGGAATGAAAGCTGGATTTCTGGCCAGTTTGCCCTCGAATATTCTGTGCAGTTCGGCCTCATTGTGCCGGGATTGACGTTGCTTGACCTTCCGGTGCCACTCGGAGGAACCAGCAACCATTTTGATCGAAAACTTCTGGAGGCGGTTGGCGGCTGGGATCCATATAATGTCACAGAAGATGCCGATATCGGCTTTCGCCTGGCGCAGGAAGGATATCGCGTAAAATGTATCATTCCACCAACCTATGAAGAGGCGCCTGTCTCAATTCCGGCCTGGGTGCGCCAGAGGTCACGCTGGATCAAAGGCTTCCTGCAGACTCTCGGTGTTGTTCTGAGAAACCCTCAGATGAGCATTGAGCGCATGGGCGGATTTCGATTTGGGTGTTCTGTGCTGACCCTGGGCGGCTCTGTACTGTCCGCGCTCGCCTATGCGCCTCTGACGGTTTTTCTGTTTGTCTCGATTGTATTACCCGGGCTCGAAGTACCGGAATCCGCGCTCTGGCTTATGGCGGCGGGCGTGTTGAGCCATCTGGTCGCATCCTTTCTCTCGCACGGTATCTGGCGGCCAGGCGGGTTGGTCGCGACCGTAACGGCGCCGCTTTACTGGCCGCTCCACACCTGGGCGGCGGCACGGGCCATCCAGAGTCTGATCACCCAGCCCTTCTACTGGGAAAAAACAGAACACGGGCTCAGTCGCGATACGCTGGCTCCAGAATTTCTGAAAGTTGTCTAATTCTCGGCAGGCGGCTGGCGTCCGCGGGTGTCCAGAGCGTCTTCGGGCTCAGGATGCCCAATCAGACTAAACGGTATGGGAAGCCAAAGCCGCAAACCTTCTCAAAGCTGAATTAAAGCGCGAAGGTGTAACTTATGCGCAGCTCGTGGAGAAGTTGGGGGAGTCATAGGGGTATGCGAGAAGGAAGTGAATGTCAGGAACACGCTAAGCCGGGGGAAGTTCTCCGCCGCGTTCTTGTTGCAGTGCTTATCGGCTGTTGGGTCGCAGCAAGTCCATCTGGATTAGCTCAGACTGATAGCGACGTTCCAGAGCCAATAACCAGCCCATCCAGCGCCAGCGAGAGCCCCGCCAGCGAGACCGCAAACGAGCCTGCGCCCATTTCAGAAGCCGCCTCGTCGCCAGAACAGCCAATTGACGATACAAGCACATCCAACAGCGCCCCAGGCGGCAGTGAACAGCTTAACGAGTACTATCCATGGACTCTTTTTAGCGACGGCGGCGCTCAATGGGTAATGGTCGCCCTCACCGGACTCGCCTTGATTCTTAGCGGCATTGCTGTCTACCTCTTGCGGGAAACGCTGTGCGCTACCCGTGACACCCTTAAATTGGCGGAGGATGCCAATGAAGCGGCGCGGGCTGCTGTCGAGGCCACTAAGGAAACCGGACGGGCTCAGGTTCGGGCGTATGTAGAGATCACCGAAGCTGAGCTCAGCCTTGTGGAGGATACAGACCCCGACGGAGAAGAGCGTGTCGCCCCAAAGATTGACATAAAATTTGAAAACGTCGGCAACACCGTAGCGAAGAGCTTTGATCTTCGGGGAAACATAGGAATACAGGGTGTCTCTGGCGGTATGACCAAAAATCCCCTCAAGCTGGTGCCCACTCAAGTTATTATCCGACCTAATCAGGTAGAGAGAGACTTCCTTGTCTTGCACTATGCGCGGCTTTCCGACGCCGAACTCGCCTATCTTTCTGGTAAACGGGTCGTGGCCGACATTGTGATTGAATACTGGTACTTGGATATTTTTGGCGAACGAATTACCGAAGAGCGCGCATTCCGCGCGACAATCAAGGACGGAAAGATCAATGAGAAATGGATCTTGCGTCCAAATATCTTCCCCCCACAAATGCTGAGATCCTTCCACAAGTTGAATCAGAAAGAACCCCAACGCTAGCGCCTTAAAGGCAATCATTTCGACGTTCTCCAAAATGGAGACCCATGCTCAGGCTTGGTGCGCCTGCTACATAAGTCCGCATTTCGATCGGGAGTTACTTGAGAAGCGGGGCAGGTGGGACCCATACAACGTCACCGAAAATGCCGGTCTCAGTATGCGCATCGCTCATTATTCGGCAGTATTCTGCCGCCCAACCACGGACTAAGCGCCAAGACGCTCGCACGCACCGCATTGAGGTCTGTCTAATTCTCTGCAGGCGGCTGGCGTTCGCGGGTATCCAGAGCGTCTTCGGGCTCAGGATGCCCAATCTGATCAGACATGCCGGAGTTGTCTTCCGAAGGCAGAGGATCGTCAGTCGTAATCTCGATATCACTGGAATCCATTTGCAGCTGGCCGCGGCGGCGGGGCAGGGCGCCAGGATGCGTTTCCTGAAGCCAGCGGATCATTTTTTCGCGTATCTCGCAGCGCAGATCCCAGGCTACGGGCGAGTTCTTGGCGCTCATCAGGGCGCGCAGCTGTATGGTCTCCTCAGTGGTATCGATCACCTGAAGCACCTGGACATTGCCGTCCCACAGCTCTGACTCGTCCAGAAACTCCTTCAGCTTCACCCGCATTTCTGCAACGGGCGCCGTATAGTCGAGAAACCAGACGACATTGCCGATGATGGAGGCTGTTTCGCGCGTCCAGTTCTGAAAGGGCTTCTGAATGACCTGTGTCAGCGGGATCACCAGGCGACGCCAGTCCCAGATTTTTACCACCACATAGGTCGCTGTGATTTCTTCGATCCAGCCCCACTCATCTTCCATAATTACAGCATCGCCAATGCGGATCGGTTGGGTGAGGGCAATCTGGATACCGGCCAGAAGGTTAGACAATACAGGCTGCGCGGCAAAGCCGATCACAATGCCTGCAACACCTGCAGAGGCGAACAGCGATAAGCCAATCGACCGGACACTCGGAAAGGTCATCAGCATGGCACCGACTGTGACCAGCAGGATCAGCATGGTGGTCATCTGGCGCAGCACCTTCATGCGCGTCGCCACCCGGCGCGCTTCCAGATTGTCTTCCGCGTCGAGGTCATATCGCGACATGCGCGCATCGGTCAGCGCATGGACGAGTTGATTGGCAAGCCAGCCGCACAGGCCAATCAGAGTGAGTGTGATAATGCGCCCGACAAACATCTCCCAGGATTCCGGCATTTGAATGAAGGGAAGAGTGATCTCGACAGCCAGCACAATAAGCGCCAGTCGGGAAACATACTGGGTCTTGCGAAGCACACGGAACAAAAGCTGCTCGCGCTTTTCACCACTCGATTTCAGCGCCAGTCGAAAAAACAGGGCGTGAAGGCCGATAGCCAGCAGAACAGCCAGTAGCAGTCCGCCGAGTGCAATCGCGTTCTGCACGGTGACGTCATCAACGATTTCAGTGAACGGCTCAAGGACATTCGTCTCGTCAGATGATTGCACCGGCATCCTCGCTTATGCTGCATTGCACACACGATAACCGGAATGCACAAACGGTCAAATCGGTCCCCGGAAGTTTGGCTTGTCTGGAAAGACTGAGCACTTATCTCTGGCGCTGTTGTTTAATCCGGTCTGGTGAGGCGTTCTCTTATGTCAGTGGATTTGTTGCTCACCCTTGTGGGGCTCTGCCTCGGCGTTGCTGCGTGCGTTTATTCTTCGCATCGGGCCGGATTGCCGCGAGATGATATGCGGCCCAAACGCCTGCCGTGGCAATTTTTCATTGTGCTTTCAGGCTTTGCAACCTTCCTTATGCTGGTGCATCTGGTGAACATCCTTGGCTACGAAACCGGGCCCGGCAAGGGTCTGCTCGGCGGTCGGTTCGGCGGGTTCTAGAAAAAATGCTATTATTTCCCAGTTGACCCTGCGGCATGCTGTACTCTTCGATATGGTGATAGTTGACTATCCAAAACCTCGCGGAGCATTACTATCCCAGTGTCAAATGGGAGAATGAAAATGGCAGACGGAATGGATCCGGCCCTTGACCAGTTCCGGGTGGAAACCCGCGAATGGTTGGAAGAAAATTGCCCGCCCAGCATGAGAACGCCTCAAACTGAGGATGAAGTTGTCTGGGGCGGCCGCCGTGAAGAATTTAAAAACCCTGAGTCTAAGCTCTGGCTTGAGCGCATGGCCGCCAAGGGTTGGACAGCGCCAACCTGGCCAACTGAGTACGGCGGTGGTGGTCTTTCGAAAGAGCAGAACCTCATCCTTCAGCAGGAGCTGCGCCGTATCAATGCGCGCCCGGCGCTCAATTCATTCGGTCTGTGGATGCTGGGCCCAGTGCTGCTGGAATACGCAACACACGAACAAAAGCTGAAATTCATTCCAGACATCGTCAACGGCAAGATCCGCTGGTGTCAGGGCTATTCAGAGCCTGGCGCGGGATCTGACCTTGCTGGTCTTCAGACCAAATGTGAAGACAAGGGCGATCACTGGCTGGTGAATGGTCAGAAGGTCTGGACCTCTTATGCCGATCAGGCGGACTGGATTTTCTGCCTTGTTCGCACCGACACCTCGAAAAAGCATGAAGGCATTTCCTTCCTGCTCTTCGATATGGAAAGCGACGGCGTCGAAGCGCGTCCGATCAAGCTGATCTCTGGTTCATCGCCCTTCTGCGAGACCTTCTTCAACGATGTGAAAGTGCCAAAGGACCATCTGGTCGGTCGCCTTAATGGCGGCTGGGAGATTGCAAAACGCCTTCTCCAGTATGAGCGCTCGAACATTTCAGCGACAGGTTTTGGCAGCTCACGCTCTGGCACGCCTGAGCTGCATGAAACCGCGAAAAGCTATGTCGGCACAGATGCTGACGGCAAACTGGCTGATGCTGATATGCGTGCGCGCTTGGCCGATGTGATGATGGCCGACAAAGCCTTCAAACTGACGGTTGCTCGTACGGCTGAGCAGGCTAAGGCCGGTGAAGAAGTCGGCCACGCGGCCAGCATCATCAAATACGCAGCGGCTAAGCTCAATCAGGCGAAAACCGAGTTCACGGTAGAGGCTATGGGCTTTCAGGGGCTCGGCTGGGAAGGCGAAGGCTTCTCTGAAGAAGAGCTTCACGCACCAAAAGCCATGCTGCGCGCTAAGGCGAACTCGATTGAGGGCGGGACATCCGAGATCAATCTCAACGTTGTCGCCAAGCGTGTGCTCGGCCTGAAAGATCATAAGGGGTAGAGGTCTTGAAAGCTCTCGCAGCTTTCTGTCTTGGCGTCGTCTTCGCGGCAATCTTGTTTGTTCTGTTTGAGTATTATTGGAACATCGATTTTGCACCGGATGGGCCGTTTGAAGCCTGGTTACGGGATTCAATTCGGTGGTCATGGCTGACCATGTTTTGGATTACGCTGGTTCTCGTGGTTTCGACGGTTGTCGCATTCGCCCTTGTTATTCGTTTTCTGTTACCTGCCACGTCCGCGGGAAAAGATGTGCTGACGGACACGGGTTATTTAAAGGATAGTCTGAAATGACATTCGTACTCACTGAAGAGCAGACCATGCTCAAGGAAGCCGCTCGAGATTATGCGTCCGAGCAGCTTTCACTCAAATACTTCCGCGAAAAGCGGAATGCTGGCGCAAACGGCAAGGATGCCGACAGCTGGTCGTCCATGGCTGAAATGGGCTGGGCAGGCGTGCTCGTGCCGGAAGACTTTGGCGGTTCGGACTTTGGCTATGTCGGCCTTGGTCAGGTTCTGGAAGCGCAGGGCCGCACACTGGCAGCGACACCGCTTCTGCAGACCGCGCTGATTGGTGTGTCTGCGCTGATGATTGGCGGCTCGGATGAGCAGAAATCCACTCTGTTGCCGAAGATCGCCGAAGGTGCGCTTACGACCGCACTGGCCATTGATGAGAAACCCCATCACGCGCCGAAAGAGACCGCGCTTGAAGCGAAAGCTGACGGCGATGGCTTCAAGCTGACTGGCAAAAAGACCTTCGTGGCAAATGGCCATTTCGCAGACATGTTCATCCTTGTCGCGCGCACCAGCGGTAGCCCAGGCGATGCCAAAGGGCTCACCCTTTTCATGGTCCCGCGCGACACTGATGGCCTCACCATCACTGAGCTGCAAACGCTGGATTATCACGGCGCGGCAAATCTGACGCTGGATGGGGTCTCCGTGCCGAAGGTGGATGTGCTCGGTTCTGTCGACAATGGCTGGGACATTCTCGAGCCTGTGCTCGACCGTGCAGCCATCGGCATCGCAGCTGAAATGCTCGGCACGGCGGAAGCGGCCTTTGAGATGACACACGACTATCTGCAAACGCGGAAACAGTTTGGTCAGCTCATCGGGTCTTTCCAATCCCTGCAGCACCGCGCGGCCATCATGTTCTCAGAAATGGAGCAGACCCGGTCTTGCGTCGCGGCAGCGCTCTCCGCGCTGGACGACAAGCGCGATGACATTTCAGAGCTGGCCTCGCTGGCTAAGGCGCGCGCCTCTCACCTTGTCCATCTGATCTCGAATGAGACCATTCAGATGCATGGCGGTATCGGCATGACAGACGAGCATGATGCGGGTTTCTACATCAAACGCGCTCGCGTTCAGGAAGCGCTTTATGGTGGTGAAGGCTATCACCGCGATCGCTACGCCACTCAGCTTGGCTTCTAGTTCGGCTGAAAGAGCAGACATTTATTGAAAAAGGGGAGCCTGCCAGGCTCCCCTTTTTTTGTTTCGCCACGCTGGTGAATCCCAAAATGGCTTCTCTTCTTTAAGGTGTGCCAGAACGAGCCAGAGGTTCTGTGTTAACGATTGCGCGCCCCCAGTTTGGTCGCTTTTCGGGCGAGTCCCCTTGCTAATCGGGGTAAATTGCGATGTTTTTGGTTAAACTGATCCGTTTAATTTTCGGGTCTGTCTTGGTATGCGAGTTGCTGGGGACCCTTTGCACGAAACGCATAACCAAGAAACTCCACGCAAGGGGGACGTCATGAAGATTGTCACGATCGGAAGCTTTAAGGGTGGCACCGGTAAGACCACGCTCAGCGCGGTGCTGGGCACGGCGCTCGCGATCCGTGGCTTCAAGACGCAGATCATCGAACTTGAAACCTCGACCAAACCCCTGGCGCGCTTTGAAGCCTGTCGCGAATTCGCTGACCTTGAGCGTCCCAAAATTCTTGATTCGATCTGTTATGGCGGTCAGCCAGACGTGCAGGACTGGCAGGTCACCTATCGCCAGGCCAAGTACGACGCCAAGCGCGAAGGCGCTGACGTGCTGCTGATTGATACGACCTCTGTCTGGAGGCCCGAAGTGATTGCGGCGCACCTCGCCGCTGATCTCGTCATCACCACGGTCACTGAGAGCCCGATCGACCTTTATCAGATCTGCCCCACAGATGGCCCAAGCATGCAGGCGGTTCGCCCGTATGCGCAATTGATTGATCTGGTGCGCCGTCACGCGGAAAAAGACGAAAAATCAGACTTTGACTGGTTCCTTTGTCTGAACCGTAAGTCTCACCTGCGCACGCGCGTGGGCGACAATGTACGTGACCGTCTGCAGAAATTTTCAAAGGAGGCGAACATCCGCCTTGTTGAAGGTCTCGTTGACCGCGTTGGCTATCGCAACATGATGGATACCGGCGTCACGCCTATGGATGATATCGCTGGTGAACCGGTGCAGCGCAGCCTGCTGGCAGCACGCACTGAAGCGAACCGCTTGGCGGCCCGGGTGATCACTCGTCTCGGTCTGAAAACATCACAAGAGCGTTTCGTGCGCGTCTGATCTGAATTTGCAATGACGCAAAAAAAGAGGGCCTGAGCGGTGATGCTCAGGCCCTATTCAGTTGTGCACTTTGGGAGTGTTCAGTTTGACTTGATCGGGCCGTGGTCCAGGACATCGGCAACGGTGCGCAGCCCTGGCTTTGGTGAGGTCACCAGAACGGCCATATTGCCTGGCAGGTGACGGTTATCCATCATCTTCTCATGGGCTTCGGGAATGTCAGACCATGGGAAGACTTCAGACATGCACGGGTCAATCCGGCGGTCGATGACCAGCTGGTTCGCCTGTGACGCCTGTTTCAGGTTCGCGAAGTGGGAGCCCTGAACCCGTTTCTGGCGCATCCAGAGGAAGCGCGCATCCATTGTCAGGTTGAAGCCGGTCGTGCCGGCACAGATGACAACCATACCGCCGCGTTTGACGACGAAGACAGAGACCGGCATGGTCGACTCGCCAGGGTGTTCAAACACCATATCGACGTCTTTCTTGCCGGTGATTTCCCAGATCGCCTTACCGAACTTCCGGGTCTCTTTCATATAATCGTTGAATTCCGGGCCGTTCACCTTTGGCAGCTGGCCCCAGCAATTGAACTCCTTGCGGTTCAGGGTCGCCTTCGCGCCCATACTCATCACAAAGTCACGCTTGGAATCATCTGAGACCACACCAATCGCGTGCGCGCCCGTGACGGCGCAGAGCTGTGTCGCAAAAGATCCAAGGCCGCCAGATGCGCCCCAGACGAGGACGTTCTCACCTGGACGCAGAATGTGCGGACGGTGGCCGAACAGCATACGGTAAGCGGTGGCGAGGGTCAGGGTGTAGCAGGCGCTCTCTTCCCAGGTCAGGTGCTTGGGACGCGGCATGCACTGGCGGGCCTGTACGCGGCAGAACTGAGCGAATGAACCATCTGGCGTCTCATAGCCCCAGATGCGCTGGCTCGGCGAAAACATCGGGTCGCCGCCATTGCATTCCTCGTCGTCGCCATCATCCTGATTACAGTGGATGACAACCTCATCGCCCGGCTTCACGCGGGTCACCTTGCGGCCAACGGCCCAGACAATGCCAGACGCATCAGAGCCTGCAACGTGGAAGTCAGCCTTGTGCACATCGAACGGAGAGATGGGTTCGCCAAGGCCGGCCCAGACACCGTTATAGTTCACACCGGCAGCCATAACGAGCACGAGCACCTCGTCAGAATCGATTTCTGGCACCGGAACCTGCTCAACCTGCATGGCCTGATTAGGACGACCGTGACGCTCACGACGAATCGCCCAGGCGTGCATAAACTTTGGCACGTGAAATTCTGGCGGAATCTCACCAACCTCGTAAATATCTTTCTGTTCACGTGCTTGCGTGACGACTGACATATCGATCTCCCCAAGAAATGGATCGCGTTGCGGCAGTATTCTGACCTGCAACTTTGCAGGTAAACTGACGCCTGGGAAGACAGAGTCAACCGAAAAATTGTTGCGGTGCAATATGCTGAGCGCCGATTTCGTGAGTTTTTGCGCCTCAGCCCGCTTACGCACGCCAGACGGCGCCTTTAGGAAAAGATTTCAAATTTCTTTCCCGAAACAGTCGCTTCGGGGAAAAATCATCTAAACATGCATTGCCGTTATATGCATAAATGCATATTGAAAATGTCTTTTTGCAGAGAATTTTCAGATTGTGTTGCGTTGCACACAGAGCTGGGTTTAGTTCGTGCACGGGAGATATGAGATGACTGAGAAGCCTTATCAGCACGAAGCAGACCGGCCCTGGATTTTCCGGACATATGCCGGACACTCCACAGCGGCGGAGTCCAACGCGCTTTATCGCAAGAACCTGTCCAAGGGGCAGACGGGGCTCTCAATTGCCTTCGACCTGCCGACGCAGACCGCCTATGACGCTGACCATGTTCTGTCGCGCGGCGAAGTCGGCAAGGTGGGCGTGCCAATCGGCCATCTGGGCGACATGCACACCCTGTTCGACCAGATCCCCGTCGCGGAGATGAATACCTCCATGACGATCAACGCCCCGGCCGCCTGGATGCTGGCGCTCTATGTGGCGCTGGCGGACGAGCAGGGGGCTGATCGCAAAGCATTGCGCGGCACGACCCAGAACGACATCATCAAGGAATATCTCTCCCGCGGGACCTATGTTTTTCCGCCCAAGCCGAGCATGCGCCTGATCGCAGACATGGTCAGCTGGTGTTACACCGAAACACCGAAATGGAACCCGCTGAACGTGTGTTCCTACCACCTCCAGGAAGCCGGCGCGACTCCGGAACAGGAGCTGGCCTATGCACTGGCAACGGCATGTGCGGTGCTGGATGCCACTAAAGACAGCGGGCAGGTGCCGGACGAGGATTTCTCCATCGTTTTCGGCCGCATTTCCTTCTTCGTGAATGCCGGTGTGAAGTTCGTCACTGAACTCTGCAAAATGCGCGCATTCACCGATATGTGGGAAGAGATCGGCCGCGAGCGCTATGGCGTAACCGATGAGAAAGCCTTGCGTTTCCGTTATGGCGTGCAGGTGAACTCACTCGGGCTCACCGAACAGCAGCCTGAAAACAATGTCTATCGTATTCTGATCGAAGCGCTGGCCGTGACGCTGTCCAAACGGGCGCGCTGCCGGGCGCTCCAGCTTCCCGCCTGGAATGAGGCCATGGGTCTGCCGCGTCCATGGGACCAGCAATGGTCACTGCGCCTGCAGCAGATCCTTGCCTATGAGACCGACCTTCTCGAATTCGAAGATCTGTTCGATGGCTCTCACGTGATTGAGGGCAAAACGAGCGAGCTCCGTGAAAAGGCGCGTCAGGAACTCTCAAAGATCGATGATATGGGCGGGGCCGTTGAGGCAGTCCAGTACATGAAAGAACAGCTGGTGGAGAGCCAGCGTCGCCGCGTCTCGGGCATTGAATCGGGCGATCATGCCGTGATCGGCGTGAACCGTTATGTCGAGACCGAAGAAAGCCCGCTTTCCGCTGGTGAGAAGAGCATTCAGAAGGTCGATCCGCTGCTGGAAGCTGAGACGGTCTCCAAACTGAAGGCCTGGCGTGAAAAGCGCGATCAGAAAGAGGTGCAGACCGCGCTGGAGAATTTGCGCTCAGCCGCCGTCGAAGATCGCAACATTATGGAGCCAAGCATTGCTGCCGCAAAAGCTGGCGTCACCACCGGCGAGTGGGGCGATGTGCTGCGCGAAGTCTTTGGGCAGTATCGAGGCCCGACAGGTGTTTCCATTGTGATGTCCTCTGATCCAGATGCTGCCGAGGCCGAAGTCCAGTCTGAGGTGAAGCGGGTGTCTGAGATGCTCGGCCGCACGCTGACCTATGTGCTGGGCAAGCCGGGCCTTGATGGTCACTCGAACGGGGCCGAACAGATTGCCACAAAGGCGCGCGCTGTGGGTATGGATGTCCGCTATGATGGCATCCGCTTCACGCCTGAGGAAATCGTCAATCAGGCGATTGAGAACAAGGCGCATGTTGTCGGCTTGTCCATCCTTTCAGGCAGCCATGTCGATCTTGTTCGAGACGTTGCTGCAAAGATGCGGGATAAGGGTATCAGCCATATCCCGCTTGTTGTGGGCGGCATCATACCGCCGGAGGATGAACTGGTCCTGCGCCAGGTCGGCGTTGCGCGTGTCTACACGCCGAAGGACTATAAGCTGAACAATATCATGCTTGATGTGGTGAAGCTGGTAGAGCGCAGCGCGACCGAGATGGCCTAACTCGCGTCGGGCTCGCCAGGCGCGAAGAGCTTGAAGCGTTCGGTGATGAAAACGATCACGAAGGCGACGACACCCAGCACAACAAAACCCCAGAGTACGGGCACCATGGAGCCGTTATACTGGTGGGCAATCGAGCCGCCGATCAGCGCCGCCATGGTTGTGGATGCAAAACCCAGAACGCCAGAGGCATAACCTGCGACTTCGCCCAAGGGCTCCATCGCCATGGAATTGAAGTTCGGCCCCATAAAGCCGAAATTCATGAAGACCAGCGAGAACAGGACCATGAAGGCGATCAGGTTCGGGCCAAATATAATGGTCTGCGCCACCAGGATCAGGGCAAAGACCGTGAAGCCGATCAACGCGATATGCGAGATCAGTCTCTGGCCAAGCCTCTCGACCAGACGTGAATTCGAGAAGGTCGCCACGGACATGGAGCCCGCAATAATGGCAAAGCACAGCGTAAATTGCTCTGCCGAAAGCTTGAAAATATCGGTATAGATCTGCTCTGAGGCTGAAATGTAAGCAATAAGCGCGCCGAAGATCACGCCACTTGCCATCATATAGCCCAGCGCTTCACGTGTTTTGAAAACAGTCCAGTAGGCTTTTGAAACGGCCTTCAGATTGATTGGCGTGCGTCGGTCTTCCGGGCGTGTTTCCGGCAGGCGAAACCACGACCAGAACAGCATGATCAGGCCGCCCGTCGCGAGAACGCCAAATGTGCTCTGCCACAGGTCAATCACATTCATGATCTGCGCACCAATCATCGGCGCGAGGATGGGGACGACCATGAACACCGTCATCACCAGAGACATGATCCGGGCCATGCCGCGACCTACGAACAGGTCGCGTACAACACTGACGGCAATCACGCGTGTTCCTCCGGCAAAAATGCCGAGCATGAGACGCCAGACAAGGAGCGCATTGAAGGTGTCGGAGAGCGTGCAGCCAAGCGCGGTCACCACATAGCCGATCAGCACCACCCGCAGAACGGGCTTTCTCCCAAATCGGTCAGTGATTGGCCCCCAGAAGAGCTGAGAAATGCCAAACCCGATCATGTACACCAGCACAATGTACTGGGCATCGTTTTCACTTGGGGCATCGAGTGCAACGGCAATGCGCGAAAGGGCGGGCAGCATCACATCAATCGCCAAAGCATTCAGCGCCATAAGACAGGCCGTCATCGCGACAAATTCTGGCGTTGAGATTGAGTGACCGGCCAAAGGATGAGGTTTGGCTGACATAACAGGTCGGATACTCCCTAAATTCCGCTTTGCATATCCTCAAATTCAAATAGCTCGGATGTCGAGAAGTCACTTGTTTCGTCAGAAAGAGTGCTTATCGGGCATTCTGTCGCCTTGAAGTCTCGCCCCAGTCTCGTGTATTTCGCAGCATGACCAAATTTACTGTCGCAGCGCTTTATAAGTTTACCCCTTTTCCTGAGTTTGAAAGCTGGCAGGATAAGATCCGCGATCACGCGAATTCGCTTGAGGTGTGCGGCTCGCTTCTCATTGCGGCTGAAGGCATTAACGGCACAATCGCTGCTCCCAGCGACGCCGCCATGCAGGACATGATCGACTATCTCCAGGCGATCCCGGCAATTGGCGAGCTGGAAGTGAAATACTCCCATGCGACCGAGAAGCCGTTCAAGCGTATGAAAGTACGCCTGAAAGAAGAGATTGTGCGTATGGGTGTTCCGGGCATCGACCCTAACCGTACGGTTGGCACCTATGTCGAGCCGGAAGACTGGAATGCGCTGATTGCAGACCCGGAAACGCTGGTGATCGATACGCGTAACGGCTTTGAGATCGATATCGGCACGTTTCAGGGCGCAGTCGATCCGGAAACCAAAACCTTCCGCGAATTTCCGAAATGGGCGGATGAGCATATCGGCCCGCCCGGTGCCCGCAATGCCAAGCGAATCGCCATGTTCTGTACCGGCGGTATTCGCTGTGAAAAGGCGACAGCCTATCTGAAAGAGCAGGGCCATGATGAGGTCTATCACCTCAAGGGCGGCATTCTGAAATATCTGGAGACGGTCCCTGAAGAGCAAAGCCTTTGGAAAGGCGAATGCTTTGTGTTCGATGAGCGCGTCTCGCTGAAGCATGGTCTGGAGCTGGGTGAATTTGTCAGCTGCCATGCCTGTGGGCGCGGCGTCAGCCCGGAAGGGCGCAAGAGCCCCAACTATGTTGTCGGCGTATCGTGCGACTATTGCATTGACGAATACACCGAGAACGATCGCGAGCGGTTCCGCCAGCGTCAGCTTCAGAACGAGCTCGCCCGTCAGCGCGGCGAAGCGCCGATGGGGCCTGAGGCTCAGCCGCATATGAAACGGGCGCGCCGCGACCTCGAAGACGTCTGATGACGTATCCCATCCTTTATAGCTTCAGGCGATGCCCGTATGCCATGCGGGCACGGCTGGCATTGTTATCCAGCGGCACAGTCTGCACGCATCGCGAAATCCTGCTGCGTGACAAGCCCGAAGCTATGCTGGGGGCGTCGCCCAAAGGGACGGTTCCCGTGCTGGTTCTCGAAGATGGATCTGTGCTGGAAGAGAGCCTTGATGTGGCCTTCTGGGCGCTCAGGCAGAACGACCCTGAACACTGGCTCGCGCCCTGGAAGGCCGACCGCGAAGATGCTGACGCGCTGCTGGCGCGCAATGATGGGCCTTTCAAACATCATCTCGACCGCTACAAGTATGCGACCCGCTATGAAGACGCAGACGAGCTGGAGCATCGCGAAGCTGGCCTCGCCATCCTTGAGGATCTCAATGCGCGTCTGTCTGACACCGGCTATCTTGGCGGTGAGCAGTTTTCCTTTCTCGACGCCGGCATTGCGCCTTTTGTTCGCCAATTCAGAATTCCGGCTAAGGATTGGTTTGATGCGCTGGATCTGCCAAATCTTCAGAATTGGCTGAACAATTTTATGGAAAGTTCGCGCTTTGCCATTGTCATGAAGAAGTATCCGGTCTGGGATGGTGAAGACGACCATCACAGGTTTCCGGGGGACTAATGGGTGATTATCAGGGGGCGGGATCGGAGTGGAGCCGTTATTGGAGCGGCCGGGCCGGCAATGACAGCTCTGAAGTCTACGCTTTTCAGGGGCTGGAAGCCGACGAAGAGCTAAAAGACTTCTGGAAAGGGGTGATCTCGGATTTTCCGAAAACCGCGCGGATCGCAGATCTCGCTTGCGGCGCCGGTTCAGTTATCCGTCATGCCCATGCTCTCGGCTATTCAAACCTCACCGGTGTCGATATCTCGCCCGATGCCATCGCGCTGATGCAATCACGCTATCCAGGCGTCAGGGGCGTGGTGTCCAACATTGGCAGCCTGCCTTTTCCAGAAGACAGTTTCGATCTTCTGGTGAGCCAGTTCGGTTTTGAATATGCCGGCGCGACCCCCAGCCTTGAGGCCATCGCGCCAGCGCTCTCGAAGGGTGGGCGGTTCGTCGGCATCGTGCATATGACCGAGGGCGCCATCGCCCGAGAATGCAGGGCAAACAAGGCCGCCTGCGACGCTCTGGAAGATACCGGCTTCATCCCTGCCGCAATGCGGGTCTTTGAGGCCTATGACACGGCTGAACGAACGGGCACAGATGCAGATAAACGAGCGCTGTCAGCCGCACTCGAGGATCTCGAGGCGCCCCGTCAGGCTATTGCAGATCTTGCCGCCAAAAAACATGATCTTGCCGGCCACACTCTGTCGGGGACGCAGATCATGTTCAATCGGCGGCGGTTCTACAAACTCGAAGACATTCTGGATTGGCTGCAGCGCGTCAAGGACGAGAACCTGGCCCATGCCGCGCGGATGCAGGGCATGGTGGATGCTTCTCTGACGCGTGAGCAGGTGATCGACCACCTTGGCCGACTGAAAGAGCTCGGATTTACGGCGCGCGAGCCGGAAGCGATGATGCAGGGCTCACCAGCCGAACCGATCGGCTGGATTTTCGATGCCACCAAAACAAGCTGAAGCCGTCCTACTCTGAAGCGTCCAAAGTAAAGCTGAGGCTTGAAAACATGGTTGCAAAGTCAGCCTCAAACCGGTCGGCATCCACCGGCATGGCCCAGGCAGCGTGCACATACCAGACGCCCGCTTGGGGCCGGTTAAAGCTTGCCTGACCATTTGAATCGGTTGTCATCTTGATGGGGTCGGTCAGTTCATCTGTACGGTTCAGATGAAGCGTCGCGCCTTCAACAGGGGCTCCGAAATACTGAAGCTCAAAGTCCAGCGTCTCTGAGCAACCATCGCCCGGATGTGTGAGCGGCACAATTTCCAGCGCCTGGCCAATAGGTTTGGAGAGAAAGCTCATATCGCAACCATCTTCTGGCGTGGCCGCAATGGCTTTCAGGTATCGCGAATACACCTCCACACCGGGCGCGTTCAGCTGGCCGTTCTCGGCCCGCCAGCTCATGATGGGTGAGATGCCTTCTTCAACAACATAGTCGTTGAAGGTTTCAGGCTCGAGTTCGCTCACGGCGCGGAATGTGCTGAGGGCGAGTATCTCCGCGCCTGTCGCATCCATCTCAAGCGAGATATCAGCGCCGGGCTCGGCGTCTGTGACTGAAGAGAGATGATTACGGATACCCTCCGCGCTGACGCTGAAGAAGGATGAGATACGAGGCGCATCCAGAGCATAGCGGTCTCGGTCTTCGGCATGACCGATGTACACGCCAGCAGCCCAGCTCGCGCTGCTTTCGTGTTCGAGCTCGATCCATGCATCGTGAGCCAAGGCACCTGGCAAAAGGCAAAGGGTGCTGGCAAGGGCGCAGAGCGCGTATCTGGATTTCATATGATCTCCCGTGTTTCGTTCTCTGTACGCAACGCTTGGGACATTCGGTGCAAAAACTTTCTCGCAAACTGCACCATTCCTCCGACCCCCACCGTACTGGAAGTCCAATGGGAGAGATATTGACGAGGAGACACCCATGTCCATCAAGACTGCCCTGCTTACGGGCGTTGCTCTTGCGCTCGGCGCCACGGCACACGCATCGAGCCACCGTGAAGCCCCAGGAATTACCGAGACTCCAAAGATCGACGGCACCGATTTTTACATGTTCCGCAGCTATGAAAATGGCCGCGAAGACTATGTGACCTTCATCGCAAACTATCAGCCGCTCCAGGCGCCCTATGGTGGGCCGAACTATTTCACCATGGACCCGGACGCACTTTATAAAATTCATATCGATCTGGATGCAGATGCCGTTGAAGATCTGACCTTTCAGTTCGATTTCGACAACGAGCTGGCCAACGGAACAGGCGTTGCGCTGGATGTTGGCGGCGAGACCGTTCCGATCCCGCTGCGGATTGCAGGCAATGCCACCAACCCGGCCAATGTGGGTGAAAGCGAAAGCTATGAACTGTTCATGGTCGAAGGCGATCGCCGCACCGGCACGCGCACCTCGCTCGGCACATTCGACAAACCAATCGATAATATCGGGACCAAGTCCATCCCGGATTACCCGTCCTATGCGGACGACTTCATCTATGACGTCTCAATTCCGGGATGCAGTGCTCCCGGCCGCGTTTTCGTTGGTCAGCGCGCAGAGGCGTTTGCGGTCAATCTCGGCGAGATCTTTGACCTTGTGAACCTCGTTCCGATTGATGGCGATGTTCCGCTTGATGACATGGGAACAACCTTTCCGGGCGGCATCACACAAGATCGCGCCAATGATGATCTGGTCGGCAAGGCGAACATTACCTCACTCGCCATCGAAGTGCCGATCGAGTGTATGAATGACGATGGCGATTCCATTATTGGCGGCTGGACAACCGCAAGCCTGCCACAGGCCTCCATTGAAGATCCATCGCCAAGCTATGAGCAGACAGCAGCCTTTGGCGGTGCCTATGTTCAGCAGTCACGTCTTTCCGCGCCACTGGTGAATGAGGTCGTAATCGGCCTGCCGGACAAGGACCTGTTCAACGCTGCAGAGCCAACGCAGGACTCGGCGCTCGCGACCTATGTCACCAATCCGACGCTGCCAGCGCTGCTCGATCTTCTGTTCCGTGATGCGGTCAATTCCTCACTCGGCACAAGTATCGACAATCTGGCCCCATCGAACATCCCGCGCGATGACCTTGTCGCCGCCTTCCTGACCGGGATCGCAACCCTGAACCAGCCCGAAGATGTGGTCGCTTCAGAGATGATGCGTCTCAACTTCTCCATCGCGCCAACCGCTGCCTCAGAGCAGAGCACGTTTGGTGTTGTGGGTGATGATCTGGCAGGCTTCCCGAACGGTCGACGTCCGGGCGATGATACGGTGGATATCGCTCTTCGTGTGGTAATGGGTCGTCTTTGCCATCCGGTGCCGATCCAGGGCGCTCAGACCGATCTCGGACTGTGTTCACCCGAAGATGCGCCAGTTGGCACCGTGCCGTTCACAGACGGGGCGCCAATCAGTGCCACTGAATTGAAAGACACCTTCCCATACCTGAACGATCCGCTTCCCGGCGCGACGGGTTCATAGGAGGCATTCATGAGCTTCAAGACTTCCTTCTCGACAGTTTCGCGCGCTGCTTTGCTCGCCGGAACCGTCGGTCTCACACTGGCGGGGTGCTCCGGCGATAGCAGTGACAGCCCGTTCACGCCGC
>CETS01002418.1_pt1 | contig 52816 bp, 39 predicted proteins | sample 356391 | NCBI WGS metagenome assembly CETS01 (sample SAMEA2622673, study PRJEB7988) | marine metagenome | isolation source: saline water (ENVO:00002010), including
AAAAATAAAGTATATTTTTGTAATTCACTATAAATTCAACTAAATATCACCAGCAACAAGTTCAGGGTGAAAGTATCTTATAACTATTAAACAAACTAAGGTAAGGTTATTTTATATACTTTTCAAGTATATTGAGAGATTCTTCTTTAGTTTGGTTATAATTAGTTTGCTCTAAAACTTCATTATTTTCATTAAATACCATAAAGCTAGAATACCCCATTTCATTTGCGTTACAACTTTCGCAAATACTTTGAATCGTCTTTTTTAAGAACCCTAAGAACGGTTTATCTTTTAAGATATAGAAAGGTTCCACATACCCGTAATAAAAAAGATGATCCTGTAGTTCTTCCTTATTCTTTTCTTTGGTATTTGTTACCACAAACAATTCAAAATTTTCTTTAGGGGCATTTTTATACAATTCATCTAATTCTGGAAAAAAATCTCTACTTGCAGGACAAAATTGATTGAAAATAAAAACAATCTTATAAGGCTTCTGGCTTTCAAAAATATTATTTTTTAACTCATCTAATTTGATAATATTTATATGAGTTTGAAATGATTCACTTTGAGCCTTCATTGGATTATAAAAAGCACATAGCAAAAAAAGAATTAAAAAATACCGCATAATTAATAACTACTATTTTACTCTAACTTCTATTTAGATTTTCTAACACATATTCTCGCCAAGTTTGCGACAATCCCCAATGATCTTGCGGCTCTATGTTTAACAAGATAATTTTAATATTTTCTCCTGCTTTTTTTTGTCGTAAAAGTACGCTATACCATTCATTTAGTAATTTTATAATAATTGGCTTTTGCTCCCCACTTACAAGCATCCAATTAATCACAAATGTATAAGTGTACGAATGTGCATCATTATAAACTTCACCAGACTTATAATGAGCGATTTTCTCTGTCAAAAACTCTATACTTAGTTGATCTTTATCAGGTTTTTTTCTAATTCTTTTAAAATTGCTGAGCTTTCTTTCTGCACTAATGTTATCAATGCTTTCCAAATATTTTCCTTCCTTATTAAACACAAAAATTATTGGAGAAGCAAAAAAGCTAGTTTGAGTATGAGCTTTAAAACTTTCAAAATCTTTAGTGATATAAACATCTTCTGGATGGAATACAAGATTGTTTTTCTGAATATAACTATCTAAAGAATCTGAATTTTTAAAATTATAAACATACTGTGATTGAGAAAAAACAGAAAACGTTAATAAGAAAAACAAATAGGTAATTTTTTTCATTTAATTATTTTAATTTGAAACCGTCTAAGTATTATAAAAATAAATATACTTAGACGGTTAAATTATTTTTTAAAGGCGCACGTAATAGCTATTTACATCTTCAAAACGCTCAAGAGGATATCTTCCTCTTTCTAAAGTAAAGCCTCTTTTAAGCCCCATCTTTTCAGCTATTTCGTCTTCAAATATATAATCTTCTTCCATTACGAAAAAATCTCCTCCTTCTTTTTCTATAAAATCATCTAAAATTTCTGGAGATACTTCTAAAACCAGATTATCGATACCTTCAATATGTTCAATAATGAAATTAGTTTCAAGCGTTGAAGTTTGGTTAGGAGCAGCCGGATCTGGTGGCACATTAACCCATGTTGGATCTCCAATTGGAGTATTAACTTTTATTTTGTCAACACGACAAATTCCCAAACCTCCACAATTTTTTGATGTTCTCCCTATTCTAAGCTTAATGGAACCTCCCCATCCACCACCTCCTAGTGCTATTGTACTTTCAACTGAGGCTTGTGATTGATTAATTTCAGCATTAGATCCCGAGGAAACAATATCATTACTATCATTAGTACAAGAAATCATACTAACTACTAATAGTAACGAAAAAAATAGATTTATTTTATTTTTCATTTTTTAAGTTGAATAAGTTAATAATTAATTACAAATGTCCTTTTCGAAAAGATTACGGATACAAATATAATCTAAAAAAAGGATATGTTTTCTAAAAATTTTTAATTTAAATATTAAATTTTTCATTTATTGCCTTATATTTCTAATTAGATATGACAAAAATTAAACATAACTTATTGACAATACCGTAAGTTAACGGTTATAAATAATTTTTTTATTTTGAATGAAGTAATGAAGCGAGTCTTAAAATTAATCGGGAAAATCATATTGATATTAATTTCCATCCCTCTTTTATATTTCTTGATAGCATTGATTCTCTCCACCATCACCGTAAATCAAAAGCAAGTTTATTCAAAAGAAACCTTTGTTTACTTGAATACGAATGGAGTTCATTTAGATATCATAATCCCTAAAGAAAAAATCAATCCAAGCTTATTAAAAGATTTAGAAGTCAATAAAAATGCTACATACTTTTCATTTGGTTGGGGAGATGAAAATTTCTACCTCAACACTCCACAATGGAAAGATCTCACCTTTAAAAATGCCATCAAGGCTCTATTTCTAAAAAGCTCAACACTCATTCACCTGACTACATATGCTGAAGTACATCCAAATTGGATAAAAATAGAAGTATCACAACAACAACTTTCTACTTTAAATAATTACATCGAGAAAAGTTTTTATAAAAATGCTGAATCTAAAAAAGTAATCTTACCCAATAAAGGATATTCTTATAACGACAATTTCTATAAAGCTACCGGAAATTACACTTGCTTTTTCACTTGCAACACTTGGGTAAATTCAGCTTTTAAAGAAGCTAAGCTAAAAGCTTGTTTATGGACGCCATTTGATTTTGGGTTGATGAATAAGTATTCTAATTGAAAAACGGTTTATTTCATAAAATCATCATGAGCCACTGAAACAGATTCAGGGTAACTTCTGAAAATTATTTTTGATCTAAACCCTAAAACAAATACTTCACTCCCACTCCGCCATAAAAATTACGATCATTTCCGGGATAATAATAACGAGGCTCGCTATTTCCGTAGGCTACTGCATTGGGTAAAATACTTACGGCATAATGTTCGTCAAGTAAATTATTAACGCCAGCATTCAGGGTAATTTTAAAATCTTGAAACATCGTAAAGCCATAAGCTGCTTTTAAATTGATTAATTGGTAGCTATCACTATACAACGAATTGGCATCATTCAACGGAATTGATGAAACAAACAGCGCATTGCTAAAAAAGCTAAAACCACTTTCGGTAATTAAATCGATACCTAAATTTATCTTGTGATCGGGAACACCGGTTAAGTCGTTACCACTATAATTATTACCCTCATCAATAAATTTATCGAACTTATAAAAATTAAAGTTTGCTGAAGCATAGGGTTTTAAAGTTATATCAGCGGAAAGTTGCCAATGGTATTTCAGCATAAATTCCACACCGTTATGGTCGGTTTTGCCGGCATTGGCACCTACATATCGATCTTCTGCTACTCGTTCTGCCACTAATAAATCATTTACTTGGATCGTATATAAGGCAATTTCAGAATATAAATTATTCCCCCAAGTTCCTTTAAAACCAAGCTCATAATTCCAGCCTATTTCAGGTTTCAAATTGGTATTGATTACCCCTTCTGGGGTTAGGGTTTCCTCTACGGTTGGCGTTGAAAAGCCTTTAGAAATATTGACATAAAGATTTTTAGTGGAAGTCAATTCATACAAAGCTGCTACTCTAGGAAACCAAATAGTTTTAAATTGATAATCGCCGGTTTGATCCATATCATCTTGAGCATATAAATCGGTCAATGCATAATTCGTAACATTCATATTGAGTCCGCCGACTAATTTCAACTTTGGAAGAACCTGTAAATTAAGTTGCGCAAAGAGGTTGTAATACTTTCGGTCTTGTTCTATAGTAGCTATTTGACTTCCGCGAACGCTTCCTTGATTGGGAAAATCTTTATATAAATTCTCATAATTGCTCCCGTCATAATTTTCATTTAAATATTCTCCGCCCAAACTGATTTCCGTAGGAAAAGAAAATAATTGAGTGGTATAATTAAAACGTGTTCTCGCTCCAATACCAACACTGTTTTCTTTTAAAATATCAAATGGCCGGGGTTCGTAAGCATCTCTATTGTTGATAAAAACACTGGTGGTATTTTTTAAATTTTCAGAAAAATGCTGGGTGTAAGAAAGCCCCATTAAAAAACGATCGTAAGCTTCATAGCCTTGTGCGGTTTTCCAAGTATAAGCTGCGCGTTCAGGGTTTTCGTTAAAATCTGTTATTCCTACGGAACTGGGAATGTAAGCTTTTAAACGGGTAAAATTTCCGAGAAAACTTAGTGCTGAATTTTCTCCTGAAAATAAAGTTCCGTTGAAATTGAACGACTTCCGATCGTAATCTGAATTTTCACGATAACCTTGACTTTGCAAATGATTATAAGTCGCAAAAAGTGATTTCTTTGTATCAGAATACCCCATACTTGCTGTATTTTTCAACATCTGATAACTTCCAAAACTACTGGAAATTTTAGCGAAAAAGCGTTCTTCTCCCGGCTCATAAGCAAACAAATGTAAAACGCCACCCAAACCGGAACCATACAGACTAGAATTGGGACCTTTTATAATTTCTACACTTTCAATCGCTTCCAAATCGATATCGTTAATTGCGGTTTGACCATCACCGGTAGTAAGCGGAATTTCATTAAAATAGGCTTTTAAGCGATTGGTACCGTATTGTGCTCGGGCGCCCATACCACGAATAGTGATTCGATTGGTATTTAAAGCCCCTTCTTGGGTATAAACTCCCGGAACTCGGTTGAAAGAGGCCGTTAAAAGTGCAGGTGTACTCCGGTTAAGTTCTGTATGATCCAGCAAATTTACTGCTGCAGGGGTTTTCTTTAATTCAGTCTGTATGCCGGTGCCTTTTAATAAAACTTGTGCTAATGCCGTACTATCTAAAACAGGCTCAGGTTGTTTTTCCTGAGCCTGTATAAAACTGGTATAACATATACTTAGCGTGGCTAAGATATAAGTTGAAATTTTCAAAAAAAGTAATGTTTAAATTGTTAGTTGAAATTATTTAGTTGAAACTACCCAAATAATACCTGCATCGTCATCGGTCACTAATAAATCTCCATCGGGTGTTTGGGTTACTCCAACAGGTCTTCCGTGTACTTCTGTACCATCTTCATTAGCTATAAAACCGGTCATAAAATCTTCTGGTGGTTGCGGGTTTCCATTTTCATCAAAAGGAATGAAAACCACTTTATAACCTGCTAATTTTGATCGGTTCCAAGAACCATGCTGACCCACAAAGGCACCGTTTCTATATTTCTCCGGAAATTTATTTTCGGTATAAAAAGTTAATCCTATAGAAGCTGTATGAGCACCTAAGGGAACATCGGGAACTATTGCTTTTTCCACCATATCAGGATGTGGATCGTCTTTCCAACGTGGATCCCTAATTTGTCCGTAATACGAATAAGGCCATCCATACCAACCGCCTTCTTTTACACTTGTTGCATAATCGGGTACTAAATTATCCCCTAATTTATCACGCTCGTTAACGGCTGTCCACATTTCACCGGTAATGGGGTTCCAATCCATCCCAATAGGGTTTCTAATTCCGGCAGCGTAAACTTTTTCACCTGAACCATCCGGATTAATTTCTAAGATGTTAGCTCTACGCTCTTCTTTTTCCATTCCGTGTTCTCCTACATTTGAAGAAGAACCAACAGTGATATAAATTTTTGAATTGTTTTTATTGGTAATAATGTTTCTTGTCCAGTGATGATTATAACCTCCGGCAGGTAATTCTTTAATCACTTCTGGTGCTGCAGTGATTTTCGTTTGTCCTACTTTATACGGATATCTTACTAAAGCATCTACATTAGCTACATAAAAATAATCTCCAATAATCAACATCCCAAAAGGTTGATTAAGATTGTCCAGAAAAATATAATTTTCATCTACCGTATTATTTCCATCGGTATCCCTTAGTAATTTTATTTTATTAGCGCTTGAACTTGCATCGTCACTTTCAGCCACAAATATATCTCCATTTTCCCCTACATACATCCAACGCGGGTGGTCTAGGTCATCTGCAAATCTACTTACTATAAAACCATCAGGAACTACCGGGGATTGGCGTAGATCCCAACCTATTATTTTACTGGTATTTCTTACCGATTCTGTAGCATAGGGCGGCGGAAGGACTATATCTCCTACGGCTGTTTCTACAACAGTATTCGTACTATCTTCACGAATTTCTTCTTTTTCTTCTTCACTCAAAGTTGTTTTTTTCTCTCCCACACAACTTATAAAAAGAATATTCAGAAAAAATATTCCTGCTAAATAAGGGTAGTTTTTTAAAATATTCATAGTCTTCAATTTTTTGTCCCAATTTAATCTATATCTACTCCAACCTAAAACCTCAGCTTTTGATTAATATTTATTTAACAGGTCTACAGCTTATTCTAAAAATAAATTAAGATTATTAGTAAATTTGTAAGTCAAATACTCATTGCGATGAAAAAAATCATTTTACTTATATATATATTTTCATTTTTATTTTATTCCTGCGACCTCTCTAAATACAAACTCGTAAAAGAATACGATCTTTCCACAACATTTGAGAAGTCTAACGGAAAAGAAACAGCTACTTATGATGAAGTGATCGATTTTTACACGGAACTAGATGATGCTTTTTCAAGCGTTTCTTTAGAAGAATTCGGAAAAACTGACAGTGGAGAACCTCTTCACTTAGTCATTTTTAATCCTGACAGTGAGTTTGACCCGGAAAATTTCCCGCACGAAAAGCAAGTACTACTAATTAACAATGGTATTCATCCCGGCGAAAGTGATGGGATCGATGCAACGATGTTATTGTTTCGTGATTTAGCACAAGATTCTATCGCCATCCCTGAGAACACAATTATCGCAACTATTCCTATTTATAATATTGGTGGAGCGCTTAATCGCAATTCTACTTCCAGAACCAATCAAAACGGCCCGGAAGCTTATGGTTTTAGAGGGAATGCCAGGAATTACGATCTTAACCGCGATTTTATTAAGGCAGATACCCGAAATACGAAGGCTTTTTATGAGATTTTTCATTACTTAAATCCTGATGTTTTTATTGACAATCATGTAAGTAATGGTGCCGACTATCAATATACGCTCACCCATTTGCTTACTCAGCATAATAAATTGAATGGTGAATTGGGAAAATATATTCATCAGGAATTTATGCCGGCACTAGAAGATAGTTTAGCTAAAAAAGATTGGCCAATCACGCCTTATGTGAATGTTTTCAACGAAAGTCCGCTGGACGGATTTTCTCAATTTAAGGATTCGCCTCGATATTCTACAGGTTACACCGCACTTTTCAATACGATGGGAATGATGCTGGAAACCCATATGCTAAAACCCTATGCGCAAAGAGTGAAAGGAACTTATCAATTTATGTTGACTACAATTGGGATTATCGATAAAAATTCAGCAAAAATTATTGGGGCAAGAGCAAGCACTAATGATTATTTTACCAATACCCATGAATATTATTTGAATTATAAAGTAGATAGTTCACAAACTTCAACTCTTCAGTTTAAAGGTTTTCAAGACACCATCATAAAAAGTGAAGTAACAGGATTAGACCGGCTAAAGTATAATCGAGATCAACCTTACACCAAAGATATTACCTATTACAATTATTTTAAACCTAGTGATACGGTTTCTGTCCCTAAAGCTTATATCATCCCACAAGGCTGGTGGCCTGTAGTTGATTTATTAAAATTGAATCATATTGAAATGAACGCTCTTGAAAAAGATACTTTAATGGAAGTGGAAGCTTACCGAATTAAAAATTATAAAACTCGAAATCAAGTATACGAAGGACATTATCCACATTTTAATACTGAGGTGGAAACTTATAAAGATAGCGTCCCATTTAGAAAAGGGGATTTGATCGTTTCTACTAAACAGGAAGGCATTCGATATTTACTGGAAACCTTAGAACCTATTGCAGAGGATTCATTCTTTAATTGGAATTTCTTCGACTCAGTTCTTCAACAAAAAGAACATTTCTCTCCTTATGTTTTTGAAGATCAAGCGCTTCAGCTAATAGAAAAAGACAGCTTGCTAAAAAAAGAATTTGATTCTATAAAAAAAGCTGATAAAAAATTCAGAAAAGATGGGTATTCCCAATTAGATTGGATCTACAAACATTCTGAAAATTATGAAAAAGCTCATTTACGATATCCTATTTTCCGGATGCTGAATTAAATATTCTTTTGGAAAAAGCAGTTTTATATTCTCGTAAGATTCCTTTAACGCTTCTTGGGTTTTTTCAAAGTTTTTCCATTCTACTTTCGTAATACCTTCATTTTCCTGAGGGGTCAATTCACCATCAAAATCGGTTTTCATTTCAAACCAATGGGTTTCCTTCAGCCTAAACTTTCCTTTCCGCTTCATCACGTGGTAAGTGGTTTGTAAAAATTCAGTAATCTGCAATCCTTCTACTTTGGTCTCTTCCTCCACTTCTCGAATGGAAGTTTCTTCTATGGTTTCGTTTTTTTCTGCTTTTCCTTTAGGCAAATCCCATTTATCATTCCTATAAATAAAAAGGATTTCCCCTTTTGGGTTATAGACCAAACCACCGCCTGCGACAATAGGTTTAAGCTTACTTCTTAAATGTTTAAAAAGCTTTTTCTCATCCTTATGGTAAAGGTTCACGTATAATATTTCACCTTTTAAAATCTTTTTGATTAACTTTTTCAGCTTCACCTTTTTTATAGGGATAGAGGTGTATTTATCTCCAATTTCTTTTTTGGTAGAAAGAATTATTGGTATATCTTTCACAAAAACTTTATACATTTGCAGGTATGATTTTAGATAAAGAAACAGCTAAAAAAACAGCCGAACTTTTATTGCAAATTAAAGCAATAAAATTAAATCCGCAAGAACCTTTTACATGGGCAAGCGGTTGGAAGTCTCCAATTTATTGTGATAACCGCGTGGTACTTTCCTACCCACCGATAAGAAATTACATTAGGGAGCACATGGCTAAACACGTTGAACAAGTTTACGGAAAACCTGATGTTATTGCCGGTGTGGCCACTGGAGCCATTGGGATTGGGATGTTGGTGGCAGAATATTTAGGCCTACCTTTTGTTTACGTAAGACCCGAAGCAAAAAAGCACGGAAGAAAAAACCAAATTGAAGGTCACTTGGAAAGCGGTCAACACGTGGTGGTGATTGAAGATTTAATTAGTACCGGAAAAAGTAGTTTAAATGCGGTAAAAGCTTTAAAAGAAGCCAATGCAACCGTAAAAGGAATGATTGCTATTTTCTCCTATGGTTTTGATATTGCTGAAGAAAACTTTGAAAAAGAGCATGTTAACGTTAACGTCCTTAGCAATTACGAACATTTAATAGAACAAGCTTACGAAACCAGTTATTTAAATAAAGAAGAAGCAGCTACGTTAAGAAAATGGCGTCAAGATCCTGCGAATTGGTCACCAAAATAAAACACCATGCATTTAGAAAGCAATACTACCCAAGTAAATAAAAGTCAACAACAGGTTTTTGAATTTTTAACCAACATGCATAATTATGAAAAGATTATGCCTGATAGTATTCAAAAGTTTGAGATAAAAGGAGAAGATAGTTTCCTTTTTCAGTTGAAAGGAATGCCGGAAATTAAACTGAAAATGCAAGAGAAAATTCCTTATCAAACTGCAGTTTTAGGTTCCGGAAGTGATAAATTCCCTTTTACCTTAAAAGCAGAAATTGAAGAAATAGATGCTGAAACCAGTAAAGTTCAATTAATTTTTGAAGGTGAATTTAACTCCATGATGGCGATGATGATCAAATCTCCCTTAAAAAAATTCATTAATACCTTAAGCGAAAATTTAGGAAAGCTTTAGTTATAAACAAAGATGAAAAATTTAAATCCCTCTTGAATTTATCGTTCAAGAGGGATTTTTAGTTTTTATTTGTTGCTAAGAGTTTATTTAATAATCATTCGTTTAGTTATAATTTCTTTATTACTACTAATCAAGCTATACAGGTAAATTCCATTCTTAAAGTCTGAGGCATTTATAATAATTTTCCCTTCTTTTTCAGTAAGACGATATTCTTTTTTAAGATTACCGGTCATATCAAAAACCATAATGGAAGCGTTTTCTTCTGTTTCTGGTAATTTATAAGCAATAACTGATTGTCCATCAAACGGATTTGGGTAATTTTGCTCCAAACTATACGCAGAACTCTCCAATTCTTTTGATAATTGCACATCTTTCACCACATAGGTTTCGCTATTGTTTTTCAGCTTTTCCTCAAGAGACTCAACTTTAGCATTTAACTCTTGGATAGATTTGGTAAGAACACCTATTAAGCCTATATAGTTTACAGATTTAAACTCTTCTCCTCCTGATGGGCGACCTTCTTTATCGTATAATGGTTTAATTACATCTTGCACCAATTCAGGATAAACCTCTTCTAATTCTTGTGCAATAAACCCATGTTGTTTTCCTATAGGTAAATTAAAGCCTTCTTTAGTTTTAAAATTATATTCAACAGGATTTAGATTCGCCAGCTTTTCAAGCACACCTTCTTCTTCTTTAATATTTTCTTTTAATTTTTTATCAGAAGAAACTAAAAAAGAACCTGTTACCTCTACATTGCCATCAAAAAATCCGGCGAATTGACCAGTACCGGTCGAAGATGCCCTTCCATAGATCGCATAGCTTTGATCTGCATTTCCAACTTCACCATAAACTCCAAAATTAATTTGCGAAGCTCCAAAAGAGCCAGCATAGACTCCGTATCCTTGTCCATTCGTTTCTCTTGATTGCCCAAATACACCAATCCCTTGACCTTGATGTGCTATAGCATAGAAAGAACCTGCAGCACTAAAATCAAAGTCAGAATTTTCATGCCAAACCTGAATACCTTCTCTTCTTTGACCACTAGCTAAAATACCAACTTTAGATTCATCAAATACCGAAAAGTTTTTATCTCTACTAAAAACAGTAGATCCATCCCGTCGCATGGCTGCAGATAGAAAAGAATCTGTAGACATAAAATCTCGGGCATACCGAAACTCTAAATCACCCAAGGTTTCACCAGGTAAACCTATCCATTGAATACGTGGATTAATATTATCTATATTATTATATCCCAATATTAAAGATTTTCCATTCACTTGATAACGCAAACCATAAACCGTCTGACTACCAGTAGTTAACCTTCCTGAAGAGAACCAGCGATCATTTAAACCAAAGTTAAAATTACCTTGATCTAGTTGTGTTACCAAACCTCGTCTAAAACGGAAGATTTCTTCTGGTGCAAAAGGTGGAGGTGAAGCTATTGTTGAACTTACAGTACCAAATGACTGATTTGGTTGTGCATAACCTAAAGACAAAAAAAACAGCGAGATTAAAAACGTAAAATTTTTCATAATAAAATAATTTAAATGTTAATTACTTAAATTTAACACTAATTTATCGTTAAAATGTAAATTTTATCGTTTTTAACAATTCACAAAAGTGTTAAAAAACCAATATTTTATTAAAACCTAAAGCCTTTAGTAAAGTAATTTTATTTCCTTAATATCAAATTCTTGTTCTAGCTGGTCTTCAAAAAAAATGATTAATCGTCCTTGATGAGAGACTTTTTTTATAATCCCTGTTTTTCTTTGGCCATTAGGAAATTCAAAAGTAGAAGCTTTGTTCAATCTAAAAAGGTGGACATAATATTCGTTTAAAATAGCTTCTATTTTCCAATCCTTTTTTGCATAAATATTCTTTTCAATAGTATTCACCAGTAATTTCAATAAATAATCTAATTCAAAATGAACACCAGTAAGTTTTTTTAGAGAAGCTGCTTGAGGTAAATTTTCAAATTCTAATTGATTTACATTTAAGCCAATGCCTATAATCGTACTACCTACCCTGCCATTTATAAGAATATTTTCAATTAAAATTCCACATATTTTAAAATTCCCTGCCAATATGTCGTTTGGCCACTTAATCTTCAATTTTGGGATTTGAAGCTTTTCCAGCACCTCTATCATACTTGTTGCTACAATGGCACTCAATTTAAACTGCTCATCAATCTTTAAGTTCAAATCGTTTAAAAGCAAGCTAAACGTAAGGTTCTTGCCTTTTTCTGAGATCCAACCTGCCCCCATTTGGCCTTTGCCTTTGGTTTGTTCTTCCGTCACAACATAGCAATTTTCTATATTAGGTTGTTCCCTAAAAAGTTCTCTTAAAAATAGATTGGTAGAATCGGTGGCAAGGACTTTGATACTTCGCATAGAGACTTAATGAAAGAATGTTTAAATTAGGATACAAAAAAAGTTTAAAAAATAATAACTTTGCGCAAAACAATTAAATTTTAATGATAAACAAAGAAAAGAACACAGACCAACTGATAACACATATATTGCAAGGGATTGAAGAGGTAAAAGGAAAAGATATACAAATCTTAGACCTAAGGGAAATTGAGAATACGGTTTGTGACTATTTTATTATTTGCAATGGTACATCCAACACTCAGGTAAATGCCATTGTTAACTCTATCCAAAAAACTGTTAGCAAGGCAATTAAAGATAAGCCTTGGCACGTAGAAGGTACCGAAAATGCAGAATGGATACTTATGGACTACGTCAATGTAGTAGTACACGTTTTCCAAAAACACATTAGGGAATATTACGATATTGAAAGTTTGTGGGGAGACGCAAAAAGCACTACTATTGAAACCGATTATTAAAAATTACTAGAAAGAATAAAATGGCCAACGAGCAGAACAATAAAAAGAAACCAGGGAGCAATAAACCTAAATTTAACTCTTACTGGATTTATATTGGAATTGTCCTAATTTTCTTAGGGCTTAATTTTTTTGGAGGAAGCATGGGCTTCAATGAACCTGCAAAAACCAATATCAGTCAATTTCAAAACTTTCTTAAAGATGGTGATGTAAAAAAGGTAATTGTAGTTAATAAAAAACAGGCAAATGTATATTTAACGGATAAAGCCAAACAAAATCCTGTTCATAAAAAAACCCAGGAAAAAGAATTTCTTCCAGCGGGAGACACTCCTGACTATACTTTTGAAATAGGTAGTTTAGAAAATTTTCAAAAGAATTTTAATGAAATTAAAAAAGAAAATAATTTATCTACCGATATTGAGTTTGAAACTCATCAAAACTATTGGGGCGACATTTTACTTACGCTTCTTCCATTTATCTTACTTTTTGGTATTTGGATTTTCATTATGAGAAGAATGAGCGGTGGTGCCGGTGGCGGTGCTGGAGGCCAAATCTTCAATATTGGTAAATCTAAAGCAAAACTCTTTGACCAAAATACCGATGTAAAAACTTCTTTTAAAGATGTTGCTGGGCTTGAGGGAGCAAAAGAGGAAGTACAGGAAATCGTAGATTTCTTAAAACAACCTGAAAAATATACTTCATTAGGTGGTAAAATCCCAAAAGGAGCCTTATTAGTAGGACCTCCGGGAACCGGTAAAACCTTATTGGCAAAAGCTGTGGCCGGTGAAGCAAAAGTACCTTTCTTCTCCTTGTCAGGTTCAGATTTTGTAGAAATGTTTGTGGGAGTTGGAGCTTCTCGTGTAAGGGATTTATTTAAACAAGCCAAAGAAAAATCTCCATCCATAATCTTTATAGATGAAATTGACGCAATTGGTAGAGCCCGTGGAAAAAACAACTTCTCAGGATCTAACGATGAACGTGAAAATACACTCAATCAGTTACTCACAGAGATGGATGGTTTTGGTACCAATACCAATGTAATTGTGGTAGCCGCGACCAACCGAGCCGACGTGTTAGATAAAGCATTAATGCGTGCTGGACGTTTTGATAGACAGATTTATGTAGACCTTCCCGATGTAAGAGAACGTAAAGAAATTTTTGAAGTACACTTACGTCCGCTTAAAAAAGTAGCAGAAGAATTAGATACTGAATTTTTAGCCAAACAAACCCCAGGATTCTCTGGAGCAGATATTGCCAATGTTTGTAATGAAGCTGCCTTAATTGCTGCCCGTAAAGGCAATAAAGCAGTTGGAAAACAAGACTTCTTAGATGCAGTAGATAGAATTGTAGGTGGTCTTGAAAAGAAAAATAAGATTATTACCCCAGACGAAAAGAAAGCTATTGCTTTTCACGAAGCTGGTCACGCTACGGTAAGCTGGATGCTAGAACATGCGGCCCCCTTAGTTAAGGTAACTATCGTCCCACGTGGTCAATCTCTAGGAGCGGCTTGGTATTTACCGGAAGAACGCTTAATTGTTCGTCCTGAACAAATGCTAGATGAAATGTGTGCCACTATGGGTGGTCGTGCAGCAGAAAAAGTGATTTTTAATAAAATATCTACTGGAGCGCTAAGCGATTTAGAAAAAGTGACCAAACAAGCCAAAGCTATGGTAACCGTTTACGGATTGAATGATAAAATAGGAAACTTAACCTATTACGATTCTAGCGGACAAAATGAATACAATTTTGCTAAACCTTATAGCGAAAAGACAGCAGAATTAATAGATAAGGAGATTTCCAACATCATTGAAGAACAATACCAACGAGCTATTCAACTACTCACAGAACATAAAGATAAGCTCACAGAACTTGCTGAAATCTTACTTGACAAAGAAGTAATCTTTAAAGACGATTTGCAGCGAATTTTCGGTAATCGCCCTCATCACAAAGAAGAAGAAAAGCTTACTGATCAAACTCCTAAACAAGTAGAAGAAAAAGCTCAACCTACAGAAGAAAAAACTTCTGAAGACTCTAAAAATCCAACAAACAATTACTAATAAAAGCCTAAAAAATCTTGATTATACAAAAGTATGGTCAAGATTTTTTATATTTTAGTAGTAAAATGAAATTATTAACTACCCCAACTTAATATATGAGTCTATTTAGAAAATTATTTTTATCCAAATCTAAATCAGACAAAGAAAAGGAAGAGGATTTAAGAGACGGTGATTTAAGTAAATACACACCGGAGCCCACGCTGCCGACAGACGAGAATTTTGTAAAAAATTTTAAAGAAAACGGAGGCAAGTTTCTTTATTGCCAAGATAAAAATGAAGTACTTGACGTCTTCGGAAAAATTTTAGAGGAAAATAACTGGGATGGTAAAGAATGTTGTTGCTTTGATGATAACCTAAAAGAAACCTTTAAAGATTTCGACTTAAATTATTCTTTTAGTAATCAAGCAGCGTTCTTTTTATCTACCTGCGAGTATTTAGTAGCTAATACGGGTGCTTTATTGGTAAGCTCTAACCAGATAAAAGAAAAAAAACTAGCGGAAATCCCTCATAATTTTGTTATTTTGGCAGGCACGAGCCAGCTGGTAGATACGATTGGAGAAGGATTAAGAGGTATAAAATCTAAAAGTAAAAAGAGAATACCTTCTAACATAACCACCATTAAGACTTTTGAAAACAAGCAAGAAAGCGATTTCATGAGTTATGGGAGTACCTCCAAAAATGTATATTTGCTCCTGTTGGAAGACCTATAATTTATGAATGAACTTTTAAAAAGAACCTTATCGGGAGCTTTATATGTTGTTGTTTTAGTTTCTGCTATATTAATTTCAGAATATTCTTTTTTGGGATTATTTTTTGTATTTGGCCTTGTTGGGCTTTACGAGCTACAAAAACTTCTCAAGCTAAACAGCTACCTTAATTACATCGTTTTATTAGCTGCCCTTATTTTCTTTGGGATTCTAAAAATAGACACCTACTCTATTTGGTTATTGCTTATTATTACCTTATTTGTAAAAATCTTACTGATTAAAGATTTACTGATTATTCATAAAATACCCATTTTTGAAGGGAAAAAGTATATACTTACCCTTTTTTATTTAATCTCTTCCATCCTTTTTCTAACGCTTATACCTTATGAAAATGGAGAATATTCGCCTTATATTTTAATAGGAATTTTCTTCTTGGTTTGGTTTAATGATTCTTTTGCCTATTTGGTAGGGAAAAATTTTGGGAAGCATAAATTATATGAAAGGATTTCTCCCAACAAGACAGTGGAAGGTTTTTTAGGTGGGCTTGTATTTTGTATAGCCGCCAGTTTTGGTGTAGCTTACTTTACCAAAACATTAGATTTTTCTACTTGGATAATAATTGCTATTTTAACAAGCGTGTTTGGTACCTTTGGAGATTTAATTCAATCCAAACTTAAAAGGCAGGCAAAGGTAAAAGATAGCGGTACAATTATGCCAGGGCATGGAGGTTTATTAGACAGATTAGATAGTATTCTATTTGCAGGTACGTTTATATATGCCTATCTTTTAATTATTTAAAAAAAGCTATGTTTCATAAAGAAGGACATAAAATATTAGGAGTCACTATTGCTATTTGCATTTTAATAAATGTGCTTTCCTATTTATTCATTGAAATTAAATGGGTTAATCAACTCATTTTAGGAGCGAGTATCATCATGTTTTTACTCATCTTACAATTTTTTAGGAATCCAAAACGACAAACCTTGGTCAACGATAAACATATTGTAGCCCCGGTAGATGGAAAAGTCGTGGTTATTGAAGAAGTTGAAGAAAAGGAATATTTTAAAGACAAACGTTTACAGGTTTCTGTATTTATGTCGCCCATAAATGTTCACGTTACCCGCCATCCTATAAATGGTGAAGTGGTTTACAGCAAATACCATGCAGGTAAATATTTAGTGGCTTGGCATCCTAAATCCAGTGAAGAAAACGAACGGACTACCGTAGTGGTGAAAAACGAAAATGTAGGAGAAATTCTTTATAGGCAAATTGCCGGCGCCATGGCCAAACGTATCGTAAATTATGCTGAAGTTGGCCAAGAAGTAGTACAAGGAAGTGATAGTGGATTTATAAAATTTGGTTCACGCGTAGATGTTTTCTTACCACTAGGCACTAAATTAGAGGTTGAACTTAACCAAAAAGTAAAAGGTGGTCTAACCGTAATTGCAAAAGTTTAATGAAACCTAACAAAAGTAAGTTAGACATAGAGTTTAAAGAAGCTTACCGAAAAGCTTCTACTACAGATTTAAGATTTCCGCCGGATGTGCGTTTACACTTTTACGCGTATTACAAAAGGGCTACCGACGAAAATTTCATTCATCAAGAAAAAGATTTAGACACTAGGTTAATTAGTGCTTTTAAGATGAATGCTATGTTTCAAATTCAGGGACTTTCTAAAGAAGATGCGAAAAGAAAATATATAGAATTGGTGAATAAATACATCACAGAATAGATTTTACCACTATAGAATTCGCTAAATTCAACTAGAAATAATATTGAACACATCAACTACTTAAAAGTTTATAAAATAATAAACCTCAAAGAAGCTTCTTTGAGGTTTTATTATTTATAGATTGTTGTTAAGAACAGTCACTACATATTATTTAATAGGGAAACCACGATCGCGCATTAAAGCATCTATATTGGCATCGCGCCCTCTAAAATCACGATAAGCTTTTGCCGGGTCTACCGCATTTCTCGGTTCAAATAAAAAACGCTTTAGCTTATGTGCGGTTTCTTTATCGTAAAAACCTCCCGGTGCTTCTGCAAAAGCTTCGGCCGCGTCTGCAGTAAGTACATCTGCCCAAAGGTAACCGTAATAACCGGTAGCGTAACCTTCTCCTGAAAACACGTGACTAAATTGAGTTGAGCGATGTCGCATAGGAATTTCTTCCGGCATTCCCAATTCTTCGAGTTGTTGCTTTTCAAATTCTTGAATATCATTTATTTTAGTTGGATCGGTGGTGTGGTATTTCATATCCATCAAGGCAGAAGCCAAATATTCTGTAGTAGCAAAACCTTGATTAAAGGTAGAAGCTTTTTTTATTTTTGCTACTAATTCTGCAGGCATTGGTTCTCCGGTCTTGTAATGTTTTAAGAATTTATTAATTACGGTATCGGTAGATAACCAACGTTCTAACAATTGCGACTGAAACTCGGTATAATCTCGGACACCTCCATTTAATGTTGGATATTTCACATCTGCTGAAAGGTAATGTAAGGCGTGCCCAAATTCGTGGAAAAATGTTTCGGCATCGTCCCAACTTACTAATATAGGTTCTCCTTTTGCCGGTTTTACAAAGTTAGAGTTATTAGAAGCTAACACAGGTTGATTACCTTCTAAGACGGTACGGTTTCTATAAGTGGTAGCCCAAGCTCCAGAACGTTTTCCTTTTCTAGCATAAGGATCTAAATACCATAAACCTACGATCTCCCCAGAATCTTTATCACTTACTTCCCATACCTTTACATCTTTGTGAAAAACGGGAACGCTGCCTTCTTTAACAGGTTTAAATTCATAATTAAACAACTCTCCAGCTACGTAAAAAATAGCTTTTCTTAAGTTATTTAATTCTAAATATTGCTTTACTTCTTCACTATCTAGATTATATTTTTCTTGGCGTACTTTTTCCATATAAAATCGGTAATCCCAAGGCTCAATGCTAATATCTTTTCCTTCTTTTTTGGCAAGTGCTTTCATTTCTTCCACCTCCTCTTCTACCCTTGCTAAGGCTGCCGGCCAGACTTTCATCATTAAATCCATGGCGTTTTCTGGATTTTTAGCCATTCTATCTTGTAATCGCCATTGCGCATAATTATCATAGCCTAATAAATCAACACGCTCATCTCTTAATTCCAGTATTTTTTTAATAATTTGGTTATTATCGTGCTGGTCACCGTTATTTCCGCGGGCATAATATTTTTCCCAAACTTCTTTTCTTAACTCTCGATTTTCTGCGTAGGTTAAAAAAGGATCCATAGAAGAGCGGGTATTGGTAACAGCATACATGCCTTCTTTTCCGTTTTCTTCTGCGGTAGCTTTAGCTGATTTTAAATAGAACTCCGGTAAACCTTTAGCTTGATCTTCAGAAAAATAAGTTACATAGCCTTCTTCATCTGCAAGTACATTATTTGAAAATTGGGTGTACAATTCTGAAAGTTGTTTTTCAATCTCCGCATAGCGCTTCTTCTTTTCTTTATTTAGATTAGCACCATCCATTTCAAAATTCTTATAAATAAGTTCAATTACTCGCTGTTGCTGAGGCGGAAGTTGCTCTTTTTGAGAGTCATTATAAACCTTTTTGATACGTTGAAATAGTTTTTCGTTTTGAGAAATTTGCGAACGGTAATTCGAAATTTTCGGAGCTAATTCTTGCTGAATGCTTCTGAAGTCTTCGCTTGATATATTACTACTATAAATTCCGTAGTACGTAAAAACCTGATCTAATTCACTACCTGATTTTTCCATTGCCACAATCGTATTTTCAAAAGTGGGTTCACTCTTTTGGTTAGCAATACTATCCATCTGCTTTAAATGCATTTTCATAGCTTTTTGCATAGCGGGTTTTAATTGGGATAACTCCATTTCATCGAATGCGGGAACACCATTATAATCTCCCTCCCACTTTTTTAAGAATACATTTTCTGTACTTTTATCCATAGCTGAATTTTTGTTTACTTGTTCTTCTTTACACCCTAAAACTAAGGCTGCAACGAATATAGAAGTCAAAATTTTTCTTTTCATTATTTAAAACTAATTTGAATTAGAGCTTAATTTAGTTAAATGTGTTAAATGTGTTACTTTAACATGGAAATGCCGTATAAATGTAAATTTAAAAATTACTATTTTTACATTTAATCTTATTTAAAACACCTATTATACCGCCATTTTATAAAGGAATGACAAAAACCAAAGAAACAAAAACTATTCAAACTTCTAAAAAAAAGAAGAACATACAGTCAAGATTAATAGCAGTAGGTGCAAGTGCTGGAGGCTTAGAAGCATTGAAGACTTTTTTTAGCAATCTAACCGATAACGATCAAAATTCCTACATCGTTATACAACATCTCTCACCAGACTATAAAAGTATGATGGGAGAACTTTTGGCAAAAACAGCCAAACTACCCATTGAACAAATTTCGGATAATTCAGAAGTTGAGCCCGGGAAAATATACCTTATCCCGCCGGTAAATAATTTAACTATTGAAGAAGGTGTTCTTCATTTATCTGATAAACCTAAAAATCAAAAACTCAACTTACCCATCGATTTATTTTTAGATTCTCTAGCAGACTATAAAAAAGATCAAGCCATTGCTATTATATTAAGCGGCACGGGAAGTGATGGTACACGAGGCATAAAAGCTATTAAAGAAGCAGATGGAATGGTAATGGTACAAGATCCTGAAGAAGCGAAATTTGATGGAATGCCCAAAAGTGCTATTAATTCTGGAGTAGTAGATTATATTTTACCTGTAGAAGAAATGGGAAATGAATTGAACCGATTTATTCAAGCATCGGAAACAATACAATTAAATGGTGAGCTAGAAGATTTAAATGAACAAGTACTCTCAAAAATACTTAGTTACATCAACGAAAATACAGGATTAGACTTTACCGAATACAAAACCTCTACCCTTGGAAGAAGGGTTGCCAGAAGGGTTAACGTATGTAAATGTGATTCTTTAAAAGATTACTATAGGTACCTACAAACCAATCCGGACGAGGTATCTGTTCTTTTCAAAGAATTTTTAATTGGGGTGACTAAGTTTTTTAGAGATCCAAGGGTTTGGGATATTCTTGAAGACGATATTATCCCCAATATAGTCGAAAAGAAAAAGGATGGGGAAGTTTTAAAAATTTGGGATGTCGCTTGTAGTACAGGCGAAGAAGCTTATTCTTTAGCCATGTACATTCACGAAGAATTAGAGAAACACGATAAAAAAGTAGAAGTTAAAATATTTGCTACAGATATCGCTAAACAACATTTAGAGGTTGGAGGAAGTGGTGTATATTCAGAAAGTATGGTGGCAGATATTGATAACGATTTGCTTCGGAAATACTTTATCAAAAATGGCGAAGGCTATCAGGTAATCGAAAAAATTAGGAGAATGGTTATTTTCTCTCAGCATAACATCATTAAAAATCCACCATTTAGCAATATGGACATGATTTTGTGCCGAAACCTACTTATTTATTTTCAACAAAGCATTCAAAAAAAGGCACTTAATGTATTACATTATGCTTTAAAAGAAGGAGGCTATCTGGTATTGGGTACAAGCGAAACAGTAAATTCTCACCGAGAAAATTTTGAAGAAATTAGTCGGAAATGGAAAATTTACAAAAATGTTTCCCCTCGTACTAGGCTAGATAACAATAATTTAAAACCTTCCAATCATTTAAAGAGAGCTGATTCTCTGAGACGTAAGCGAATGGAGAAAAAAGAAAGTTCTCCTAAACAACAGTTTACTTCAGAATTAAATGAAGCAATCTTAGAACAATTTGGGGGAGCCAGTGTTTTTATTGACGAAGATGGTAATATTCTGGAAGCTATTGGTGAATTTAGAAAATATGCCAATTTACCGGTAAAAGGCTTTACGACCAACCTCTACGAAATGTTGACAGAAGAACTGCAACACATTCTTCAAGCTACCATCAAAAGTGCTAAAAAGAAAAACGAAAAAATTCTTTACAAAGACGCTAAATTTGAAGAAAATGACGAGCAAAAAGGATTGGATATTATCGTTAAACCTTTTAGACAAAACAACTTAGATAATGAGATCAATTTCGTCATTACTTTTATTGAAAAAGAAATAAATCTTAGTGATGTAAAAGTTTCTGATAAAATAACGGTAGATAGCCGATCTCAAGAATATATAAAAGAACTTGAAAGCGAGCTTAAAAAAACAAAAGAAGAACTAAGTACTTCGCTAGAAGAAATAGAAACCAGTAACGAAGAACTTCAAGCAGCCAATGAAGAGTTATTGGCTTCCAATGAAGAGTTACAAAGTACCAATGAAGAACTGCAAAGTGTTAATGAAGAAATTAATACGGTAAATGCAGAAAACATCCAGAAAATGGATGACCTGTCAGAATTAAATGCAGATATGAACAATCTGCTCGAAAGTACAGAAATTGGAGTTATTTTCTTAGATTCAAACTTGAGAATTAGAAAGTTCACACCGGCCATTAAAAAACATTTTAGCTTATTAAATTCAGATGTTGGCAGGCCCATTGATAATTTTGTTACCAATTTTGGAAAAAACAGAGGCCGCGGTTTAGTTCCCCGCTGTAAAAAGGCTATGGAAACCGGTAAAACTTTAGAAAGAAATATTACTTCTAAAGAAGGCAGAAATTATTTAAGAAGAATTTCCCCATTTGTAAATTCTGAAGATCATATCGACGGGGTAGTTATTACATTTGTAGATATAGAGTCTTTACAAAGAGCCAAAGAGAAGCTTATTGCCAGCGAAAAAAGATATAAATCTTTCTATGAAGAAGATCCGGTCATGCATTTTAGTATTGACCCCAACACCTCAGAAATTTTACAGTGTAACCAAGAAGCAATCTTTAGATTAGGTTACGATGAAAAAGAAGAAATCATAGGAAGACCCATTTTTGAGCTTTATGATGATGAAACCAAAATCAAAGCCGTTCAACTAAATAAAGTTTTTAAAGATAAAGGAGAACTCAAAAATGTTGAGTTAAAAATGCTCACCAAAAAAGAAGAGAAAATCCCTATTATTCTTTATTCTAATGTGGAATACAACGAAAAAAGAGAAGCAGTCACCCATAGATTTACTTGTGTAGATATTTCTGAAGTTAAAGATGCTCAGGAAAAACTTAAAGAGCAAAAAGCAGATCTAGAACGTGCTAATAAAGATTTAGAACAATTTGTTTCTATTTGTTCTCATGATTTACAAGAACCTCTTGCCACCATTAAATTTGGTAGCGATGTGTTAGGAAAATTGTATGCCGACAAATTAGATGATAAAGGAAAAAATTACATTTCTTATATAGACGAAGCTTCCGATAGATTATCGAACCAAATTAAAGCTTTATTAGAGCACTCCAGGATTGGTAGAAATACCAAGAAAACGCTGGTTGACACAAAAGAATTAGCAGAAGTCGTAAAATACGATCTTGGTAAAAGAATTAAAGACACCAATGCTAAAGTAAGTATAGGATCTCTTCCAAAAGTGAAAGCCTATAAAGTTGAACTAAGGTTATTATTTCAAAACTTACTGAGTAATGCTTTAAAATATATCGACAAAAATAGAAAACCGGAAATAAGGATTTCTTCTTATAAAGAAAATGATTATTGGGTTTTCTCTGTAATGGATAACGGTATTGGGATTTCTGAAGAAGACCAAAAAAACATTTTCACTATTTTTAGTCGAGTGAGAACAAAAGAAAAATATGAAGGAACGGGAGTTGGTTTAGCACACGTAGAAAAAATTGTTCAACTTCATGAAGGAAGCATCTGGGTAGATTCTCAACATGGTGTGGGAAGTACATTCTATTTTAAAATCAAGGCAGATTAATGAACATTACCTTCAAGCAACAAGCTGTTAATATAACAAATTGTGATAGGGAGCCTATACACATTATTGAGCAAGCTCAACAACATGGAGTGATCCTCATTATTGATTATAAAAAAAATAAAGTACTACAAGCGAGTAATAATTGTAGTACTTTATTAAATCTATCTGTAGAGCAAATTGTAGGAAAGCCTTTAGAAAATGTATTCCCAAAAGCAATTAGCGAAACCATTTTTAATAAAATTGAAAATCAACAAAGTTTATATCCGCACGAGCTTAGCTTTAAAAATCAAAAGTTCTTGGCGATTCCTCATTTAACCGAAAACCAAGAACTCATTATTGATATTGAGCCTTTTGGCGAAACGATTAATCCTATTTTATTTCAGGAAGAACTCACCAAAATCCTAAAAGAAATAAAAGATACAGATCCGGTTAAAGTGATGTGCCACCAAGCGGTATCTCTCATTAAAGATCTTTACGATTACGACCGCGTGATGATGTACCGTTTTGATGAAGAATGGAATGGAGAAGTGATTGCTGAAGTAAAAGAAGAAAAGCTCGAAAGCTGGCTTGGTCTTCATTATCCTGCCACCGACATCCCAAAACCGGCGAGGCAAATATTTTTAAAACAAGGGGTGAGAATGATTAGTGACGTTAACTATCAACCGGCACCATTGTTACCTGAATTAAATAAAAAAATAAATCTTTCTAAAAGTGAATTACGTGGAGTGTCCCCCATTCACATTGAATATTTAAAAAATATGAATGTGGATGCTTCGCTTACTGCTGCCATCATCCTTAACGGCGATCTTTGGGGATTAATCGCTTGCCACCATTATCAACCCAAATTTATTAATTACCACCAACGGCAATCTTGTAAATTTTTAGCGCAGGTTTTCTCCAATAAATTGGCTTTAAAAGAGACCAATACATTCTTAGAAAATATGAATTCATCTGAGGAAATAAGAAAAAAACTTCTTATTCAAATGAATTCAATTGATAACAATACGGAGGCTTTAAGTAAATTCACTCCAAAATTCACCAATCTCATTAGCTGTTCTGGAGGAGCCATTTATAATGAAAATCAAATCACCCTGATAGGCAAAACACCTTCCGAAAAACAGGTAAAAAAAATAATTTCAAAAGTTATCAAAAAGCAATCGGAAAGTATTTTTCAAACTAAACAATTAAATCGGTTTTACGAAAAAGCAATTAACTTTACAGAAACGGCTTCTGGAGTGTTAAGTATTCGTATTGGTGATGAACATAATTATGTACTTTGGTTTAGACCCCAAGAATCCGCGACTGTCGATTGGGGAGGAAATCCTGAAAAGAAAGGTTATATTAAAGACGGAATTCAATTTTTACACCCTAGAAAATCTTTTAAAAGGTGGACAGAAAAATTATCCGGTATTGCCAAGCCTTGGAAAACTTATGATATTGAAGCCGCTGCTAATTTGCAAGACACCATTACTAATGTATTGGTTCGAAAACAAAAAGATGAGATTAAAAACCTTAATGATAGTTTAGTTGAAGTAAACAAAGAACTAGAAACCTTTAGCTATAGTGTTTCACACGATTTAAGAGCTCCCTTAAGGGGTATAGATGGCTATTCTAGAATTCTTATCAACAATTACCTAGATAAGTTAGATGAATACGGACAAAATGCCTTGAAAACTATTTTAAGCTCTGCAGAAGAGATGGATCTTTTAATTGAAGATATTCTTTCTTACGCAAAAGTTGGGCAGAATAAACTTAATATCACAACTTTTTGCTTAAAAAATTTCTTAGAAAGTATTATTTCTTCTCAAAATATAAAAAGCACAAATCCTAATACGAAGATCACCATCGAAGAAGATTTACCAAATATAACGGGAGATAAACGTATGCTCTCACAAGTTTTTAGTAATCTTATCTCTAATGCCGTAAAATATTCATCTAAACAAGAAGCACCCGAAATTCATATTGGAGCTCAACAAGAAGGAAATAAAACTTTTTATTTTGTTAAAGATAACGGTGTAGGTTTCGACCCTAATTTTAAAAATAAAATTTTCGATGTATTTTCGCGTGCTAACTCTAGCCAAGATTTTTCAGGATCTGGTATAGGACTTGCAACTGTTAAGAAAGTAATAGATAAGCATGAAGGAGAAATTTGGGCAGAATCCCAAATAAATGAAGGTGCTACATTCTATTTTTACATTGATGTTAGTGAAAAGTAATTTTTACTACTTAAAAAAAAGCTATGATCACAACCAAACTTAGAATTTTGTTAATAGAGGATTACAAGACAGATGCTGAATTAATTGAAATGCAAATTCAACAGTTTGTCAAAGACTATGAAATTAAGGTAGTAGATAATGTACCTGATTTTAATAGAGCATTGCAAAACTTTGTACCAGATGTCATCCTTTCAGATTATAACCTGCCTACGTGTACCGGTTTAGATATTTTAGAAGAAGCTAAAGCTCACGATGCTTCCATACCTTTTATTTTTATTACCGGAACGATTGATGATGATGAAATGGCGGCTAATACCATTCTTTCAGGAGCTTCCGGATTCATCTTAAAAAAACATATGAATAACCTTGCCGAAAAACTAGAACCTTTGTTTAAGCAAGTAGTGTTTAATATGATTAAACAAGATGAACTAAGGGAAAAAATTAGAAAGAATAAAATTGCGGTTAATCAAATCTACGATTACCTAGATAAAATTAATGTAGATACGGAAGAGCAAAAAATTAACCTTAGTAAGATTAGAAAAAACATTGATCTTATCCAAATGGAGAAAGAGGACAAAAACCTTTAATAGAAAATGTTAGAAAAATTAAGAGCCTCTACTCAAGAACTTCATCAGCAAATTGAAGGTGAAAACACTGCCGATTTAATTATGAATCACCGTATTTCTTTAGAAGAATACAAAAAGCTGTTGCTTCAAAATTATGTTGCCTATAAAATAACAGAAGAAGAAATTAAGACTCAAATTCCTGAGTATACTTCAGATAAAACAGAAAATCTAGCCAAAGATTTAGCTGAATTAAACGTTGATTTTAGTATTGCTGAAAATTACAAACACGATTTTAAAATAAATACGAATACTGAAGCATTAGGCGCTTGGTACGTTGTCGAAGGTTCTTCTTTAGGCGGAATGATGATAGCAAAAAACATTGAAGAGTGTGAGCAACTTTCCAGTATTCATGAACATCATTTCTTTAATGGAAAACGTCAAAGTGTAGACGGTTGGCGACAATTTACTAAAGACATAAAAAAGAAAAATTTTTCAGAAGAAGAAGAAAATCAAGCTATAGAAAAAGCGAAAGAAACTTTTCAGTTTTTCGGAAAAATATTTAGGGAAATATAACGTATAGAACTAGCAGTTTTAAAGGCCACTCCTAAACGATTATAAGTGATTTTTTCAGGATTTTGATTTAGTTAAAGTATTATATCTCTTTAAAATCACACACCACTAAATGCTCCAAAGCCTCCATCTATAGGAACTACAATTCCCGTTACAAAGGAAGCTTCATCTCCCGCTAACCAATTGGCAACACCTTGTAATTCTTCGGGTTTCCCAAATCGCTTCATAGGTGTTTGATTGACAATCGTTTGACCTCTAGCGGTTAAACTACCATCTTTATTTAATAATAAATCACGATTTTGTTCTCCTATAAAAAATCCCGGGGCAATAGCATTTACACGAATACCATCACCATATTTTTGGTTCATTTCTACTGCTAACCATTTGGTAAAATTATCTACTGCAGCTTTGGCAGCACTATACCCCATTACTCGCGTTAATGCACGCTGAGCAGCCATGGAAGAAATATTAATGATACTCCCTTTTTGTTGCTGAACCATTTCTTTGGCAAACACCAAAGTAGGCAATAATGTTCCTTTAAAATTTAAGTGATTAACCTTATCAAAATCGTCTAGATTTAAATCGAAAATATCCTGATCTGGATTGATTACTGCTCCTTTCACGTTTCCTCCGGCAGCATTTACCAAAATATCTATATGCCCATATTTTTGAAGTATTGCTTCTTTACAAGCTTTCAATTGCGTTCTATCGAGCACATCAGCTACTAATGGAAATGCTTCGCCACTTGTCGCTTTTATCTCTTCCACTTTTTTATTTACGGTAGCTTCAGTTCTCCCCATAATGCCAACCTTTGCTCCTTCTGTAGCAAAACCTTTAGCGATAGCTCCTCCTAAAACTCCATTTCCGCCAGTGACAATGGCAACCTTACCTTTTAATTGGTTCATATTTTTTAAGTTATAAAGAACAATCGAGCTGATGGAAGTTCTTAGGTTCTTTCTTACTTTTTTACTTACTCTTCATTCTCCAAAAAATCTTCACGAAGCGGATTAAAAACATCTATTAAAACTCCGGCTTCTATACATTCTGCACCGTGCTCTGTATTTGGCATTACAAAAAATCCATCCCCAGCTTCCAAGATTTTGGATTCGCCGTTAATGGTAATTTTAAACTTCCCCGAAGCTACATAAGATCCTTGTGTATGAAAGTGATCGTGTAAATCTCCAATCGCACCTTTTTCAAATTTCACTTTTACCAACATTAATTGTGGATTATAACCTATAAATTTTCGAGTAATCCCTTCGGCTGCATATTCCCATTCACTCTCGTTGTCTTTGAAAAAAATTGGTGGTGTGTACATTATAAAATTTCTTTTTGAAGTGTTGAAGGTTTTATAAAATACTTCAAATCTAACTCTTTTTTAGCAATTTCCTGTAAGGCCAGACTGGCCACTAAAATAGCTCCTTTTTCAGATAAATGGGTATTATCGTCTTTCCCGTCAGGATAATAGGCCACTTCTCCTGGTTGAAAATGCAAATGTAAAGTGGCAGAATCTTCCGGACCGTATTTAACTTCTAATTGTTGGGTAAGCCACTGCATATCGATAAAAGCAACGCCAAGATCTTTTGCTACCATTCTTACCACCAATGGGTATTCACCATGAGTATCTACCAACGTGCCATGTTCATTAAAATTTCTACGAACAATAGAACTCATTAAAATTGGTGTTGCTCCTTTTTCTCGGGTTTCTTTTACGTATTTTTCTAAGTTATAGCGATATTCTGTAAATGGATTGGTATAACGATCTGGTGACTTAATTTTCTGGTCGTTATGTCCAAACTGAATAATTACAAAATCACCCGGTTTTAATTGATCTTCAATTTTTTGCCATCTTCCTTCACTGATAAAACTTTTGGAACTCCGTCCATTTACCGCATGGTTTTCAATGTTTATATTATCGGTCATTAACTCCGGTAGCATTTGGCCCCAACCGTGTTCCGGGTTTTCTTCAGGGTTCTTTTTATCTGCCATCGTAGAATCTCCCACTAAGTATAAAGTGGGAGATTCTTGGGCATAAATTATACAACTAAATAGTATTAAAAAATAAGTAGCTATAAATTTCAACTTCATTAGTTTTCAAATTCAAAAGCTCCTAAATCTGGAGCGGTTCCATTAAATTCAACTCCTTGTACCTCTTCGCCTGCGTCAATTAATTCACTGCCAGCAACTAAATGCATAAAACTTATTTCGGGTAAGCTTCCATCTTCTTGTCTTGCTGCTGTTAATTCTTCAACCATTAAACTTTCAAAATCGTTTGGTGAAACTGAAAAACCATCCATCCAAGTATTACTGGAAATATCTGTTGAAGTTGCATTGAAACTATTAGATGCATTTAAAGAAACAGAATTCTTTATTATTAATTCTTCAAGAGGATTAGTATTACTAAAATTATAATTATTGCCATTCTCATAAGCAGAGCAATTATAAATGATTACTGTTCCCCTATTACTATTATGATCAAAACCATCGTGAGTATTTCCTACCGCTAAGCATCTAATGTAAGTAGCATTGTGCTTTAGGTCTTTATCATCACTTCCTCCGGTTTTAAATCCGTTACCATCTCCATTCCCTTCAGTTCCGTCTTCTAAAAATCCATTTTTGATTGCCCAACAGTTTTCATAAGTGGTAGAAATATTATCGTTATCTCTAAGATATCCGTCCCAACCATCATCAAGGTTATTCCAAGCACGACAACCTTCAAATTTATTTCCTGTACCAGCGGTTAATTTACAAGCAAAACCATCGGCATTTTCTATACTAGAATCGGCGTTAAAGTAAGAGTCACAATTCAATACTAAGTTGTTTGAGCCTCCATTATCTATTTGTAAACCGGTATCTGAATTTCTTCTAAAATCACAAAATTCGATTATATTATAATTTCCGCTTACTAGCATACCATTATCTCCTGCCTCTTCAAAAATAAATCCTTTTACTTTCCAATAATCCTGATCGATAATCAAGCCCCTATTAGAACTATTCTCTTCCATCGCTGAAAAATTGATGATAGGCCTTTCGTCCTGAGCAATAACCACAATAGGATCGTCACTTGTTCCCGAGTTGGAAATAGTTAAAGGAGTATCAAAATTATACTCTCCTGCGGCAACAATAATAGAATCTCCTGATGTTGCACTCAATAAAGCTTCCCGTAAACCTTCTGCGGTTTCTACATTGGCCACTAAAGGATTTCCCGGGTTTTCTGGATTCTCTGGATTTTCTGGTTCATCATCATAACCTGACCAGATAGGACCATCACGAAAATTATCGTCCACAGAATCACAGGAACTCAATAGGACTAAAACTGCCACCAAGCCTAATTTTAATTTAATAAATTGAAATAGTTTCATGATAAATTTAATTTTTGTGTTTATTTAATGTTTGGATTCCAGGGCTCACATTTTCCTGAAAAAATTTGCTGTAAAGTATATTTTTGAGCTTCTTTTTCTGTTAGTTGGTGTGACCAACTAACACGAGTGTTAGGCGATGCTCCCCCACCCTTACTTTTATATTCTGCGTAGTAAGTTGTTTTTTCTTTCTGCGGAAACATGGTATCTCCCGTCCAAGGGTCCCAACCTTCTTCAACAATATGATTCCCCAAGGTAGAATTGATAAAAACCGTTTGCGCATAAGAACGCCAAGGTCTTCCCAAGTAAACTTCATCTATTCCTTCTTCAGCTATTAATTTACAATTGAAAAACACATAGCCAAACTCTTGATTTTTAGGAGTTGCGGCTGCCGTGACATAAGAATTCTTTAAACTCTTGATGGTACAATCTTTAAAAACGCAGGTAGCTTCCCCAAAGATGAAATCGGTAGTACCTTCTATGTAACAATTTTCATAGTATTGTCGGCTCCCTTCAGTAGCTGTATACAAGGTGTCTTGGCAACCTAACAAATTGCAGTTTTCAGCAATAAATCGGTCACCTTCCACGTGTAACGCTACCGCTTGTCCTTTTTCACACCATGTATTCTGAATACTTAAATCTTTAAAATGAATATCATCACCTTGCACCAAAACGGTATATGAAGTAAAGGTGTTTAATGGCCGACCGCTTACAGAATCAATTTTACCAGAGTAATCATTCCCCTGTATAATCGTGTTTTCTTTGCTTTCACCTACTAATGTCAACTGATGTTTCCACGTAGGAATAACTATTTTTTCTTTATAAACCCCGTTTTTGATAAAAATTTCAACTTCTCCCGGACCTAAATCCCTAGTAGAATTGATGGCTTCTTGAATAGTTATAAAATCTGCATTACCATCTTGAGCAACCGTAATTTTAAGATAGGGTTCCTGTGCAGAAACAGATTGAAAAAATAAAATTATAAAAAGTATGTTGAAAAATTTCTTCATTTTTATTCGTTAAAAATTTTATTTAGGAATGAAACTGTATAATCCAACGTAGGTTGAAACCAAGGTTCTAGCAACCAAAATGAATGTGGAGCGTCTTCCAAAGTATGTATTTCAGAATAAATTCCGTTTTCATTTAGTATTTTAACCATATCATCACGACCGGCATGAAATCTAGGACGGGAACTATTAATAAATAACGTTGGTGGCGTATTTTCTCCTACGTATTCTAATGGGGAAGCTTCTTTCCAGTTTTTAAAATTTTCATCTCGCAATCCACCTAGCCATAAACCTGCCACTTTTCCTTCAGCACTTGCTTCCGGATGAATAAAAGATACTATTCCATCAATATTTACAATAGCTTGCACTTCTGAAGAAATCGATTTATTTTCTTCTTTGTACAATTCAGAATTAGGGGTTACTCCCACTAAAGTTGCTAGTTGCGCTCCGGCCGAAGTACCCAAAACAGCGATTTGATTTTCGTTTAATTTATATTTTTCAGCATTCTTTTTCATCCATCTCAAGGCATCTTTCAAATCGATTACAGCGGCAGGATATTGCGCTTCGGGACTCAACCGGTAGGAAGCAGTGACGGCTACAAATCCGTTATTTGCTAAATGTTGCGCCATTATACGTTGATTTTCCTTACTTCCTGAAATCCAACCGCCACCGTGAATTAATAATACTCCGGGACATTGTTCTTTTGATGAACCTTTAGGATAATACACATCTAATTTTAATACGGAAGTCGATGTTTCTTTATAGGGAATATTTTCTTTAGCTAAAATATTTTCTGAGCTTAAGGGTTGAATGGGTTTAATGAAAGGATATTTTTTCTGATATTTTTTTACGGTAGTAGCAATGGTATAGGGGCGTACTTCTGCCTTTTGGGCAAAAGTACTGCACCCCATTACCAAAGTTACAAACACAACAATGAAATATCTTTCTAACATTTTATTCTTCGATTCTGAAATATTCAATATCGGCATAACCACCTCTTTTAGCTCCTGATGGACTGATACTAAACAACCCCACTTTCGCGCCCATCCATTTTCCTACGCGAGCGTTAAAAGGCTCTCCTATTTCTTTATATTTTTTTCCGTTTTCGCTATACATGAATTGACATTCAGCCTTGGGAGCAGCAACCTCAACTTTGACATATACCGTATTCGATTTTAATCTCTTTTCATTTACAATTTCTTCTTCAGACCCTTTATCTGCATTTTTAGCTTCGGTTTGTTGCAAATAATATTCACCGTTTTTTTGAGTAATCGTTAACGTAAAATAATCTCTCCCCATCACAATTAATCCTACTTTGCGTGACTTATCGGCATCTTCAGGAACTAAGGTAATTTTAGATCTTGCGGTAAACACCGGTGCCGGGAATTTTTGCAATAATATATTGGGAGCCTCCCAAAGATTTTTGGCTTCTTCCGGCTGAGCGATACTGAATAACCTGAGGTAATCGTTACCCGGTAATTTAGCGTACCATAATAGATTTGGATTAGCATTCCACTGCCATTGAATTCCTAAACTATCTTCGGTAAATTCATCGGTTTCTTTTGGGGTTACTACTTTGTATGGTTTTCCAACCTTCGGTTTTTTATACTCTAGTACGGGTTCTCCAATTCCGTTTCCATCTTTATCTTCCCCCATTACCGGCCAATCGTTTTTCCAACTCATCGGTTGTAAATGGACAATTCTTCCATAGGCATCGACATCTTGAAAATGATAAAACCAATCTTCGCCTTGTGGAGTTTCTACCCAAGCGCCTTGATGTGGACCATTTATTTTTGTACTTCCTTGTTCTAAAACTACTTTTTCCTCATAAGGTCCATACACATTTTTTGAACGAAGTATCAATTGCCATCCTGTAGAAACACCACCGGCAGGCGCAAAAATATAATAGTAGCCATTCCGTTTATAGAACTTGGAACCTTCTATTGTGGGATGATTTTCGTGACCATCAAAAACGTGTCTTCCTTCATCTAAAACTTTGGTTCCATCAGGAGTCATTTTATGAACGGTTAATAAGCTTTTTACACCTGCACGACTTCCTGCCCAAGCGTGAACTAAGTAAGCTTTTCCATCTTCATCCCATAGCGGACAAGGGTCGATGGCTCCTTTGGCTTCCATTACCAATATGGGTGCTGACCATTCTCCGGCAGGATCGTTAGTTTTCACCATATAAATTCCAAAATCGGGATCGCCCCAATAAATGTAAAATTCATTGTTATGATAACGAATAGCAGGAGCCCAAACGCCATTCCCGTGTTGTGGCGTATTAAAATGTTCTATCGGAACTTGTTTAGGTAAAGCATAATTAATCAGCTCCCAATTCACCAAATCTTTTGAATGTAAAATGGGTAAACCCGGTGCTGCATTAAAACTAGAAGAAGTCATATAATAATCATCACCTGCACGAGTTACATCTGGATCTGAATAATCTGCATGCAAAATCGGGTTTTTATAGGTGCCATCCCCTTGGTCTGCTACCCAAACTTCAGAGACATAATCCCCTTCTGTCTGGACTTGTGTAAAGCCAGTGAGACTGAAACAGAAAACCGCTATGATATTAGTTAACTTCAACTCTATTTATTTATTTAACTCTAAACTTGCTAAGATGAAAGGTCCTGTTCCCTTAGGATCATTAGAACGTATTTCTTCATTTACATAATACTCAAAAGAGGCATCACGGTAAGGATCTCCACCAAGTCCTGCAACGGCACAACATTGATTTAGGTTTACAGTACCGTCTTCTTCTACAGTAATTAGATCATCTAAGATTCCTTGATAGGTTTTTTCGGCTTCTTCGAAATATTTTTTAGGCAAATAGCCTTTTTTAGCTCCTTTGGCAAACGTATAAGCAAACATAGAAGAACCTGTAGCTTCTAGATAATTCCCTTCTTTTTCTCCTTTATCTAAGACTTGATACCACAGTTTACTTTCTTTATCCTGAACTTTCATTAAAGCTTCAGCATATTGGTTTAAATACTTAATTAATTTTTCCCTGCCAGGATGATCTTGAGGTAAGTAATCTAATACATCAACCATCGCCATACCGTACCAGCCCATTGCACGAGACCAAAAATTTGGTGAAGTTCCCGTTTCGTTATTGGCCCATTTTTGTTCTTTGCTCTCGTCCCAACCGTGATATAACAACCCGGTTTCTTTATCTAAGGTGTGCTCCTGAATTAAATCGAATTGATGCACCACATCATCATAAGCTTTTTGAGCTTCTTCGCCTTCGCTAAACATTTGCGTATAATGGGCATAAAAAGGTTCTGCCATGTACAAACCGTCCAACCACATTTGATTGGTATAACGTTTTTTATGCCAAAAGCCGCCATCTGAAGTTCTTGGTTGAGAATCTATTTGACTTCTCAAGGTTTTTAGAGCAATTAAAAAACGTTCTTCTTTGGTTTTTGGATACAAATACAAAAGCACATCACCAGACTTGAGCATATCTAAGTTTTGTTTTTCCAACTCATAGGTTTTTATTTTACCTTGATCGGTAATCATCGCATCTGAATAATCGTAGATATAATCATAGTATTTTTGTTTTTGGGTTTGCTCATAAACCCTTTTGGCTGCCATTAATACCAATCCGTTGGTATAACTCCACTTTGGTTCTTCTCTAAAATCTAATTTGGAAGCTTCTGGAAATCTTTTTATTTCTGAAAGGAGCATTCGCTCTGACCATTTGAGATCTTTAGGAATTGCCATTTCTTTTGGGGAAATTTCGGCTACTATATCTTCTGAAGATTTTTCTTTATTATCCTTTTTATCTTTACAGGCAAAAATTACCGATACCATTGCCATAACAATAAAGGAACTTGCTATAAGACTAAATTCTCTTCTCTTCATTTTATTCTAATTTTCCATTTTGTTGAAGGCTATCCAACTTTGTATCTAAATCTTTTAGGAAACTTTCTTTTGTGGTAATTCCATTTTTCTCCTGTTCCCAAGCGGCTAATATGTAATAAGTAACTTTTTGAGTGGTGGGTTTAAAAATCACTAAGTGATCGTATGGCCCTTCTTGTGTTTTTTCTACTTCTGAGGTTTTATAGAAAATCGCCATTCCTAACTGATCTTCATCACTCACTAAAGTTTGCGTGCCATAAGTGGCAATATATCCCCATTCTCCATTCTCACTTTTCTTTTCTATTAAAGGAACGTCATCAAATTTTACGATTCCCGTACAAAGTCCCTCTATTTCTTGTGAAGGTGATAAAGTGATTTTTGAAAAACGATCTGATGGATAAATGCTAAATTTAGCCTCTAAATCGATGGTAGTATCGCCTGTTTTCCAACCCTCATAATCTAAGGTTACAGCAGAACTGTTCTCTGAATTCTCTACTGAAGCAAGCGTTTTTTCAACATTTCTAAAGTGTGCTACAGAATCTTGTACATATCTTCCATAACCACCTAGACCTAAAGATTTACCTGCTTTTAAGATATCTTGCCCCCAAGGAGAATCGTGATGATAATCTTCGTAATTATCTTGTCCCACATAAGGAAGTACAATGGTATCTGTTTTTTTACCCCAAATATCGATGGCATTTCTCCAGTCGAGATAAAAACGGTAGCCTACTTGACTGTTTTCCCAACCCGGGCCTTCGTAACGAATATAATAGGCGTGGTCGGAATGACCTTCGGGTAATTGAAGTGATTCTACATTGATAAACTCTCCTCCACCAAACTTTTTAGGTTCCCAATCGTCTCCTTTCCTTATGGAAAGTTCTGCATAGGTTTTGGCATTAGTAGCTGGTTTTTTCCAAGTTTCTTGTGCTTGAACTTCTTCTATGGGTTCAATTTCTTTTTTTTCGGTTTCTTTCTTTTCTTCTTTACAGCTTGTAAAAATAAGCGCTGAAGAGGCCAAAAGTGGGATAATAATTTTTTTCATTGTTTTGTTGTGTGTTGTTTGTAAAAAAAATGGTTAAAAGAAACTTGTAAAACTATTTACAAGTTTCTTTTGTTAGTTACCTAAGCTCAACCCGATTATTGATAAGCTGGGTTTTGAGGAAATTCGTTATTTTGATTTAAGTCTAAAACTTCCTGTGGTATTGGTCTCAATATTTTTAATGCTCCGTTAGCTCCATTAAAATTACTTTCTTCAATTAAATAATGGTACATAGAAGCTCTTTCTACTAACTTTCCTGTACGTTTCAAGTCGAACCATCTATGGTATTCCCCTAAAAGTTCCCGACCTCTTTCATCTAAAATATAATCGATATCAAATTCTGCTAAACTTGCATCTGAAACCCCAGCTCTTTGTCTCACTTCATTTAGCCGTTGTAAACCGGTAGTAGTTTCGCCTGCTTGTAAGTAAGCTTCTGCAGCTATTAAATAGGTTTCTGCTAGTCGGGCTAAAATTATATCCCTAGTACTTGTACTTTGTCCAAATTGAGCCGAAGGGTCATCAAACTTTTTAACCGGGATGGTTTGATAGTCATTATTAGGATTTATTGAAGGTACATAAGAACCATAGGGATGATAAACCGCATTTGGATGTGTTTCCATATAAGCATCTTGAAATTCTTGTGTATCTTCCCAAGCGGCAGCATAGTAGTGTGCAACCGGTAATCCTGAGGTATCGTCATTTTCAAAATAATCAAAGTAACGATCATACACTTCTTGCATAAAGGTTACATCCCACCTATTGTCGTCTTCACTAAATAAATCTATGGCATATTGTGTAGGACATAATGTATAGGTCCGATAAGGTGCTTTACCGGAGAACTCATTTCCTCCTTGATAAGGTCCAAAATAAGCTGTTTGCATATGACCTAATTTGTATGGATCTGTGGCTAATGCTCCTTCACTATATTGCACAGAAAAAATAGTTCCTGGTTTAATACTATTATCCGGAAACCAAAGTTCAGCAAATGATAAGGTTAAGGCTTCGCCTCCTATCGCTGCATCTGCATAACCTGCGGCAGTTTCAAAATCTGAAGCTAAACCAAAATCTTCATAGGCTCGTGTTAAAAAAACTTTAGCTAGATAGTGTTGTATTGTTCTTCTATTTACTCTTCCTCCATAGGTAGCATCTTCTACCATCTCTAAAGCTTCTTCCATTTCAGTTATAATATAACTATATACTTCTTCAGCTGAATTTCTATCAAATTTAAGTCTAGGATCTACAAAATATTCGTTCACCAACCCAACTCCTCCATAGGTTTGTACTAATAGAAAATAAGCGTGCGCTCTCAAGAATTTGATTTCTCCTATTCTAGCATTAAGTTGACTTGTATTTTCAGTTATATCTGAATAATAAATAGCTGTATTTGCTGCTTGAATGGCTTTATAGCAAGTGTTATACAATTGAGCTACTCCTTCAGAATTAGGAGCTAATTGAGTATATTGGCTTAATCCAGGTGGTTCTGCATCTCTACCTTCTGCGTACATATCTGTTCCTGCCGCAAATAACCAAGGCTCATTTCCGTATATTTCTTTTAGTTGCGCATAATTTGCATTAACTAGCGACTCAAATCCTTCTTCTGTAGTATAAAATTCATCTCCTGTAACATTCGATCTTACATCTTCCTCTAGATAATCATCGCAAGAACTTAAGAACAGTCCTAAAAATAATGCTGTGGCTATATATTTAATCTTTTTCATGTTTTTAAAATTTAAGGTTAAAACCAAATTGATATGTCACTGAACCTGGGCGACCAACACCTAAGGGAGCATCTGCCCATTCAGGATCATAACCTTCATAGTCGGTAAACACAAACGGATTGAGTACGTTGGCATAAACCCTTAATTTTTTCAATTTTAATTTATCAAGGATATTATCAGAGAAGCTATACCCAAAAGCAATATTTTTCACCTTTACAAAGGAAGCATCATGGTAATAACCAACACCATCATTTCTCCAAAAATTCCCTTCATTTCTGGGTTGAGGATACCTATTGGAATATTGAGGAGCTAAGCCTGCATCATTAGCAGGAATGTACCAATTGATATCTAATTTTTGTCTACCTCTATCTCTGGTATTCGCAAAATTAGCGTGGAAATTACTATATACCAATACTCCTTGATTTGCAATTATAGAAGCAGATAGATCAAAATTTTTCACTTTTAAAGTTGTAAACAAACTTCCTGACCAATCCGGATTTGTAGAACCAAGAATAACTCTATCATCTTGAGTATATCGACCATCATTATTAACATCACGCAATTTTTCCTGACCTTCTTCCATTCCATAACCTGCTGCTTCATCCGCTTCATCTGTTTGCCAAATTCCTACAAAATCATAGTTATAATGAGCGCTTATGGGTTCTCCTATAAATAAGTTATTACCAATATCATCGACTTCATTTTGACCATAGATAGATTCTACCGCATTTGTATTTTTGGTAAAGGTAAATGTTGTTGACCAAGAGATATCTGCCGTTTGAATATTTCTAGTAGTTAAACTTATCTCTACTCCTTTGTTACTAACGGAACCTACATTTGCGTTGATATATTCATATCCTGTTTCTAGCGGTAAACTCTGTTCAAATAAAATATCTTCCGATAATCTATCGTAAATATCTATACTACCTACAATTCTACTTTTTAAAAATCCAAAATCTAACCCGGCATTAAACTCCCTTGTTCTCTCCCAAGCCAATGATCTATTAGCTAATTTAATAGGCAACCAACCATTAGCTGTAGTCCCATCAAAATCATAGTAAGTTTGTCTCTCTAAAAGATTTTTAGTTGAATAAGGTGTTATGTTATTATTACCTGTATACCCATAACTTAACCTAAGTTTTAAATTAGATAAAGTAGTTTGATTTTGTAAAAAATCTTCTTCTGCAATTTTCCAAGCTACGGCTGCAGAAGGAAAAGTATCCCAACGATTATCTTCTGATAAAATGGAAGAGCCATCCCAACGATTGGTTAGGGTTAATAAATACTTATCTTGAAATGCATAATTTAAGCGTAAAGCAAATGAAGTTAATGTTTGTTTAATAAATCTAGAATTTAAATCAAACCTACTTTGCTGACCGCTTCCTGTATTGTAAAATTTAGTATCGAAGGGCATCAAAGCTGAACTTTGATAAGAACTTTCAAAGCGATCTGCATAATTACTATATAACGCTAAAAAATTAAAACTATGTTCACCAATGGTTTTATCTATATTAACTTGATTATCCCATGTATAGTTAAAACTTTCACTATTTTCTATTTCGGCAGTAGCTGTATCATTATTATCCAACCCTACACTTGTATATCTTCCCCAAGATTGACCTCTTCTATAACTATCTAAACCAGCGGAAACAGTAGTTTTAAATGAAATCCAATCTGCTATATTATATTGAAAATAAGTACTTCCTATAACATTCCATCTTCTAATTTCATTATTAGAATTTGCTATCTCCAATAATGGATTATACGTACTGGTTTTATTAATAATAAAATCACCGTTTTCATCTCTTAATTTACCTGGCTGTGGATATAGTTCCCCATCTAATCCATAAGGATTTAAAAAAGGGTTTAATCGAAATGCTTGTTGCATAGCATTATCACTTCCTAAATTTTGATCTGTTCTCGTCAAAGTTAAATTAGTACCAAATGAAAATTTATCGTTTACCGTATGGTCCAAACCTAATTTAAGGGTATATTTTTCTAATTCTTCATTCTCTATATTTCCAGTTTCTTTTTGGTATCCCAAGCCTAAGTTGTATCCCATTCCATTTTCAGATCTTCCCGATACATTTAAGTAAGTATTCTGTTGGTAACCACTTTTTAAAACTGCATCGTACCAATCAAACGATTCTCCATTCGCGACTCGTCTTAATAATTCTGTATTACTTCCTCCACCTCCTACAGCATCTGCTAAAGTTTCTTCTGTCACAGTTCCTGTATTTGGATCTGTACCAGCCGTAGCTAAATAAGCCGATTGGTGATAACGCCACCATTTATCTGGAGACATCATTTCTGGCAATCTCGCTACTTCTTTAACTCCGAAAAAACTTTCTAAAGAAACATTAAACCCTGGTTTAGCTCCTGCTCCACTTTTGGTGGTCACGATTACTACTCCATTAGTACCACGGGAACCATATATTGCTGTAGAAGAAGCATCTTTTAAAATGTCCATTCTTTCAATATCTTGTGGATTTAAAAAAGAAATGTCATTAGTAGGAACTCCATCTACTACAAATAAAGGCGTATTGTCTCCAAAAGTATTTTCTCCTCTAATTACCAATTTTAATTGATCTCCTAACCTACCTGTAGTGTTTCTCACTTGCACTCCAGGGACATTTCCTTGTAAGGCTTCGATTGGATCGGTGAAATTTCGCTCGGTAAGTTTTTCTCCATCTAAACTTCCTACAGCACCTGTTAAATCTGTCTTTTTTACGGTACCATAGCCTACAACTACAATTTCATTTAGTGCTTCGACATCTGTTTCGAGTACGACATTAAAATTAGAACCTGAAGAAACTTCAATCGTTTTCGTAACAAAACCTACGTAACTAATGGTTAAGGTTGAAGATGTAGGAACTTCAAGACTAAAGTTTCCATTAAAATCGGTGACCGTAGCGTAATTTGTTTCTTTTACAAAAACATTTACTCCCGGTAATGGCATTCCATCGCCGGCAGAGGTTACCGTTCCCGAGACTGTTTTCATATCTTGTGCTACTACTTGACTATATGCGCCAGTCGCCATAAATATAACTGCGCATAACAGTAGTAATTTTAAATGGGCTAAGTTTGTTTTCATATTATCTAGTTTGTTGGTAATTGGTTTTGATTTCACTTCATGGTTTGGTTTTCCATTTTTATATCATTTATCATGGTATTTAAGTATTTGACAGGTGCTGAATTTTCCACAGATTCCGGATTTTCTACTCCCTTTATAGTTACGTTGGTAAGATTGATGTTTTCTACCGGAGATTGTTCCCTTCCTTTGATTAGAACTCCATATTTTCCTCCATTCTCAACAGTAATATCTTCTAAATACACATTTTTAATCGATGGCATAAACGCTCCCTCTTGGTTATCATAAATTCCATAATGGGTATTTATTTTTAATACAGCTTCTTTAACTGAACCTACTTCTACGTTTTTCACATAAACACCATCTACAAAGCCTCCGCGTAAGGTGTTGGTCTTAATCCTAATCACACGATCTAAATTGGGACTATCCATTTTACAGTTGCGTACATATACATTTCTTACACCTGCTGAAATTTCACTTCCCATTACCACTCCACCATGGCCATCTTTCATTTCACAATTTTCTATAACTATATTTTCACTTGGAATATTTACACGACGACCATCTTCATTTCTTCCAGATTTGATAGCTATACAGTCATCCCCTGTATTAAATAGGCAATTTGTAATGTGTACATTTTTAGAATATTCCGGATCGCACCCATCATTGTTAGGCCCATGACTGTTTACGGTGATCCCATCTACAGTAATATTTTTGGATTTTAATGGGTGTACTACCCAAAATGGAGCATTTATAAAAGTTACTCCACTCACTAATATATTTTCACATTCAAGCGTTTCAAAAAACAAAGGTCTTAGTTGATGGCCTTCTCCAAAAACTCTTTCTTCTACAGGAGTTCCATCTTCATTCATTTTTCTTAATGTAGGAAGGTTGTGCTCATCTTTTTGCTTAGGTTCTCCTTCTTGATGGCCATAACGTTCTGCACCACACCAAGGCCACCAATTATCATTATCGGCTTGACCATTCAAAGTACCTTTTCCGGTGACCGCAATGTTTTTCTGACCTTTTGCATAAATTAATGGTGAGTAGTTCATCAACTCAACTCCTTCATAAGAAGTATGAACTACCGGTAAATAGTCTTGTTTATTTTTACTAAAAAGTACTTCGGCTCCTTCTGCTAAATGAAGATTTACATTGCTTTTTAAATGTATAGGTCCCGTTAGAAATTTACCTTTAGGGACGATCACTTTACCACCACCTGCTTCATTACAAGCTGCAATGGCTTCTTTAAAAGCTTCTGAATTATTGGTATTTCCGTCGCTTACCGCTCCATAATCTTTTATATTGAATTCTTTATCTTGAAATTCTGGGATGGTGATTTCTGCTATTATTTTATCTGCTTGTTCCCAAATTGTATCTTTTGTACTTATTTTTTCTGTATTTTCTACAGAATCATCATTTGCTTTTGATTGATTTTGCTTGCAAGAAATAAGCGCACAAGAAATTAACAATAAGATTATATACGTATTATTTTTGTAATTTTTCATAAACAAATAATTAATTGTAATCGATTGCACTAATGTATAAAACCTTTATCAATTAACATAATTTTCACTCTTAAAATTGACAATCTATTAATTATTGCACTCGAAATATAATAAACTATGATTTTAGAGCTAGTGATTTTAAGAAAGTTATATTCCGATAATATTGTATAGATTATATTTTTCAAGTTGTTTTTTGTTGAGTTTTTTAGTCCATTTTACTCTTTTACCGTCAGCTCCTTCTCCCGTAGAATTATATTCTGCATAAAAACTCGTTTTTTCTGCTTGTGGTTTGTTCCAATTGTGCCAACCTTCGGGTTTTATGTGATCTCCTAAGTGGCAATTAATTAAAACGGTTTGCGCATAATCCCGCCAAGGTCTTCCTAAATAGACACTATTTTTTTCAGTATCTGCGGTAAACTCACAATTTTTAAATACGATACCGTAATCTGCGTCTTTTTCTGTTGATGCTGCAGTAACGTAGCCTGGAGATTTACTATGAATCTGACAGTTTTCAAATAAAGCGGCAGACCAACCGAAAATAAAATCGACGGTTCCTTCGATATAACAATCTTTATAATATTGCCTGCTTTTTTTACCATGTAAGTATAGGGTATCTTGATTTCCTAAAAAATTACAATTTTTAAAAATCACTTGATCACCATCTACCCTTACAGCTACTGCCTGTGCAATGGGAGCCGCACTATTTTCGAAAGTTAAGTTTTCGGCTTTAAAATGATTACCAAATATGAAAAAAGAGGTAGAACCTGTTGTTCCTATTTCTTCTCCAAATCCGTTTAATTCTCGTGCATAATCATCATAAGTAATGATGGTACTATCTTTATCTTCCCCTACAAAAGTAATATTGGTTTTGGAGGAAGGAAGTACGAGTTTTTCTTTATAAATGCCTTTTTCAATAAATACCTTGGTTTCTTGATCCCGAAAATTAGGTAAGTTATTGATGAGCTCTGAAATTTTAGTAAAGTCGCCACTTCCATCTTGCGCAACTACAAAATCATAACTTTTTGCTACTGAAGTTTCTTCTGAGGCTACCAATTGATTAAAATACACTTCTATATTGGTGTAATTTTTATCTAAATCAAAATCGTTGGCATCATTTTTAGATGGGGATAAACCTTTTTCTTCTTCCCATTCATCTGGCATTCCATCTTCATCGGTATCTTTTAGGCTTCTTCCTTTTCTTAGCTTAGGCCAACCACCAACATCTTCTTGAGAATCAATAATCCCATCCCCAAATGTTGTTTCTCCCGATCTTACTTCATATATAATTCTTTTATCTACTTTATCCCTAACTTTATTTAATCCTACTTTTTGAAGCACACTTTTATAGGCTTCTTGAGCAGTTTCTGTTTTCACGTTATTATTGATAGGAAATTCTTTATCGTGCTTAGTTTCTAAGGGATTTTCGCATTGTACACCACCATTCCAGTTGTCTTTGGATATTTCGGGAAATCCTTCTACATAATTTCCATTGATGTAAAACTTCCCATAGGGTGTTGATGGACTCACAATTCTATCTAATTTAGAGGAAGTGGTGGCAGGTCCTGCTTTAAAATAGTTATTTACCATATTGTAATTTCCTTTTTCTCCGCCATAAATACTGTTATCTCCCCAATTGAAAATTACATTATTCCTAAAGTCTACAAATTCACTTGGTGGGTTAGGAACTGTCTTAGATCCTCCAAAACGAGGATTTCTGCTATTATTGCTCACAAAAAGATTGTGGTGGAAACTTGCATTTTCACCGCCCCAAATTCCCCCATAACCATGGGCTCCTTTATGATGCACGGAACGGTTTAAAGCTTCTGAAATAATACACCATTGCATCGTGAAGTTTTTATTCCAATAAAAAGAAGCGTTTTCATCGGTTGCCCAACTAATAGAGCAATGGTCTAAAATAATATCTTTCTGGTCTCGACCTCCAAAAGCATCGTCTTCTACTTCATTTATATCGCCCATTCGACAACGTAGATAACGAATAATTACATTATCTGCTTTTACTTTTAACGGGTATCCTTTCAAGGTAATTCCGCCACCAGGCGCAGTTTGTCCGGCAATAGTAAGGTTACCTTGATTTATATCTAATGATGACTTTAAATTAATAGTTCCTGAAACTGCAAAAACAATTGTTCTTTTTTCGTGTTTTACTATTCCCTTCCGCAGGCTTCCTTCTCCATCGTCATTTAAATTGGTTACGGTATAAATAATTCCACCACGCCCTCCGGTGGTATATCTACCAAAACCTTCCGCACCGGGAAAGGATAGTGTCTGAGAATAAGACCACAGAACATTCAGTATTAAAAATAAAAGTAGACTTATATTTTTTTTTGTTTTTAGCATTCTCATGGTTTTTAAAAAATGCCCCTGAATATTCAATTCTCTCAAAAAGAATATCCAGAGGGCAAAGTTTAGTTTATTTTGAAAGCATTTGCTTTCATCGGGGCTATTTCCAAATAAACATAATCTATTAATACCACCATTTAGGATCTCCTATTGCGCCTCCTGTAGATGATGCATTTTGTAATTCTGAATCTGCAGGAAGGGTGAAATCTGTAGTGTTATTATCCCAACCTAAATCTATATTATACATATTTTGAGAAGCAATATATCCTTCCTCTGGTTGTGGAATTACTACTTCTTGAGGATCATCTAGATCTCCATTGGTTAAGTTGAAGAAATTACTGAAAGAAAAAGAAGCAGCTGATGTTTCGTTATCAATTCTTACTAAATCTGTTTCTGCAGTACCTCCTTCTCTTGGGATATTTGCTAAGATGCTATTTTTAAAATTAAGCGTTGCTTGCTTGTCTTTTAAATCTAACAATGTATAGTTGTTACTAAAACCTATACTATTAATGGTACAATATTCTATAGTAAATAATGGATTGGGGATTGGGCTATCAAAATCTTTTCTGTAACGTATAAAAATATCTCCTGTTTTATAGAACGTTGAGTTAGATAATTTCAATTCATTAAATACCAATTCTTCAGCGTGGATAAAGGCATAACTACCGGGTGCAAAATTGTAAAAAGTCGAATATTGAATGGTAAACGTGTTCATAAAATAGGCTCCATCTGACCCTCTATTTGCTCTAAATGCACTGGTTTCTATGTCATGAACAATACAATTATCAATCATTACATCGGTATAATCTGCAGGATCTCCATTACCATCACTACTTGTTAGGTTAATAAGATACAAGGCGTTATTTTGTCCATCTATTTCTAAACCTCTTAACGTAATACCAGCTCCAGTATCATTTAAGGTGAATTCTTCGAAATTAATCTTTGTGTCATTAGGATCGTTAGAGATAGATTCGATGGTAATTGTTTTTCCATCTATCTGAAACCTATCATCACCTGTATCATAAACACCTGGTTCAAGACCTATAATAGCTCCATCTTCACTGTTATTTACGATGGTCACAATATCGTCCCCCGGTGATAATATGGCAGTATAAGTACTTTCTTCTTTGGTTTTAAAACTTCTATAACCAATGCTAACAGGACCTTTGTACAAGTCTACAAAATACTTCGTGTTTGGTTCTAAACCTTCTACTGTTTTCATGGCATTTTGTTCTTCTTCAGCTGAAATAGGAAATAGCATAGGATCACCTATCAAAACAGGTTCTGAAGTTAGGTCTGTCTCATCTTGTGTATATTCTTGAAATCTAAATTCAGTAACTCCTTCTGTATATTCCCACTCTAATTTCACCTTTGTCGCCAATATTGACGGACTTAAAATAGGATACAATTTTTGAACTCCTCTAATGGAAAAACCAGTACTAATACTCCATTTAGATGCTGGTCTATCATCAATTGCATTCGCTTTTACCCTTACGAAATAATCTGTTCTTACTTCTAATTCTTGATCGGTAAAAACAACTCCTGAAGTATCGGTAACTTTTTCTAATACTAGTTCACTCTCTGCTGAAAATAAAGAATCTTGAGATACTTGAGCTGTATAGGTTTCATTTATTCCATCGGTAAAAAGTGATGGATTCCAAGTTAGTTCTACTCGATCTTCGAAACTTTGAGAATTAATTTCTACCGGGGTAAACATTCTTGTTTCTCCTTCTGGCGTATAATCATCGTCTTTCTCGCATGACCATATCGCCAATATGCCAAGCAGTGCTATAAAAAGTCTGCTTAAGTTGGTTTTATTTGATTTATAAATATTCATGGTTATAATTTTAGTAACCGTAATCTTGTGTTAGGTTATAGTTTGTATTTATAATATCATCGTAGAGCGGCAATAATTCTTTTCTATTAGGTTCAAAATATTGCATAAATCCTTTACGTTCACTGTCTATGTACTCTTCTTCAATACCATCTCTCCATCTTGCCTCAGAATAGCCTGAAGGAACTTGAGATGCATCTGGAGCAGGATTATAGAAAACGGTAGATTCATCGTTACCAGCAAAGAAAATATCTAAATCCTCTACTACTTCTTGAGCAGATAGTGAAGGATCGTAGGATGCTTCTTTATAATAAATAACTGCTGGAACGTTAGTATAATCTCCTGTCCCTTCCATGAAGTTTTCTAACTTTTGTCTGGTCTCTATAAATTTTTCATTTAATAAGTTCCATCTAATTAAGTCATATTTTCTAATACTTTCTCCTCCAAACTCAAGGTACCTTTCGTGAACTATTGCATCAAAAAACTCTTGTTGTCCCGTTGGGATAGGCTCTATTTCATCAGGGTTATCAATAAACGCTCTAGCTCTTACTTCTTGTAAAGCGCTAATCGCTTTATTGGAAGGGCCATTGTTTAATTCGTTATCTGCTTCAGCGAACATTAATAAAACATCTGAAAAACGAATGATTGGCCAATTAACTGCTAAGTTTTGTGAAGGTCCTGTAATATTTGTCCAAGATTTTCTGAATTTACCATCTGTCCATCTATCCGCTCTCGCTACTTCTGTCTTTTCATCGGCATTTACTTCAAAAATATTGATCGTTACATCCCTTCTCTGATCTTCTCTTTTAAACTCATAGAAATATACCGGAATAGCATTTACACCTCCACCGCCGTTCCATTGCGAAGCTCTATCATGCCTTAAACCATTGTAATAGCCTAATTTACTATCGGTTTTAGAGTTTCCTCCAAACGCTCCAACTTCAAAAATAATTTCGTTGGTATTGTCTGCTCTTCCTTCGTGAAGGGAACGGAAAATATCTTCAAAATTTGGATTTAAGTCGTGATCTCCACGACGTTCTATAACTTCTAAACATTCTTGTCTTGCTATTTGGTAGTAGGTGTTTGGTTCTGAACCTTGCTCCATTTGTTGAGATTCCCTTCTTAATGAATATCCTGCTCTCGCCATTGCTATTCTCGCACGTAAAGCTTTTACAGCTGCTTTATCCAATCTTGTTGGTGGAATGTTTGCTTCTGTTCTCCAAGGCACATATTGAGCCGCTTCTTCTAAATCTACCAATAATTGTTCGTAGATAATATCACGATCTGTTTTTTCTAAAAACAGGTTATCATAATCTGAAGATGGTTTATCTTGAAAAGGCACATCTCCCCAGTTTCTGATAAGTTCATAATAAAATTGTGCTCGCAATGTTAAAGCCTCCCCTAAATACCTATCCATCATATTTTTGTCACTTTCTGAACCGTTTTGATAAACGGTTGAAGTTGGAATGTATTTAATACAAAGGTTTGCTCTTTCTATGCCTCTATAAAGCTGTCTAAATGGATCGTCTAATTCAGGGTTAGAAGAACAAGCGGCATACATGCTAATTCCCCTTCTATCATTACAATTATAATCTCCCGAAGTTTCAAAATCATCGGCAGCCATCGGTAATATTTCACTCAACCTATTACCATAACCATTATCCCCAATAAGCTCACCATAAACTCCTACAATAGCAGAAGAAGTATTGGAAACATCGTTAAAAATATCTCCTTGAGAATCTTTGGAAAGACTCTTCGTATCTAAATAATCTTCACAGGAAATGAGTGAAAAACCCATCAACAAAGTGAATAAAATAAATCTAGTTTTCATTTTCATTGTGTTTGTAATTTTTAAAAGGTTACGTTTACTCCGGCTAAGTAGAACCTACTTCTTGGGTATGCGGCATAATCTACACCGGGAGTTAACGGATTGCTTCTTCTTGTGTTGGCTTCAGGATCATAACCTGTATAGTTGGTAAGCGTAAATACATTATTTACAGTACCATATATTCTAAAATTTGAAATGAAGCCTATTTTTTTCAATACACTTTCAGGAAGTGAATAACCAAAAGTAAGGTTACTCAATCTTAAAAAAGAACCATCTTCAATAGCATAGGAATGTAGAATATATTGACCGCTGGATGGTGTCCATATAGTTGTATTTTGATTTAAATCTGCCAAGGCTTGTGGATCTTTTACTTTATTTCCATTAGCATCAAACCACTTCCAACGATTATTCATCACTTCTAACATATTGTTGTCTTTATACAAGTATTGTGTAGTAAATTCAACTTTATTAGCATTGTACACGTCGTTACCTACAGAGAAATTAAAGAACATACTTAAATCAAAATTTTTGTATTTAAATTGTTGATTTAAACCTCCAAAGAAATCTGGTTGCGCATTCCCAAGTACTTTCTTGTCATTGTCATCAATAATCCCATCTCCATTCAAGTCTTTTAGCTTTAAATCTCCCGGATTAACTCCTTTTGAACCTAAGGCAACAGCACTAGAACTAGGTACATCATCTCTTAACGTATATTCTTGGGTAGTGGCATCATAGGTAAAATCGTCTAAGTCATAAAACCCTTCGGTTACATAGCCATAATATTGCCCCACCGGAGCCCCAACTTCTACTTTAAAGTCTCTAATATCGTTTACCCATCCTGAACTTTCGTAATAGAATTCTAGATTTTCACCTGAAGTATTTCTACCTAAACTAATAATTTTGTTTTGATTAGTAGAAATATTAAAATTTGCTTGCCAAGTAAAGTTCTCTGTATTTACTATAGTCGCTCCTAAAGCTAACTCTAAACCTTTATTTCGCGTTTTTCCTGAGTTTTGAAATTGATAACCATAACCACTGGTTTGAGGGATTTTAGCTCTTAACAGTAAATCTTCTGTATCTGTAATATAGGCATCTAAACTACCATATACTCTGTTATCAAAAAACCCGAAATCTATACCCAAGTTTTTAGAGATGGTAGATTCCCATTTTATATTTGGATTAGCTAACTCTGATGGTGGAGCAGAACCCGGTTGTACCGATTGCCCGAAAGCATAACCATAATCAGTGGAAGAATCAAAATACGTATTATACAAGAATGGTTTGATTCTATTATTTCCTACTTCCCCATAACTAAACCTTAACTTTAGGTTAGATAACCAATCTGCGCTTTGCATAAAGTTTTCTTTATACGCATTCCATGCTAAAGACACAGAAGGAAAAGTTGCAAATCTATTCTCCGGTCCGAAAACACTAGAACCATCACGTCTTACCGAAAAAGTAGCTAAGTATTTCTTTTTATAAGAATAATGTGCCCTACCAAAAAATGAAGCTAAACGGTCTGGTAACATAGAGCTAGTTGGTGCATCTTGTACCATTCCTTCTGGCGGTGTAGCCTTTTGTATACTTGCAAAAGCTTTGTCCGGGGTTATATTTTCCGGTAACCACTTCACATAAATTCTCTCCGACTCATTCTCTGTTCTAACGGTTTCCTGCCCAACCAATAAATCTATACTATGATCTCCAAAATTATTACTATAATTTAAAGTATTAGAATTGGTAACCCTTCTAGATTGACTTCTATATAAATCAACAACCGGTAAGTTTGCATTAGATCTTGCAACACTGGTTACCGTCCCCATAAATTCATTTTCCTTTCGGTCTTGCTGCACATAACCTGCTACCGTTTTAAAGGTAAGGTTATCTAAAATTTCAAACGAAACATAGCTGTTTAAAATTAAATCATTTCTGTAATCTCTTCTAATTTCATCATTCACTAACATTAACGGATTCACTAAGTTGGTTAACGTAGCGTAATTAGGATCAAAAACATCTACAAAACTTTGGTTGTTAGGACCTACAAAAGGTTGGTACCTCACTGCATTACGCAATCTGTTGGATTTTTGAGAACCTGTTGATGATGTTCCCGCACCGGTTATTTTTCTTCTACTATACCTAGAGTTTACCCCAAACTTAATTTTATCACTTAATTTGTGATCCATTTTAAAATTGGCTAAACTTCTTTTATATCCAGAATTCAACATAATCCCTTCCTCTTCCACATGGTTCAAACTCAGGCTGAAGGTAGTTTTTGCATCTCCTCCCGTAACGGTTAGGTTATGAGTTTGGTTAAGTGCGTCCCTTCCAAATATTTCATCTTGCCAATTTCTCTCTTCAATACTTTTATAAATATCAAGATCCTGATACCTACCATATCTTTCCATAAAAGTATTGGACAATTGTTCATCTTCTGGGAAATTGTACAATTCATATTGATACTGTACAAAGTCATAAGGATTCATCACATCTAATTTATTCACTATTTTTCTAAACCCTGTATAACCATTATAAGTTACTTGAGTAGGCATAGCCTTCCCTCCTTTAGTAGTAATTAAAACCACACCGTTGGCACCACGTGCTCCATAAATAGAAGTAGATGCTGCATCTTTAAGCACATCAATAGATTCTATCTCTTGTGGCGAAAGTATTGATAAAGCGTTTTCTACCTGAATACCATCAACAATAAACAACGGACTGTTATCTTGGGTTATAGAAGTACCTCCACGAACTCGAATACTTACATCTGCTCCCGGAGCACCTTCAGATTGAGTAACCCTAACCCCGGCCAAGCGACCTTGAATTGCCTCAGCAGCACTATTCACCGGCATATCTTTTATCTGTTCTGCTTTCACCGTAGCTACTGCAGAAGTCAACTCTTCCCGAGAAACTTTAGAATAACCTACAATCACCAATTCGTCTAATTCATTGGTACTGGGTTCTAAGGTAATATCAATATTCCTTTTGTCTCCTACCGGTTGCGAAATCGTTTGAAATCCTACATAGGAAAAAACCAAAACGCTCTCATTATTAGCTACAACGATTTCGTAATTACCATCAAAATCAGTAGTCGTACCATTAGAAGTACCTTCTTCCATGACAGTAACTCCTACTAAAGGAACGCCTTGATCATCAACAATCACACCCCGAACAAGGACTTCTTGTTGATTTTTCTTGTGGCGATCTGTTTTTTCTACATCTTTCTCTCCAACATAGGAATAGCCTATATGCGGACTAATCATGAATGCCAAGAGCATTCCATAAAAATAAAGAATCGTAAACTTTTTGTTCATAATTTGTATCTGGTTATAAACTCTTAATAATTCAATTAAAATATAATTTTGTAATCGATTGCACTAAAGTATATATTTATTATCAATATGCAAAAAAAATGTTATAAAAATTAATAAAAAGTTAATTAAAGGTTGGTAAAGTATGAATAATATACAATTCACGTGAGAAATTTATTATAGCAATAAGTATAAAATAAAAATAAATAGTATATTGAGCTTAGTAGATACTACATCAAGTACCAAGTTTCAATCGATTACATTTAATTGAATTACCGCATAAATGGCAGAAAAAGATAAAGTTACAATTTACGATATTTCAAAAAAATTGAATATTAGTGCTGCTACCGTTTCAAGGGCGTTGAATAATAATCCGAAAATCAGCCAAAAAACCAAAGAACTGGTAATGAAAACGGCAGCTAAAATGAATTATAAGCAGAATAAATTAGCACAAGCCCTTAAAAGCGGAAAAACACATAATGTAGGGGTTATTGTTCCCTATATTAACCGTAATTTTTTCTCTTCTGTAATCCGTGGTATTGAGGAAGAACTTTCTCCGCACGGGTATCACGTGATCATTTGCCAAAGTCACGAAGATGTAAATAATGAAATTAAGCAAATAGATACGCTTTTAAATACACAGATAGATGGTATTTTTATGTCGGTCGCAAAAACAACTCAAGACACAGATCATATCGAAAAAGTATTAAAAGAAAACACTCCTTTGGTGTTTTTTGACCGTAAAAAAGATGTGACAGGACTAAGCTCTGTTACGATTGATGACTTTCGCGGAGGATATTTAGCCACAGAACATTTAATAAAACAAGGATGTAAAAAAATTGCTCACTTTTCAGGTGACTTAAATTTAGAAATTTATAAAAATCGTCATGAAGGTTACATCGCTGCGATGAAAGATTATGGCATTGAACCCATAAAAGAGTTCAGTTTACAAGTAAATAGTAAATTAGAATCAGGAGCTTCTGCCATACAGGATTTGTGGAGTGAGGACGAAAAACCTGACGCTATCTTTTCTGCTAGTGATTATGCAGCTTTAGGAGCTATTCAAGAGTTGAAAAAAATGGGAGTTAAAATTCCCGAGGAAGTTTGTGTGGTAGGCTTTAGTAATGAACCCTTTACTAAATATATGGAATTACCTATTACTTCTGTAGATCAAACCCCGGTGGAGATGGGACGTAATGCTGCTAAGGTATTTTTGGAACAAATAGAAGGAAGCAAGACCCTTACTATAGAAAAGAAAGTAGTACTTGCTCCCGAACTTTATATTAGAGATTCTTC
>CETS01161582.1_pt1 | contig 52693 bp, 47 predicted proteins | sample 356391 | NCBI WGS metagenome assembly CETS01 (sample SAMEA2622673, study PRJEB7988) | marine metagenome | isolation source: saline water (ENVO:00002010), including
CTCGCTGGCTATCCAGGCCGACCCCCAACCAGTCGAGACTGTAGAATTCAAGCGTGTGCAGGCCGCAAAGCTTGTTCACCGGTTAGCCTCTGGATCACACAAGCGCTGGGTCAGACAGGCGAACCTGGCGTCAGGGCCCAGTGAAGTCCTAACCGAACTCCACAAGTATCCTCATAGTCGTGGCCGTGTGCTCAGAGAGCTGGGACGAGACATTGAAGAGGCATGCGAACTCGCCGTACAACTCTACAACTCAATGCATAACTCGACGTCCCCGGGTGGCGTGCGCGATCGCGAGTGAGCTTAGGCGTTCGCGACTGAAGCCTGGCGCTTGATGCGCTGAACGCTCGAGCGGCTTATGTCGAGCTTTTCTGCTACTTGTGTCTCAGTAAGTCCCTGCGACAACATGTTGAGGACATCCGCTGACTTGCGCTGCGCAGTTGGTGCTCGTCCCTTGTACTTTCCTTCAGCTTTGGCCTTCGCGATTCCTTCGCGCTGACGTTCAAGCATTATTTCGCGTTCGAATTCAGCCACTGACCCGAGTATGCCCAACATCAACTTGCCAGTGGCCGTTCCGGTGTCGAGGTCCATGCTGAGGATCTTCAATTGGGCACCCTTGGCCTTCACCTGATCGACGATGTCCATGAGGTCCTTGATGGACCGGGCTAAGCGATCAAGCTTTGTAACCACAAGCATGTCGCCTTCCCGGATGAAGTCGATGGCCTGGGTGAGGCCGTCTCGGCGCGCGACAGAAGACACTTGCTCAGCGAAAATGCGCTCAGCCCCATACGCTTCAAGTTCTCTTTGCTGCGACTCCAGGCCCGCGCTCTGGTCTGCTGTGGATGTTCTCGCGTATCCGACAATCATACTCTACTCCAGCTTCAATAGGACCAAGAGTCTGTGCATCGCGCAGCTTCAAAGGTCAACACCCACTCATGTGACGCCTTTCTAGTTGCACCTCCTGAAGCGTCACTAGGGCAAGGGCATGTGAATCTCCTTTCTTCAGAGAACTAGAAGCGACGTCGCTGCTTTCATTGCAAATTACCGAGCAGTCGCCCAAGTCTTCAAACCTGAGTGCGCAATAAGGAGGCAGAGATGTCTAAACCAGAACCCTGCTACATACCGCTTGGTTGGAACGAGCGTCTGACCGCAAAAGACTATCGTATAAACCTATTGTCCCAGAGGATCCGGTTAGAAGACACCCACAACGATCACCGGGCGTTAAATGACGCCATCAGGATTACCGAAAAAGGCTCGTGGTCACCGCCAGAGCAATTTTTTCGCTGGTTCCATCCGGAGGACCGAGCGGCGGCAGCGGAGATGGTAAGCAAACGGAAAGTCAGCATCAGATGCGAAGCAAGGGTGAACAGAAGAGAGAACTATGAGTTGTATGGCTTCGCAGAATTCGACGACGGCTGTGAAGTTCCAAGAAGGGGAGATTGGGATTCACGCTACGGGGGTCGACGTCCGCTTAACGAGCTTCTCTATGTGAGGGATGTTGGCCAGATCAGCGTCGGTACGCAGGTCGAAGCCACCGAAGGGCACTATCGTACAAACTCATCAACAGATGGTGTCGCCAGCGACCTGATATGTTGGTTGAAGGCTACCACTAACGAGGCCATTGCGGATTGGTCATCAGTGTATACTGTCGAATTAGATTTCGGAATTCAACTGACAACTCGGCCAGTTGCAGTAGGCCGTGAGCGTAGCATTCTCGTCGATGACTTCGTGGTAGCTTGCTTCATGACTTAGCTCTCTGGTTCTGCAGGGGTACAGGGGGGAGATGCCGAAAGCCGACCATCTGAATAGCCGTGCAGATTTTTGTACCAAATTTCGCGTTCAGGCCGGTGACCTCATGTCATACCTTAGAAGTATCTCTGCTTGCGCCAGGACGTCCTGAACGGCTTTCTCTGAGAGGTCTGGAGGATAGCCGTAGCGTTTCAGAATGCGCTTCACGAGTACCCTCATGCGCGCCCTGGCGCTTTCCTTTCGGTGCCAGTCCACGGTGACGTTCTTCTGAAGTGCTTCGAGTAGCTCATGGGCGATAACCCGCAACTGGTCGTTGCCCAGGGCCTCCACCGCGCTATCATTCAAAGCAAGAGCGTCATAGAAGGCCACCTCTTCGGGTGAGAGCCCCGTGTCTTCGCCCCTAGCGATTGAGGCCTTCAGATCTTTCGCCATATTTATCAGCTCTTGGATCATCTCCAGGGCCGTAATGGCGTTCGCGTGATAGCGTGCGACGGCTTCATCCAGCCGCTGCGAGAAGGCGCGCGCCTCAACCGTATTACTTCTCGATCGAGCTGAAATCTCGCCATTGAGAAGCTTCTTGAGCGCTTCCAGCGCCAGGTTCTTCTGTTTGAGTGACTTCATCTCAGCGAGAAACTCATCCGAGAGGACTGAGATGTCTGGCGACTTGATACCGGTAGCCTGAAGCACATCGACAATCTCTGAAGAGACCACCGCTTTGTCTACCAACTGCTGGACGGCGAACGCCCTTGCACTGCTGGAAGCCTTCCCTTTGCCCGTTCGCTTATTCAGGATGGCGCGTACCGCATCAAAGAAGCCGACTTCCTCGCGCAACTCTGCGGCTTCGGGTGTGCCCGCTGCCAGCTTGAAGGCTTTGGCGAGGTTTAAGGCCAAGCCACTATACGCATTGTGGGCTTTCTTCTTCTCTTCCTCGCGGGTCTTTTCGCCCGCTAGCCGTTCCTGCCATTGCAGCACCCAGTCCATAGCGAGGCCTAGTGTGGCAAGCTTCTCCCTGGGCTCACCCGTAAGGCCCTTGGAATAGTCAAAGCCATGAAACACTTCAGCGACCTGTTCATAGGCTTCCTGGAGAGCGGCGACTGCGGCCTCCTGGTCAATGCCCGTCTGCTCCTGATCGCGCGGGCTGTAATGCGCCAGGGCAGACTTCAGGTTCTGGGCGATGCCAATATAGTCGACGATCAATCCGCCTTCTTTGTCCCGGAAGACACGGTTAACGCGTGCAATCGCTTGCATGAGGCCATGCCCGCGCATTGGCTTATCGACATACATGGTGTTCATGCACGGCGCATCGAAACCAGTGAGCCACATGTCTCGCACGATGACGAGCTTCAAAGGGTCAGAGACTTTTGCCGCGCGCTTTGCCATGTCCTGGCGCTGCCGCTTGCTGCGAATATGAGGCTGAAACTCCTGAGGGTCCGAGGCTGATCCACTCATGACCACCTTTATTGCCCCGGCATTGTCGTCATCAGAGTGCCAGTCAGGTCTCAGCTTGATGATTTCATCATAGAGCGCGACGCAGATCTTCCGGCTCATACATACAGCCATCGCCTTGCCCTCCTGGGCTTCCAGGCGGTTCTCCAGGTGTTCCACCATGTCGCGTGCGACTTGTTTCAAGCGTTTCTCAGAACCGACCAAGGCTTCTATGCTGGCCCACTTGGCTTTGTTCTGCTCGGCAACGCTCAGTTCATCGTCTTCCGTCATCGCCTCGATTTCAGCATCAATTAGCGGCTTCATCTCATCATCGAGTTCAATGCGTGCCAGACGGCTCTCATAGTAGATCGGAACGGTCGCACCATCTTCCACAGCACGAGAGATGTCATAGACATCAATATACCGCCCGAATATCGCAGGCGTGCTCACATCGCCATTCTCAATGGGCGTGCCGGTGAAGCCGATGAAGGAAGCGTTCGGTAAGGCCTGGCGGATATAGTGGGCATAGCCATAGCGCTTTGTGCCGCTCTTTGTGTCGATCTTGGCAGATAGTCCGTACTGGCTCCTATGAGCCTCATCCGCCATGATGATGACGTTGGACCGCTCAGAGAGGAGCGGAAAAGCCTCTTCGCCTTTCTCAGGTGAAAACTTCTGAACCGTAGAAAAGATCACGCCACCGGCTGACGTATCGAGTAGCTCTTTCAGGGCCTCCCGGCTCTCCGCTTGTCTAGGCCTTTGGCGTAAAACCTCATGGCAAAAGTCGAACGTGCCGTGCAGCTGATCGTCCAGCTCGTTACGGTCCGTCAGTACAAGGATTGTCGGGTTCTCAAGCTCCTGCGACTTCACGGCGAGGCCCGCAAAGAACGCCATTAGGAAACTCTTGCCGGAGCCCTGTGTGTGCCAGATCACGCCAATCTTGCGGTCGCCGCCCGGTCGTGTTGCGTCAATGGCTTCTGCGACGGCTTTCTTCGCGCCGTGATATTGGTGGTACCCGGCGACCACCTTAAAGAGACCATCTCCCTTGTCGCCAAACACGGTGAACTCGGAGATGAGGTCCAGAAAGACGCGCTTATTGAACACCCCGGCAAGCAATGTGTCCTGCTCTGGGGTCCCGCGCGGCGCAAAGTCGTCACCATCCACTGTGCGCCAGGGCATGTAGCGTTCTTCGTTCGCGGTGAGTGAGGCCACACGCGCCTGCATACCGTCTGAGGCAACCAGAACTGCGTTGGTGCGGAAAAGTGAGGGGATGTTGGTCTTGTAGGTTTGCAGCTGATTGTAAGCGTCATGGACCGTTGCGTTTTCGCTCGCAGCGTTCTTCAGTTCGAGCACGGCAACCGGCAGGCCATTGAGAAAGCACACAACGTCGGGCCGGTGGGTCTTCTTCTCTGCCACGGTGAACTGATTGGTTACGACCCAATCATTGTTTAACGGGTTCTGGAAGTCGATCAGCCAGACGCGATCACTCTGGATCGTACCATCTGGCGCGCGGTATTCCACTCCAACGCCTTCTGTCATCAGCCGGTGGAGCCGTCTGTTCTCTTCAGTCAGGTTGGGCTTGTCAGTGTTCAGAACCTGCCGAGCAGAGGACGCGAGGGCGTCGTCAGGAATGTGCGGGTTCAGCTTCTGGATCGCGGCTTCAAAGCGTCTCGTGAGTATTGCATCGCCGAAAGAGGGGCGCTGAGGAGAAGGCCCGTCCGGCGCGATCGCTTGAGGATCGAGATAGAACCAGCCCAGCTCCTTCAGGCACTCAATGCCCGCCTCTTCGACGTGAGATTCAGCGAAGCCGGTCACGTTTCTTCAGCCGTCTTGGAACGACTGTCGACGACCACTAAACCTTGAGAGGGGTAGTCTCTTGATCGTTCTCGCTCTTCTTCCGCGTCTAAGTTCACTTTGTCACTGTCCTCTAAGCAAAGCCATTGCTGGACAACCTCTGGCGGCAACTCTTCGACCCATTCTATTCCGTCTAGAAAATCCGTGAAAGCGTAGTTGCGAACTGGGAAAAAAGGGGAGAATGGTGAAGGACCGTGAGGAAAAGAAGCCCAAGGGATAGTTTCTGGCATTGCGCGTTGCAGCTCGTAAATATGCTTAAACTCATCGTCCGGAAGACCAGTAGCTAACTCTACTCTATCGCCGCGAGCGCCTGAATCCTGTCTTCCTTTCTGAATTCTACGCTTGATGCAGAACAGCATTGGCGCGAAGAGAAAGTGCCAGGGATAACAACACTGCTCAAGTTTCGATAACGGTCCCGGGCTTAGGTGTTTGACACAGCTTGCGTGAGCTAGCAGGCAGCCATTCTCGGCCTCGCTGTCAGAGTCAGCCCGCCAGATGGCTCGGTGATCATTTGCAGAATATAAGCAATAGAATGGATGGTAACGTGTGCCTTTGCATGCATCCATAAGCGCGTCGATCTGAGGTTTCTTCGCAGTCTTTGCTTGTCGATAGATGCCTTTGAGCGCTCCATTAGTATTGATACGTTTTGCCTGAACCCGCATGCGGAATGTATGACGCTTGCCTACGAGCATCCACTGCCAGTCGGCACCGTTGAGAGCCTCTTTGCTCTTAGAAAATGTCCGGATAGACACTTGTTCGGGATGACGACGCTTTAATTCAAGGAGATTCATTTCGGTGATAGTTTCTTCACCGAAGCTGATCGTTTCATTGTCGTAGCTGAATGCGAGATTCCGAGATACAGCATCACCGAGGTCAACTAATGTGGGGACAATATCGCTCAGCATTATGCAACCCTCCTACCCAATCCGAGCGACACCTGCCCACTCATCAGTCGAGGCAGAAGGTAATCCCGGGTTTCTGCCAAACTCTGGATTTGGAGGACGTTGGCCCGTATCCTCGAGAACAACGGTTCGAGCAATCCATGGCACGCTCCGAATAAAGCTGGCCCAGGGTTGACACTATAAACATTATCGAAAGTCTGTCGCGTGATGGTGGAAAACACCGCGCCGTGAGAAATGCGTTGAAGGTTTTCAATCAGGCGCGACGTCCCGAGGTAAACTAGCCATGGGCTCGCGTATAAGGTGGCTCGAAGCGCGTAACAGGATTGATTGAACGTCATATCCCCTGCCGTAATGGCTAGTTTTCCTACAGTCCCCCGAGCACTAATGATTGTCGTACTATCAGGTACGAGACGCGCCGAACTATTGTCCAAACCGGCTTGCGTAATCGTTTTCTCCGTGGACTGGACGAAGACATCGCTTGATGAAGGCGCATCTACGACTGAATACCATGGGATGCCACCGCCCCAGTAGCTGTCTTCCTTTGTTTTAGGAGTTCCGCCACTAACGAGCGTCACAAAGTCAGAGAAAGGTCGTTCTTCCCAACCTTCCGGCAGGCCGTTGTCGGCGAGGCGGTCCGGGAAGAGGTTTGCAATCTCTGCGGCGTTTGGAGCATCGGGTGGCAGGAGTCCTCCGAGAATAGCGGACGGCTCGCTCGCGCCTTCCATTCTGCGCCGCACCGGGCCAAAGTCGACGAACCAGTCCTTGAAGATCGCCTGCGCCATCGCCTCCAGCGTTTCATTCGTCTTCCGGTTCAGTTCGATCTTTTCGTCGAATGAGCCGAGGAGCGAAGAAATCGATTGTTGGACCGCTAAGGAGGGAAGCGTCAGTGGGATGCGTTCGATAATACGTTGGTTCAAAGAGGCCATGGTTGAACCAGTGGACTGTTGGAGTAGCCAATTTTTGGCGGCAACTGAGCTAAGTTGATACCGAACGAATTTTGCATCCACTGCCTTCGGAAGTCGAAGGCGAATTCCATCAGATCCGAGAAACCAGCCAACTTGATCGGCGCTGACTATTGCGGAACGATCAACCGCCCCTTTGCGGCCAAAGACTATATCGTCCTTTTCAAGCAAGAACTGTGGCAAGCGATTTGTGACGGTATTGTCTACGCGCGGTGTTTTTCCGTCGATAATGAATTCGCCGTAGCCAACTTCTCTGACGGAGATTAAGGGCACGCCCATCTTGGTGTATTCCGACGCTTTCAGTACGGTTCCAAACGGTCCCGTTTTTATCTCGCCGCCATGAACTTTCAGAAGTTCTCCAACGGAGGTTTCCTGAATTGTATTCATCGCAGGGCTTTCGCAAACGTTTGCGACACGCTCTCTTTGCCAGTTTTCAGTCACGCCCTATTCTCCGACACACGTAGGAAAAGCATCACCAAGGGCATGTTGATGTAGTAATTGCTGCGTCCGGCCTGATGTTTCTCAACGAAACCGGCCTCTGCAAGCTGGTCGAGATAGCGCGCGGCGGTCTGCCGGGTGACGTGTAAATCCTCCACCACGTATTCAATGCGTGTATAGGGGTGGCGAAACAGATTGTTCAGAAGGTCCTGTGAATAGAGCTTCGGAAACCCGTCTCTCAGGCGGCGTTTGTAGTCCGCCATCAAGCCTCGCAATCCTTCGATCAGTTCAAGTGTCGTCTTCGACGTGCTGGCGACGGCTTCCAGCATATAGAGCACCCAGGCCTCCCATTCGCCATCATCCCGCACAGCCTGTAACAGGCGGTAGTAATCATTCTTGGTTTGTGTGATGTGGCGGCTGAGATACAGGATGGGTGTGTCGAGAAGGCCGTAGCGCGTCAGATAGAGCACGTTCAGAATGCGCCCGATCCGGCCATTGCCATCGGGAAAGGGGTGAATGCTTTCGAACTGGTGGTGAATGATCGCCATGCGGATCAGCGGGTCGAGGTCATCTGCGCCCTCATCGGCGTTGATGAAGTCTTCAAGTCTGCTCATCAGGTGGTCAATCTCTTTGCCATCCTGAGGCGGCACGTAGACCACTTCGCCCGTCCGGTCGTTTTGTAAGGCAGTTCCCGGCGTCCGGCGAAAGCCATCATCACGCGCTTTCAAAAGCTGAAACATGTCGATCAGGCATCGATTAGTGATAATGCCATTCATGTCGTGCAGGGCATTGAAGCCTCTTTTCAGGGCATCACGGTATAGAGCAACTTCTTTAGCAGCCGCAGATCCTGGCGCTTCGGGAAAGAGTTCGGCTTGAAAGAGTTCATCTTGCGTGGTGACAATGTTTTCAATCTCTGACGAGGCTTTCGCTTCCTGAAGGGCAAGACTGTCAATGAGAATGCCCTGATTGGGTATTGCAGCGGCGCGCCCTTTCAGTTCGGCAAGGTGGCGGTGGGCCTTTGCCAGTGCCTTCATGACTGGCAATGTCTGCAAGTCGACCGCTGGCGGCAGATTCGGGAGCGTGTAGGTCGGTTTTAACATGTCAGGTTCGATATGTTCGAAAAATACGATTCGTTTAACACGTCCGGGCAACATGTTACAAATTTAACCGTATTGGTTACATGACGGTTTCGCGTATCAGGCATCAACAGCCTTTACCTTCAGAAGGCTCTCGCTGATCCGCTCTTCCAATGTCCGTCCTTCCGCAAACTGTGCTTCCAGTTTCGCCTTCAGCTCAGCAAAGCGTTCTTCAAAGGGCACGCCATCGTCTTCCTCATCCTCTGCGCCAACGTATCTGCCTGGAGTGAGCACGAAGCCATGCTTCTCAATGTCTTCCCGCGTGGCGGACTTGCAAAAGCCTGGCACATCTTCGTAAAGAGCGAGGCCGCTTGCCTCTAACGCCTCTGGCTTGGACCGCCAGGCGTGATAGGTCTCAGCGATCCGCGCGATGTCTTCGGTCGAAAACTCCTTGCGCGTGCGATCCACCAGAGAACCGAGCTTTCTTGCATCGATGAAGAGGACTTCACCGCGTCGGTCTCTATGCCCATTGGCGGATTTATCCCGCGCCAGAAACCAGAGGCAGGCCGGGATCTGTGTTGAATAGAACAGCTGACCCGGAAGGGCGATCATACAGTCGACCGCGTCTTGCTCTACCATGCGCTGGCGCATGTCGCCCTCACCGCCCGATTGGCCCGACATAGATCCATTGGCCAGCACGACACCTGCGGTGCCGCGTGGCGCGAGATGATGGTAGATATGGCTCAGCCATCCATAGTTGGCGTTCCCCTTGGGCGGCGTTCCGAAGTGATCCCAGCGTGCATCCTCAGCCAGGCTTTCCTGCCACCAGTCCGAGATGTTGAACGGTGGGTTCGCCATGATGAAGTCGAACTTCATGGTCGGAAACGCGTCACGAATGAAGCTGCCCTCATTATTCCAGGCAATCTCGGCATCAATGCCGCGCACAGCGAGGTTCATCTTTGCGAGCTTCCACGTGGTGTGGTTTCGTTCCTGGCCGTAAATGGAAATCTGACGCTTGGCGGCTTCTATGTCTTTCTTGTCGGAATGGTCTTCGATGAACTTCTCTGACTGGACGAACATCCCGCCCGACCCGCAACACGGGTCATAGACACGGCCCTGCCATGGCTCCAGCATTTCTACCAGAGTGCGTACGACCGACCTTGGAGTGAAGAACTCGCCGCCGCGTCGGCCTTCAGCCCCCGCAAATCCCGAGAGGAAGTATTCATAAGCGCGGCCCAATAGGTCGGTCGACTTGCCATCTTCCTTATGCATGCCGATGTCAGAAAACAGCATGACAAGATCGCCGATCATCGTCTTGTCAAGCTGAGGGCGGCCATAGTCTTTCGGGAGAACACCTTTCAGTGTGCTCTCGTTTGCTTTCTCAATGGCCGTCATCGCGGCATCGATGAGCCCGCCAATGTCGACACGGCGCTCTTTACCGGTGATGGGGTCTTCAATGGTGATGTCTTTGGCCCTGGCGTTCGCCTTCAGGTTGGCCCATCGGGCGATAGGCGGCACCCAGAAGACGCGCTCGGCAAGGTATTCCTCAGGATCTTCAGGGTCTGCATATTCGTCTGCTTCGAGTTTGGCGTGGAGTATCTCGAAAGCGTCAGAGATGTACTTCAGGAAGATAAGACCAAGCGCGACGTGTTTATACTCAGAGGGCTCCAGATTGCCTCTCAGCTTGTCCGCCGCTTTGAAGAGGTCTACCTCAAATCCCAGATCTGTGCCCGATGCCACTCCTACAATCCCCCTGAGTTGTGTGTTGGCAGAATACTAGACTGATCTGTCCGGGGTTGGGAATGGCTAATCTGGAGATGTCCGCTGAATCATAAAGAGAAACTGACAGAGTTCACTTAGACAACAGTTGCAACTAGAAGGCTGAATTCGGCTTGCTTTGCCAGTTTCGCCGGGCTGTTCTTCGGGGCGTTGCAGCAGAAGGAGCGATCAGACCATGCCAAACACATTCCTTATCAAGATCCACTCCGAGAAGTGCCCAGGTCAGATTGCAGTTCCTAAAGCTGCAAGCGAGTGGGAGGGCGGCTGGTTTGGTGTGCCCTCAAAGGTGACAACGCCTCGAGGTATGCAGCAAGGCGTTTCCAGTACCACACCGGGAGATACTGTATATGTTTGGGTACATGAACGCGAAAGAGGTTCGAATGGGAAGGGCCTCTCCGCTAAAGCCCGATTGGCCGAGGCGCGTGCCGCTGAGGAGGAAGACGATATAGACTTGCGGCTGGTCGACATCCAGTTGGTGAAGCCTAACGTAAGATTTGAAGAGCTTCTCAACTCGCCTTTCAAAGAAACTGCTGTCGGTCATCGGGTACACAAAGACTCACGGAGTCAGACATTGTTTCTGAGTGAAGAAGACGTAGCGGAGTGGCACTCAGCTATCGACACTCACACGGCGTGGTTCAAGGCTGAAAGCATTGCCTATACGCTGGACGAGAGCGCTGCACGGGAGGCAGTCAGAGAACGCATCGTTGGAGTAGTAGCGAGAGCGGGACAAGGGCGATTTCGTGCCCGGGTGATGCAGCGTTATGATCACCGATGCGCTGTCAGTGGCGCTACAGAGCCTGAGGTACTCGAAGCGGCTCACATTGTACCCTATAAGGCCAGCAGCTTACATAGAGACGATCCCTTGAATGGCGTCTGCCTCCGCGCAGATTTGCACAAGCTGTTCGATGCGGGGCTGATGTGGTTTGAGGACAGCAAAGTTGTCATATCATCCAGCGTGACCTCTGAGACATATCGAGCCTTCGATGGCTTGCAGATTGACCCCGCACCTATCGAGAAGCTCTGCCAGGTACGCGCAGGAGTGGTTAAATCCATCACGGCTCCGACTAGAAATTCCAATCTATAGGCCGTGCCGATGTACTTTAATTTCAATTCTTGCTACACGCACCGCTACACAAACCTGCGTGGGGCTGTCTCGAGGGAAACGTTAGATCACTGTTTATATTGGGTTATTGGAGAGGCTTTGAAAAGGAATTGGTCCTACTCGCGGAGCCACTCTTTCCCAGATTGAAACTCAGAATTTATTGGGAATGTCATCAGTGCCGATAAAAAAAGCCGACGTCCGGTTGAACGCCAGCTTTCAATGTTCTCACCACACACCCGCTTATTTTAGAGGCTGATTCAGACTCGCAATTTCTGTCGCTGTTTCAGCATCAGGTTCGAATACGAATCAGATCGCACCGAATACTGAATCAGTTATCCGACGCGCCCTCTTTGAGAAGCTGATCAAAATAAGCGATCGTGGGAAGAAGCCCCTCACGGAGCGGAATCTTCGGCGCCCAGCCCAGCTTCTCCTGTGCCAGACTTATATCAGGCTGACGCTGTTTTGGATCGTCTTGTGGCAATGGTCGTTCCACGATCTTCGAACGCGATCCGGTAAGTTCAATAACGATCTCAGCCAGTTCTCGGATCGTGAACTCGCCTGGATTGCCGATATTGACTGGTCCAATGAAGTCTTCAGCGTCCATCAGGCGCAAAAACCCATCGACAAGATCATCCCGGTAGCAAAAAGAGCGAGTCTGATCGCCTTTACCAAAGACGGTAATATCTTGGCCCTGCAAAGCCTGAACAATGAAATTTGAGACGACGCGCCCATCATTTGGATGCATGCGCGGGCCGTAGGTATTGAAGATTCGCGCGATACGCACATCAACACCATGCTGGCGATGATAGTCCATAAAAAGCGTTTCAGCGGCGCGCTTACCCTCATCATAGCAAGCTCTTGGGCCGAGCGGGTTCACATTGCCCCAATAACCCTCTGGCTGGGGGTGAACGGTCGGATCGCCGTAAACCTCAGATGTGGATGCTTGAAAAATTTTGGCTTTACAGCGCTTCGCCAGACCCAACACGTTGATCGCGCCATGTACGGACGTCTTCAGCGTCTGAACCGGATCAAACTGATAGTGAATCGGTGAAGCCGGACAGGCCAGATTGTAAATCTCATCGACCTCAACAACCAAAGGCTGGGTCACATCGTGACGCATGGCTTCGAAGCGCGGGTTTCCGATGAGGTGATCAATATTTGCACGGCGCCCGGTAAAATAATTGTCGACGCATAGCACCTCATCCCCGCGGGCAAGGAGAAGTTCGCACAAGTGGGAGCCCAGAAAACCAGCGCCGCCGGTCACCATTACGCGTTTCGCATGTATCGACATTATCTTTTCCCACTCAACTCGGATCGAACTTCAAACTCCAGGCAGGTCCTGTAGTATATCGCTTCCTCTTTCTAGTTCGCTGATAAAAAATGCAAACCTTTAGAGCCAATGAATGCCGCCATGACTGCATTTCATGACACAGACGAAATAAGGTCGCAGGACGTTATCAGTGATATTCAGGGCTCGACGCTGAAATGCCGAGCTGCTTAAGTCACGATATGACTTCCCCTCTGAGAACAGCCTGCATTCAGCTCGTCACGAGCAAAGATCGCGACAAGAACCTTACGTCCGCATGCGGCCTCATTGAGAAAGCTGCAAAGGAAGGCGCACAGTTCATCGCGACACCGGAAATGACGGGTGTCATGGATATTAAAGCTGAGAAAAGTCAGCGTCTGGCGTATTCAGAACAGGATGACCCTCAGCTGAAAGAGTTTCAGCGAATCGCTGCTGATAAGCAAATCTGGCTTTTGATCGGATCTCTGGCCATTCGTATTGAGGGTGAAGACAGGTTGGCCAACCGCTCCTTCCTTATCGGCCCGGATGGAAAGACAGCGGCAACCTACGACAAGATCCACATGTTTGATGTGGAGGTCGGAGATGGCCAGACCTATCGGGAATCATCAGCATATCGCCCCGGCACCGATACGACGCTCTCAAATGTGCGGGATGCAAAAGTCGGTCTGTCGATTTGCTATGATCTGCGCTTTCCACAGCTCTATCGCTCACTGGCACAGCAAGGTGCGGACATTCTCACATGTCCGGCGGCATTCACCAAAGTCACTGGAGAGGCTCATTGGCACACGCTTATTCGCGCACGCGCCATAGAGAACGGTGCCTTTATGGTTGCGCCTGCTCAGGCCGGCAAACATGAGGACGGACGAGAAACTTTTGGCCATTCGCTAATCGTTGGCCCCTGGGGCGAAGTGCTCGCCGAAGGCATGCCAGAAGGCGAAGACATGGTTATCGCGGATCTCGACTTGTCCGAGGTCAAGAAGGCACGGAGTCGGATTCCAGCCTTGAACAACGACCGTCCGCTCAAATAAAAAAAAACGCCGCAGTTTATGACTGCGGCGCCTTCGTTTGGATTGTTCGCCAGGAGGCTAGTGTGTCATCGGCGTATCGCCGGAGGGCTGCCCACCCTGCCCGATCAAGCTGGCCTGAAGCGCCGCCTGTTCTTCTTCGCCCCATTCAATTTCCTGGATAGAGCGTTTCAGGGCATGCGCCAGAACTTCATTGATGTCGCCCACTGGAACGATCTCGAGCTTCTCCTTCACGTTCTCAGGGATATCTGCGAGATCTTTCTCGTTTTCCTCGGGGATCAGCACTTTGGTAATGCCGCCGCGAAGAGCTGCAAGGAGCTTCTCTTTCAATCCACCAATTGGCAGCACGCGGCCACGTAGCGTCACCTCACCTGTCATCGCGACGTCCTTGGACACCGGATTACCTGTGAGAAGCGAAACGATCGCTGTGGTCATGGCAATGCCAGCTGATGGCCCATCTTTCGGGGTCGCCCCCTCTGGCACGTGAACGTGGATGTCAGTGGTGTTGAACACATCCGGTCGGATACCAAAAGAAATGGCCCGCGCACGAACAAGACTGCTCGCTGCAGAGATCGACTCTTTCATGACATCTTTCAGATTGCCCGTGACTGTCATTTTGCCGCGACCCGGCATTTTGACAGCCTCAATCGTGAGAAGGTCGCCACCCGACTCTGTCCAGGCAAGGCCCGTGACAGCGCCAATCTGATCTTCACGATCAGCAAGGCCATACCGGAACTGTCTGACGCCAGCATAATCTTTGAGGTTATCCTCATTGATAGTGATCGCTTTGACATCTGACTGCGCAATTTCCCGAACTGACTTTCTTGCCAGTTTTGACAATTCGCGTTCGAGATTACGAACACCCGCTTCACGTGTGTAATAGCGGATCTCATCGCGCATAGCTGGTTCAGTCACAGACCACTCACCTTCATTCAGGCCGTGATTTTCTGCAATCTTTGGCAGCAAGTGACGCTTTGCGATCTCGACTTTCTCGTCCTCTGTATAGCCGGCGATACGGATGATCTCCATCCGGTCGAGCAGCGGTTGAGGCATGTTGAGCGAGTTCGCCGTGGTGACAAACATCACATTCGAGAGGTCGTAATCGACTTCCAGATAGTGATCATTGAAGGTCGAGTTCTGCTCCGGGTCGAGAACTTCGAGAAGTGCCGAGGCCGGATCTCCGCGATAGTCCATACCGAGCTTGTCGATCTCATCAAGGAGGAAGAGCGGATTGTTCGTTTTCGCTTTTTTCAGCGACTGAATAATCCGGCCCGGCATGGACCCGATATAGGTCCGCCGGTGACCGCGAATTTCGGCTTCATCACGCACACCGCCCAATGAAACACGAACAAACTCACGCCCGGTGGCCTCTGCGATGGAGCGGCCAAGCGAGGTCTTACCCACGCCAGGAGGGCCGACAAGACAAAGGATAGGACCCTTCACCTTGTTCGTGCGCGTCTGTACCGCGAGGTATTCCAGAATCCGCTCTTTGACCTTTTCGAGCCCGTAATGGTCTGTATCCAGAACAGTTTCGGCCTTTGACAGGTCGGTATCGGTTTCTTTCACTTCGCCCCATGGCAGAGCCAGGAGCCAGTCGAGATAGTTCCGCACGACCGTGGACTCAGCCGACATCGGGCTCATCTGTTTGAGCTTTTTGAACTCTTGCTCAGCCTTTGCCCGCGCTTCTTCACTCAGCGGCTTTTCAGCAATCTTCTGCTCAAGCTCTGCAAGTTCGTCACGGCCTTCTTCAGGATCACCCAACTCTTTCTGAATGGCTTTCATCTGCTCATTCAGATAGTATTCGCGCTGGGTCTTCTCCATCTGCCGTTTGACGCGGTTTTTGATCTTCCGCTCCATCTGGAGCATGCCGATCTCACCTTCCATCATGGCGAACACGCGCTCAAGTCGCTCCGTGACGTCCTGAAGCTCAAGCAAAGCCTGCTTTTCGCTGACCTTCACTGAGAGCTGAGCCGCAATTGAATCTGCTAGATGGCCTGGCTCCGTGATTTCAGAAATGCTGGAAACAGACTCCGGCGGGATCTTACGATTAAGCTTCACATAGCCTTCAAACTGCTCTGTGACCGCACGCGAAAGTGACTCGGCATCTTTGGAAACATCCGTCGCTTCCGGAATTGTTTCGACTTCGGCTTCGAAAAAATCACCACGATCTTCGAGCGAGACCATTTTCCCGCGGGCCTTACCCTCGACAAGCACTTTCACAGTGCCGTCAGGGAGTTTCAGCAATTGCAGAATCGTCGCGACGGTGCCGATTGAATAAAGGTCCGAGTCGGCAGGCTCATCCACTGTGGCATCACGCTGTGCGATGAGCATGATTTCATTCTGGCCATCCTCCACCACGTCAAGCGCACGGACGGATTTTTCGCGGCCAACAAAAAGCGGTGCGACCATATTCGGAAACACCACAATGTCTCTAAGCGGCAATACCGGCAGCTTTTTTGTATCAGACATAATTTTCTCCGGTTGGTCCAAGACAGAGCATCCCCGCATTAGTATGCGAGGATTCTGTCTGGTTCTTGAGTATAAATGTGGCCGCAAAACGCCTGTATTCAAGCGCTGCTAACGAGCAAATGGTCAGAAACTACAGTAGGTAACTGACCTTCAGGAAATCAGGACGCCTCGCCCTGATCCTGCTCGCGCTCAGAGTGGACGTACAACGGCGATCCGCCAATTTCCACTGCTTCGCTGTTCACAACAACTTCTGCCACACCGTGCAGGTTCGGAAGCTCAAACATGGAATCAAGCAGAATGCCCTCCATGATTGACCGGAGACCACGCGCACCTGTCTTTCGTTCAATCGCGCGTTTCGCAATGGCGCGGAGCGCATCTTCGCGGAATGTCAGCTCAACATCTTCCATCTCAAAGAGGCGTTGATATTGCTTCACCAGCGCATTTTTCGGCTCGGTCAAAATCGTAATCAGCGCATCTTCATCAAGATCTTCGAGCGTCGCGATAACCGGCAGACGACCGATGAACTCCGGAATCAGACCAAAGCGTTGCAGATCTTCCGGCTCAACTTCCTTGAGGATTGCACCCGTCTTACGCTCTTCAGCGCCTTTGACATTGGCACCGAAGCCGATCGAGGTCTTATCACCGCGGTCGGTAATGATCTTGTCCAGACCCGCAAATGCACCACCGCAAATGAACAGGATATTGGTGGTATCGACCTGCAGGAATTCCTGTTGCGGATGCTTGCGTCCACCTTGTGGCGGCACCGATGCAACCGTGCCTTCCATGATTTTCAGAAGCGCCTGCTGGACGCCTTCACCTGATACGTCACGCGTGATGGAAGGGTTGTCGGATTTCCGGCTGATTTTGTCGATCTCATCGATATAGACAATACCGCGCTGAGCGCGTTCGACATTGTAATCAGCCGACTGAAGAAGCTTCAGAACAATATTCTCAACGTCTTCACCGACATAACCTGCCTCGGTCAGCGTCGTCGCATCGGCCATTGTAAATGGCACATCCAGAATGCGAGCCAGAGTCTGAGCGAGGAGCGTTTTACCGCAACCTGTCGGGCCAACCAGCAGAATGTTCGATTTTGCCAGTTCGATATCCTGGCTTTTCGCGCTATGTGAAAGGCGCTTGTAGTGATTGTGAACCGCGACTGAGAGTACGCGCTTGGCCTGTTCCTGGCCGATCACATAATCATCCAGGACATCACAGATTTCCTGTGGAGTCGGCACGCCCTCTCGTGAGCGAACCATGGCTGATTTATTCTCTTCACGGATGATATCCATGCAGAGCTCAACGCATTCGTCACAAATGAAAACGGTCGGTCCCGCAATCAGCTTTTTCACTTCATGCTGGCTCTTTCCGCAGAAAGAACAGTAGAGCGTGTTTTTGCTGTCTGTCGATTGGGGTGGTTTATTCATCTGACCTCAGTGGAGACTAGCCCCATCCTCATTCGGTATTTTTGCGCACGTTACATCTGTTTCTAGCGCAAGAGGGTTTACGAGACGTTCTCTAATTTCGCTCAGTCGAGCATATGGAAAGAACGGCTGCAAGTCCAATTGCGCAGCACCTGATGCAACATTGGGGCATCAATAAATTGACGCGGACTTAAGCTTCGGCTTCAGAATCGACGTCGCGGCGTTCAAACACCTTATCAACAATACCGAATTCACGGGCCTCTTCGGCGGTCATGAAAGAATCTCGATCCAGCTTCCGCTCAATGGTCTCATAGTCCTGACCGGTATGTTTCACATAAATCTCATTCAGACGCTGTTTGAGCTCGATAATCTCTTCCGCATGACGCTCGATATCCGAAGCAACGCCGCGGAAACCGCCGGATGGCTGGTGAACCATGACCCGAGAGTTTGGCAGAGCAATCCGCGCATCTTTGTCGCCGGCGGCGAGCAGAAGCGATCCCATGGAGGCCGCCTGGCCGATACACACTGTGGTGATCGGGCAGCGGATGTATTGCATGGTGTCGTAGATTGCGAGGCCGGAAGACACGATCCCGCCCGGAGAATTGATATAGATCGAAATATCTTTTTTCGGGTTTTCAGATTCCAGGAACAGAAGCTGAGCAATCACAGTGGTCGCTAGGGAGTCATCAATTGGTCCCGCGATAAAGACAATTCGCTCTTTCAGGAGACGGGAGAAAATATCATATCCCAGCGTACCCCGGCTGCTCTGATCGTAGATCGTTGGATTGATAATCAAACCTGTTTCAGCCGAATGTGCCATCTTCATAACTTTCTTTATCCGTCCCGAACCCGCTCAGCTATTATCTGAGCAGCATTAGCGCTCGTACAAGAGTCCAACACAGCTTTTCTGTTCAAACAATAAAATTAGGTTGAACAGCGCCCCGAAAATACAGAAAGCCGCTCGAAAGCGGCTTTCTTGAATCTGCCATCGCGCAATCCCCGCCTGAATGGCAGAGGAGACGCAAGAGGACCGACCTACTCGTCGTCTTCCTCGAGTTCTTTGCGTGACACCGACTTATCCGTTACGGTCGCGCGCTCGAGGATATAGTCCACGACTTTTTCCTCATAGATAGGCGCACGGATCTGAGCGAGTGCACCTGGTGTCTTCTGGTAGAACTCAATGATCTGGCGTTCCTGACCCGGATAGCGCGAAGCTTCCTGGTTCAGTGCGCGCGCAACTTCTTCTTCCGCGACGGTGACATTTGCCTGCTGACCAATTTCGGCAAGCACAAGACCAAGGCGAACACGACGCTCAGCGATAGAGCGATATTCTGCCTTCAATTCGTCGTCAGACTTGTCTTTATCTTCGTCATCGAGACGACCGGCTTCGCGCTCACGCTCGAATTGGGCCCAGATCTGGTTGAATTCGGCATCGACCATACCTGGTGGCAGATCGAAGCTGTACTGTTCGTCGAGTTTATCGAGCAGGACGCGCTTCACTTTATTGCGTGACAGAGACTTGTGCTCGGCTTCCAGCTGCTCGCGAATAACATTCTGTAGAGCCGCAAGGTCTTCGAGACCGAAGTTCTTCGCGAAATCGTCGTCCACCTCAGGTGTTTTCGGCGCTTTGACTGCATGAACCTTAACTTCGAACACAGCTTCTTTGCCGGCGAGGTTCTCAGATGGATAATCCTCTGGGAAAGTCACATTGATCTCTGTGTCGGAGTCTTTGGTGACGCCGATCAGCTGATCTTCAAAGCCTGGAATGAAGCGGTCATCACCAAGAACGATAGTCTGGTCTTCAGCGGCGCCGCCATCAAAGGCCTCGCCGTCAATCTTGCCCACGAAATCTACGACAACAGCGTCGCCCTTTTTCGCTTTGGCATTGGCCTTCCGGTCCTCGTACTTCTTGTTGTTTTCAGCGAGACGGTTCAGCGCTTCTGTTACCTGCTCATCTGAAACTTCTGCGACCGGACGTTCAAGCTCAAGCTTCGAAACGTCTTCAGTTTCGAACTTCGGCATGATTTCCACGTCCATGGAATAGACGAGGTCTTCTTCGCCGGCAGCGACTTTTTCCATGTCGCCTTCTGGCTTGATTTCCGGCTGTTGCGCAGGACGCAGCTCGCGCTCATCAAGTGCTTCTTGGCTCGAAGACGTCACGATCTCCTGGATGATATCACCCATGATCGATTTTCCGTACATGCGGCGCACGTGAGAGGCTGGCACCTTACCGGGACGGAAACCCTTCAGCCGCATTTGCGGGCGGATTTCCTCGATTTTTGCGTCGAGCTTCTCAGAAAGGACAGTTGCCGGAATGCGTACGTTGAAGGCGCGGCTCAGACCTTCTGACTTCGTCTCTGTGACTTCCATTGTTTTCCTCAGGGTCAGCCAAATTTTGGCAAGCAATTAAACCGGAGAGCGCTGCAGACGATAAAACAGATGCAACGCGAAGATCAGCGGCGGTGTATGTCACAAGCGTTAAGCGGTGTCCACGCCTAGAATGACAGAAGTCTTCGACAGGCCCTGGCCGATCAAACTGGACAATTCTGCGTAGATCGTGAACAGCCTATCGCATGATACAAGGACCGACCTCACACACGTTTTATTCTCAGCGACTGAAACTGCATTATGTCGACTGGGGAAATCCAACCGCTCCACCGCTTCTGCTTGTCCATGGCGGCCTCGATCATTGTCGTAGCTGGGACTGGATCGCCGAAGAATTTCGCCGCGACTGGCACGTCATTGCGCCCGACCTGCGCGGGCATGGCGATAGCGAATGGTCCTCTGACGGTGAGTATTCACTCCGTGCCTGCGTCTATGACCTTGCACAGCTGATTCATCAGAAGAATTTCGGGCCCGTCACCATCATAAGCCATTCTTATGGCGGCAATATCTCGCTGCGCTATACAGGGCTCTATCCTGACAATGTGAAGAAACTCGTCGCGATTGAAGGGCTTGGCCCCTCGCCAAAAATCGTCAGGGAACGTCAGGACACACCGATTGAAGAGAAGATGCGAAACTGGATCGACCAGAAACGCTCGATCTCAGCACGCCTGCCACGGCGCTATGAGTCCGTAGAAGCTGCCATTGAACGCATGCGCGACGCGAACAAGCATCTGACAGAAGCTCAGGCGCGGCATCTGACCGTTCACGGCGTTAGCCAGAATGAGGACGGCACCTGGTCGTGGAAGTATGACAACTATTTCCGCATTCGCACACCATACGACATGCAGCAAGGCGACCTGGAACGCCTGTGGGGCCGCATCAATTGCCCAACCCTGCTGTGCTACGGCGCAGACAGCTGGGCTTCCAATCCGGAAAAAGATGGAAGGCTCAGCCACTTCAAAACGGCCAGAGTGATCGAATACGAGAATGCTGGCCACTGGCTTCACCACGATCAGTTCGACAAGTTTGTCGCTGACACGAAAGCGTTTCTGACAGACTGAAATTGAAAACCCGAGAGCCGCCCGAAGGCGGCTCTATAAAAACTCGGGATTTCAGTAAAATCATCCAAATGGCGCGAGTGACGGGGCTCGAACCCGCGACCCCCGGCGTGACAGGCCGGTACTCTAACCAACTGAGCTACACCCGCTCACCACTTGGAGGCGGTGAGATACGGGCTTCACACTTCCGCGTCAAGCGCAAATATCAAATTCTTGCATTGAATTCGGTTTGTCATTTTCAGGCCCAGTTTCATCGCTAGAAAGCACGGCGAAAAACAGAAAGCTGCCCTATGAAAAAAGTTATTTTAGGAATTGTTTTTGCGATTGTTCTGCTGGTTGCAGGAATTTGCGTCCTTCCCTTTCTGATCCCCTCCTCGACATATTCGAATGTTGCCGAGTCGCGACTGGAAGCCATGCTCGGGCGAGACGTCACGCTAGGTGCTAACTCGAAAATAACAATTCTCCCTTCCCTCGGTGCGCGCATTCAGAACGTTGAGATCGCCAATGCCGAAGGATATGAAGACCCTTACTTTGCAAAAGCCGAGCAGCTCGCGATTTCTGTGAAATGGCTTCCACTCCTTTCACAACGCGTGGAAATCGCTTCATTAAAGTTTGTCGGCGCCGATGTTCGTCTTCATCAAAAGTCCGAGAGTGAGAATAACTGGACGTTTCAACCCGCATCCGGATCGGCCGAAACAGACCGGCCATCTGAAGATAGCGAATCAAATTTCGACGCCATCATTCCAAAGGCTGAACTGATTGATTCGCGAGTCGCCTTTCGCGACGATGTATCTGGCGAAACCTATCGCCTGGATCCGATCAATATTACCGCCAGGATGGAAGGACTGAACGCTCCTCTCGAACTCACTGGAAACGTCATATTTAACGGGCTGGCTTTTGATCTGGCTTTTGAAGCTGACAGCCTTTTGGGCCTGACGTCTGAAACCCCGGTGCCACTCAAGCTGAATGTGGAGTCTGACGCGGGTAAGATGTCGTTTGATGGTCGCGCAAGTTCAGGCGAAACGATCACTGCAGATGGCCAATTCGATATTGCCCTGTCGGACCTGAAGACGCTGCTAAATGTCTTCGGTGTGACCCTGGAACAGGATCTTAGCGTTCTTGGCGAGCTTTCCGCAACAGGCCAATTGTCTGGCGCCCCCTCCAACCTCGCTTTAAGCAACCTCAGCCTCCATCAGGATGGTCCAGTTTCAAAAGCAAACTTCACGGGAGACGTGACTCTTTCGGACGCGCTGACCATTTCCGGACAGGCTGATTTCGAAACAAGTCAAATGGGCGCGTTGGCCTCGGCCTTCGAGGTCGAGACGCCTTATGATCTGAATGCGCTTGGAAATCTTTCCGTCTCCAGCCGCATTGAGGGATCGCCTGACAATCTTCGTGCAAACCAAATTGCTGCCAGCCTGAAAGGCCCGCGCCTCACCGCTGGATATACCGGCTCTGCAAGTCTGGTTGGAGACAAACCGAACGCGTCCGGCACGCTGACAGCGCGTTCTGATGCGCTGCGTGGCCTGCTGACGGATTTGGGAATTGTCGTTGAATCGCCAAACTCCTCTGCCTTCCAGACACTGGCGGCAGAGCTCGAGCTCTCTCAGACCGGTGATGAGACCCGTATCGATATAGAGACACTCCAGATCGATGACATTGCACCGCAAGGTGCAGCAACCATCTCTGTCGCCAATGAGCGACCACACGTCGGAGTGACACTGGATTTCGAGACACTCGATCTCTCGCCTTATGTGAGCGAAGGAGATGGAAAGAAGCAGAACGCGCCTGCCGCAGAGGATTGGAGTGACGAAGCGATCGACTTCACCGCCCTGAAACAGGCGAATGCGGATTTTGATGTCAGCATAGGCATGCTCACAGACGGTCGGGGCGTCATTCGCGACGTCGAATTCAAAGGCCAGCTTCAGAATGGCGTTCTGTCGTCACGGCTGAGGTCACTCGCGCCAGAGGCGGGCCGTTCGGGGCAACCGGCTGCAATCGACCCGCTATTCGCCGGATCACTTGATCTGTCGAGCCGTATCGACGCGCGCGAGAACAGCAATGCAGTCATCTCCATCGATACCACAGGCTCGGGCGTCACCACGGCAGCGCTGATTCGGTATTTCACAGGCATGGATGTCCTTCAGGGCGTCGCAGCTCTGGACGCCGACATCACGACTTCAGGCGGGAGCATTGCTGACTTCGTCAGAAATCTGGATGGTACCTATCAGGCTGACATTGCTGACGGCGCCATACTCGGCGTCAACCTGCCCCAACTTCTGCGAAGTGCGCGAGAGGCTCTGTTGTCCGGTCAGCTACCAAGTGCGCTCTCTCCTGAAGAGAAGACCGATTTCTCCGCGCTGACGCTCAATGGAGTGATCGCAAATGGCGTTGCAACCATTGAAGCTTTCCAGCTGGAGGCGCCGTTTATCCGGGCGACAGCATCCGGCACGATTGATCTGTTCAACAGAACTCTAGATATCCGCATCCTGCCAAAAGCGGTTCTGACAGCGCAGGGACAAACGAGCACGTCTGGCGTGAATGGCTATGGCATTCCGCTAAAAGTCTTTGGCGACTGGTCGTCTCTGAAGGGAAGTCTCGATACCGACTTCATTGCCGATCTTGCCAAGCAGGAAGCCGCCTCGCGCCTGAGTGACGAAGTGAAGTCGAGGCTGGGCGGCGATGTAGGCAACGTTCTGGACAGAGCGCTTGGCCTGCCACCTTCCAACAACGCTCCCGCCGAAGGACAGCCGACGCCATCTCAGGATGGTTCCGAAGCCCCTGCACCGAGAGCAAATGCCGAAGAAGCGGCGAAGTCTCTTCTGCTGGATATTCTGTCAGGAAAGAAAGAGTCGACCGATTAAGCTGGCCGTGCCTCGGTCAGCTTCCTGGCCGTTGGGAATGTACCAATGTCGTTAGGGGGGAATAACTCTGGTCGGAGCGAGAGGATTCGAACCTCCGACCCCCGGTCCCCCAGACCGGTGCGCTAACCGGGCTGCGCCACGCTCCGCCAGAGGGGCGCAGATATAAGCGATCCCCCTCTCGGCATGCAAGCATTGTTTATCGGGTTATGCGGCGTTCTTGTCGAGCACCGCATCAAGTCTCGATTTCACCGAATCAAGTTCATCCAGCAAAGACGAGAGACGGCTTTTGTCGCCGGTGGCCTGTTTGGCAAAAACTCCAGATTCGACAACGTCGTTCACGGTCTTCTGAAGCTGCTGGACTGGGTTTGCGGCAGAGCTTTTGAACTGCTGCGGATCAATGACTTCCTGAATGGGCTTTCCGAGACGAGCTTCGCCGCTCAGCACAGCCTGGACGCCCTGCGCCTTGAGAATCTTCTGAGCGCCTTTGATGGTCAGCCCCTGATCGTGCAGCAGGTTCTGTATAGCGCGCGCAGCATGAATATCTTCCGGACGATAAAGACGGCGTCCATCGCGACGTTTCACAGGCTTCAGGATCGAGAATTTTGTTTCCCAGAACCGCAGCACATGCGTCTGCAAGCCGAGTTCTGTTGCGGCTTCACCGATAGAACGGAAAGCGTTGTCCTTCTTCGTGATGGTCTGCGCCGGGCTGGTCATGAAGTCTGTCCTTATTTCTCATTCAGAGAATCATCCACGCGCTGTTTGAGAAGAGGAGACGGACGGAAAGCGACGACACGACGGGCAGAGATCTCAGCGGCAATGCGTGTCTTGGGATTTCGCCCCATACGCGCATTTTTGCTTCGCACGACAAAGTTCCCGAAGCGCGCAAGTTTGACCGTATTTCCTTCTGTCAGATCGTCAGAAATAAGCTCCAGAACACGTTCCAGAAGCTCACCTGAATCCTGCCGTGTCAGTCCGACTTCACGCACTAAAGAGTCCATGATTTCGGCTCGGGTGACAGCTTTATCGTTCTGCACTTTCACCTCCTAAACAGCCTTAACAGAAGACGACCGAATCCTTAACGAAATCTTACAATCGGAAAAGGTTCGCCCCCCATGCAAAGCCTCCGCCCATAGCTTCTGTGAGTATCAAATCGCCTGTTTTCACGCGACCATCGGCTATGGCGTCAGACAAAGCGAGCGGGACTGACGCCGCAGAAGTATTACCATGTTTGGAAACCGTTGACACTATCTTTGCCGAATCGATCGAAAGACGCTTGGCAACACCGTCGAGGATTCGCTGATTCGCCTGATGCGGAACAAACCAGTCGACCTCATCATGAGCGACACCCGCCTTGTCCAGGAGCGACTGCACAGCACCGGAGATGTTCATAACGGCGTGTTTGAAAACCTGGTTTCCGACCATGCGCAGATGACCAACAGTCTGCGTCGCAGAAGGTCCGCCATCAACGTAGAGAAGATCTTTATGAGCACCGTCTGTCTGCAAATGGTGACCGAGCAATCCAATAGTTTCATTGTCCTGAGCCTGGTCACCCTCGAGGACAACAGCGCCGGCCCCGTCACCGAACAAGACGCAGGTCGAACGGTCAGACCAGTCCAGAATGCGAGAAAATGTCTCTGCGCCAACAACCAGTGCTTTCTGGAAGCCGGAATTGCGCATCAGGGCATCGGCTGTCGCCAGGGCGAAGACAAAACCAGAGCAAACCGCACCAACATCAAACGCTGCACCCGTTCCCATTCCGATTTTGTGCTGAACCATTGTAGCGGTCGCCGGGAATGTCAGATCGGGCGTTGCCGTGGCGAGGATCAGAAGATCAATTTCTGAGGCCGACACTCCCGCAGCTTCCAGAGCGCGCTGGGCAGCAATCGTGCCGAGGTCTGAGGTGGTCTCACCTTCTGCTGCGATGTGGCGCTTGGAAATGCCCGTCCGGGCCTTAATCCACTCGTCATTGGTATCCACCATGCGCGAGAGGTCATCATTTGTAAGGACGCGTTCGGGCAGGTAACTTCCCACACCCGTCACGCGGATAACTGGTTTCATTTCACTATGACTTCCTGCTGCTCGTCCTGAGCAGCCTGAAAACGAGACAGACTGTCTTTAACATCCTGATTAAATGAACTCTTTCCGACGTTGTATGCAAGCCTGATTGTTGTGGCGAAGCCTTCAGCGTCAGTTCCGCCGTGACTTTTCAGTACAACGCCGTTCAAACCAAGGAACACGCCGCCGTTCACGCTCCGTGGGTCCATACGGTCTTTGAGCTTCTTAAGTCCTGACATAGCGAGAAAAGCACCTACTTTAGAGAGCAGTGAACTCGTTAGCGCCTCCCTGACGAAGCCAGACACCAGGCGCGCCGTCCCTTCAGCAGTCTTGAGCGCGATATTGCCGGTGAAACCATCGGTCACAACGACGTCGGCCGCACCCATGGAAATATCGTTCCCCTCAACAAATCCCTTATAGTTCAGGCCGAGCCTCTCATCGCGCAGGAGCTCAGAAGCCTTGCGAACTTCGTCGACACCTTTCAGCTCCTCCGATCCGATGTTGAGTATCCCGATACTTGGTCGCTCTTTGCCGTGGATGGCGCGCGCATACGCTTCACCCATAATGGCAAATTCCACTAATTGCTCAGCGTCGGCTTCCACATTTGCGCCGACATCAAGAACAACACACGACCCTTTAGGCGTCGGCCAGCTTGCAGCGATGGCAGGCCTGTGAACCCCGGGAACCGTTCGAAGCACGAGCTTCGACATCGCCATCAGCGCACCGGTGTTGCCAGCAGAGAGCGCGACAGCGGCTTCCTGTTTTTTCAGGCATTCCAGAGCATTCCACATACTACTACTCTTACCAGACCGAACCGCCTGGCTTGGCTTGGCGTCCATTGCGACAGCCTTATCCGTGTGGCGGACCTCGCTGACATCCGCCAGGCCAGGCTGCGCAGCGATGAGCGGGGTCAGAAGAGCTTCATCACCATGAATGAGAAAATGAATCGGCAGGTTCTGCCGGATCATGATCCCTATCCCCTCGATAATCGCATCAGGCGCGTTATCGCCGCCCATGGCGTCAATGGACAAAACCAATCGATCAGATGACATGTTTTCCATTCCTCACCGCTGTAGCGTCTGAACAGCGATTGACAGAGAGGCTAGTCGTTAAATGCTTACGTCGGATCAGGCCAACTTATCTGCCCGTTCAATACGGCCTCATCAGTTTGCTTGGCAAGAACTTCATCTGCAGAGCTGACATAACGCACCAACTCAAAAGCGAAAGCGTCGTTCTCGCTTGCCAGTAAATTACGTTGCAGCGCATCTCTCAGGCCCTCACCAGAAGTGATCGCAGAATCATAGGTCTTCACGCGGCCGAACAAGGCTTCGCCCAGCTTTCGGATTTTCTTCGTCACCATGAGATCGCCCACAGCCGATTCGCGCAGCGCATGATCGAAACTGGAAAAAAGTAGCTCGCAATAAGTTTCATAAACCGGCCCACCATCCCGTTCGACGCTTCTTAGTCGCCGCATGATCAGCGCAGTGTGGAGCGCGACGGCTTCGAACCGGCCTTCAAAAGTGTCGGGCACACGGTCTTCTCCGAACAGGTCTTCATGTCTGGATTGCTGACTCACCGAACGAAAAATGAGATCTGCAGATTTTCTGCTCCGCACTGAGCGCCGTAGCAGACGTGACAAAAACATCATATCAGCGCTCTTCGCTTGCCAAACTCACACCTGACCCGTTAGGTCATCTCTGTTCTAAGGAGAAGTGCGATGCCGCGCAATTTGTTGATGATCTTTGCCTCAGCTCTCGTGCTGTCTGCATGCGCAACGGCAAGCCGCGACTATCAGGGTTATGTTGCTGATGAAGTTCAGCCGTCCGACATCAAGCCCGGAGAAGACACGCGCTCTACAGTTCTCGCCACATTGGGCTCGCCTTCCACGGCTGGTCTTTTTGGTGAAGAGACCTGGATTTACATGAGCGCCACCCGTGAACGGTTTGCTTTTTATCACCCACGCGTGGTCTCGCGCGAGATCACCGCAATTCGCTTCAATGCTGAAGATGTTGTCGAAGAAGTCCTTCAATATGATGAGACCGACGGCCGGATCATTCAGTACGCATCTCGCGAAACGCCAACGCGCGGCCGCCAGCTCGGCCTGCTCGAGCAGATTTTCGGTAATGTGGGTCGGGTTGCACTCCCAGCCGAGCGCCGCGCGCCGGGCGAGCTTCCGAACTAGCTCTCGAAAATAAGCGATAAAAAAAAGCCCGGCGTGTGCCGGGCTTTTCTCATTTCAACAGACTTCACGCCTCAATGGGTACTCCAATGCGCGATGATGGCCAGCATCAATAGCGCGACAATGTTCGTGATTTTGATCATCGGGTTCACAGCCGGACCAGACGTATCTTTGTAAGGGTCGCCAACAGTATCGCCAGTGACAGATGCCTTATGGGCATCAGAGCCTTTCTCATGGCGCACACCGTCTTTGTCGACAAAGCCATCCTCGAAGGATTTCTTCGCATTGTCCCACGCACCACCACCCGAGGTCATGCTGATCGCGACGAACAAGCCGGTCACAATCACGCCCAGCAGCATCGCGCCGAGCGCTGAGAATGCTGCAGCCTTGCCGGCGATGAGAAGAATCACCCCGAACAAGAACAGCGGAGACAAAACCGGAAGCAGAGAAGGCGCGATCATTTCCCGAATCGCTGCTTTGGTCAGAATATCAACAGCCCGTCCGTAGTCAGGACGCTGTTCGAAAGTCATGATCCCGGGCATTTCTTTGAACTGTCTGCGGACTTCTTCCACAACATCCTGTGCAGCCCGGCCCACTGACATCATCGACATGCCGCCAAACAGGAAGGGCAGCAGCCCACCGAACAGAAGACCGACAACGACATAAGGATTAGACAGAGAGAAGTCGGCGACAACGCCATAGAAGAATGAGTCCTCAGCTGCATTCGCAATGAAGTATTTCAGGTCCTCAGTATAAGCTGCAAACAGCACGAGTGCGCCCAAACCTGCCGAACCAATTGCATAGCCCTTTGTCACAGCTTTCGTTGTGTTACCGACGGCGTCCAGCGTATCTGTTGTGCTGCGAACGCTGTCGTCCAGGCCTGCCATTTCGGCGATACCACCCGCATTGTCGGTCACGGGGCCAAACGCATCCAAAGCAACAACCATACCGGCAAGCGCCAGCATTGTGGTTGTGGCGATTGCAATGCCGAACAGACCCGCCAGGTTAAATGTGGCAATGATGCCGCCGATGATGACCAGCGCTGGCAGTGCACAGGACTCAAGAGATACAGCAAGGCCCTGAATCACGTTTGTGCCGTGTCCAGATACCGAAGCCTGAGCAACCGAGCGTACCGGACGATAGTCCGTCCCGGTATAATACTCGGTAATCCATACGATGAGACCTGTAACAACGAGACCGACAAATCCACAGAATAACAAATTCCAGCCGGAAATTTGCAGACCTGCAGCCGAAACGACACTGGCATCGAAACTGCCCATCAACAGATAGATGACCGCCGCAACGCCGGCCGCCGAAATCAGAGCGGTCGCAATGAAGCCTTTATAGAGCGCTCCCATAACGTTCTGGCTCTTACCCATACGGACGAAATATGTGCCGAGGATCGAGCCGATGATGCAAACACCACCAATGGCCAGCGGCAGCAGCATCATTAAGGTCGCAGCCTCACCAGCAAAAAATATAGAAGCCAGCACCATGGTCGCGACAAGCGTTACCGCATAGGTTTCAAACAGATCTGCAGCCATGCCCGCACAGTCGCCAACGTTATCGCCGACATTGTCTGCAATTGTCGCTGCGTTTCTTGGATCATCTTCCGGAATGCCGGCCTCGACCTTGCCGACCATGTCGCCGCCAACATCTGCCCCTTTGGTGAAGATGCCCCCGCCAAGACGCGCAAAAATTGAGATAAGCGAAGCACCAAAACCCAGCGATACAAGACCATCTACCAGGGTCCTGTCTCCGCTACCATACCCCATGGATGTGAGGATCGCGTAATAACCTGCAGTCCCAAGAAGCGCGAGACCGACGACAAGAAGGCCTGTTACCGCACCCGATTTGAAAGCCATATTAAGCCCCGCTGCCAGTCCGCCTGACAGCGACGCCTGTGTTGTTCTCACATTCGCCTGAACCGACACCTTCATGCCAATAAAGCCGGCAGCGCCTGAAAGAATGGCGCCCAGAAGGAAACCAACAACGATGATAAAATTACCGCCGAAAGCGATGAGAAGCAGGATCGCGATCCCCACTCCGACAATCCCAATGGTTCGATACTGTCTTGAAAGATAAGCGTCAGCGCCTTCCTGAATGGCGCGGGCAATTTCCTGCATCCGGTCATTACCGGGCGATGCCTTCATAATTGATCGGCTCTGCAGGAATCCAAATGCAATCGCAGCCAACGCAGCTACAATTACCAGGATAATCGTTAGATCCATGGCTTTCCTCACTATGTATTTTTATGAGGTACTGCCCACAGCCGGGACGGTATGTCCCAACCACAGCCCCCGTTATTTATGGAAAGCATTGTTGCCAAATGCACAGATACTACGCAAGCGCTGTTAAATCATGGGCAATCCACGACACAAACACTTTGTATTCTGGCTATATTTAGAAGATTCTTGACCCGATCCAGAATCGGAAAGCCGGACCTAACCCTCGACAAAGATCTTTTGAGAGTCGCTTGCCTGGATCTCAATGCTCTTGATTGAGTCGTGCCCCACAGCCTCTTCAAACACTTTCGTGATGGCCGCTTTCATCTTCTCTTCGTCAAGCTTCATGGGCTCGCCTTCGAGGCCAACTGTCTTGCGGTGCGTTTCTTTCAGGATGAGATCGCGAAGCACATGCGCTCTCTCGCGAAGCTTCCAATGGTCCTGTCCGTCATTGACGGTCACAACCACGCTCACAAACAGATAGTTGATCAGCTCGCCATCACGTTCCACAGGCACGACAAGGTTGGAAAGGTCGAGCGTCTTGTTGGAATTGCCACCCTCAGATTCTGCACCGCCGCCTGCCGCGTATGCTGGCGCAACTGGACCCGATGCAGCAATCGAGGCCAGCAGGAACATTGGCAAAATAAGCTTTTGGATTTGCAACATAGCACGGCACGATCAGCAATTGAGACCAGAACTTCTTCAGAAGTCAGACCCATGCTGCCAGCCAGGCGTTAATATTTTCAAAGGATCACCGTTAGCATTCAATACGTCCACGCCTTCGCCTTTGACGAAACGGCCGATCCGGCTCAGACGCTGACCACTCTTGCGAGACCATGCTTCCAGCGCGTCACGGGCGTTCGGTGATGCTGTGAAAAGCGCCTGATAATCATCACCACCGGTCACCAGATCAGAAAAGGTCAGGTTCGATAAATCAGCGTCTGTTATTTTCCGCGTTTCGTCAGACAGCGGCACATGATCAGCCAGGATCTCCGCCTTCAGATTTGCCGCCTCCGCGAGATGTCGCAGATCAGCGACGAGACCATCAGAAACGTCGATCGATGCTGTCGCATAACGCGCAATACAGTCAGCGATGTCGGGGATCGGCACATCGGGAACTCTGTAACGCGCAACAAGATCAGGCTGGTCGGCCAAAGACTGTATGATGCATTCGAGCCCCAATCTTGCGTCACCGATCGTGCCACTCACCCAGATATCATCATTCTCGCGTGCGCCACGCCGCCGGGTTGGCCCGAGCCCGACACAGGCACCGATTAATGTCAGGGAGAGTACCATCTGCCCGTTTGTTGACGTGGTGTCGCCGCCGATCAGGTCGATCTCAAACTGGGCAAAATCCTCAGCCAGACCTGAAACAAATAAACGAAGGTCGTCATCTGACCGTTTTTTCGGCCAGGTCAGGTTCAGCAGCGCGTCTTTGGGCTTTGCACCTTTTGCCAGACAGTCAGACACATTCACTCGCACCAGCTTTTTGGCCACCGTATCCAACGGGTCAGAAGCGAAAAAATGAACACCTTCAACAAGGGTGTCCGTTGTGATGATCCGCGCGTCAGTTCGGCTCGGCAATAGACTGACATCATCGCGCAATCCCTCGGCGCCCGCTTGTTTCGAAAGCGGCGCGAGCAACTCGCGGATGACGTCGAATTCCTTCAATTATCGAGATACCCAACGGGCACGCCGTTCGGCCGTACATCTTTGGCGACAGCATCGAGCAGGCCATTGATGAATTTGGGCTCATCGCCGTCAAAGAAGGCATGGGCAATGCCGACATATTCTTCGATTAAAACAGCGTTCGACAGGTCAGCACGTGTCGCCAGCTCCTGCGTCGCACAACGCAGAATCGCTCTGGATGTCGAGTCGATCCGGTCCAGACGCCAGTTTTTCGCCAACCGGTTCTTGATAGCCGTATCAATCAGCGACTGACGATCAACCACCCCATTCACGATGCTCTTAAACAGATCGGGATCTGCGTCTTCTACCGGACGTCCCTCATCATCAAGACCCAGTCGATCTTCCATGAATTCACGGATAACCCCGCCGGCGCCCCGATCAGTCATTTCGAGCAAGTACAGAGCCTGAACCGCAGCCAGTCTTGCGCTCGACCGTCGCATGCGGACGATGTCGTGTGGCATTTTCTGTTGTGAGGTCATCCTCGAAGCAAGTCCTTGCGAAAGTCTATCATGGCGAGCGCCGCATTTGCAGCATCCGCGCCCTTGTTCTTTTGAGTACGATCCGCCCGTGCCCAGGCCTGGTCCTGATTTTCTACGGTGAGAATGCCGTAGCCAATTGCGAGTCGACGCTGAACCGACAGGTCCATCAGGCCACGCGCGGATTCACCACAAACGTAGTCATAATGCGTGGTTTCTCCGCGAATAACGCAACCCAGCACCACATAGCCATCATAAAGATCGCTATCTGCTGCCATTGCAACAGCCGCAGGAATTTCGAAAGCGCCAGGAACCAGTTTTACGGTCGTGGCAACGCCAGCTGCATCAAGAACTTCCTGCGCACCCTTTTCTAATTCTAGTGCAATCCGCTCATAGTAGCGGGACGTGATCAATAAAATTCTTGGGGCCATTTAATCGGTCTCTTTCAGCAGTCGCCAGCCTTCAAGGCTGAGGCCATAGCCATCAAGCCCCGCAACACGGGTCGGCTTCTTCGTTGTCAGAATGATCATTTTCCGGATGCCGAGGTCTTTCATAATCTGGGCACCGACGCCGTATTCCCGCAGCGGCAGAGCACCGTCAGCCGGCTGGCTCGTCGCCGCACCAAGGCTTTCTGCAAGACTGTCATTTCTCATCGTGTTTAGCAGGATGATGACGCCAGGCTCGTCGGCTTCCGAAATCGCTTTCATCGCAGAACGGACAAGTTTCGAGCGCTTGCCCTTTTCAGCGAGCACATCACTCATGAAGTTGACTCGGTGGACCCGGGTCAAAACAGGTTCCTCTGGACTGATCTTGCCGTGAACGAGCGCCAGATGCTCGGTTTGGTCGAGCGTATTCTTGAACACGATTGCCCTGAATCCATCGGCGAATTCGCTTTCGAACGGCACGTCAATTCTACGCTCAAGAAAACGGTCATTCCGGCGGCGGTAGGCGATCAGGTCCGCAATCGTTCCGATTTTAAGATTATGACGCTGCGCGAATGCGACCAGGTCCGGCAGCCGTGCCATGGACCCGTCGTCATTCATGATCTCGCAAATCACACCAGCGGGATAAAGCCCGGCCATGCGCGAGATGTCGACCGCAGCTTCTGTATGGCCGGCACGTACGAGCACGCCGCCATCTTTCGCCATCAAGGGGAACACATGCCCGGGAGAGACGATATCTGATCTGGTTTTTGTCGGATCGATTGCCACAGCGATCGTGCGCGCGCGATCATGCGCTGAGATGCCCGTGGTTACGCCTTCGCGCGCCTCGATAGAGACCGTGAACGCTGTCCCCATGCTTTCACGGTTATCCCGCGTCATAGGCTCCAGATCGAGAATACGCGCGCGTTCGCCGGTCATGGACAAACAAATCAGACCGCGGCCGTGAGTCGCCATGAAATTGACGGCCGTTGGCGTAGCGAATTGCGCGGGGATAACAAGATCGCCCTCATTTTCGCGATCTTCCGCATCGACCAGAATATACATCCGGCCGTTGCGCGCTTCATCTATGATTTCCTCAATCGAAGAAATCGCGTGATGGAAATCTTCATCATCCGGAATGTTCTGGTCAGAACGCAGACCGTTCGAAACGGCGGCACTCACCTGGTCTCGTGACAAGCCGAGCCCCTTTTCTTCGGAAAGTTTCATGATCGGCGAAACAACCGATGCAGGGATACCGCCCTTCTCTATCCAGTACTGGACGGTGGATGGCGGCTTGTTCAGGGCGCGGGCGAACGGACGGAGGCCGCCAAACGCATCAACAATCTGGGATAACTGGCTCATGGACAGGGATGTACGATATTTTCGTACGATTGCAAGCTTAGCGGAACTCCATTTGCCGTGCGACGTATCGCGCCAGCATATCTGCCTCGAGGTTGACCTTGTCACCCACATTGCAATGACCAAGCGTTGTCACTTCCCAGGTGTGCGGGATCACGGCGATTTCAAAGCCCTCATCCGTCACACGCGCAACGGTCAGAGAGATTCCATCGACACAAACCGAACCTTTTTCAGCGATGAGCGGGCGCAGCTGCTCAGGTGCCGTCACGCTGACACGAAAGCCCTCGCCTTCTTTCTCTACTGATGAGATCTCGCCCAGCCCGTCCACATGCCCGAAAACAAGGTGTCCGCCGAGCTCATCTCCGAGCCGGAGGCTGGGCTCCAAATTCACTGCACTGCCTTCGACAAGCTTTCCGAGATTGGTTTTCGCAAGCGTTTCCGGAACAGCCTCGACGACCCAAGTCGGCATCTCGCCGCTCAAATCTGTCGCCACAACCGTGAGGCAAACACCTGAATGACTGACCGAAGCGCCAAGTGTCAGATCTTCAGGCTTCAGTCGGCCCTGGACCGTCATGCGCTGAAGACCGCCGTCATGGTTTTCGATTGATACGATCCGCCCGAGATCCTGAACCAGTCCGGTGAACATCTACCCTACTCCTCTTTCGTAGGTCTCCCATATATCCGAACCGACTTTTCGTACATTCGTACAGGAAAACTTTTGCACCTGCTCAAGGCGATCCACACCCAGAGCTGAAACGACGGGCATGCCGTCTCCACCAATGAGGAAAGGCGCGCGGAACCATTCAATTCGGTCCACAAGTTCGGTTCGCATGAAGGATGTAGCAACGCCAGCGCCCGCCTCAACCATCAGTGTTGAAATCCCGACCTTTGCAAGCCTCGAACAAACCTCCAAAGCAGACACGCGCCCAGCCTGATCTAAGGGCAACATAATTACTTTGGCTCCGGCCGCTTCAAGCACCCTCACCCGCTCGCCTGGTGAGGCAGCAGAAGTCAGAATCCAGACTTCAGACGTCCCCGTGTTGAGGATCTGAGCCTCCACAGGGGTCCGCAAATGCGTATCCATAACGAGCCGGACTGGTTGGCCTACAGCGCCATCGCTTATACGCGCAGTCATCTGAGGATCATCGGCCAGAACCGTGCCCACGCCTGTCAAAATTGCCTGGTGCTCAGAGCGGAGACGATGCACTTCCGTGCGTGCATCAGCGCCCGTAATCCATTGGCTATGTCCTGAACGCGTCGCGATACGGCCGTCCAGCGAAGTCGCAAGCTTCAGGGTAACACGCATGTTTATTCTGGATCGGTCTTATTGCCCTCTTCAACTTCCAGCGCATAACGCTCGATGAAGTGGGCAAAATCACTCGGATCCTTGAAATCGCGATAGACTGACGCGTAGCGAACATAGGCGACGGGATCGAGCTCAGCGAGCGCTTCCATGATCAGAGAGCCAATCTCTGTTGAGTGAACCTCAGACTCGCCAGCGCTCTCGAGCCGACGAATAATACCAGAGACGAGTTGATCAATATCATCTGGCTCAAATGGCCGCTTCCGCAGCGCGATTGTAATCGACCTGAGAAGCTTTTCTCTGACGAACGGCGTTCGCTTTCCATCCCGCTTGATGACTGTGATCTCACGGAGCTGAACGCGCTCAAAGGTTGTAAAGCGTGCGCCACAATTCCCGCAGGACCGGCGCCGCCTTACAACGGTATTGTCTTCCGCCGGGCGAGAATCCCGCACGGCCGTATCTTCGGATCCGCAGAACGGACAGCGCAAGGTCAGATCACCTCGACGTCAGGATAAATTGGGAAATCTTTCGTCAGAGCGAGTACTTCATTTCGCACTTTTGTTTCTGCCGCCTCTGTGTCATCGCCAGCGGCAAGCGCATCGACGATCTCACAAATCCATTTACCAATCTGTTCGAACTCAGACGTTCCAAAGCCGCGGGTTGTGCCAGCTGGCGACCCGACACGAATGCCTGATGTAATCGCAGGCTTTTCCGGATCGTTCGGCACACCATTTTTATTGCAGGTGATAAAGGCGCGCCCGAGGGCGTTTTCGGCAGCATTCCCTTTTACGCCCTTCGGACGCAGATCAATCAGCATAACATGGCTATCTGTGCCGCCCGAAACGACGTCAAGACCGCCGTCCATAACCGACTTTGCGAGCGCCTGAGCATTTTCAACAACACGCTTTGCGTAACCACTGAATTCAGGCTGAAGCGCCTCTCCGAAAGCAACAGCCTTCGCAGCGATGACATGCATAAGCGGACCGCCCTGAAGTCCAGGAAAGACTGCAGAGTTGATCTTCTTCGCCAATTTCTCATCATTGGTGAGAACAATACCGCCGCGGGGTCCGCGAAGCGTCTTATGCGTCGTCGATGTCACGACATGGGCATGCTCAACCGGATTCGGATACACGCCGCCAGCAACGAGACCTGCGAAGTGCGCCATATCCACCATAAGATAAGCGCCCACTTCATCGGCAATTTCGCGGAATGTCTTGAAGTCGATAATGCGGGAATACGCCGAGCCGCCAGCAATGATGACTTTCGGCTGATGCTGCTTAGCCGCGTCACGCACCTGATCGAAATCAATACGATGCGTTTTTGAGTCCACGCCATAATGGACTGGATTGAACCATTTACCCGACTGGTTCACCGTTGCACCGTGTGTGAGGTGACCGCCTTCAGCGAGGCTCATACCGAGGAAGGTATCGCCCGGCTTCATCATGGACATGAATGCGGCCTGGTTGGCCTGACTTCCCGAATGAGGCTGCACATTGGCATAAGCTGCATTGTAGATTTGCTTGATGCGGTCGATCGCAACACGCTCGACTTCGTCGGCATACTCACACCCGCCATAATAGCGGCGCCCCGGATAACCCTCGGCATACTTGTTTGTGAAAACTGAGCCTTGCGCATCACGGACCGCTGCCGAGACAATATTCTCAGATGCAATCAATTCAATCTTCTCTGCCTGCCGAAGGCCCTCATTTTTGATATGAGCGGCAATTTCTGGATCCGACTGCAACAAGCCGGTTGAAAAGAATTCACTCGTCTGCGACATAGGATCAAAGGCTCCGGCCATTCACAAATCTCCCGCTTGATTTGGCATTCATCTAAACCTGACCTCTCTCTGGCGCAAGACGAACTCCCACGTTTTGGCACAGCGAACTTTCAAATAAATAGACAAACTTTATTGTGATTAATACTTGAATTCTATTGGCGCTTCGGTATCAAGTTGGCCGGTAAAACCGAATTACGAGGAAAAAATGAACCCAGAAGACGTAAACTCCTCGCTAGAAGCTGACGAAATCATGAGAATGACTACGGATATTGTTGCTTCATTCGTAGCAAACAATCCAGTTCCGACGGATTCCCTTCCTGATCTTATCACTTCGGTACATAAGACTGTAACCAACCTCGCTGCCCGTGAATCTGTACAACTGAACGAGCGCCCGAAACCAGCAGTCCCAATCAGTCGATCAATCACAGATGATCACATCATTTGTCTTGAAGATGGCAAGAAGCTGAAAATGTTGAAGCGTTACCTGCGCTCTCATTACGGCATGACTCCTGAAGAATACCGCAAACGCTGGAGCCTGCCGGCTGACTATCCAATGGTGGCGCCGAGCTATACAAAGAAGCGATCTGACTTCGCAAAGAAGATCGGCCTGGGAAAAGTCAGCGGTCGTCACAGCTAATCTTCTCCAGAACCAAACGATGAAAACCTCCGGCTTCAGGCGCGGAGGTTTTTTTGTGTTTAGATGGACAATGCGCTGTGTTCTTGAACTTGTCCGCAGCTCATGCATTCTGCTGCACGGCGATAAAATACGGACCCCGCGACATGCAGAAAATTCAAATTCGGAAACTCTTACTGAGCATCAGTTTTGCAATTTTTGCAGCAGTTGGCGCAGCGTCCGTTCAAGCGCAGGATGTCACAAGGGGACCGGTCTATCAGGACAAGCTCGTGGACCTTGCTGATGTGCTTGGTCGCATCCATTCCATCCGGGTTCTATGCAATGGTCAGAGCGACCAATACTGGCGAACTTATATGCGCAATCTGCTCGACCTCGAAGCTCCGAGTTCAGGCTATTTGAGATCGCGCATGGTTGAGAGCTTCAACTCCGCATATACGGCCGAACAGGCAGTTCATGGCGATTGCACCGTTGATGCGACACGGGCGGAAGGCCGTTTAAGCGACCGCGGGCGCCAGCTCACGGAAAGTCTCGCCAACATGGCCGCCGGAGAAACACCGTAATCTGATCTCCTACCCCATATGAGCGGCGATCAGTGAAGGCCCATCCGTCGCGACGGCCCGTTCAAGCGCCTCGTCAAAAGCTTCTGCTGAAAGCGCATTTTCTGCGCGCACGCCCTGCCCTTCAGCGAGTTTGACCCAGTCAATTTCCGGCCTGCCAATATTCAGCATGTTCTGGGCCGCCGGACCGGGATTGCCCGCTCCGGTTCGCTTCAGCTCAATATTGAGAATGCGATAGGAGTGATTCACGACAACGATGGTGACGACGTTCAGGTTTTCGCGTGCCATCGTCCATAACGCCTGGTTCGTATACATGGCGGAGCCGTCACCCGTCAGGCAAAACGTCTTCGCTTCGGGCTTTGCCACAGACGCGCCGACGGCAAGCGGCATGCCCTGCCCAATAGCGCCACCGGTCAGCATCATCCACTCATGTGGTTCAGCCGTTGCTGTCCCAAGGAATGCGGGCAAACTTGCGGTTACCCCATCATCAGACACGAGGCTGCCCTCCGGCATATGACGGTTCAAGGACGCGCCGATGACTGCGGGCACCAGCTTACCTTCCGGCTTATCAGGGCGAGTTCGCGTCTGAACCGGAGCTGCCTCAACAGCACCAAGACCATCAGCAAGTTTCGTCAGGCAGTCTGTTACGGCCAGATCATACCCGCCGAGAGTGAAGGTCTCACATCCATCAGGCACCAGCAGGCTTGGCTTTTCAGGATACGCAAAGAATGCGACCGGTTCCTGCGTCCCCGCCACCAGCATTAGGTCGGTGCCGTCCATATCTTCCATGGCGCCTTCGGCAAAATACTGCATGCGGTCAGGCATGAAGCGCCCAGCACCCCTGGCCTGCTTCCAGACAAATGTGTCCGTCATCACGCGGATGCCAGCTTGAGATAGGCGGGAGGCAACAGCCAGCCCCTCTTCCGACAAGGCGTCACCATTGACAAGGATCATGGGCTTTTTCGCTGCCTTGATGGCCTTGATTGCCGCTTCTATCCGGCCATCCTCAACCGGCGTCCTTCCGACCTCTTTCGGAACAGCGCCGAGGGTGCCGCCTGTATTCCAGGCGCTGTCCGCTGGCAGGATCAGAGAAACCGGTGCGCCCGCTCCCGCAGTTGCGGCACGAAAGCTGTCAGCAGCCAGACTGCCCGCGTCAGCAACCTTCTCGACAGAGCGAATCCAGGCCGAATTTGGAGCTGCCAATCCCATGATATTGGAGGTGAGTGGTGCATCATATTTCGAGTGGTAGGTCGCGTGATCGCCAATCACATTCACCATGGGCGTATGAGCACGGCGCGCATTGTGAATATTGGCACCACCATTCAGATATCCCGGCCCCAGGTGCAGCAATGTCATGGCCGGCTTTCCCGAAACCCGCGCAAACCCGTCAGCAGCACCGGTCGCCACACCCTCGAACAGGCACAGGACAGATCGGATCCGCGTTTCCCGGTCAAGCGCTGTGACCAGATTCATCTCTGATGTACCCGGATTGGCAAAGCACGCTGTGACGCCGCATTCAGCAAGTGTGGAAACTAGCGCGTCCGCGCCAGTCATTTCAGCTTCGGCCATGAAAGAAACTCCGAATAAGAATTTTAGAACGTAAGGACGTCAGCGTCCGGATTTTTTTGGAAAAGACGGACGACATCAGCCGATCTCAGAGACTGGGATTTGCCCTGATTGATATAGCCCTTTTCTGTGATCTCCCCGGCATCCGAGGAGGGCAGATCAGGCTGAATGATACAGCTCGCAATGCGTGAAGCCGAATTCGGAAATTTCTTATTATAAGCCTCAATGCCTTGTCGAACTGCTGAGATGACCTGGGGGTCTTTCGAAAGCTCTTCAACAGGCTTGTCGCCAGCGAGGCGCTTACAGAAATTCGGATTGAGGAAGGCAAGAATGCCGATCTTGTTTTCATTGAGACCACAGACGACAGCATCAGATAGCGCACCGTCCACCGCAGAAACTGCATTCACTCGCACGGCGCCAGCAGAGACCCAGGTTCCATTTGCCAGCTTGAACTCCTCAGCGATCCGGCCGTCAAAAGCGAGGCCCTTTTCCGGGTTGTCAGAGTCCGCGAACCGAACAGCATCCCCCATCTTCAGAAAACCTTCTTCGTCGAACGCTTCCTGAGTTTTCTCGGGATTTCGATAGTATCCCGGTGTGATGTGAGGACCTTTGATCCTCAGCTCATATTTCTCACCGACAGGGGTCATTTTCATCACACATCCCGGCAGTGGAAGTCCGATCAATCCCATTGTGTCGTTTGGCCAGTGGACATTGGAGGTTGTCGGCGAGGTTTCGGTGGAACCGTATCCTGCAGAGAGTGAAATCCGCTCACCCACGGTTTCAATCGCAACCTTCTGAATCCGTTCGTAAATATCCTGCCCCATGGCCGCTCCGCCATAAGCCATAACGAACAACCGACTGAAAAACGTCTCGGCAAGGTCCTGATCGTTCTCCAGCTCCGTCGCAATCGCGGACCAGGCTGCCGGCACAGTGGTGTGTTGCGTTGTCGGAACCTCCTTGAGGTTGCGGATCATCTCGGCCAGACGCGCCGGTGTGGGAGCGCCCCAGTCGATATACAACGCTCCGCCCCAGTCCGTCATTGAATGCAGAATGGCGTTGGCGCCGTAAGTGTGACTCCAGGGCAGGAAGTTCACCATCACCTGCTGACCATCAACGAGCGCTTCCAGCCGCTCCACATCCCAGATCGACCGGATCATCTTCACCATGGATGCGATCATTCCATGGGTGTTGATCACTGCCTTTGGTTCACCCGTAGAACCGGATGTCAGCATGTATTTTGCGACGCTATCTGAAGAAATCCGGTCATAAGCGAGATCAACCGCTATGGTCGGCGTCTCCCACAAGGCTTCCAGAGAGACAGGGTGATCGCAATCGGGCGCATTGCGCACATAAACCACCGGACGCTTGCCCACGCCCATGCCATCAATGCCGCGCTGATATTCCTGACCGTCCTCAACGAAGATGATCTTCGGTTCAACCAGGCCATCAATGTATTTAAGCCGCGCGAAATCTTCACTCAGCAGCGCGTATGCAGGTGTGACAGGCACAACCGGACTTCCCGCCCACATCGCGGCATACATCATAAGTGCGTTCTCAATCGCATTGCGCGAGAGAATCATAACCGGGGCGTCGGGCCCTGCTCCAAGATTGAGCAGCCCCTGCGCCAGCCCTCTAATCTGTTTGAGCGCTTCGCCATAAGTCAGTTCGATCCACCCATCGGGTTCTGGCTTCACGGGATCTCTCTGTGCCAGCCAGATACGATCAGGATCATTTGCAGCCCAGTACACGATCGGCGCGAGCATGTGCGGCGGATGTGGGCGCAAGGGTTGTCGATTCTCCAGAAGGATTGCGCCGTCCTCACGATGTGTGACGTTCAACTTCTGAGGCAGATAAGGAATGTCTCTGAACGGCAATTCGGCTGTGTGCGCCTCTGCCTGAAGTCCATCCATCACTGATCTCCCTCTTTCGGGCTGGTCTCTCGCCCTGTGTTCTGCTGTGATGTCAAAGCATAGAAGGTCGGACGCTTTGGGACAATCACGATCCATCATCTTCCTTGGTCTGTTTGGGCTGATTTCAGCCTGTTCTGAAAGCGCTGCGCCGCCAAACCTCTGCGCAGACAATCCTGACTGTCTGGCCGGTCCAGCGCGCGCCGTACGCGCCATCGATGGCGATACGTTCGAGCTGAACGGACAACGTATTCGGCTGATGGGGTGGGACAGCCCGGAAAGCTCACCAAACGCCGCCTGCATCGAGGAAGGCGATCTGGGCAGAAAAGCTGAGCTGGAAATTCGCAAAATGTTTGCAGAAGCGGATCGCGTCCAGATCTTACCGAAAGGTCTTGATGAGTATCGGCGGGCACGGGCGCACGTTTATCTTGATGGCGAGCATGTTGGCTATCTGCTCTCCAGGAAAGGGTTGTCCCGGGAGTGGGACGAGGACCGTGGAGACGCGAAGCCAAATTGGTGTGAATGACTTTGGGGATTTGAGCCAGACGAAGGATGCGCTCTAGTGCAGATCACGCGGGCTGCTGAAATCGTCCCCCTGAGTGCGAACTTTGACGAAAGCGCCACAATGCTTGCAATGAACAGCGTCTGGCTCGTGTCTCATCAGCCCGCATCTGTCACACTCGGCTTCGACCTTTGACGGCCTGAGAATGGATTGAACCAGCCTGAGAAACAGCGATATGCCCAGAACCATTATGGTGATCGAAAGCAATTTTCCGAATGTGGTTTCAGAAATTGTGTAATCGCCATAACCCGTGGTCGTTAAACTCGACACCACGAAATACAATGCCTCATCGAAGGTATTGATCTGCCCGCCAGTATTCGCCTGCGTGGCAAAGACAATTGATGTCATGATCAATATGAAGACGACGAGATTGACCACCCGGTCGATGATCTCAGAATTCTGCCTCAGAAATCCTGACACATTTTTCATGCGACGCAGAAAGGTGAAGGCTCTCACCAGACGCAGGGCGCGCAAGATTCTCAGGAAGCCCAAATTGTTGAAGAACATTGGCAGGATGAGCGTCACCAGCACGATAGCATCCGCAAGATTCAGAGGATTGAGCCAGAAACGGTGGCGGGGACGTGAAATCCAGAAACGGGCAAAAAGATCGAGCCCAATGAAGATCGCGATCGAAATATCAACAACATAGAACGCCGTTGTGCGGTCCTGATACGGGGCCCATAGGAAGAATGCGACGCTCGCAGCATCAATCGCGAGCAACACCCAACGGAAAATATAGGGGGCGGTACCGAAGCCCTCATACAGCCAGAAGAGAAGGCGCTCGAGCCCCTTCCTTTGTTTTGAACGTGGCCCCTGAATATCTGTCACGCGGCGTCTACAGGTCCCAGTGTTTCGAGGAAACGCACCGGCTTGCCCTGCCCTTTCAATTGAATCTCGCCATCACGCATAATCGCCTGGCCGCGAACAAACGTAGTCACAGGCCAACCGGTGACTTCCATACCGTGGAATGGTGTCCATCCGGATTTCGTCGCCGACCAGTCATCGGTGATGGTTTCTGTTCGTTTCAGATCCACAATCGTGAAGTCAGCGTCATAGCCTTCGACAATTCTGCCTTTGTTGACGATACCAAACACACGTTGCGGCCCCGCACTCGTCAGCTCGACGAATTTCTGCAGCGTTAGCTTTCCGTTTGCGACATGATTCAGCATGACGGGCACGAGCGTCTGCACTCCCGGCATGCCTGATGGGCTTGCCGGATAAGGCCGGGCTTTTTCTTCCAGAGTATGCGGTGCGTGGTCAGAGCCCATCACGTCCACAATGCCAGCATTCAGCGCGCGCCAGAGCGCATCGACATGGTTTTGTTCGCGGATTGGCGGGTTCATCTGCGCCCTGCCTTTGAGCTCCTGATACGCCTGTGGGGCCACAAGGGTCAGGTGCTGCGGGGTTACTTCCACACTGGCAACATCCTTGGCTTCAGCGAGAAGATCCATCTCCTGAGCGGTTGTAATGTGAAGGACGTGAATGCGCTTCGCACACTTGCGCGCAAGACGAAGCAGGCGCGTCGTTGACTGAATGGCTGCTTCTGGGTCGCGCACTTCCGGGTGACTGGTCCAGTCCCCCTGACGCGCGAGATCGCGACGGTCTGCCAGACGATATTCATCCTCTGAGTGGAAGGCTGCGCGGCGCTTAATTGCGCGCAGAACCGCCTCAACGCCTTCATCGTCCTGTACCAGCAGATCGCCCGTGGACGCGCCCATAAAGACTTTGACGCCACAGCACCCCTTCATGGACTCCATCTCGCCGAGGAGGTGCGTATTGTCGTGGGTCGCGCCAGCGTAAAAGGCGTGGTCCACGTCCATACGGCCAGCCGCACGGTTGAGCTTGTCCTGAAGAAGGTCGGGTGTGATGGTAGACGGATTGGTGTTTGGCATTTCAAACACGCAGGTCACCCCGCCAAGCGCCGCTGAGCGCGCGCCGGTCTCAAGGTCTTCCTTATACTCAAGGCCCGGCTCACGGAAGTGAACCTGAGAATCGATCACGCCGGGAAGGATATGAAGCCCGGTCGCGTCAAAGGTTTCACCTTCCACGTCTTTGGATATCTCACCAATGCGTACAATCTTGCCGTTTGTGACACCGACATCAGTCTGGACAAGTCCACCCGGGGTCATGACCTGGCCACCACGAAGTACGAGTTCAAACATGAGTGATCCTTCCTTCATCGTGTCGCCAAAGCGGCTCTTTCAAGCTCTTATTTCTGACCCGCTTGAGAGAAACAAGCCCATTGTGCTGAATCCACCCTACGCAAATCCAGTGCGAGCCTCTATCTAGGCGGAATGAGTTCTACTGTTTTTCATCTCGACCATCGCAGCGTTGCACGCATCACCGGCGAGGAAGCGATCGGCTTTCTCAACCGGGTACTGACATGCCGTCTCGATGACCTGACCCCTGATAACGGTCGCTTTGGCGCCCTTTTGACACCGCAAGGCAAAATTTTGAGCGATCTTTTTGTCTATCGAACGGATGATGCTCTGTTCATGGACCTCCCGGAAGAGGTTGCACCGGACATTATCAAGCGACTGACGCTCCTCAAACTGAGGGCTAAAGCCCAATTTGAGCTCGATGAAAATCTCACCGTTCTTCAATCGTCGAACCCGCCGGAAATTGAGACAGAGGCGAGTTTCGCTGACTCTCGCACCTCAAACTCTGTCTATCGCTCCGTCATCACCAAAGCTGCGCTGAATGACACCGTACCGACAGCGAAAGGGCATGCCGACTACGAGAGTATCCGGATTGAATCGCTGCTTCCCGAATTCGGTTCAGATTATAAGGCGAGCGAGGTTTTTCCGTCTGATATCAATCTCGATCTCCAGTCCGGCGTCGATTATAAAAAGGGATGCTTTATCGGGCAGGAAGTTGTGAGCCGCATGAAGCGCAAGACCGAAGTGCGCAAGCGCACCTGTCTCGTAAAGTCTGAAACGCCATTCAGCGACACGCCAGAGCCTGTCATGGCAGGTGAATCCACGATCGGCGAGATCACATCTCATTCAGGCAAGCTTGCACTGTCGCGTGTTCGACTTGATCGGCTTCTGACCGCTGCTGACAAGAATGTGCCGGTCACCGTGTCAGGAAATTCTGTTTCCATTGAACTGCCGGAGCAGAGATGAGCCGCACCGAGAACTGTTGCCTCTGGGCCCCGATGAATGACCCTGTCTATCGCGCCTACCATGATGAAGAATGGGGTGTGCCGGAATACGATTCCCGCGCATTGTGGGAAAAGCTACAGCTCGATGGCTTTCAGGCGGGCCTCTCCTGGCGAACCATTCTTTATAAACGTGACAATTTTCGGGAAGAGTTCGAGGGATTCGACCCCGAGCGACTGGTGAGCTGGGACCAAGCCCGCATCGATCAGGCGCTGCAAAATCCCGGCATCATCAGGTCGCCATCCAAGATCAAGGCGCTCATCGGAAATGCAAAAGCCTATCTGGACTTTGCTGAGACCGGAGAGGACTTCTCTGAATGGATGTGGAGCTATGTCGGCGGCTCCCCCATCCAGAACAACTGGGAAGACTTCAAGAACGCGCCCGTAAAGTCCAACGAATCAGAAGCTCTGTCTAAAGACCTGAAGAAACGCGGCTTCAAATATTGTGGCCCCGTGATCGTCTATGCCTTCATGCAGGCCGTAGGTATGATCAACGACCACGAAACCTGTTGCCCGCGTCATGCTGAAGTAGCGACCATGGCGAGGTGATCTGGCTTTTCCGGCACCACTGACTGCGGCACGGCCTCGCCTGGCTTTGTAAAAACAAGATAGCCATCATCGACTGGATCGTTCTTGAGCGAACGACGGTCTTCGCGATAGTTCTGACTGTTATTCCAGGGCGGTGTAGCGCTTTGCAACGGCGCCCGGTCCCTGGCCCTGCGGACATAGCCAGACGAAAAATCCAGCCAGTCTGTGATATTGAGACCGGAATCACGATTGACCGGTGTTGCCGCGCCTCCGCCGCGCATATCCACCTCGCGGATCATCCGGCAGAAATACTCACTTACCAGATCAGCCTTCAGGGTCCATGACGCATTCACATATCCGAACACATTCACAAGGTTCGGCACACCCGCACACCCCATGCCGCGATAGTTGAGGAGTTCTCCGGATTGCATTGTCTTTCCATCGACTTTCAGCTCCGCACCGCCGAGAAACTGAAGCTCCAACCCTGTCGCCGTGACAATAATATCCGCATCCAGATGCTCACCAGAAGAGAGCTCAATGCCTGTTTCATCGAAAGCTTTGACATGATCCGTGACCACAGATGCCTGACCTGAATTCAGAGCCTGCCAGAGATCTCCGTCTGGAATCAGGCACAGTCTCTGATCCCAGGGATCATAGCGCGGCGTAAAGTGGGTTCTGACGTCTGTTGTATCGCCAAGTGATTTCTCAACCATCCCAATGAGGCGTTCTTTCACCCGTTCGGGCTTCCGGCGCGCGAGCTTGTAGAAATAGTCCTGAAGCCGGACATTTTTCCATCGCGTGAGGCTGTAGGCGAGACTTGCTGGCAAGAACCGACGCAGACGGTTCGCAATCCGGTCTTCAGCTGGACGAGATACGATGTAGGTCGGTGATCTCTGTAGCATGGTGACATGATCGGCGTCTGGCGCCATTGCCGGCACGAGCGTCACGGCGGTCGCGCCGCTCCCGATCACCACGACTTTTTTGTCTTTGTAGTCCAGCTCCTCCGGCCAGAATTGTGGGTGAACAATCTCTCCTCGAAACCTGTCTTCGCCTTCAAAGTCAGGTTTATAGCCTTTGTCGTAACGATAGTATCCAGCGCAAATGGCGACGAAGTTTGCGGTGTATGTGGTGATTTCACCGGTTTCGCTGTGACGGACTGTAACCGTCCAGCATGTTTCATCAGAGTTCCATGCAAATGCCGTCACAGTCTGATTGAAACGGATGTGCGGCGTCACATCGTTCTCTTCAGCAGTTTCCCGAATATAGCTGAGAATGCTTGGCCCGTCGGCGATCGCCTTGGCCTGCTTCCAGGGTTTGAAGCTGTAGCCCAGAGTGTACATATCGCTGTCAGAGCGAATTCCGGGATAGCGGAACAGATCCCAGGTCCCACCAATATCAGAACGGCTTTCAAGAATGGCGAAGCTTTTATCCGGGCATTTTTCCTGAAGATGAGACGCCATGCCGACGCCCGATAATCCCGCCCCGACAATCACGACATCGAATGTGTGGTTCGCTTCAGATTTCATATCAGAACTCAAATAAAAAATGCCCGGCTCAAGACCGGGCATTCTTCATAAGATTGGATCAGATGTCCATGACACCCTGAATGTCTTTTGGAATTGGCTTTGGCTTCTCGATGTAAGAGATCGAGATGAATGCCAGCATTGAAATCATCATGGAGATGAAGCCGCCATCCATGCCAAACGGCATCGCAATTCCGAACAGCTTGATGCTGAAGTTGAAGAGCAAGGACAGAATGATCGCGATGATCGCAGCATTCGCCGTCGCCCGCTTCCAGTTCAGGCCGAGCGCCACGACCGGGAAGATCGCCGCAGCGAATGTTCCCCAGCCAAAGGCCCCCAGCAGCGCGACCAGCTCTCCGCTCGCATAACGCGCATAGAGTGCAAAACCGGTTGCCAGAACACACAGCAGAACCGTCGCGACACGTGCCCACCAGAGCTCATTCTTCAGCGGCTTGCCGCGGAGGGCTTTTGGCAGGTCGTGAATGATGGCCGCAGCGCCGATGTTCAGGAAGCCATCGGCAGTCGACATGATCGCCGCAAAGAGACCCGCAAACACGATACCCGCCAGAAGTGGGTTCGCATATGCCGTCAGGAACTCTGGAGCCGCATCATCAGCGAGGCCGAGTGGTTCGTGATTCCCCTGAAGGACCAGAGCACGCATAACGAGACCAACCGAGATCCAGAGCATGGCCGCAACAGCGTAACCAGCAATCGAAAGCGGCAGGATGATCTTCGTATCCTTCACCGTTTTGTTCATCATCAGCTTGGTGATGAGGTGCGGCTGACCAGCAATACCGACGCCGAACATGAATGCCCATGCAATCGACGCAAACATGCCGCCAGAACCAAATGGCATGATCGCCTCAGGGTCGTCCGCCAGCAGTGTTTCCGATGCACCCGTGAAACCGCCATCGACTGCCATGGCCGCGGCCACAACAACGAGAAGACCACAGACCATCATGATCAGGCCCTGAACAAGGTCGGTATAAACAGAAGCAAGAATACCACCGGTCACAGCATAGAAGATCAGAACACTGACGGAGATGACCGCGCAAGTGATCAGGCTGATGCCTTCAAACATCGCTGTATTGCCAAGAATGGACTGAAGAACGGTCGACATCGCAAGGATCTGTGTCGCCAGATAACCAAGAACGCCGAGGATAACGACGACGGCCATCCAGCCACCCGCTGCTTTGCTCGAATACCGAGCCGCAACAATATCAGGCAGTGAAATCGAGTCGCGCACATCCGCCATGATCCGCATGCGTTTTGCCAGCATGTAGAACACGATGGCATAGCCAAGCGTTGACACAATCACCATCCAGACCGAGGTCATGCCCATATTGTAGACAAGACCGGGCCCACCGACGAAGCCGAAGCCTGAAAGCGTGGATGAGAAAACGGCAAGACCGACAACCACAGGACCGAGCCCCTTGCCGGCGATGAAGAAGTCAGACGCAGAGTGCGTCTTTCTCATGGCCCAGATGCCCACGAGAATACAGATCACGAAGTATACAGCGATACATACGAGAATAATGGGTTCGCGAAACGCTTCCATAACTTAAGACTCCGCCCCGTTTTTTTCTTTTTCAGCGATCAGCGCTTCAAACTTTTTCTCGTCTTCTGGTGTGAAGATGAAGGATTCAAACCCGACAATGTAGATGACCGTATAGAGTGCCGCCGTTCCCCAGCAGCCGAACAACATCATGGCTGTTGGCGCTGGAAAGCCGAGCAGCATGAAGGTCTCACCTGTATTCAGGAAGTCAGCATAGAAATAGATCAGCAGAGCAGCGAAGAAGAGATTCAACACCGTGACTGCGCCCATATATGTCCAGAACTTCTTCGTCCGATTGTGTTCTGCCACCCCAAAGGCACAGAACATCGGCGCCATTATAAAGGTCGCAAAATAAAGGATCAGACCCTCAATCCAGAGACCGCTCAGTCGAGCAGCGCTGTCTCCACCAATGCTCATCCCAGCATATTCTGGATGTGGTCCACCATTGACCATATCCGGCTCTCCGCCCAACATGGCTACGATAATCGCAAGCGCCATGAGGACCAGGATGCCAAAAATCCATTTCATCATGGACCGCTCCTCCCCTATTTTCACTATAGTTCACTTTATTGAAGCGGAACCTTTCAGAACTCTTGGCGTTGCGCAAGCCTGACGCGCGGTTGCGCGATCACCTTTTTTTTATCCGCTCAAAAAGCGAGTCCCCCGCTATTCCTCGCGCTCGGGAGGGTGCAGGTATCGGGTCTTGCGGATCTGAGGAAAAAGCACGGCCCAGCCCGCTGCAATTCCTATCGCCGCGAGGCCACCGCCCACAACAGTAATGACAGGTCCAAGTAACGCCGCCATAAAGCCCGCGCGTGCCTCACCAAGTTCATTCGAGGCGCCCAGAAAGATTGAGTTCACAGCATTCACGCGTCCGCGAACCTCATCAGGCGTCCACAATTGCAACAAGATCTCGCGCACATAAACCGATACCATATCAAATGCGCCGACGAGAATCAGAGCTGCAATCGAAAGCCAGGCCAGCGTCGATGCACCAAATATTGCGGTAACCAAACCGAACAGCGCCACCGATACAAATAGTATAATGCCCGCATGGTCCTTGATCGGAAATGAAGTGATGAGGGCAATCATGATGACAGCGCCGATACCGGGTGCTGCTCGGAGTAAACCGAGACCTCCTGCGCCCAATTCCAGAATATCTCTTGCGTAGATTGGCAGAAGCGCAATCGCGCCGCCAAGAAGAACAGCGAAAAGGTCGAGTGAAATGGCTCCGAGAACCACCTTTTCTTTCCAGATATAGGCAAATCCTCCGAGCAAGGTCCGAACAGATGTCGGGCGCGTATCCTGGAGCTGGCGCGGCTTGGGAATCGAGAAGATCAGAACACCTGCTATCGCGAATAATACTGTCGAAGCCGTGTATGCTGCAGGCCCTGAAACACCATAAAGCAAACCACCCGCAACAGGCCCCACAATTGATGCTGTCTGCCAGGATAGCGCCGAAAACCCCGCCGCATTTGCAAAGTCTTCTTTAGGTACAAGATTGACCGCCAGGCTGGACGAGGCAGGCGCCAGAAAGGCACGCGCACATCCAAAAACGGTGAGCGTAGCCAGAACAAGGAATGGATCAAAGTTCCGCGTGGCAGCCATGTAGAGGACGACCGCAGCGCAGCTCATCTCAACAAGAATACTGCAGCCCATCACCAGTCTTCGACCGAGGCGGTCTGCGGCAAGCCCAGTCACCAGCACCAGGCACAGGGCAGGCAGAAACTGAACAAGACCGATCCATCCAAGCAGTGCAGCGCTACCGGTCTCGTCATACATCTGCCAGGCGACAGCTACAGAAAGAATCTGCGCGGCGAATGCTGCGCAGAACCGCGCTCCAAAATATCTCTGGTAGCTTGAATGTTTAAATGCTGCGAAACGACCCGACATTCCGCGCTCTTACTACGAAACTGGGCGGAGGCCAGAAAAATCTGGCCCCGGCTCAATGGCTCAGATCAGTCCAGCCAGCGGCGAACTCGGATCGGCATATTTTTTCTTCCCCATCCGGCCCGCCAGATACGCCTGACGTCCAGCGATCACAGCGTGTTTCATCGCCGATGCCATTCGAATGGGATCTTTGGCTTCGGCAATCGCCGTGTTCATGAGCACGCCGTCACAGCCGAGCTCCATGGCAACGGCTGCATCGGACGCCGTTCCCACCCCTGCATCTACGATCACAGGGACACGTGACTGCTCAACAATCAGACGAATGTTGACCGGGTTCATAATGCCGAGACCGGAACCAATCAGAGATCCAAGCGGCATGATCGCGCAGCAACCGATCTCTTCGAGCTTGCGCGCATAAACCGGGTCATCGGAGCAATAGACCATCACCTCAAAGCCGTCCTTGATCAGGAGTTCCGCTGCACGAAGGGTCTCACTCATATCGGGATAGAGCGTCTTCTGGTCTGAGAGCACTTCCAGCTTCACCAGGTTCCAGCCGCCAGCTTCACGCGCCAGTCTGAGCGTTCGGATCGCATCATCTGCCGTGAAGCAGCCTGCCGTGTTGGGGAGGAAAGTGTAGGTTTCCGGAGACACATGATCGGTCAGCCGTGGTTGACTTTTGTCCGTCAGGTTCACGCGGCGCACCGCAACCGTCACCATGTCCACGGCAGCAGCTTCTGCGGCGCGCGCATTTTCTTCATAGGATGCGTATTTGCCAGTCCCGATAATCAGCCTTGAGCTGAACTCTCGCCCTGCCACAATGAGCTTGTCATCATTTGATAGTGTGTCCAGCGCCATTATCCGCCTCCAACGAACTCTACAATTTCAATCCGGTCATCGGGCTTTAACTCTGTGGAGCCATGCCGTGACTTCGGTACGATCTCAAGATTGCGTTCCACTGCGACGCTTTTGGGGTTCAGTTCAAGCATCTCGATCAATCCGGTAATCGTCATTCCGTCATTGACCTCTTCATCCGCCCCGTTCAGTCTGATTTTCAAAGCCGTCATCCGTGGTTACACTCTGTCTGGCTTCTTAGGATAAGTGTGCTAAGCGTCCAGTCCAACATGACAAGACTCATTTCCTGCATAAATGGCCCGACTCTGAACCTTCTCGGTGATCGGGAGCCTGAAATCTACGGTCGGTTGTCGCTTGATGATATCGGCAAGCTTCTCAATGAGGAGGCTGTGGGCATGGGATTTGACGTCGCCATGCATCAAAGTAACAGCGAAGGCGTTATTGTGGACATGATCCATGATGCGCGAAAAAACGCTGCGGGCGTCATTCTGAATGCGGCCGCCTACACGCACACATCCGTTGCGATCCATGATGCGCTTCGCACCTTGTCTATTCCTGTCATTGAGGTGCACTTATCTAATCCATATGCCCGGGAGTCATTCCGGGCTAAAAATTTCGTGAGCCCGGTGGTGACTGGATCGATTGCAGGTCTTGGTCCA
>CETS01057886.1_pt1 | contig 52558 bp, 47 predicted proteins | sample 356391 | NCBI WGS metagenome assembly CETS01 (sample SAMEA2622673, study PRJEB7988) | marine metagenome | isolation source: saline water (ENVO:00002010), including
CTGCCCAAAATCACTCGAACTGACAAATTTCTAATTTTTTAATGCTCAGGAGTTTAAAGATAGTAAAAAAACGGTTACATATATTATTTTTAAGTTATACCTTGCCTTTAGAGAGGCTGGGAGAGGCTAATTATTCCGTAAAGTTCATATCAAAACGACCTTCTCGTATTTCTACCACTTCCCCATCTTCATTAACGGCATCGAACCAAAAAGTGCCGGAAACAATATGGTTTTCAAAATCCAGTTTGGTAATTCTCATCTCACCAGTTACTTCGGAAGTTGTAGTATATTTTTCAAAGCCTGATGGTCCAGATATAGAATGCCCCCCCCCTCTTCCATCAATATTATTTGTAAAAAAAGGTTGAGAATTCAACAAATAAGTTTCACCTTCTTCAATACTGGCATTCTGTGTTCCTACAACAACAGAATAAGAAGTATCTCCAGAAAAGTCAGAAAATCCCATTTTAAAATGATATCCACCATCCACATATTGGTAAAAACAGTTTTTATTACCGGCAAGTCCACCACCTTTGGGCAAAAAAGCTTCACCATTTACCAAACAGCCTACGGTATTCGCTCCGGTCTGGGTAGCTTTAGGCAATTGGTCTTTTGGATCCTGAGAACCTTGATCATCATCTTTGTCGCAGGCAGTAAAAAAGAAAATAAATAGCAAGAAATAAACTGATTTTTTCATAAAGCTTAAAGATTTTTTAATTCCCTCTAGTAGATTAATTTAATTGTAAGACCACAAGTTAAAATGAAAAAAATCGGTTCTCGATACAATTTTGTTTCGTTTCACTGTCCAAAATCACTCGAACTGACAAATTTCTAATTTTTTAATGCTCCAGAAGTTTAAAGATAGTAAAAAAAACGGTTATCAATATTATCTTTAAGTTATCCCCTTTTATTTATGGAGACTGGGAGGGGATTATTATTCAGTAAAAAGTGTATCAAAGCGGCCTTCCCGTATTTCTAGCACTTTCCCCTCTTCATTAATCGCATCGAACCAAAAGGTACCAGACACAATATGATTTTCAAAATCCAGTTTGGTAATCGTCATTTCTCTGGTTTAGTAGGTATAACTGAATACTGTTAAAAAAAATAGGATACTGAAAAAACAGTATCCTATGCACTTACTTATTATAGTATTACAACTCTAATTAGCGACGTCACTAATAAATTTTATTCGGTAGAGTCGCAGTTCTTCATCTTCATAATCACCATCAAACTCTTCCATGGCTTCATCTATTTTATCGGTTTCGGCTTCTAAGAAATATTCATATAATTCTTCTTGCTGCTCTTCATCTAAAATTTCATCTAACCAATAATTAATGTTCAATTTGGTACCACTATATACGATTGCTTCCATTTCTTTAATAAATTCGGGCATTTCCAATCCTTTAGAACTGGCAATATCAGTAAGTGGTAATTTTCGATCTACGTTTTGAATGATATATAATTTAAGTCCGCTATTGGCTCCGGTAGATTTCACTACCAAATCATCGGGACGCATAATATCGTTATCCTCTACGTATTGAGCAATAAGTTTTACAAACTCCTTTCCAAATTTTTTAGCTTTACCTTCTCCTACTCCATGAATATTAGAAAGTTCTTCAATAGTAACAGGATATTTGGTAGCCATATCTTCTAAAGAAGGGTCTTGAAAAACCACAAATGGCGGAACTTCTTTACGCTTGGCTACTTTTTTACGAAGATCTTTCAGCATTTTCATCAGCTGTTCATCGGTAGCGCCACCTCCTTTTTGGGGCGTATTTATTTTCTCTTGTGAATCGCTTTCATAAATATGGTCTTCTGTCATTTTAAAGGAAGTAGGATTTTTCAAAAACTCCTTTCCTTTATCGGTCAACCGGATAAGACCATAGGTTTCAATATCTTTTTTAAGCAGTCCGGCCACTAAGACTTGGCGAAGGAGCGCCATCCAATAATTGGTATCTCTAGCTTTCCCTTTTCCAAATAACTCAATTTCATCGGTTTTATGCGATTTAATCAAAGCATTCGATTTTCCAATAAGTGTATTGACCACTTCTTTGGCCTTATAGATGGCATTGGTTTTTTTAACTACTTTCAGTAATAATTCAACTTCTTCCTGAGCCTCATGTTGTTTTTTAGGATTACGAACATTGTCATCCATATCGCCACCATCTCCGGTTTCTGTATCAAAATCTTCCCCAAAATAATGGAGAATGAATTTTCTTCTGGAAATAGAAGTTTCAGCAAAAGCAACTACATCTTGAAGCAATGCCTGACCTATTTCTTGTTCTGCAACAGGCTTACCACTCATAAATTTCTCCAGCTTCTCTATATCTTTATAAGCATAAAAAGCGAGACAATGTCCTTCACCACCATCTCTACCAGCACGACCGGTTTCTTGATAGTAGCTTTCGATACTTTTAGGTATATCATGATGAATCACGAAACGCACATCAGGTTTATCGATTCCCATTCCAAAAGCAATGGTAGCTACCACCACATCAATATCTTCCATTAAGAACATATCTTGATGTTTACCTCTGGTTTTACTGTCTAATCCGGCATGATAAGGAACGGCATTAATCCCATTTACCTGCAAGGTTTGGGCGAGTTCTTCTACTTTTTTTCTGCTTAGACAATAGATGATTCCGCTTTTTCCTTCATTTTGTTTAACAAAACGAATAATATCAGCATCTACATTAGCGGTTTTCGGTCGTATTTCATAGTATAAATTAGGACGGTTAAAGGAAGCTTTAAAAACTTCAGCATCACTAATTCCTAAATTTTTCAGGATATCTTCCTGAACTTTCGGAGTTGCCGTAGCGGTTAGAGCAATCATGGGTATATCGTCGCCAATACGTTTAATGATTCTGCGAAGGTTACGATATTCCGGTCTAAAATCGTGTCCCCATTCACTTATACAATGCGCCTCATCTATCGCCAAAAAAGAAATTTTTTGATTTCTAAGAAAATCGATATGTTCATCTTTGGTTAAGGATTCTGGAGCAACGTACAACAACTTTGTAATTCCGTTAGCTATATCGCTCTTTACTTGCTTCGTTTCCGTTTTATTTAGAGATGAATTTAGTACGTGAGCGATACCTTTTTCTGAAGAAATACTGCGAAGGGAGTCCACCTGATTTTTCATTAAGGCAATTAGTGGAGAAACTACAATAGCAGTTCCCTCTTTAATAAGTGCCGGAAGTTGGTAACATAGCGATTTACCTCCACCGGTGGGCATAATTACAAAAGTATCTTTGTTGGAGACAATGTTCTTAATAACATCTTCTTGAAGCCCTTTAAACTGGCTAAACCCAAAATATTTCTTTAATTCTTGATGTAAATTGATTTCTGTCAAACTGATATTTTAGTATTACAATTTTACTACCTTTGTCTATTCTAAAGATACATATTTCTTTAGTTCTCACAAATTCAAATTTAAAAATTAATGCTTCAAAAGAATATACTATCGGTCGCTAAAGAAACCATTTCTAATGAGGCTCGCGCGATTGAAGAATTAATCTCCTTAATTGATGAAGAATTTGCCCAAGCTGTAGAACATATTTATAAGTCTACAGGAAGGGTGGTAATAACAGGAATAGGCAAAAGTGCCATTATTGCCACTAAAATTGTAGCGACTTTAAATTCTACCGGAACCCCTGCCATTTTTATGCATGCGGCAGATGCTATTCACGGTGATTTAGGAACGATTCAAGAAGACGATACCGTGATTTGTATTTCTAAAAGTGGAAATACACCCGAGATAAAAGTATTGGTTCCCTTCATTAAAAATTTCAAAAACACGTTAATAGCGATTACTGCCAATAAAGATTCTTTTTTAGGAAAGCAATCTGATTACGTTTTAAATGCGTATATCGAAAAGGAAGCTTGTCCCAACAATTTAGCGCCTACTACAAGTACGACCGCTCAATTGGTAATTGGCGACGCTTTAGCGGTTTCGCTCTTACATTTACGAGGTTTTAGCAGTAAAGATTTTGCAAAATACCATCCCGGTGGTGCATTGGGCAAAAAATTATATTTGCGCGTAAGTGATATTACTAAGGAAAATGCAAAACCTAGCGTAAGCCCGGAAACACAAATTACGGAAGTTATTGTGGAAATTTCTGAAAAAATGCTAGGCATGACAGCGGTAATCGAGAATGAAAAAATTGTAGGAATTATTACGGATGGTGATTTACGTAGAATGATTACTACTAATAAAGAATTTACCCATTTAGCTGCCAAAGATATTATGAGTAAACACCCTAAGGTGATTAAAAATAAAGCCATGGCGGTAGATGCAATGGAAATGATGGAAGAAAACGGAATTTCACAATTACTAGCGGAAGAGCATGGAAAATATGCCGGGGTAGTACATTTACACAATTTAATTAAGGAAGGAATTATTTAATATGGCTAAAAAACAAAAGAAGAGTGCAGATGAAATGTCTTTTCTTGATCATCTGGAAGAATTAAGGTGGCATTTAATAAGAATGGCAATTGCTGTAGTGATTGCAGGGATTGTTGCTTTTATTGCAAAAGACTTTATTTTTGATGTGATTCTTTTTGGTCCTAAACAACCCGATTTTATTACCTACAGAATTCTCTGTAATGTAGCACAGTCTATTGGGATGGATGAAAGCTTTTGCTTGACCGAAATACCTTTTAGAATACAAAGTAGAACCATGTCTGGACAGTTTAGTGCACATATGTGGACTTCCATTACCGCAGGTTTTATTATTGCCTTTCCTTATATTATATATGAATTCTGGAAATTTATTGTTCCTGCCCTTCATGAAAATGAACGAAATGCTTCTAAAGGGTTTATATTTATTTCTTCCTTACTTTTCTTTATTGGAGTCTTGTTTGGTTATTATGTAATCTCCCCACTTTCCATTAATTTTTTAGGGAGCTATCAAGTAAGTAAAGAAGTTTTTAACGACATAGATTTAAGTAGTTATATGGGATTGGTAAGGTCCTCTGCTTTAGCCAGTGGAGTTGTTTTTGAACTTCCCATCATCATATTCTTACTAACAAAAATAGGATTAGTAACCCCTGAAATTTTAAGGCAATATCGCAAATTTGCTTTGGTAGGTATCTTAATTATATCTGCTATAATTACCCCTCCCGATATTACCAGTCAAATCGTAGTGGCAATTCCTGTTTTAATTTTATATGAAATAAGTATTTTCATATCTAAAATTGTATTGAGAAAACAAAGAAAAAAAGAAATTGAAGAGAAAAATATCACTAAAAACCCTAATTAAATGATAGATCAAGTTGATGAGTTTAATGCTTATCGCCAAAAGATGAATGACAAATTGCTAGGTGAAAACAATAAAGTTTTAAAACGTATTTTCAACCTAGATACCAATTCCTTCACAGAAGGAGCCTTAGATAAAAAAACAAAAGAATTGCTTGGCTTGGTGGCTTCTTTAGTATTAAGGTGTGACGATTGTGTAAAATATCACTTAGAGTCCAGTCATAAATCTGGCGTTAATAAAGAACAGGTTATGGAAACCTTGAGTATTGGCACATTAATTGGAGGAACTATCGTCATCCCACACTTACGCCGAGCTTACGAATACTGGGAAACTTTAGAAAATAAAAAATAAATGAATGGCGGTGTCTCTGCCGCCTTCTTATAGTCTAGCCATATGAAGTTAAGTGCAGAAAATCTTGTAAAATCATACAAAGGAAGAGAAGTTGTAAAAGGTATCTCTGTAGAAGTGAACCAAGGGGAAATCGTAGGATTGCTAGGCCCCAACGGAGCTGGAAAAACCACTTCTTTTTACATGATTGTTGGCCTTATAAAACCTAATAAAGGACATATTTACCTAGACAAAACAGACATCACCAAATTCCCGATGTATAAACGTGCCCAAAATGGAATTGGATATCTCGCCCAAGAGGCTTCGGTTTTTAGAAAATTAAGTATTGAGGATAATATTATGAGTGTTCTCCAATTGACCGATCTTTCTAAAAAAGAAAGGGAAGAAAAAATGGAAAGCCTTATTGATGAATTCAGCTTAGGGCATATCCGTACGAACCGCGGAGATTTACTTTCGGGAGGAGAACGTCGAAGAACCGAAATTGCCCGTGCCTTGGCAACCGACCCAAAATTTATTTTGCTAGATGAACCTTTTGCCGGTGTAGATCCTGTAGCGGTAGAAGATATTCAACGAATTGTAGCCCAGTTGAAAAACAAAAATATCGGTATTTTAATTACCGACCATAACGTACAGGAAACCTTAGCCATTACAGACAGGACTTACCTGATGTTTGAAGGAAATATATTAAAACATGGTATTCCTGAAGAACTTGCAGAAGACCAAATGGTAAGAAAAGTGTACTTAGGTCAAAACTTCGAATTAAGAAAAAAGAAACTTTTCAATTAGTCACATCGACTAATAAAGTTAGTAGTATTCAGTTGAGAGCAACAAAAAGTCACTTCGAGTGTTTTTTGGTAATGAAATAGAGAAAAAATGTATCGAGAAGTTAAACTAACCTGAGTTTGATCTAAGAAAATTTCGGAGACTGAGTGAAATCTTTGCAAAAGATTTTGTAACGAAGTTTCCATTTTGGTAGCATTTCTATTCAAATTTTCCTTGAAAATTCACTCAATGATCCAAAATACCTGCGAAAAACTTTTATACCGCACTAAGCTTAAACTAAGATGACAGTGGGCATATTATTCAGCTTTATTACTTTCGATTCTATTATCGAAGTGATAACAGAAATTAAGTAGTTTTCGACTCCGCCTACCTAATCTACCTGCAAGCTCTAACTGAAATCATGATTTAAATAATTACCAGAAAAAAATAGTTCCTCCCCTTAGTAAGGAAAGGTGGGTTTTTCAACAATAGTTGAAAAAGTCGGAAGGGTTAAAACTTATTTATCTTTCTTAGCATAAGCCTTCCAATAAGCGAATAAAGCTACCAAGGAAAGCATTAACCAAAAGAAATCTATAAAAAATAAATCGAACTTTCCTTCTTGGTAATTTTGCCAAAAACCGATTCCGGTAGAAAGTTTGGAAGCAATAGGAATGCCCAACCCAATAATAGCACCTGAAAGTAATGAATATTTAGTAGTCAACTTATAATTTTTCAGCCATACAAAGCCTATACTCACCACCAACCAAGCGATAAAGAAAAAAGAATAAATATCACTTTGTGAAGAAAGTACTTTTGTTTTTACTAAAATGAACAATATAGCAATGAGTGGATACATACTCATACAAACCGCCATATAAATATTTACCAATTGAAAATTGAATTTCCTTTTTCTTTCGGGAACACTCTTTTTATCACGGGCTACTTGCCATATAATAATTCCAGACACGATGATAAAACATCCAATAATCCCTAAAATAAAATAAAGTACCCTTATAGCATAATTCCCGTAATCCCCTATATGCAAGCGGTATAAAACGGTTTTTACAACATCTATATAAGAAGCATCTTGATACGGACCTTTTTCAGATACAACTTCACCAGTGTATGCGTCATATTTTATTTCACCTAAACCGGTGAATTTAGAACTATAATCCAATCTTCCCGACACGGTAACTTTCATCGATTTATCCCCATAATTATTGATATGGACTTTTTCAACTACAAAATCGTCCCATTTGGCAGCGGTTTCTTTTACAAAAGCATTGATATTAACCCGTTCTTCCCCTTCTTCTTTTTGATAGTTGAATTCTTCCGCAGGAAAAGAATAACCTAAATTTTGATATAACTGAGTTTGGTTACCATCGTACAAAACACTTACTAAAGGCCCCAATAACACTGCTTTTATCATAAAGAAAGCACCTGTAACCGCAAACACCAACTGAAAAGGCAAGCCAATTGTACCCAAAGCAGTATGCGCATCGGTCCATAGTGTTTTTAATTTACTCCAAGGACGGAAGATATAAAAGTTAGAAACGATTTTTTTCCAATGCACCAAGACCCCGGTAATAATTACAAATACAAAGAAAAGCGCTACAAAACCTGATAAATAATAACCAAATGGATAGGGAATCTGAGCGAAGAAATGTAAACGATACAGAAATTCACCTAAGCCATAACCTTCTACATAACTATTTTCTTGAAAATTAAAATTGTTTAAATAAATATAACCGCCCGGTTTTGCATCAATAAGCGTCGAATCTTTAACCGGACCTAAATTTACACCCATTTTATATTCATCACGGCTATTGTTGAAGCTAATATCCCGGCTATACAATTGATAATTTTCAGCTAAGCTATCAATCGCCCGATTAAAATTAACCTCTTCCGGCTTTTGTTGATAAGCGGAAGTATTATTTTCCCAATTCACTATTTCATCCCTAAAAAAGGAAAAAGAACCCGCAAAAAAAATCACATACAATAACGCACTAATAATGATTCCGCTAATGGTATGCAGATTAAAAAAGATATTGTAATCACGGTTTTTCATAGCTTTATAGATAATATTTTAGATAAACCGGAATTAAAAAAATGAAACTTAATAGAAGGTAAAGCCCCCAAACTTTCCATCCGTTTTTTGCCAAAAAAGCTAGGATCATCAAGCCGGGCCATAAAATAAAGCCACTAAAAGCCATCGTCATGATTAATTCATCTTTCGGAATTATTAACGATAAACATAAATGTACAGCCAAGGTTAAGAGATAGCCACCCAAAATAGCAGCGGTCACCTTTAAGGTTTTATGTAAAGTAGACTGGGTTAAATGCTTTTTATTGGCTGGCATAAGCTATAAAAGTATTTCTAAAAGAAAACAAACCACGAGAACACTAAGCAGTTCATAAAATTTAAAGATTCTTAAAGGAGTAAAAAGGATGATAAAGCTTCCGGCAATAGTTATGGCAATTATGGAAGAAAAAATTCCTACCCCAAGATTAAAGAGATACATAAAAAGAAAACTCCCCAACAGCATGAAGAATATCCCCATGAAATTAGCTGGTTTCTCATTGTCTTTTAACCACCATTCCCAACCAAAAACAGGTTTAAACTTCGTTTTTTCTGAAGTTAAATAACAGGCATAAAAACCTATACTTATCAATAGAATGGCGAGACTAATCATCACTTATTTTTTCAGTTGAATAGCATAGGTAGCGCAATGCCAAATAAACTCATAGTCTTTCCCTTTAAAGGTACCGGGAACTTTTTCATTAAAAGTGGTTTCAACCGTATAAAGTGTATCCCAAGGAAGTTGAAAACTTACTTTACCATGTTCATCCGTGGTCATTTTTTTGCTCCAAAGGTCAGCCACGTAAATACTTACTTCATTTTCAGCTAAAGGCTTTCCTTTATAAAACACTTGTAAACTTACCTCAGCATTTTTACTGTTATGTTCTTTAGAAAGTTCTACAATTTCAATCCCGTCAAGATTGGTTTTCTTAATTTCTTCGCTTTTTTCTCCTACTGCTACCCTCGCTTTTGCATGGTATTGCGGCTTAAAAATACCAAAGTCATATTGGGTATAATCCAACACTTTCATATCTTTATTATCTAAAGCCAAGGTATAGCTTCCTTTTTCTGAAGGAATAAAAGAAGCGAGGTAATAATTATCTTCCACACTAACATTCAGTCTTTGTTTTTCTCCATTGGGTGCAACCATCCACAACTCAAAATCTTTCACTCCTTGAAAAGCTTCACCTTCCACTTCTTCAAGTACCCCGTAGGTATATTCCCCAAAACGGACTTTCACTTCGTGCTTCTCTCCTAGTTTTCCATTGGGAGAAGTTTCTAACCAAATGTAATGGGCAAAAGAATTAGCACTGATGAATAGCAGCAGAATAAAAAAGATATTTTTCATTTATTTATAATTAATCTAATTTAACGTGAAGCAAAAATAAAATTATTCATCTGAATATAAAACGATGAACACTTATTTTTTAGAATAATTATAAATAGTAGAAATTAACACCCAATACTCTTTGTATATTCCTAAAAAAAAGGAAGGTTTTTATAGTTTACAAAACTACCCTGTAACCTCTCCTCTTTTAAAGGGAAGGTGGTCTCTGTAGCCATCGCAAAAGAAATAAGAAGAGATTGTAAATCACTCCTCTTTCTTCAACGTAGAATTAAGAATGAGTGACAATAACACATAACTAATAATGATGATAGGCAAAGCTATAAACTGTAAGAAGATAATCATCACCAAAGCGAAGAACAGAAAGAAAAACCTGAACCAATTCTCTTTTAAGTTGAAATTTTTAAATTTTAAAGCAAAAAGTGGAATTTCAGCATTCAGCATAAAACAGCTTAAAATAGTGATCACTACCAAAAACCATTTGTTAAGAATGATTTCTACAATCCATGCTTCTGGTTGAAAAATTAGAATTAATGGTAAACTCAAAATAAAAATAGCATTCGCAGGTGTAGGTAATCCAATAAAAGAAGAAGTCTGCCTATCGTCAATATTGAATTTTGCCAAACGATAAGCTGAACCCAAGGTAATTAATAAACCTATAAGCGCAAATACAGGAAAGTTGATGTCAAAAACCCCTGGGCTGTTCCAATCTTTTGGGATACTGGTTTCGTAACTTATCGATCTTTTCAATAATTGAAACATAGCTATCCCAGGAACCAAACCACTAGTAACCATATCTGCCAAAGAATCTAACTGTAAGCCCAATTCACTTTGCACTTTTAAACTCCGCGCTGCCAAGCCATCAAAAAAATCAAAAAATATCCCCAAGCCTACAAAAATAGCGGCAGCTACTAAATTGTTCTGCATGGCCATAATTACTCCAACACAACCGGACAATAAATTTAATAAGGTAATAATATTGGGAACTTGTTTCTTAAGCATTGGGTTAGTTTTTATAAGCTAATGTAGAAAAAACTATTCAAACACCTTCTACGTATAACAATATATAAACAGAAGTAGAGTTTATATTATAAATTTATTAAGATATTTGCGCAAAATTTTGATTGGTGAGAAGTAGATTACTCTTTATTTTTATTTTACTGGGTCCTATCCTATTCGCACAAAGTGTTAGAAAGTATTCTAATGAGTTTATGAATATTGGTGTAGATGCAGCTGCATTTGGGATGGCTAATTCTGTCGTGGCAACGACTAACGATGTGAATGCTGCCTATTGGAATCCTGCCGGTTTAATGGAATTGGAAGACAACCAAATCTCTTTAATGCACGCGAGTTATTTCGCGAATATCGCTAATTATGATTATATCGCGGGAGCAATGCCGCTAGATCGGGAAAGTGCCGTGGCTTTTAGCGTCATTCGTTTTGGAGTGGACAATATCATGAACACCACCCAACTTATTGAAGAAGACGGACAAATTAACTACGATAACATTAGTTACTTTTCTGCAGCAGATTATGCGTTTACCTTATCTTATGCTCGTAATTTACCGTTAGAAGGCTTTCGCTACGGAGTGAATGCGAAAGTGATTAGAAGGGTGATTGGTAAGTTTGCCAATTCTTGGGGTTTTGGTTTTGATGCTTCCATTCAGTTTGAAGGAGATAATGGTTGGAAATTTGGGGCTATGGCGCGAGACATTACCACAACCTACAACACGTGGAGCATTGATGAAGACGAATATAGCAGTGTTCAAGGTGCCATTGAAGGTCAAAATCAGGAATTACCGGAAACTACCGAAATCACCATTCCTAAGCTACAATTAGGAGTAGCGAAAACTTTTACCATTCATTACGATTTTGATATCAAAACCGAATTGGATATGCATATGCGCTTTGCACAAACTAATGATATTATCTCTACCTCATCGGTAAGTGCGACACCGTCTTTTGGTTTTGAAGTAGGCTATATCGATTTGGTCTATTTGCGTGGTGGTGTAGGGAACTTTCAAAATGTAGAGCAATTTGATAATTCTACCAAAGTAGGTTTTCAACCGGGATTTGGGGTTGGATTCCAATACAAAGGTATTCATTTAGACTATGCCTTTACCGATATTGGCGACCAAAGTGTAGCCTTATATTCCAATGTATTTTCCTTAAAAATAGATTGGTCCTTATTTAGGTAAAACAAATCCAATGAAATGCAATTACTTTGCTAACTTTGAAACCCAATTGATTTTCTTTTTGGTATGAAAAATTTACTCTTCGCCTTATTAAGTGGATTGTTATTAGCTTTTGGCTGGCCTACCTATGGTTTTCCTTTACTTTTATTTTTTGGTTTTGTCCCTCTTTTATTTGTGGAATCTAAACTTCGAAACAAAAGTTCCTGGAAAATTTTTGGTTTAGCATACCTCAGCTTTTTCATTTTTAATATCATTACAACGTATTGGATTTATTACTCGACCGCTTTCGGGATGTGGTTTGCCATACTGGCAAATACATTATTAATGAGTTTGGTGTTTATTATTTACCACAAAATCGCCCGAAAGATTAATTTTACCGGAGCTGCCATTTTTTTTATTTCCCTGTGGATGAGTTTTGAAAAATTGCATTTAAACTGGGAGTTTTCTTGGCCCTGGTTAAATTTAGGAAACGGATTTTCTGAATATTATTCGTGGATCCAGTGGTATGAGTATACGGGAACTTTTGGGGGAACACTATGGGTATTGTTAATCAATTTCAGTATTTATAAAAGTGTACTGTTATTTCTGAAGTATAAAGATAAAACGATTATTTACCGAAGTATCTTAAGAAATTTTCTTTTGATAGGTATTCCCATCGGAATCTCACTTTTTCTGTTTTATGCGGAAGAAGAGCCCGATTCAGAAAAGTTAGAAGCACTTATCCTTCAACCCAACATTAATCCCTATACTGAAAAATACAATACCAACGATAAAAGCATCGGGAAATTACTAGTGCAACTTTCTAAAGAAAAAATAACTGACTCCACCAAGTTAGTCCTCGCTCCCGAAACAGTTTTTGCTGATGGTACGAAGCTTACAAAATTCAAGTATTCTGATGCTTATTATTACAGTAAAGAAATTACCTCAAAGCATCCCAAAACGAATGTATTAGCGGGAATTTCTTTTTATGAAACTATTAATGATAAAGCAAAAACCACTTACCAATCCAATTACTACAAAGAAGGCCTTTGGTTTAACGATTATAATTCAGCATATCTTATCAACCATACGGATTCAGAACAGCTTTACCACAAGTCTAAATTAGTTGTGGGTGTTGAAAATTTCCCTTATCAAACTATCCTAAAACCTATTTTAGGCGATGCTATGATTGACCTTGGAGGAACGGTCGCAATGAAAACCACACAACCTGACCGAGAAGTTTTCACGCTCAATTCTGGTGAAAAAGTAGCTCCGATTATTTGTTATGAATCAATTTATGGAGCTTATGTAAGTGAGTATGTAAAAAATGGAGCGCAGCTATTGGCCATTATTACCAATGATGCTTGGTGGGGAAATACCCAAGGACATCAACAACATTTAAGTTATGCGCGTCTACGAGCTATTGAAACCCGAAAAAATGTAGTAAGAAGTGCCAATACAGGGATTTCTGCTATTATTAATACTAAAGGAGAAATTATCCAGCAATTGGGATATGAAAAGAGAGGAAGCCTTTTAGGAGAAGTTAATTTGAATTCCAGAAAGACCTTTTATGTTAACTATGGCGATTACCTTGCCCGAATAGCTCAATTTTTAGCCGTCGTTTATTTTCTTATCGCACTTACCAGAAGAAGAAACCAAGTTTAGTTTTATGTATGCTATCTGAGAATTACAAAAGAAAATACAGTCAACACTGATCTTTAAGTAATTGACTGTATTTCAATTTGACTTATCATCCAAAGCTTGTCTGTGCTAGGAAGAAATAACGTAAAGAAGCGATGTATATTTTAAAGCTGAGTTCTACAAACGAACAGCTAACGTAGTGAGTTCTTGAGTCAGTGAGTTCAGTAGTAGGCAATAGGCAATAGGTAGTAGGTAATAGGTAGTAGGTAATAGGCAATAGATAGTAAAAAAATTAGAACAGAAAACCCCTTCAACTCCGCTAATTAAGACAGTAAAAAGCGGTAAATAGTATAGAGGTATTGATTATTGGTGAATGGATTTTGGGATTTGCAGTTTATAAAAAAGAATTGATCTGCCATTGGCGAGACCGAACCATTTCGTTAGGTTTTAGAAGTTAATCTTTAGAAGTTAGTTTTACTTTTTCAGTAAACCAAGAGCCTGAGATTATTTTCCGATTCCATTCTATTCAACTTCGACTTCTTTAAGGGAAATCAGGAGGAGCTTGCTTTTATTTTTACTGGCCCCTTAAGAAAATAATTGTACTCAATGTTTTTAATACAATTCGAAGATCTAAAAAAAGATTTCTTCTTTTAATATAATATAAATCATATTGAAGTTTATGTAAACTATCTTCTACGGAAGAGCCATAACTAATACTTACTTGTGCCCAACCAGTTAAACCCGGTTTAATCACATGCCGAATTTCATAAAATGGAATTTCTTTAGCTAATTCCTTTACAAATACCGGACGCTCGGGACGGGGTCCAATCATACTCATCTCCCCTTTCAATACATTATAAAATTGAGGTACTTCATCCAAGCGGGTATTTCTTAGAAACTTTCCAAATTTGGTGATTCTGGTATCATTGGCCTGTGCCCATTGTGCTCCTTTGGACTCGGCATCGGGAACCATCGTCCGCAACTTTAACATCTTAAATTCTTTTCCGTGCCTTCCTACCCTAATTTGCGAATAAAACAAGGGGCCTTTATTAGCTAGTATATTTCCGATTAGAACAAAAGGTATCCCTAGTGAACCTAAAACAATTCCTATAATAGCACAAGAAATATCCGTTAATCTATGAAAAAACAGATAGAGTTTATTTTGATTACTTTTACTAAAGAGAAAATACTTATAGAAATCTTCCCGTAAGTGATCTATAGGTATTTTATCGTTGAGCTCTTCATACACTTGCGTATATTCCCGAATCGGGAAACCTACTTCTAGTAAATCAATCAACTCATCATATAGCTCCTTATTTAATTTATTATTATAGCTAATAGATACCACAACCTCCACCACCATTTCTTGCTCGATAAAGTTTTTTAAGTGCTCTAATGGGATTCGGGGAATATCAATATCAATAACATTAGCATTGTCTTGATTCGTATCTATATAACCACTTACTAAATAATGAGGATCTGCAGATTGAAGATCTTGGGCCAAATCAGCAATATTAAAAGAATCTCCCACAATAATTACTTTTTTATGAAATCTAGGTGAAGAAATAAATTTAATATAAGCGAAGCGCCATATACTTAAAGTTCCCAATAGGGTAAAATAAAATATGACGATTTGAAAACGATTAGCTGGAAGGTTAGGAGTATAAAAAGGAGTTAGTAAATAGAATAAAACTGTAATAGAGCATGCCACCGTAAGGTTTTTAAAGACCTTCAGGTAATCATTTGTTTTTTGCAGATTGTATAACTCAAAAATGGTACAAAAGATAGTAAGGTAAACCGCTAAGAAAATAATCCAAGCCCAATGCGCTTCAGTAAATTTAAAATAATCAAAATCTAAAAAATAACTCACTAATTGTAAACTCCCCAAAACCAAAATTATATCTAAGATTCTGAGAAGTACCTTACGCTCAGATATTTCAAAATATATTTTAGATTTTTTAGCCATTTACCTTTCTTTTCTATTCGCTAAGATAGTTTTTATTTTACTGCAACACGGCCTTCCATTCTTCTTTGACCACCTTCCAATCAAATTGCTTCACTTTTTGTCTAGCTTTTGTTGCCAATTGATTGGCGAACATCGGGTCGTTAATTAAGGCTTTTATCTCCCGTACAAAGGGAACCACTTGCTCTTTTTCTACTAAAATACCGTCCTCTCTATCTGAAATTAAATAAGGTAGCCCTCCTACATTTGTAGAGATAACCGGTAACCCCAAAGCCATGGCTTCAATCACACTAATAGGCGTATTATCAAAATTAGTGGTATTAATAAAAAAATTATACTCTTTAGAAAGCTTTATCCACTCCTTTTTAGAAAGTTTTCCTGTAAACTTTATCCGAAGATTTTTATGCGCTGCCAGTTGTTTACATTTTTCTAAACTACCATCTTTATCCGGACCTATCATACAGAGCTCTGCTTGAGGATAGTCTTTTTTTAGTTCTTCTAAAATTAAAATCGCCAATTGGGGGTTATAAATTTCGCTAAAGGAGCGTACCCACAGAAGTTTTGGAAGTGTAAAAACTCTTTTTTCAAAAGTATATTGAGCTAAGTCAATAGGATTGGGGATATAAGTAAGTTTGCGATACCCCGCTTCTTGAAAAACATTCATTAGATAAGCAGAAGGGGCTATATTCATTTTAGCATTGCCAAATAGTTCCTGCGATTGTTTTTTTGAATGAACCAATCTTTTTGGTAAATCTCCACCGTGTAAGATACATAGATAAGGTAATTGCTTTTTTCGAGCTATTTTTGCAGAAAGATAAGCATACCAAAAATTGGCAGTACTATAGGTATCAATTAGCAAGAAATCTACGTACCTACCTCTCAGCATCACGGCAGAAAGCATCACGAACATTCTTAGCACTTTGTTTTTTTTATCAGAAACCGCAATGACCTCATAGTTTTCCTCTTGTAATTTAGGAGCTAAAAACTCTATAGCTGTAAGAGTTTTCCCGTGCTTAGCCAATTTGTTTCCTAAGTATAGGATTTTTCGATGGTATTTTTTTTGCTTTTTTTTCATAATGTAAGCTTAAGAGGGATAGTCCATAGATATACCCTGGCAAGGCGATGCGCATAGCAGAATGAGAAACTGTTAAAAACCAAAAAATCAAAAAGGGAAAAAAATAAATATTCTTCCGTCCTTGCAGTTTAGTCAATAAAGGAGAACCGATTAAAATCAATAAGGCTAGTATCCCAAAAATCCCATGTTCTGAAAGCATTCGGCTTATTTCGTTATGAGTGGCTATACTGACTCCGAGTTTTTCCCGGTGATAATCATCTACTTTTCCCACTCCCACCCCCAATAGTGGGTGATCTAAAAAGGCCTGATATTCTACTATTAGTAACTGTAATCTCCCAGTTGCTATATTTTCTTTTTCACGCCCTATTGAATCTTTATTTTCATAGCGATTGGCCAACATGCCCCCAGTTTGCAGCAAGGTAAAAAACCATATTCCGATGGTGATGCCTAAGGTTCCCAATAATTTGAGGGTCACCTTGGTTTTGGTTTTTATTCTAGTACGTGTATAAACAAAAAAAGTAAAAGCGGCAGCCATTAAAATCGCAACCAATACCCCTCCTCGGGAAAAGGTTAACAAGGCACGATAAGCCATGGCCACTAAAAAAAACATCATCAGTAAGTGGATCCATTTATTTTTATAGGGAATCAAAAAACGTGTATATAAGATAAATACGCCCAAACCTAAGACCGTTGAAACCTGGTTGGGACCATAACCTCCAGAGAGCGCGGGATTAGAAGCTGCGGAATTAGCAATATCCCCAATATCTCCACTCGGAGTATATAAAAACACATACACGGTCATTGCGATGATGGGGTAGACCATATAATCCAATACCTTCAATAAATCTTTAAAACGGATCCGACGCCCATAACAAAAAAGGGCAGCGGCCGTTAAAGAAAAAGGACCGCTTAAATTAAAAAGAATGGCTTGCCGGAAGCGTTCTTCCACCCCAATTACATGAATGGTAACGAGAATACCGGGAACAAGCAATAAAAAATAAAGCAAATAGGGATAGGATTTTTTTTGAAAACCTCTGTAAAACATGCCGACCAACATTAATAATATTATCGCATATTTCCCAGTTTCATAAAACACCAGGGCCTTGGTCATCCTAAAAAACACTTCTGCTCCCGCCATATAAGCCGCGGCACACAATACCACTACCGTTTTATCCTTAGTTTTCATGATTTGCCAGCCAAAGTACAGTAAAACCAAAGGGACATAGGCCATCATTAAAGGGCGAAAAATACTAGCTAAAAAGCCCAGCCCTACATGAAAGAGAATAGCAAAAAACTGCTTGCGATGGGGGTGAACTGTCTTTATAATGTATTGTTTTTAACGAATTAATTTTTGCTTATGACCTGCAACATATTATATTTTTAAAGATAATAAAAAGCTTTTGTTTAATTTTAGTAGAGTGCTAGCGAAGATAAAATTTTATCGAGCAGCAATTGGTGAGTTTTCAGTGTACAATTGGCAGTAAGTTAGAAGCACAAATGAGTGGTTGAGTTTTTTTTGAAACTTGGTATTTGGCTTTTCTGTACTTAAATTTCAATTCAAAATGTTATACATAAACCAAAGAAAGTGATAGTAGTAAAGTATCTGTTCAACCATAAGTTCATTATAAAAGATTTTTTGACTTCAACGACAACCAAATAAGGAGAAGCTTTACAGTATCTCTTTCATAATACGTTCGTTATAATGCTCAAAAGTAAAATTCACGGCTACCTGATAGGCTTGCTTCGCTTTTGCTTTCAGTATTTTTTCTTCGAGCTGTTGGATTTCCACTAGAACACTAGCTAACTTCTCGGCGGTCGTAAGATTCACGACAAACCCGTTATCAGCATTGATGTACTGCCCGACACTAGAAATATCTGATACTATGGGAATACAACCAAAGTTCATTCCTTCAGCAATCACTTTAGGAAAGCCTTCTGAAGCGGTACTTGGCAATAGTAAAAAGTGCGACTTTTTATAAATGTCAAAAACTTCATTTCGACTTAGAAAGCCATAAAAAGTCACCGGTAATTTATTCGCTTCTACTTGATTTTCATAGAATTTTCGTTTTTCTCCATCACCTATCAGATGAATTTCTTCAACAAAATCACGACTATCCTCAAAAGTTGAAAAAGCATCTAGAATTCTTTGTACTCCTTTTTCATCTTCTAACCTACCCACAAAACAAAAAATGAATTTAGGTTGATAAATTTTGCCTTCCATTATTTTTTGACCTTCATCTCTTTCCTTCAGAGTCAAACAAGGGTTTTCAAAAGTTAGGCAATGCTTGGGCTGATGCGGCCATTTTCCATTAATTGTCACGGTTCGACTTTGGTTCATCAGCATTTTACGTTGCAAAGCATAACCTAGTGGTGGTTTTTCCTGCGCCCAATTACCTGCATACTTAAACCAACCTATTTTTTCGCTCCGGTTTAAGTAAGGTATAAGATAAACCCCTATTCCTACCGGTGCCCGAAACTGAAACGCATCCACCTTGCTCAGGACATTTTTTACAGTTGCCAAGGTTCTGGGCAAGTTGGTTAATACGCTTAATTTTCCTCGAATGCTTCTTCCTCCTGAAGGGGGTAAAGGCACAAACTCTATATTATCTGAAGTATAAGGTATAGAACTCGGTGGTGGTTCTTTCTCGTGAAAAAAAGCTACATGATAAATTTTCTCAAAGTTTTCGATTAACTGATTAATTTCGGTAATGGTAGGTCCCCATCCCACAATTTCACCATTATCTGTTTTATAGTGCTCGGTATGCGAAATAATGGCTAGCTTCATAACTAAATCTTTTCTTTGATAAAAAAACTTGACGAACCGATATCAAGCTTTCCTAAACTATTTGTTAATAGATACAAGTATACTAAATTATTATAAAGCTATTCGAGGTTTTAGGGTCATAGATAGAATATAGAGGCTAGAGAAAAACAGAGTTGCTTTTCAACTTTGATTATTCTGATTTGAATTACTGGTGTTTTCGTTACTCTTGAGCTGACAGTTTCCAACGCACAAAAGCTTTCTTACTTTTACAAAAATGGGAAACTGTACTTGAGATGTCGTAAGGAACATTACAACTTCACAAGTCATCCTGAGCTTTTCGAGTGGAATTTAAACATCTTCCTCGCAAGAAAACTTGCCCATCAATTGAAGCATGCCAACTGTAAATCACTCACTGAACACTTTCATTCCTAAGCAATAATGAATTTTCCGATTTCAAGTTCATACATTATCAAATCACAAAAGATTCATGACGATTTAATTACATCCTAAATTTTCTCCAAAACTTCCAAATACCGCCGAATAATCTTATCCCAAGAGAAATTTTCGGTCCATTGAATCGCATGTTTACTGTATTCTGAATAATTTGCTATTAGTGTGTTGATAGCTTCTAAAATTCCCTGTTCATCTTGATGATTTACCAAAATACCCGAATGATAATTGCTTATGGCATCTTCAATACCACAGCCTTTAGCACCAATACTTGGAATACCTAATGCATTTGCCTCTAAAATGGCGATTCCGAAGCCTTCTACATCGCCTTTAGAGGTATGCTCACTTAACATCATAAAAATAGTAGATTGCTCTAAAAGCTTTAATTTTAACCTCTCCGAAACACGTCCATGAAATATTACACTCTCCTCTACCCCTAATTTTTCAGCTAAAACTTCTAGTTTTTTTTGAGTTAAAGGAATTCCTACAATATGATATTTCACTTGGGGATATTTCTTTTTGATAGCCGGTAAAGCATGAATAACATTATGCTGCCCTTTTCGGGGAGTAACGTTACCTACCGTCACCAAATCAAGACTACTCGAAGTTAAGCTTTTGGTTTGTTGTGGATGGTTTGAAATTTCAAAACCATTGGGAATAACGGTAATATTTGGAAGCGCTAGATGCTGGACCAAGCTTTTGGTATAGTTGGAAACCGCGATAATTTGATGAAACCGTCGAAGACAAAAATCAGTAAATTTTTTCTGTAATTTTGAGGGGAGTAAAACTTCACTTCCGTGTAAAACTGCTATGTATTTTCTATGGAACAATAAACTCAATATTGCCCCTACCCAAATAGAAAATTTTCCCGAAAGTAGGACCGTATCGTTCCTATTGGTCAAATAAATGGCTTTTAGAATTCGATTGAAATAGCTAAAAACAATTAATTTCTTTCGCTTAATCCGGATCACTCCAAAAGGTTGGGCGACATCAAAGGCATCTTCTTCTTTCCCTTCCCCTGAGCGCTGATCGGAAAGGACCTCTACCTCTATGCCGTTTTCTTGAAATGATTTTGCTAAATGCCACGCATGATTTCCTATCCCACCGGGTTGCGGAGGAAATTCAGAAGTAATTAATAAAAGTTTTTTTGTCTTTTTCAAGGGACAAACTTGCTTTCGATCATGCTTCAAAAAAAAGCAAAAGATTTCAATCCCCCTACTTTTTCCTTTTTCTTTTTAAAAAACTATTCCTTTCTTTTAAAAACAGGAGAGTTTTTTAGTGAGCAGTCTTCAAAGTTCAATTTAAACTGTACTTGATAGGAATTCAAAAATCTTTCGATTTAAAAGTCATTCATAGCAAAGTCGAAGGGGCAAGTCTATTTTCTAAGTGCCTGTTTCTAATTACAAGCTCTCAATTTTATCTCCTTCTTTAAGCATTTTACCCGATAAGTCCCAAGACTTATCCACTTGAATCAAAATTACCGGCAGCAAAAACACCGATAAAATAGCCCCCAGCAATAGCATGGGCTTATTTTTCTTAAATTTATATGGAATTATAGAAGGCGGAACCATTTTCAACAAAGCCAATTTTGCCTGATGATTACCGTAGTATTTTCTAAATAAATAAAGTACACTGGGGATGGGGCGAGGGGTGAACCATTTTTGAGAGCGAAACGCATCCCAACTTCCCATTTCTCGAAGTCCTCCAGAACCAACTTTTAAATGTAATCGCTTGGCATAAGGATTAGAAACATTTAAAAAACCGTGCAAATAGACTCGTAATCCAAATTCCCCATCCCCCATTCGTTGTTTTTCAAATTGTCGATCAAATAAACCGGTAGTTTTAAATATTTCTTTCTTGATAAGAACATTACCAGTATCCAATTGATCGGAAACTCGAAAAAATGAATAATTTCGTGGTACTTCAGCGCCGGAAGTTGAAATAGACACCCCAGATGAAACCTCAGCTTTAAAAAAATCCAGTGTCTTTAAATGCTGAGTAATCCAATCGTTATCTACCCGACTATCATCGTCGTATAATAAGATATAATCCCCTTTAGCCATTTTGATAGCCCGGTTCCGAGCCAACCACAATGCTTTTTCTTTTTGCTGAATAGCGCTTAAATCTAGCTTCCATCCTTTATAAAAATCTTCCTGAAAGGGGTCGGACTGATCCACTACAATCACCTCAAAGTACTGATAATCTTGAGATTCAAGATCTAAAAGCACATCCTTTAAATATTCATAGCGATTTAATGTAGGTATGATTACGCTTACCAAAGGCTTCTCTTCTAAGAGCGAAGATTGAAAAGAACCATAGTCTGAATACTTTAGGGGATGTTGAAGGTAATTACTCCGTTTCGCACCTCTCCCTTTTATAAAAGCTGATACTTCTCTAAAAGGATTTTTAAAACTAACCAACCTCAACAACAAAACATATACACACCAAATTGGATGAAAATATTTATGAAGAAAACGATATTCGTCTACAAGCGGCAGCGACTCAAAATGCTGATAGGTTGTTACCTCCCCGACATAGCCTTTTTGAAGAGCCTGCCAAGAAATATCATAAGATTTAGCTTTTTCAGAATAAAAACACGGGTCCTTTTCTAATTGCTGAAGCACTACAGCAGGCAGCTCTTCTACCTTAGGAAACGCAAAAGAACCATTATTTCGAGCTAAACTAAAGTAATTAACCGGTTGTAAATATTTAAGAAAGCTAAAAATCATTTCAAATTCATTTGGTAATAGGATTTAAAAAAACCATCCAAGGTTAAATGTTTTTCCCATAATTCTCTATTTTTCTTACATAAATCGAGTAATTGATCTTCATCAATCTTTCTATGAAAATTTCCTAGTATTTTATCTACTTGATTTAAGTTTTTGCCATCTACCCATACTACATGTTTTTTCCAATCTATTTTATTAGCTAACGGCAAGTACCCATCGGTATGAATGTACACAGGGATTCTCCCCATCATTAACGTTTCATAAAACCGAACCGAAAAATTCCCAGCCCCTCTTACACATAATACATACTGTGAGTCATTTATATTTTGATAAAACTCATGGGTTGTTTTTTCTTTTTCCGCTTTTGTTTTTACTCCCGCCCGGTATTTTTGCCGAAGTATAAATTGATCAGTGATCAAGTTACTTTTTGATAATTTTGACAATAAATTAGCACGTAAACGGGTAGAAGATAATATAGCTTGGGGTTCTTTAGCACTTAGACCTAAATAGGATTGTAGGTTTTTTGTAGCAATTTTTAATTTTTCCCAATACGAATTAAAAATAGAAGCATTTGCTTGGCCACAAAAGCCAACAACCGGCTTATGGGTATATTCAATTTGAACATGGTCTTGCTGTTTATATTCTTGTAAGCGGTCCTGGATAAAAACAGGCATTCCCTCATGCCCTTGGTAGAGATTAGATGTATATCCACTCATTCGAAATACTTTCAGATTATTAAAATCTCGGATTTTAACTCCGTAATCACCAGCATTCCAACTCCATACCATTTTATTATCCTTAGCGGCTTCTCTTATAAATTGATAGGCTTCTTTTAGTTGTTTATTATTCACATAGTAATTCCAGGCCATTGGCAAAACTACCACATCCGCATCTTTAGAACTATCAACCAATTTATAATCTTCTTCTGAAACACCGTAGAGTTGCTGCCTTTGTAGGTCAGAAAAATTTTCTTTTTTAATAAAAGGCTTCAATAAAGGAAATAATTGTCCGCGATAATTTTTATTATAAAGGTTTTCTGGGTAGTATAGTTTCATGATTCTTATGATAGATATTTTTCAGCTTTCATAAATAGTTTGTTGAGTGATCATTTAATCTAAAATTTATAAAATTGGACAAATTCTTCTTGTTGTTTTTCTATATTAAACTGCTCTTCCACCCTATTTTTGGCAGCTATAGCTATTTCATATTTTTTCGCCTCGGGCAAGTTTATAATTTTAACTAATTTTTCTATTAATTTTCTTGAATCAAAGTTATTTACCAACCAACCGGTCTTATTATCTAGGATATTTTCTGAAAGACCTCCAGTATTAAAAGCAATACACAGCTTTCCTAATGCCTGAGCTTCTAGTACAGCATTACAAAATCCTTCATTTAGGCTTGTTTGAATATAATAGTCTGCTTCATTAACTAAATTAATTGTTTCAGCGTGTGATTTTTTTCCTACTAAAAAAACCTTTTTCGTTAGTTTTCTTTCGAAAATATGATACAAATATCGTTCTCTTTGTGGAACGCTCCCTTCTCCTATGATTATCCACTCAAAATTTATATTCTTTTCATGAAGTATAGCTGCTGCTTCTATTAAAAAATCTATACCCTTTATCCAAGTAAGACGCGCTATTGTAACTATTTTTATAGTGGCTTTGTTAGCAACACTAAACTTATTATTGATATTTTTTAAATCTACCGCAGGAGTTATAATCTTCACAGGTGTACCGGGGCTCATCCCTAAACTTAAAGCTTCTTTCTCTAAATAATGTGAAATGGAATGTACCTGATTCACATTATCCCACACTTTACTGTAACAACCCGGAAATTTCTTCGGATAAACGTTTATATCATATCCTCTAAAACTAACTGCCATTTTAGCTCCTATAGCTTTAGAGATAGACTCTCTGCCTAATGCCATAGTTACAAACCCAAAGTGCAACCAATCCAAATCAGCTTTTAATAGAGGTGCATTCAAATAAACCTTAGTCATAAATTCTATAATTCCCTTATTTTTTTCTAAACGGTACCATTTTAAAACTCTATCAAAATGGGGAATTAGTGAGATAAATACTTTTAAAAAAGAAAGAATTAAAATGAATGGATTTTTACTTTTTCCAGGAAAGGTTTTTACCTCGCACAATGAAAATTGATTAGCGTTTGTTTGACAGAATAAAGTCACTTGAAAACCATAGTGCTGCAAACCTTTAATTTTGGAATTAAAAAAAGTTTCTGAATAGCCAGGGGGTTGGGCAAGTACTAATCCTAATTTCATACTTATTTTCTAACTATATTTTGATATAAGCATTCATGTTCATCAACAAATTTTTTCATATTAAAATTATTGACACAATACTTTCGAAGAGCTTGTCCTAAATCCCTCCATTCTTCTTCAGACTTCTCCATTAACTCTTTTAATTTATTAGCCAACTCACCAGGCATTAGAAGCTTCAAACAATAGATTAGGAAAATCCTTTAATACGTAATTGATTCCGGAAATATCAGAACCCAAAACCGGAGTAGCCATACTCATGGCTTCCACTAAAGCCATAGGCATACCTTCTTTTCTTCCTTTATTTAAGGTAGGAATCACATACAAATCTGCATTAACCAAATAAGGCCGTACATCGAGTTGTTTACCCAAAAACTTAATTTGGTTTTGTTGGCCTTTTTCTTCAATTGATTTGATTAAATTTTTCGCATAATCACTACGTATATCCCCTACAATTTTGACTTCAATTTGAGCATCACCTAGCAGTTCCACCGCTTCCACCAATACTTCTATGCCCTTTACCTCTACTAAATTGGCAACACTTATCACTTGAAATTTATCACTAGGTCTTTTCTTAAATCCCGCAGGACTATAATAGTCGGTATCAATTCCTAAGGGGATTAATTGCTGGTCTTTTTTCTTGGGAAAATAATTCACCATCTCATGATTAATGGTGATGATAAAATCACTCAAATAGCTTTTTATTTTCCAATGCTTGTTCCCCCAACTCATGGCTTTTTTGGTATAGATATATTTGGCACCTCCCCATATAGTCGCCAACACCTCCGTCCAATCGCTACTCCAATGCCAAGAATGCACCACATCAAATTGATGTTGCCTTATAAAAGATGCTATTTTTTTAATCCTACCATACAAACTTAAATAGGGTCGATAATGGGTGGTCATCGGCTGTATATAAATGGGCACACCTAATTCCTCCACTTCTTTAAAAAATATCCCTTGGCTATGTTCCACCGCAATCGTAGGTTCAAACCGGGAAGTATCCAAACCTTTTACCAAATCATAAACCACCTTACCACTCCCGGCCGTATCAAAATTAGGAATGGTAAATAAAATTTTAATTTTCTTCAACAAACCTATATATTTTCATTTTTTTTATTTCTTTCTTTATAAATTTTAGCCAATGCTTTTTAGGTAAATGAAATATCGAAGGTAACTGAACGTATATCTTTTCAAGGTTTTTTTTTCTATCTTCAAATTCATAACCAAAAAATATTGCATCTTCTCCAAAAAATTGATCAACCAATTTTTTTCTTTTTTTATTATAAAAAAAACTATAATGTTTATATTTTTTTTGTCCAATATTAGTTTTATTAAATTTAAAATCAGAACCTAAATTTAAATCCATTTTCAAAACATCTAAACCTTGCTCTATATTCTCTAGCCTAATCACTAAATCATAGTTTATTTTTTCCCCATTCAATAAAAAATACTCTTTCTGCTTTTTTAAGTGATCACCTCTATAAGCTGGTTGATTAGGGTCATTCAGGATTTCGAAAAACTGACCTTTTCTCTTTAAAAAATTAGAAAAACTATCCACAATAGTTCTACCTTTAACTACCCACAAATAATCAGAAACTGCCCTAGACCAAGGATTTCTAATGATTATAAATTTGTAATATTTCTCCCACTGTTCTTGGGTCATTTTATTTAAATCAATTAACTCTTGTGGGGTAGCATGCTGCAAATAAATCTTGTCTCTTTTATCCCAGCCATAAAAATTTTTTAAACAATCACCTCTAGTATTTCCTACATCAATTCCAAAAGCTTTTTCTATTGTTGAACCTGCACATTTAGAAATATGAATAAAAATAACTTTTCTTTTATGACAAATCATCTTTTAAATCTATTTAGAACCTTTTTCAAAAACCTTCTATCTTGAAATCTAATCCAATAAAAAACTCCAACAATGAAAAACTTTAATCCAGCTAAATGTCCCAACTCTAAATTTCGCTGAGTATTCATCGCATACCTAAAATCCTCCTGACTAATTAGCTCAGGAAATTCGTAATAAAAGTTTTTAATTAATTCCCTACTCGCTCGAAATTGCTTACTATGATTGGAAGTAACCGAATCCCTATTTGCCCTTCGGTCCAATCTTACCAATATTTTGGATATCCCTACAATTTTAGACACTAAAGAAAAACGTAAAACATACGTCCAATCCACACTAATACTTGGATGATGCTGCGTGAAATATAAGCCATTATCCACATGAACGGATTTTCTAAACATCATACAACTATTAACGACTTTTATTTGCTTTCTATAGTTTAACAAAAACATTTCTTTACCTACGGGATATTGCTTACCTGATTTTAATAATCCAGGAAATTCAAAGGTGATTTTGTTTCCATTAAAGAATTCTGACATTCCGGACACCAATCCTATAGAAGGTTCATCATCCAGTTTTTCCACTTGTAGCGCCAATCGATCTGGATAATAGTAGTCATCCTGTTCAGCAACGGCTATATATTCTCCGGAAGATTCATATACCAAACGATTCATTGTTGGTCCCAGTCCTCTATTTTTTTGGTTAATTAAAATTTTTAGTTGCTTAAATTTGTTACTGTACCTCTCTAGAATACTTTCCGAACCATCTCGGGTTCCATCAATGCAGGCAATCAACTCGAAATCTTGAAAAGTTTGTTCTACTAAACTATCCAATGTAGCTATCAAAGTTTTCTCGCCATTATAGATAGGAAGAATAACCGATACTCTCATATTAATTAAACTTTTTATTCCAAACCGAAAGAGTTAATAACATACTCACTGGATGCGAGTAATACACCGCATCTTCGCGTTGAAATTTCTTATAAAACTTTTCCACGATTTCTCGGGAAATAAAATCATTAAATTTTTCATCAAAAAGGTAACTCTCCAATTGTTGTTCGTTTTCTTTTCCTAGAAATTGAAGTTCCCAATTACGTTGAATAAATTTCTTTTGTTGAATTTTATTGATCCCCGCTTGTAATTTCCTACCTACTTTAAAAGGAAAGTTATAGGGCATTTTATTATATTGGTAATTATTTAAATTAAAAGGGCGTTGATCTTCCCAAATAATCTTCGCCACCTCTGGATTTCTTTTTTGAATATAGGCAATCTGCAACTTCCGATCTGCTAAATATTCCTCGGGTAGGCTACAGATAAATTTACACATTCGATGATCGTAATAAGGCAAAGTAATGGGATGCGCATGGGCAAAGACCGAGAGATTGGTCGACGTCCATCGCGGTGCCCAATATAAGGACTTAAACGCCCGCATTTTGGCGCCTACATGGTTTTTTATATTGATTTGAGACAACAAAGCTTCAATCCTCTCTTCTAAATAGTTTTCAAAATCACCCTCCAACTGCCAATCCCGCCAAAGGGATTTTCCTAATTCCAAACCGCCTTTTTTGATGACTTTTTTCTTCACCAAAGCAATCAAGTCTTTTTCCGTATAGCCCTCAGGTGCTCCTTTATCAAATAGTACGTCGCCCCAATGTCCCAAAGAAAAGGTTCCTTTCATTTGTTGAAATTCTGGGAGTACTGCCATTTGTCGGGGATGGGTAAACTCAGAAGCACATTGATTAATCTCTGCCAAGTCTTCAATTACATTCCATAAATATCCTTTTGGGATAAGAAATTCCTGAAACTCAAACTCACAAGCTTTTGCTATTTTTTGCGCAATGCCGCTTTCTGAATATCCCCCGCTAAATGAATAGCTATAGGAAGTCACCTTTTTCCCCAACTGCTTTAAAGCCACCGCTTGTGTACGACTATCCAAACCTCCAGAAATGGGAAGAATGGCTTGCTCGTCTCCGATTTGTTCGTCAATAATCTGCTCAAAAAGTTCCGTAAAATCATTCAGGGCTTCTTGAAAGGAATAGTTTTTTTTGGGGCTATAGTGCCAATCAAAATAGGAATAGCTGGAAACTAACTTTTGTTGTTCATCTACTTCATTACTGGTAGCCGGACACAGTACTTTTTTGTTACACCAATATGTATCTGTATCCCAAAAAAAACCAGTTGCAGCAAATAAACAAATTGCCCGGTAATCAAGGGATTGATGTTGATTGGTATAGGCAAATTGCGCTTGTACCGGAATAATAGGGGTTGTTATATTTTTCACTAAAACACTTTTACCGGATTTTCTACTAAAATTATAAAATTAAGGAAGTAAGGTATACATTTTAGTTCTATTTAACTTCCAAAAAGCTACTGAAAATTAAAATGCCAAAAAACAAAAGCTTATCACGACCTCTCGATATAATTTCAACTTTGCTATTATTCTTATCAAATCACTTGAAGTAACATTTTACTGTTTTCCCTTTAGTTCTGCACTACTTCTAACTTCAGGTTTTATAATTACTGCCTATTGCTAACAGTCAACTCAACAATATCCACTCACCTCTCACCTCTAAAATATCACTAACTGCTTTTAGCTTTAAGTTACTGACTGAAAAAAAGACAATTGATAATGACTACTGTTGAATGAAGACCTACCTATCATTTTGAGCTTTCCTACCAAAGGAAGGCAGATTCGAGAAATTTTTCTTAGACTTAACTTTCCTTCAAAAAATGGTTTTATCATAGCTTTCAGCTAATAACTATGGTTTACAAATTAATCGCTTAAATACAAGCTCAACCGCAGTCATATTTAAGATCGATACAGGTATTTGTTTAAAAACTAACATAATCTATGCAATATTAAGTATACTGTTTATAAGCATTTAATACTTTTTTATACAGTTGTTCCATGCCGACTACCATTTGTTCTTCATTAAATTCACGTTCCACTTTTTGACGAGCAGCTTGCCGAATTTGTTCAATTTCTGACTCGGATAACCTTACGAAGGCTTGTATTTGATCTGCCAGTGCTTGAGGATTCCGTCGAGGAATAATCCATCCTTCTTGTTGATGGGTAATCAATTCTTCCATCCCTCCACAATCGGTACTTATCACAGGTGTTCCCAATGCCATAGCTTCTACAGCGACATTGGGGATGCCCTCCTTAATACTGGTAATTAACGAAAGAGAAGCACTAAAAACTTTTTTTTGTACTTCCTCAAAAGGTAGTTTTTCTGTAAGGCTTATAAACGAATTTAATCTAAAAAAATTAATTAAATAAATTAGTTCCTCATTTCCAGCAGCTCCAACAATTATATAGTGAAAATTAATATTTTCTTTTTTTAAAATAGCACAGGCTCGAATAGCCATTGAATAATCTTTGATCCAATGTGCTCTCCCTACCGAAATAAGTTCCAAACGATTTTTTTTTCGATAAGAAGTTAGGACAGGAAATTTTTTCAAATCCAATCCGGTATGGACTACTTTATCAATTCTAGTAAAAGCTTCTCCGACTTTTTTTCCGTTTTCAGAAATCGCCTCAGAAACCGAATGTAAGCCACTTAGTTTTGGATAAATTCTCTGGAGATAGGCATAATTTTTTGTATTAATAAAAGGTCGAATATTAGTATGATATCCTCTTTGGCTTAAGATTATAGGATAAGTTTTATGTTCTAAATAGGGTTCTAACCAAGGTAAAACTGAATTCCATTGCGCATGAATCACATCAGGATTAATTTTCTTTAATACTTTTGCTAAATTTTTAGCCTGTAGCTTTTTTTTATCAAAATTGAAAAGATTTTTGAGGGCTCCCAAGCCTTGTAAAGCTAAACTTTTAGTAAGTAATTCTAATTTATCTTGATTACTTCCTAAAGATTCATAATGAACACTCTCTACCGGACTAGGATTGTAAAGGTTAAAACCTAACACATACACTTGATGTCCCTGACTCACTAAGCCTTTTATCAATCGGCGAATAAACGTAGTAGTTTGAAAACTTCCATCAAAAATGACTATTTTTAACTTTTTTTGCATTAGGAAAATAAGCTTTTATAAAAACTTTCTATTTTTTCGGCTATTTTATTCCAATCATAATTCAAGCTTAATGCTCTAGATTGCTTTCCTATAGCTTCACACATTGCCGGATTACTTAACAAATGAAGGGCCGTAGCTATGAATTTTTGTGAGTTTTCTTTAGGTATCAAAAAATTGCCAGTCCCTTCTAAATAGGTTCTATTTCCTCCTACATCTGAAGTAATAATGGGTAAACCACATGCTATTCCTTCTAATATAGAATTACAAGCTGTACTGTCTAACATAGGTAAATACAAAAAACTAGCTTTCTGATAAAATTTCTTAAGCGTAAAATCATCAATACCGCTATGAATGCTAACCTTAGTTGATTTGATATTTACTTTATGTTTAAATTCTTTTTTTAAAATAATATCAAGGGAAGCTTCTTTGTTCTCTGCAAGTATAGTCGGCATAGTATTATTAAGCATTTCAAAATCCCTTAAATGTTGTCCTACAAACAATATTTTTTTTGAATGAGGTTTTTCTTTTAAGGGCTCAAAAAAAGCTGTATCTACGCCATGAGGAATATATTCCACATGTTTCAATTTTAACCATTCTTTAATAAAGTCAACTTGGTTCCTACCCACACAAATTGCCCCATTTAATTTCTTTAGATAAGTTGTATTTTGAATTGTTTTTTCTAGCACTTCCGGGGGCTTGTGGAAGCTAGCACAAAACTTAAGCTGTTCTCCACCTATTTTATATTTAATTAAATATCGAATATCACGTTCTCCATTTAAATAATGAATGATAGTTGGGTTTTCTTTAGAAAATTGATTAATATTTTTCAGTAACTCTATCTCTTTCTGTACACTTTGAGAATTATATATGCCTGCTTTTTGACTGGAAAGTTCACCTAAGCATTTAGCCAATTTATAGGGAATTTGTGGTTTACCCTGAATAACTTGTACATCCCCCATAAAATCAATTAAACATGCATAGCCGGAATAACCTGAATGATGGGGTGAGCGATGATGGATAATATTTTTTTTCAAGGTTTTAATTAATTATAGTGATCTGTTCATCAATTCCAATATACGCTTTACATTTTTCTCAGGGGATACATGCTCTTCAAAATATTTCCTTGCATTAGCAGATAATCTATCTCCTAAGTAATCATCCGCTAAAACAAGTTTTATATTGGCAATTAACTCTTTATCTGAATGAAAATATAAAAGATGTTTTCCATGTTCCAAAGGCGTAGGAAGTTCTGTAGATAAAGGTTCGGCAATAATAATTTTTCCCTGAGATAAATATTCTGCCATTTTCCAAGCCGGTGAATTTGCTAAGCCTCTTGTATAAATTACAATTTTTGCTGACTTTAAAACATCTAAATATTCTTCTGGATCACTTGGCACATTAGATAAAGCATCGCTATATTTTTCATTAAAGAATTTAGATTTGATAAATCCTCCACGAAAATGTTCTGGGAATTCTTTTTTTAATAACTTAATAATATAATAGCGTTGTTCGTGTATATTAATTACATCTTGTTGGTTTTCTTTAAAACAACGCGTTTGAAATAAGATAATAGACTCATTCGATTTTTGGAAATCTTTAAAACGCTTAAGTTCCCTTCCGGTCTTGATAAACTTCCAATGGTTTTGTTGAGCATACCAAGTATGTATCCATCTTTTTCCAATCGAGCGATCTAACTTAGTATTAATTTTCAAATTACTCCCAAAAAGTCCTAATAAAAAAGAAAGCTGAGAGTTTTGATGGATTGAACGTACCCCAAAACATAAACCTAACGGATATATTTTATGTTGGAGATTTCGAGGTAATTTTTCCACATACTTAGACTCAAAACTTCTTTTAAAGATAAAATCACATTTTTCTATAGCTTCTTTTGAAAACTGGTTAGCAAAATCATATAAATCAGTTGCAAAAAATAATTTTTCTTTACTATCCAGATTGATTAATTTATAGAAGGAAGTTTTAGGATGGGGCCTATTATCAACATTTAAAAGATTATTCTCAATAGCATACCTTCCTAATCTTCTTTGAGTAGTTAGTACTACCTTAACTTCAATAATCCCATCGGCTTCCAACTCAAATAAACCGGTTTGTATATAAGAAGAATGATTAAGTTCTTGTGGTGTATAGATAATGATTTTAAATTTAGCCATAGAACTGCTTATTGCTTTTGCTTTAAGGCATCTTCCACAGATTTCTTTAAAACTTTATAGGTAGCCTCAATACTATAATATTTTTTTGCAGTTTCAGCTGCTTTTTCTTTCATAGATTTTAATTCTGAAACATTTTGAATTAAATCAAATATTTTTTGAGCGTAACATTCTTTTTTACAAACATATCCATTCTCTCCATTACAAATAACTTCTTCAGGGCCAACTGAACCTTTAATTGCAATAACTCCTGTACCACAAGCCATAGCTTCAACCATCACCATTCCAAAAGATTCGTGTTCACTAGGCAATAACAACAAATCTGCTTGTTGATAGTGCTCGACCAAATCTTTTTGCTTTTTAGATCCTAGAAAATTAACGTTCTTTTCTATTTCTAAGCTATGAATTATTTCTATTAATTCTAACTTATAATTGGTATCACTATTAAAACCTATAATATCAAGCTGTACATTTAAACCTCTGTCCTTTAAAAAACAAACTGTTTCTATAGCAATTTCAATACGCTTCAATCTAGAAATCCTGCCTACATATAAAAGTTGATAAAGTTGACCTGAATTCGTGTCAGAAGTCAACTTAGCCTTAAATAGAGAAGTGTCAATACCAAGGGGCAATACCCTAATATCAAGCTTTGCAAATTCGCTATCTTTTTGTAATTGTTTTTTTTGTGATAAGGTATGAACTAAAATATGATTTGCATTTTTATAGTACTCTAACGCCACTCCTTTCAAAGACATATTTACACCTCCTATCATCGCAACATAGGGCTTAGACTTAGCCTTAAGTTTCTTTGCATACGCAAAAGTATAACCACTACCATGACCAGACATATTAATTATCGTGACATCACTTACTGGAGCTATTTCATGAAATTTTGAATATTGTTTTCGCCAAGCTCCTTTTTTTATTAACGGATAAGTAACCGGCCAAAACCTTTTGGTTAAATTTTTAATCTTTTTTTTGTATGGAAAATATCTTTGAGTGAAATAATCGATATATATATTATATCCATCATTTTGAAGTTTTTGTAAAGCTAGTTCTTGAGATTTACTATGGGAATAATATAAGTCAGACTCTTTTATACCGATAGCTTCTGCTGAAAAAGGGTGCAATAAGGAAATTTTCATTATCTCAAAAAATTATCTATCTGCAATTTAATTTTCTGTAAAAAATTTAAATCAGAATTATTTACTACTTTTTGTTGAATTTTATCATAAAGTCTTAAATCGTATTTAATAATCTCATTCAGCAATTTTTTATCATAATTATGTTTTTCATTTTTCTTTGTAGAAACATTTTTTTTAATATAACTAGTATTCTTCCAATTAAATTTTTTATTGAAAAAGAATAATGACTCGTCAAATTTCTCCATATCCAAAAAAATTATTTTCTCACTATTACTTAAAGCTTTATTGAAAATATCAGGAGAAACTTTCATTTTTTTCTGTAAAAAAAAGTCATGAGGACCTGCTAGCTGCCGAGTTAATAAATTATCTAAACCAGTCTCTAAAAGTAATTCCAAATAAATATTAAAATCAAAATTTGAATTCTGTAATTTTTTATAAAAAAAACGCCCGTTTTTATGATGTTCATTAAAGTCTGAAATAAGTCTTTTCTTCGGTTCTCTCAAAAATGAAATATAATCTACTTTCTCATTTATTAGCCTATGAACACCATAACCTACATGACCACCTATAAAATCAATTTTTGAAGTATCACAACCATTTATATTTTTCACAATATTATTTAGCAGCTCAGGAGCTGTTTCATATCCTCCTGGCAAACGGATTGCAATACTTTTATTACTACTTAGTTTTTCAATCAAGTATTTTTCTTTGGATAAAAATTCAGCTTTAGGTTTTAAAAAAAAATCATGATTTTTTTTTACAATCTCATAAAATGTGGTCCCCGCTGTTTTGGGAATATGAATAAAAAAAATCATAATTAAGCTTTTTTCTTTATATGAGATCTATAGGCTTCTATTGGATAATCTATAAAATGAATTAATAGAAATGTAAAGATTATAAGAAGTAAAAAATAAAATGGTAATGCTGCACTGGTCAACTTAAAACTATTATTAATTCCCCCATAACCTATGGAGAAAATATAAATAAGAGCCACTAAATAATGACTAATATAAAACGGATAAGAGTACATCCCTATGTAATTATCAACTTTTCTTATTTTTTTAGAAGTATTTAAATTAAATAAAATTGTTATTAATAAAAATGCTAAAATTAAATTTATATAAATTGAAATATCTTTAATTAAAAATTTCTGAATATCACTACTAAAAAATCCATTTATATAAAAAGAAGTTACTAAAAAAACAATTATTATTTTTTTTGGTTTGGTAAATAAGTTAAATTTTTCTTTATACCAATACATTAATGCCCCAATAGAAAAAGCAAGTGAAGCAGCAGGGATAGCACTATATCTAAATGTAGCAAGATCGTAAAATAAATATGTAAAGATATAGTAAGCTACACTTGCAAAGAACCAAAAAATTGTTATTCTTTTATTTTTAGAAATACCTAATGAGATTAATAGATAATAGACTAATTCATTGGTTATAGCCCAAGAGGGAGGGATTAAACGTGGGGTTATACGATGAGGAACAATATTAGGAAAAATCATAGTTACATTAAAAACCCAATCACTAAGTGAATTAGGAAAAAACATAGCCGGATGTTTAGGTAAGTAAGCAGGGACAATAAAAAGTACTATTATAGTTATAAAACCTACTATCCAATAAATCGGAAATAGCCTAAGAATACGATTGATCCAAAAAACTTTAAATCCCTTTATACTATAACCATATTTTTCATTGACCACTAAGGTCATTAAAAAACCGGAAAGCATAAAGAAAAAAGTAACAGAATAATTTCCTAATGTTGGAATATTAAAAATATGTAATAGAATTACATTTATGGCTAATATTGTTCTTAGTATACCAAACATATCTTATAGTTTCCTTTTAATTTTTTTTAACCATACCTTTCTCTTCCTCCTTCTTTCTTTTACATAATAACCATTTAAAATATTAATAAATGTTCGTTGTAGTTTTTTAAACAAACTATGCCTTTTATAGTGCATCCCATTAAAAGAAATATAAAACTTTTCAGCATCATCTTTGTAGGCTATTTCAGAATACTTCATTGTACGTTTCCAATTGATAAAATGTAAGTACATAACTTCTTTTTTAGTTATAGCGTCTTTTACCTTACCCTCTTCCCATATCCATTTATCAAACTCATATTCTTGATGAGCTCTACCTTTACTATCGCTATTTAATAATATTTTAGCCCAATAAACTTTAACATCCTGACCTTTTTTAAAAGATTTATTTTTTAAAAATTCTGTCAATATTTTTTCATCTGTCCATTGAAATTTAGGATGTTCAAAAAGTTTTTTATAATTGGGTATTTCACGGTATAATTTGTTTAATTTTTCTGAATTTCTAAACAAATTAAAATGACCCGATATAGCCTCCTTTCGAGAGGAAATAATATCATAATTTTCTAATAGTTGTGGAGTGATAAATTTTCGAATATCTCCCCAAATGATATCCAAATCACAAAAACCCCAAAAATCATAAACTTCAACTTCCTCTGAAAAAATATGGGCATAGGCAGGTTTTAAATCGCAAAATTTTCTTGGAGTCAATGGAACTTCGCAATCAACAACCTCATTTACATGTTTATTTAAATTTTCTAAATTTGTTTTTAGAAATTTTATGTTTTCAGGATGTTCTTCCGGAATCTTACAATCAGTAGGACATAACCAGTTGATACTTGGATTATACTTTATTGATATTAAATGAGCTTCAAACCATATCGGCCATTTTCCAAAATAAGGTATGATAAGCAGAATTGATTTCATCAATTAAAATGTATATTTAAATAAACAAATATCTTTTTGATATACTTTATTTACAATCTCTTTAGTTTCTCGACTATAATAGCTTTTATAATTTTTATTTCGTATAGATTTATTAGTTTTCTTTAATTTTCTATTGATTCCTAATTTACTTGCAACATACATAAAATCGTTATCAAGGTTTTCAAAACGACCTATAAAATCCATATCTATCTCCCCGAATTTATTTTCTATAAAACTATATTGTGGCTGAAAATGTAATGAGTTATGAATGTTTTCTATAGTGAGCCATTGTTTCACAAAATCTTCAAAACTTTCATAATGCATAATGTTCTTCTCTGCCCAAATACGGTCTTTCTCTGTCACCCCCCCTTTTTTTAAAAAAAAATAAGTAGAAACCAATCGATCCCACGGATTCCTAACGAACGTAAACTTAAAATACTTTTTGAATGTTTTAGGAGCAAATAAATCTTTGTAACTTTTAATTTTTCTATGACTCCCCCCGGTATTTCCAAATAAAGTATAACATACAGATAATCCTGCATTTTTAGGTATATGTACAAAAATGCATTGATAATAATCTAAAGCTGCAATTGAAGAATGAAATTGGGGATTTAAATATTGATCAGGCTTAAATTTTCTAATATTTCTTTTTCTCCTCACATAGTCCTCAATATTTACTTGTACTGCCTTTGGCAAAAGTTTTAAAATTTTTCTTTTATATCCCATTTGCTTTTCTTATCGATTATATCATAATAAAACGTATTCAAATCTTAAGTATAATTAATGATATAAGTATATACGGCTTAATTGTTATCATTTTTTTCTATATGTTTTTTAAGTTCACTCAAATCTTTTTGCTCTTGAATAGTTTTACTCCTAATATTTTTAAGTTTGTTTAAGGTTTCCTCTATAAATTGAGGGTTTAAGAATAAATGCAAAATTCTTTTAGCAAAAAGTTCTGAAGAATTTTCCACGAAAAGTCCTTTATTTGTAAAATGTTCTAAACCTTGTGCCCCGACTGAAGTGGAAACAATAGGCAAACCATATTCAATAGCTTCTATATTCTTTATTTTAACACCTGATCCTTCTAATAATGGGGAAATAGCTAGTTTAGCCTGACTATAAAATAAAGATAAATCATCCACATATCCTAAAAATTCAATATTTTCATCTATTTCTAAAAATTTAGGATCAATATATTTTTTAACATTACCCAAAACCTTTAATTGGATATTATTTTCTTTCGGTTCTAAGCGAGGCCATACATGTTCTAAGAACCATTCTAAACCATATACATTGGGTCGATAATTAGATCCTGTAAAAATAATTATATTAGATTTTATTCTATTCTCTATGAAGGGTTTTGATATGTCCTGTTTAATTTTAATTAACGGATATAAATCTATAACATTGGTATTAGATAAGGATAAATTCTTAAATATATTCTTATCACGTTTACTTATTGCTATCACTAGATTTGCCATACCGAGAAGCCGCTTCTCTTCTTTTGCCGTTAGTGAACCAAAATAAGAGTCACTTCTTCCCACAGAAAAATGTTGATGCCATACATCGTGAGTAATAATAGTTTTAGTACCGGAAAAAAAATGTAATGCTTCAGCCAAATAAAAATAATCTACAAAAACAGCATCATATTTATCTTTAGGTATTTGAGCCAAAAAATCAGTTTCTCTTTTGGATATCGGACCAATATGTTTTTTAAAGTTTGATCGCTTTTTAAATTTGTAAATCCACTTATAGAAAAAAATATATTTTAATGAGAAATACATTTTAAAAATCTTGGTAAGGCCAGGGATAATTAACTTGTTAGAAAAATCTACAGAAATCGATTTTTTTTTCTTGTATGTTTCAAAATCAAGTTTAAGAAAAGTGACTTCGTAATCCAGCATCTCCACACGTTTCACTATATCCAAAAAATACCTTGAAGGAGCTGAACTTCCTTTTAAATCAAATCTTCTCGATATGAATAGTGCTTTCTTCAATACAACACTAGATTTTAGATTTTCATCCTTTCAAATTTAAACTTACAAACAAATGCAAATCAATACATTATAATTTATTTTAAGAAAAAAGTTTTAATTTCAAATAATTCAAGTTATTCTTTAAAAAAAATTTTATTCTAACTAACTCTATTTTATTCCATTTAAAATAATCTTTGTTTAACTCTTTTCTCTTTTTTTGATCTAATAAGTATAAATTCCGGTGTAATTCACGATTCATATCAGTAATTCTTTTCTGAAAAAAAGTAAAAACATTTTTATCTTTATAGTGTAAACGCTGAAGTACTTTTTCTAATTGATATCTATGCCATAGAATATAATATTTATCATTTTTTCTCGGGCTCCATACCCCTCCACTATGCTCCCTATACATTGCAGGTTGAATATCTTCCATATAATATCCTTTACCATATTTACCTAATATTGAAAATAAGAGCATGTCAGAATTAAATAAAGATTCTGAATTAGAAAAAATTTTTATTATTTCAGAATTATTTCTAAAAACAATACTAAGTGTTAACAACCAAGCTCCTTGTTTTAATTCTTGAGATGAATAAATCCTATCAACATTCAACCTAGGCTGTTTTTTTTGTTTTATAATATTTTCATTTTCATCTATAACGGTAGCATTGTGACAGCATACTACAAAATCTTTGTTCTTTTCTAAAAAATCTATTTGTTTTTGAAGTTTTAATGGATCTGTCCAATAATCATCTCCTTCACATAAAGCTATATATTTACCTTTACAACTCTCTAAACTAAAAGTAAAATTTGGCACCATACCTAAGTTTTCTTCTTGATTATAATAGGCCAATTTTATATGGGAAGGTATATCTTTAGTCGCACTAATGATTTCTTGATGAGTCTGATCAGTAGAATTATCATTAGAAATCACTAATTCTATCTTAAAATTAGTTTTTTGCCTAAGAACCCCTTCGATAGCTTTTCTTATAAACTTTTCATGATTATAGGTAATCATGCATACCGAAAGAAGTGGAAGATCATTATCCTTCATCTTTACTGTATTTTAAAATTCTAGCAGGGTTTCCAATCATTACAGCATTTTCCGGAACATCTTTTACTACTACCGCACCCGATCCTATTATGGCTCCAGCACCTATCTTTATATCTGGATTGATGGTCGCATTAGAACCTATAAAAACTTCTTCCCCCAATTTACATCTTCCCGGAATGACGACTCCACATGCTATTTCAGAAAAATCACCAATTTCAGCATCATGACTTATACTTGTATTGATATTAATTAATACACCTTTACCAATTTTCACATCATTCGTGATGACTACTCCCGGCATAATAAGTGCCCCCTCCCCAATCGTCGTACCGAAATCACTAATTATACTTTGTTTGGAAATGACTGAAGTAAACTGACCGCCTAAAGATTTAAATTTTTCAAACATTTTTCTTCTTAACTCTGGGTTTCCTATACCGAGCGTAAATTTTGGATTAATTTTTAAATATTCTTGAGCTTCTTGATAATTAGTAATAACATCAAATTTATCATAAAGCTTCGGAGGAATATCTTTATTTATATTATCAAAAAAAGCGATGTTTAAATTATTAGCGTCATGATTATCTATTAACAAGCCAAGTAATTCTTTGGCCATACTCTTTGCTCCTACTACTAACATGATAAGGATTGATTAATGGTTTGGACTATTAATTCTATAGTACTATTCTCAATAGAAGATGATAAAGGAAGACATAAAATATTTTTTGAGATATTTTCCGACACGGGCATTTCTATGTCTTTAACATACGGTAAATGATTAAGGCTTGGATAAAAATAGCGTCGGGGATAAATTTCTTTTGAATTTAATGCCGTCTGAACTTTTAATAATTGTTCTTCCTTTTCGAAAATTACTGGATAATAACTGTAATTCCACTCGGTTCCTTTCCTTATTTTTATCTTTTTAATATAGTTGAAATCCAATGAGTTATCATAGCCTTTTACTATGGATTTTCGCTTTACTAAAATTTCTTCCATATAAGGTAAAACAGCCAAGCCCATAGCAGCTTGCAATTCACTCATTTTTGCGTTGATACCCAGACCGTAAAAGGATTCTGGCCCGTTATGTCCAAAATTATGATGGTAATACAATTGGTGCATTAACTCTTTATCTTTACAGAATAAAGCACCGCCTTCACCGGTATGAAAAAGTTTGGTGGCATGAAAACTACAAGTACTTACATCCCCATAATTAAATAAAGACTTATTTTTATACTTTACCCCAAAACCATGAGCTGCATCATAAATAACCGCCAATTGGTGTTTTTGAGCAATTCTTTGAATTTCTTCCACCGCACAAGGATTTCCAAAAATATGAGTAGCTAAAATAGCTGTAGTATCAGGGGTAATAGCTGCTTCAATTTTATTTTCATCAATTGTAAGATGTCCCGGATCAATATCCACGAAAACTGGGGTGCAATTTTCCCAAACAATACTGGAAGTAGTCGCTACATAAGAGAAAGGAGTGGTAATTACTTCTCCTTCTTTAGCTAATATCTTTAGTGCGATCTGTAAAGGTAAAGTACCGTTCGTAGTTGCTAATAATCGGTTTGAACCAAGATAATTTTGTAGCTTTTCTTCTAACTCAATTACCAATTGCCCCCTATTGGTTAACCAAGCAGTATCCCACACCTTTTTTAAAATCGCTTGGTATTCTTGTTGGGGAGGTAAAAAGGTTTGGGTAACGTTTATCATCAAGAGTTAGTTTTATTTAAATGAGGAAAAGTTTCATGCAAAGGTTTCTTTTCCAAAAATTCACACAATTGATGATAACTATTAGGTTGGGAAATATCTAAAGCTAAAAAATCTTGAGAACCTTTGAAATAATGTAATATATCTTCATTGTGGCGTTTATAATGCGTAATCAATAATGTTTTATTATATGGATCATTTTCAGGAGTTTTATAATTAACCCTATTGGCTTCCCACATAAAACCTTTATAACGATACATTGCATTTTGAAGATCTTCTTTATTAGGAATTCTATTTCCGTCTGCAAACAATTTTGAATGAAAGCTCGTTAAAGATTTATACCATGCTTCTTCTTCTCGATAAGTTAAAATAAACTTTGCATTAGGAAAATGTTGATGCAGAATTAACCAGGTGTATGGCCAAGAAAATGGTACATCTTGAAATGCTTCATATTTTTTACAATATCTAATAATAGGCTTCCAATTATAATCTTTATAATACTTGATCAATAATTCTGCTTCTTTTTGATTACCCAACTTATAGCCGAATTCTTTTAAGGCTTGTTCTAAACTTGTCGTTCCTGTTTTATTACGACCTATACAAAAAATTTTATTTTTTCCTCTATTAATCTTCAGCATTCCAAGTAAATTTTGGTTTTAATACTCCGGGAGATTTCCCCATCCATTGCCCTAAAGATTTTTCCTCTTGTATAATAGTGAATTGAATAGCATCAGGCTCTAAAAACAAAGCTTTTCTTCCATTAGTAATCATTAAATCGATACTAAAATTACCTTCGTTAAAGAAAAAATCGGGTAATAACATTTGTGTTTTTTTTGTGCCTGTAAAACTCATATCGACATTACCCATATTAGAGTTATTCACAAAAATAAAATTTCCATCTCCATCTTTAAAACGAAAAACCACGACTATTTCTTCATTAGTTTCTTTATTTATTGATGTTTCCAAGACTAGTCTATCTTCCCTTGTAATTGGTTCTTTGTAATTTTTAGTTTCAGCTTTTATCCCAACATAATCAATTTTAAAAGATTGCTTCTCAAAATATTCTTGATCAAAATATCTCAGCGATGTACTCCCTTCCGCATTATCTAAGTTTAGGTAAAAATTAACGGCTTGATCAGTACTACCTTCAAAAACAGTTGTACCGTTTTCCAATACGATAGCTCGAGTACATAAACTTTTCACGGCTGCCATATTATGACTCACAAACAGCACCGTTCTTCCTTCTCCTTGAGAAATGTCCTGCATCTTCCCAATGGCTTTTTTTTGAAACTCGGCATCGCCTACGGCCAAAACTTCATCGATTACTAAAATTTCAGGTTCTAAATGGGCAGCTACCGCAAACGCTAAACGTACCCGCATCCCACTACTATAACGTTTAACAGGGGTATCTACATACATCGTACAACCGGAAAATTCGATGATCTCATCGATCTTTGCATTCACCTCGGCTTTGGTCATCCCTAAAATAGCACCATTTAAATAAATATTTTCCCGTCCCGTCAGTTCTGGATGAAAACCGGTCCCCACCTCTAACAAAGAGGCTATACGACCTTTGGTTTTAATACTTCCCATGGTTGGTCCAGTTACTCGGGATAAAATTTTAAGTAAGGTAGATTTACCGGCACCATTTTTCCCGATGATGCCCAGCACTTCCCCTTTTTTTACCTCAAAATTAATATCGCGTAGTGCCCAAACATATTCCTCTTTCGCTTGGCTACTGCGATCATTAACCGCCCCTACTTTAGTATAAGGATCTTCTTTTCTTCTTATTTTATGCCAGAAGCGGTTCAGGTCATGGGAAATAGTGCCTGTACCAACAACACCCAATCGGTATTGCTTACTGATATTTTCTGCTTTAAGAATAACTTCACTCATCAATCCTGCTAATTATTCGTTCTTTTTTCTTTTACTTCTGTATAGTTTCTTACCAAAGAAACAAAAAAATAGTTCTTATATATGTCGATATAATTTTAGTTTCGCTATCGTTTCCCTAAAATCACTCGAAGAAACTTTATATAATTTATTAACTTTAAATTTTAAAAACTTACACTCAACAACTCACGTACTACTCTAAACTGTATCAATAAAATTCTTCTCCGTACGGTTAAAAATCACTAAACCAATTAAGAAAATCACTACAGAGAAAACCAAAGCATAAAAAAACCCTCCCCAAGTGAAAGTTCCAAAATCTAACGTCATATAACGAAAGCCTTCGATAATCTGAGTAATGGGATTATATTCAAATACCCAAACAAAATGGGGCAATTTTTCTTTAGCTGTACTCAGCGGAAAAGGAACCGCTGAAACATACATCAGCAACTGTACGGCAAAGGTCACCAAAACCGTTAAATCCCTGTATTTGGTGGTAAAAGCCGAAATTGTCATCCCTAAACCTAAACCCATTAGCGCCATCATCAACACATAGACTGGAAACAAGATCAAATTCCCGTTGGGCTGTACCTCTTTTCCTATCGCTAGATAGTACACATAAAAGCCAATAAAAATCAGAAGTTGAATGCCAAACTTTAATAGATTAGAAATTGTGATAGATAAAGGCATCACTGCCCGAGGAAAATAAACCTTTCCAAAAATATTGGCATTTCCTGTAAACACATTCGAGGTTTTCGTCAAACACTCCCTAAAATAATTCCAAGCTGTAATTCCCGCTAGATTAAACAAAAAACTGGGAATTCCCCCAGTAGTAATTCCTCCCACATTGTTAAAGACCAAAGTAAAGATCACTGAGGTAAAAAGCGGCTGAATAAAAAACCATAGGGGCCCCAAAATGGTTTGCTTATATACAGTGACAATATCTCTTTTGACAAACAAGAGCAATAAATCCCGATACCTCCAAATTTCCTTCAGGTTGAGATCGATAAGCTTTTTATGTGGCGTAATTTCATATAGCCATTTTCCGTGCTCACTCATACTTTTTTATTACTTTACCAAGTTAAAGAAAGAAATTTGTTTTGATCCAAAAACATTGAAATATGCTAAGCCAGTTACACCTATTTTAAGCTCTTTAAGTATTTTTATCTCTTTTTTTAAATAGACGTTTCATCCAAGAAGCTTTGGGGTCTTCTTCATGATAGCTATTTCCGTAAGCCCCATAACCATAGCCATAGCCATAACCATAACCATAGCCATATTTGGCCTTTTGTTGAAAATAATTAAGAACTAAACTAATATTTTTCACTTCCCCTTTGGCATATTTTTCATTAATCATCTTGAGCATGCCCTCTTGGGTATAATTTTGACGTGTTATGTATAAATTGGCATCGGCATAACGAGTGAGGTTTAAGGCATCGGCGACTAAGCCTACAGGAGGGGTATCCATAATGATATAATCATAGTCCTTTTTCAGTTCTTCCATTAACTTCTCCATACCCTCTCCCATCAAGAGTTCTGAAGGGTTCGGTGGGACAGCCCCGGCGGTAATTATATCCAAATTTTGATAATTGGTAGGCTGAATAACTTCAGTTAATGTTTTCCGCTCCACCAAATAGTCCACTATTCCTACCGAATTACTGATCTCAAAATCATTAAAAATTTTAGGCCTCCGAAGATCTAATCCCAATAAAATGGTTTTTTTACCACTTATGGCAAAAACCGAAGCTAGGTTCATCGAACAAAAAGTTTTTCCTTCCCCACTTACCGAAGAGGTAATCAATACGGTCTTGGTTCCTTGAATTTCCTTTTTTCGGTAAATAAACTGCAAACTTGCGCGTAAACCTCGGAAACTTTCTGCAATGGATGATTTAGGCTGGTTATAGATCACTAAATTGCTTTTTTGCTTACTTTTCCCGATAATCCCTAAGATAGGAATAGGCGAAAGCCGCTCCAAATCTTTCAGGGTATTGATTTTATTATCTAAAAAGACCAACAAAAAGACAAAGACCAAAGGTACGCTTAGTCCAAAAATAATAGCCAACGCATAGTTTAAGCCAGTATTCGGACCTATTTTGTACCCTCCGGTATCTTTGGCTCGATCGATTACTTGAACATCGCTAACATTAGCGGCCTTTACCAAACCGGCTTCATTACGCTTACTCAAAAATAATTGATAGGTTTGTTCACTAATCTCATAGCGACGTTGTATTTTTAATAAATCTTGTTGTTCCTTAGGCAAACTACCTGCTTGGCTTTCTAATTTTGCGATTTCCTGTCGGATTTGATTAAGTTGACGTTGAATAATTTTTTTAGAACTTTCGATATTTTCCAATAAAACCGTTTTAGTAGCGTCGATTTGACGATCGATATCTGCATAAGCGGGAAAATCTTCTTTGACCGAATATTTATAGGAACTCCTCTGTTCTGAAAGTGCGATAATTTTAGAAACAGCAGTTGTTATACTTGGCTCGTCTATTCCAGAAACGGAAGGTGCCGGTACATTTGAATAATCGGATCGGGAGCGTAAATACTCCTCAAGGATCTGGTAATAATCTAAGCGACGTTGCAAGTCCCGTTCTTCTACATCTAAAACATTCAACTGTCCTTTTAAGCTAGAGCTTTCTTCAGTTAAGTCTAAAATTCGATTTTCTTGCCGAAACTTGTTCATCTCTTCCTCTACCCCTTCCAATTCTCTAGCTTTAACGGCTAAACTACTATCGATAAAGCGAATAGTTTTAGTAGCGAAGAGGTTTTTCCGATGGAGCATATCCCGACTAAGAACCTGTGCGGTAGTATTTAAATAGTCAACAATTTTCTTTTTATTATTATCCATCAAGGAAAGCTCCAAAACCGAGGAATTTTTTGATTGGTTATTAACCCTTATCGTCTGATATTGCTTAACGACGGAATCAAAGTTTAAAAACTCAACATAATACACTTCCCCAACCTGAGGCGTACGGTTGGCAGGTATTACCTTTCCTGAAAAGAACGGTAAATCAATTTCCTCACCCAATCGATAAGTTTTCTTAAGCTGCTTTGGTAAAGGTACCTGATAAGTCGTTTGATCGGCATAAACCATGGCTTTCCGGGTTTCCGGAGCTTCTTCTAATTGTAAAAATAGCTCGAAATTTTGCGCATCTAAAAAGCGAATCCCTATAGGAGTATCCAAGACCTGTCCTTTAAGACTATCGATGGTCACTTTAAATGGGGATTGGCCGTATACATCCACTTTTTGGTATTCTCCCTGTTTTAAGTATTGGATATAAAATTGTAGTTCTTCCACAACCTTTTCGTTATGGGAGCGGGTCTTTAGAGTGGTCACGGCAGTATTCACTTTATCGGAAATGCCCCCCCAATTAAAGGTTAAACTGGTATTGGAAGTAAAAAAAGGATTTTGATCGTCTTTAATGCTAATCAACGAACTGAGTTGATATACCGGTAATTTACGGACATTGATATAATAAGCAACCCCTAATCCTATAAGTACACTAATCACAAAGAGGTACCAATAACTAAGTATACGTAGCAAAAAACCTTTAAAATCAAAACTTAGACTGGGATCTTGTTTATCAAATTCTTCTTCCATAAACCTATCTATTTACTCGTGTTGAAAGTAATACTAAGGAAGTAATAAGTCCCACTACAGATGCTATAGTGGTAAAAGTTGATAACCCAGTTTCTCCGGTACCTAACGATTTTTGGGGTAAAGGTTTCACCATAATCAAATCGTTGGGTTGGATATAGTAATAAGGGGATTGAACCGCATCAATATCGGTTAAATCAATATGGTGAACTTTATGTCCGCCTGGATACTGGCGCAAAATCATCACATCTGTCCTATCTCCGGTCATCTTGATATCTCCGGCATTGGCAATAGCTTCCATTATACTCACTTCATCTTTATAAATCACTTGGCTACCAGCTCCTATTTCACCAATAGTGGTATAGCGGATTCCCGCTAACTTGACAGTAACAAAAATATTGGCCTCTTCCCGAAAGTAATCTTTCAATAACTTCGCTTCAATTTTTTTACGAATTTCTTCGGTAGTATAGCCCAAGACATTCATTTCTCCAATAGTAGGGATACGAATATTCCCATGCGGATCTACTCGAAAACCATCATAATACAATCGCTGTTCCCCGGTCGCATTGGGATTGCCTTCATCAATAGGGTTAAACATTCCCACCAATTCTTGGTCCAAGGCTTTAATACGAATACTCAGCAGATCGTTTACCTGCACTCGGTAGGGTTTTTGTACCCGTTGTACGGCGATGAGACTATCCAATTGTTGGCCGTGTTGTTGCAGGTAGGTAAGTTTCTCTGTACTAATACAGGAGCTGCAAGCAATTATCAACACTAATAACAACAAGAAACAATTATTTTTCATCGACTAACCACTCTAAGAATGAACAACAAATATAGTTTTTCAATACAAATAAAAAAACTTCGCTTTCCGTAAGTCAACTATTTCCCGTTATTTTGTACAAAAATTAAGAAATTGAACTACGCTTCTATTGAACAGATTTCCAAAGCCTATGGGGAACGGATTATATTTCAAAATATATCCTTTGGTATTAATGCCGGCCAGAAAATAGGACTTATCGCCAAGAACGGAACCGGAAAAACCTCACTCCTCAAGATCTTATCAGGGCAAGACCATCCTGATGAAGGTGAAATAAATTATCGAAACAATATAAAGATTTCCTTTCTTTCCCAAGAACCCGACCTTGACGAAAATTTAACGGTCGAAGAAACCATTTTTGCTTCAGAAAATGAAATTTTAAAGGTGATCGCCCAATATGAGAAAGCCTTACAACATCCTGAAGATACCGAAAACTTCCAAAAAGCCTTCGATTTGATGGAAGCCAAACAAGCCTGGGATTTTGAAACCACTTACAAGCAAGTGCTTTCTAAATTAAAATTAGAAAAGCTCGATCAACGAGTCAAACTGCTTTCCGGTGGACAAAAAAAGCGTTTGGCCCTTGCTACTCTTTTATTGGATCATCCTGACCTGCTTATCTTAGATGAACCCACCAACCATTTAGACCTAGAAATGATCGAGTGGCTGGAAGAATTCTTTAAAAAGGAAGATATTACCCTCTTAATGGTGACGCATGATCGTTATTTTTTAGAGCGCGTCTGCAATGAAATTTTAGAATTGGAAAACGGGGTACTTTATAGCTACAAAGGGAATTACAGTTATTATTTAGATAAAAAAGAAGCGCGAGTAGAAATTGAGAAAACCAATACCGATAAAGCGCAACAATTGTATAAAAAGGAATTGGATTGGATGCGGCGCCAGCCCAAAGCTCGTACCTCCAAATCGAAATCGCGAATTGATGATTTTACAGAAATCAAAGCGAAAGCCTCCCAACGTAGAAAAGAACATGAAGTACAACTGGAAATTAACATGGAACGCTTAGGCAATAAAATTGTGGAGCTCCATAACGTTTCTAAAAGTTTTGAAGATAAAATTTTACTGGATAAGTTTAATTACAACTTTCAACCTGGAGAAAGAGTAGGAATTATAGGAAAAAATGGTACCGGGAAATCGACCTTTTTAAACATCCTCACCAGTACTTTAAAACCAGATCATGGAAAATTGGTGATGGGAGAAACCGTAAAATTTGGTTACTACACTCAAAAGGGGATCCCTATTAAAGAAGGACAAAAAGTAATTGAGGTTATTCGGGAATTTGGAGATTATATTCCGCTTAAAAAAGGACGGCAAATTTCTGCCCAACAACTCTTGGAACGCTTTTTATTTGACCGTAAAAAACAATACGATTATGTGGAGAAATTAAGCGGAGGCGAACGAAAAAGACTATACTTATGTACAGTGCTCATTCAAAACCCTAATTTTTTAATTCTAGATGAACCTACCAACGATTTAGACATCGTTACTTTAAATGTATTAGAGAATTTTTTATTGGATTTTCCGGGATGCCTTATTGTAGTTTCCCACGACCGGTATTTTATGGATAAAATTGTAGACCACCTCTTTGTATTTCGTGGAGCGGGAGTCATTGAAGATTTCCCCGGAAATTATTCAGATTTTAGGGCTTATGACAAAAGTAAGCCTACAGAAATAACCCCACCAACCGAAACTAAAGATACATCCTCAAAGAACAACTGGAAAAACTCCAACGAAGATCAGAAATTAACTTATAACGAACAGAAGGAATATAAACGCTTGGAAAAAGAAATTTCTAAGCTTGAAAAAGAAAAAGAAAAGGTACAGCAGGAATTCTTAAGTGAACTTTCAGAAGAAGAAATCAATAAAAAATCTCAAAATTTGCAAAAAATTCTAGATGAAATAGAAAACAAAACCGAACGTTGGTTTGAACTTTCTGCGAAGATGGAATAAAACCTCATGGAGTTGTTAAGAACTTAGTTTTTAGAATTTAGTAATTGAAGTTTAGCACGCGGTGTTCAGTAGACAATGAATCAAAGACAGGAAAGTTAGAAGCTAAAATTAAACCCAAGAAACTTCAATTTTGAAAATCAACCTGTCTGAGTAGAGTATAAGGGTCAATTATAAAAGCTTCGCTAATTCATGCTGAACTTGCCTGTCGGGAGGAAGATGCCACATAGCCGAGTGATTGAAAGAGCTTTCTTTTTAAAAGTTCAGTCTGAATTCGACAGATCCCCCTTCGATCGGAATGACAGAGGTTTTCTGTATTTAGTGGACAATTGGCCTTATAAAAAGAATGGAAAAGATACTAGTTTTGAGTTTTTGATAGATGATAGGAGAGGTTTGCATATTGGAGATGAATGAATGGCTTTTGAAATTTAGGAATTCAGTTTTCAGCCCCCAGCTGAGTTTTAGTATTCAAGATTCAGTTTCGAGTATTATTAGCTACGCCGAACCACTTTGCCAGGTTTCAGGACCTGCCTACCGAAGAAAGGCGTAATGCAGGTAAGTAAAGAACCCTTCGAATGGAAATTCTGTACAAAAAAATTCCTCAGTTAGAAACCTCAAAACGCAAAATTTATTTCAAGGGAAGGATGTTACATTTATGGGATCTTCGGGTTTTAGGAAATCGATCCTAATGAACCTATTAGTTTGTTTGAACACCCCCTACTTCCGGCTCTTATATTTTAAACGGAAAAGATGTCAGTCAAATGAGTGATGATGAACTGGCCGAGATTAGGAATAAAGAAATTAGTTTTGTCTTCCACACCTTTAAATTACTTCCACACACTACCGCCCTAGAAAATGTTGCTTTACCAATGATCTATGCCGGCAAAAGTAAAGAAGACCGAAACAAACGCGCTGTCGAAGTCTTAAAAAATGTTGGTTTAGCTGACCGGATTGACCATAAACCCCATCAATTATCTGGTGGTCAATGCCAACGGATCGCTGTTGGTCGAGCTTTACTACACCATCCTTCCATTATCTTAGCAGATGAGCCTACAGGAAATTTAGATTCCAAAACCTCCTTAGAAATCATGAACTTATTCGATAAAATTCATGCGGCCGGAAATACGGTGATTTGAGTCACCCAAGAAAAAGATATTGCGGAGCACCCACACCGTATCATTCGCTTACGGGATGTAATGGTTGAAAAAGATGAACGAAAAGAGAATCTAATCACTTGATATAATTATTAATAAAGTTTTGTTTATCAGTCTTTTCCAACAAACCTTTTTTTAGCAAAAAATCTATCCAAACCGAAAATTTTTCAGCTCCCAAATAATTTAAATGACCTAAGTCTCCATACTCAGAATTTTTCAGTGGAAAATTTACAAAATCTAAAAATTCAACGTCGCTAAATTCTTTTTTTAATATATTCTGAAAAACCTTTTCATTCTTCATTGCACTACACTTAAAATGTTGTGGGGAACGAATTAAATAAACTTTTTTCTGCTGCTTTTTGCAAAAATCAATCATTTTCCTCAAATAGTATAAACTTAGTTTAGAAACAGGAAAGGAATCAATTGTATTTTCTTGCATATTGATTTTATCTGTACTGTATTTTAGTATGGAATCTGTGTTAAATCTTTTCAAATACAAATAGCCTCCCAATTCATCAGTTAAATCAAAATCATTTTTAAAAACTCTCAACAATTGCTTTTTTTTTGATTGAGATAAAGCATTGAGATAAGCAGCAGGACTATTGTTCCTCAAAATTCTTTGCTGTTCCTTTTCCAAAAATGCATCAGACTTAGGGTAACGATAATTCATATATTTCTCACCGAAAATCCATTCATCCATAGTCTCAGAAATTTGGTTATTGGTGAATTCGATAAAAATATTTTGAATTGAATCATTATTTAAAATAATATTTTTAAGCTTAGGATACGTATAAAAATAAGACTCTCCAGAACTTGAAAAATTTTTAAATTCCTGAATCAGAGAATCATTAAAAGCACATTCAGGATGAGAGTGTCCAACAACTATGGATTTTGGCTGTTTTTTCAAGTCAAACTGTGATTTTGACCTCGTATAACTATTTAAAGTAAAATTAATGCCTAGAGTAAACATTAATAGGGTCAATAAATAGATCACTATTTTTAAAACGAATTTTTTCATTATCACCTAAAATTGAAAATAAATGAACTCCTGTTCCTGCCCACCAAAAATAAAGATCAGATAACATAAGAATAAGTAGAATAAATAATGAAATCTAAACTTTGAATATATCCTAAGACTTTCAATAGCGAATTGATTTCTCCTACCGATCCATTCAACAACTAATGCCACTACTAATAAAGCAATAAGATAGCTTGGCCGAATTTCAGGAACTCCTATTATAGAATCACTAAAAATTCCATTAATATACCCAAATGCATGCCCCAAATTCTCTGCCCTAAAAAATATCCAAGCAAATACGGTTAACCCAAATGTTACCCCTATTTGAAGAATTTCTTTAAAACTTGGAAGAGATTTATCATAAGCCACCACCTCCAAATGATTTCTGTTTTTGCCACTTAATAATAAGGGTAAAAAATAAAGCGCATTTAAAGCCCCCCATACGATAAATGTCCAATTGGCACCATGCCAAAACCCACTTACCAAAAAAATGATAAAAGTGTTTCTGATTTTCATCCACATTCCTCCTCTACTTCCCCCTAAAGGAATATATAA
>CETS01030747.1_pt1 | contig 51634 bp, 49 predicted proteins | sample 356391 | NCBI WGS metagenome assembly CETS01 (sample SAMEA2622673, study PRJEB7988) | marine metagenome | isolation source: saline water (ENVO:00002010), including
GGTCAGTGGTGGCTTGGATTTGATGACGAGACGCTCGCGGAACTGGTATCAGCCGCTCAGTCCGATAATCTGGGAATCAGGGAATCTCTCGCACGTCTCTCTGCAACGTATGAACTGACCCGCGCGGCCCGTTCCGACCTTCTCCCGACGTTTGACGGTTTCGTGGATTCTCGGATAGGCAGCCTCCTGAGCAGCGGCATGGATGTAAATCTCACCGGATCTGCAGGGGCTGGTTTCACCTTTAACCCGGATATCAACGGCCAACTGGACGCACGTCTCGAAGCTGCCGAAGAAGACTATATTGCTGCAGAGTTCGGCGTCGCAAACCTTCGACGCCTGATCGCTGAGTCGGTAGCGCTCCAGTATGTCGAACTCCGTCGCACCGGTGCTCGGCTGGCACTTTTACAATCGACGCTGGATTTGCAGCAGCGCACGCTCGAGATTGTCGAAGCGCGCTATGCGGCCGGGCTCTCACCCAAGCTTGACGTTGACCGAACACGCGCGGACTTGTCTCGTACACGTGCACAGCAGAGCATTATCCTTTCAAACCGCAGCCAGGCGGAATATTCGCTCGCAGTCCTTACTGGCCAATTGCCCGGTTCGGTTGACCTCGGCACTTCAGAAACAGACGAAATTCCAGTTTTCTCTTCAGGTCCTCAAATTGTGCTTCCAGCGAACCTGATACGACGGCGTCCCGACATCCAGGCCGCCGAGGCCAATCTTCGTGCGGCCGTTACCCGGATTGGTGTCGAACAGGCTGACCTATTGCCATCTCTTCGCCTGCCCGGGCAGTTATCTGCAGGTTTCGGAGATGTGTCTGGTACAGCTGATGAGATCTCTCTCAGCCTTTCAGCTCTGGTTGATATTCCCATTTTAGACTATGGCCGCCGGCAAGCTGAAGTCGATGCCCAACGTGCGCGTGCTGAAGCCGCAGCTTTTGCGTACCGCGCTAATATCCTCACAGCGCTCAGAGAAGTTGAGTCGGCTCTGGTCGAGATTGAGGCAATAAAAATCAGCCTCAATGAACAACTCGAATCTGTACGATCCAGCGAGGCCGCTTACGAACAACTCGACGCACTGTATCGCGAAGGCCTCGCCAGCTTCATTGATGTTCTTGACGCTCAGCGAACGCTGATTTCTAGTCGCGAATCTATCCTTGCAACTGAAGCCAATCTCGCCTCAGCGATCATTTCGCTTTATGCCGCTCTGGATGCTGGCTGTGCTGATGTATCCATGGAGGGATGTGAAAGCATCCGAGGCGTGCCTGCTACAGACACGCCCACTTAGTGCCCGTGGCCTCAAGCCGTGAACAGCTCGCGCAGTTCCGGCTTCAAAATCTTTCCGTTTGCATTCCTCGGAAGTGGCTCTGTCTGAAATTTCACGGCTTTGGGAACTTTGAATGCGGCCAATTTACCCGCAACGAAATGTCGAATTTCGTCCTCTGTGGCTGTTTTGCCGGGTTTTAACTGGACAACGGCGCCAACTTCTTCACCCAGAACTTTATGGGGGATACCGACAATCGCCGCATCCATGACGGCAGGGTGCTCATAGAGAACGTTCTCGACTTCAATACAGTAGATATTCTCGCCACCACGGATCAACATGTCCTTGGCGCGATCAACGAGATAAAGAAACCCTTCTTCATCCAGTCTCGCGAGATCACCCGTGGCAACCCAGCCGTTTTTAAACGTTTCCGCAGTTTCTTCCGGTCGACGCCAGTATTCTTTCGCCACCGATGGGCCAAAACAATAAAGCTCACCCACTTCTCCAGCGGGAAGGCTCTCACCGTTCGGACCAACGATTTTGATCTTCATCGCAAGTCCTGGCAGTCCAGCACTCTGAGGCTTCGCAATATAATCTTCGGCAAGGTTCAACGTCGCTGTCGCACACGTCTCCGTCATGCCCCAGCCGTTGGCGGCGTGTGCTTCTGGAAATGACCGCTTGATCGTTGAGACCAGCTCCGGCGCGGAAGGTGCACCGCCGTAGGAAATGGCTTCGACGGACGACAGATCGTATTTCTCGCGATCCGGATGCTCGAGCACCTGCCAGGCAATCGCCGGGACGCCGCCGAATACTGTAATCTTTTCACGTTCGATAATCGGGAGTGCTTCAGTCGCATCCCATTTATACATGCTGACGATCTTTTGGCCGTTATGGAGTGTTGGCACCAGCACGGCAAAAGCTCCTGTCACGTGGAAGAACGGGATCGACAGCAGATTTGCCTTCTGCGGTTCGTCGGGGCCATTCACAGGAACCGCTTCGCCACGTCGAAGATAGGAGCGAGCCTGATTTCCCATGGAGTTGAACATGTTGGAAATGATGGCGCGATGCGTGGCAAGAATGCCCTTTGGTTGACCGGTCGTGCCGGATGAATACATCAGCGTGGCATCATCGTCCGGCTCAATATCGACATCAGGCAGAGGGATAGAATCGAGTGACGCCCATGAATTGGCTTCACCGATCAGTTCCTCCAACGACGTCACGTTCGGATCTGAATATTCATCCTCGCTACGTGCGATGATTATGTTCGTCAGACCATCGAGCTTGGTCCAGTGATTTTGGATACGTTCGAAAATCTGAGGATCGACGATGGCAATTTTTGCGCCAGAGTTTTCCAGGCCATATTCCAGCTCATCACCCTTCCACCAGGAGTTCAACGGGGTGGCAATAAATCCGGAGACCATACAGGCCCAGAATGCGACGGACCATTGCGGGTAATTTCGCATACAAATCGCAACGCGATCACCTTTCTGAAGGCCGAACGTTGTACTGAGGGCGCGAGCAAGGTGCTGAACCGCTTTTGCATGCGCTGAAAAAGTCACCCGGTCATCTTCATAGACAAGCATGTCACGCGGCGCCCAGGTTTCCGACCCGGTTTCAAGCAGCGCTCGCATTGTGGGATAAGCGTTCTTGTAAACAGGCATGCTCACACCCCGAATGAGCGCCTCTTCGAGCTCGAAAGGCGCACCTTTGGCTGTGAGTGCGGCATTCGCGCGCTCAATACTCATGACAGGCCAGTTGTCTGGCAAAGCGGCTGCTGGACTAGATGCCACGTTCTTCTCCCTCAATCTGTTCTACATAGTATATCTAGTAAAGAACTGACTGACCGGAGAGACGAAATCAAGGATTTATAATGGTCGCCTGTCGCTTAAACCGCTGCGCGGCTGAGTGCCGCTACGTCACCCCGACCCAATGCGGAAATCGCATTCGACGCAATATGGCGAGCGTTAAGACCGGCGTACTCATACATAACTTCTGGCTTGTCCTGATCAATAAACTCGTCAGGCAGGACCATAGACCTGATCTTCAGACCGCGGTCGAGACCGCCTGTTTGCGCCAGATGATGCAGCGTGAACGAACCGAAACCGCCTATGGCCCCCTCTTCCAAGGTGATCAGAACCTCATGCTCTCGGGCAAGGCGGTTGATAAGATCGTGGTCGAGCGGCTTTGCGAAACGCGCATCCGCAACCGTCGTAGACAGACCCTGCGCGGCAAGCAGTTCTGCGGCCTTGAGAGCTTCCTGAAGGCGTCCGCCGTAAGACAGAAGCGCAATCGTGTTCCCTTCCCGGACAATACGCCCTTTGCCGATCTCCAGCGGCGTGAGCTGTTCCGGAATTTCAACGCCGATGCCCTCCCCCCGCGGATAGCGGAAGGCAGACGGTGCATCGTCAATCAGACTGGAAGTCAGGACCATACGGGCCAGTTCTGCTTCGTCTGACGCGGCCATACACACCATGTGTGGCAGATGCCCAAGGAAAGAAATATCGAAGCTTCCTGCATGAGTTGGTCCATCAGCACCAACGAGTCCCGCCCGGTCTATCGCGAAGCGCACCGGCAGCTTTTGAATTGCGACGTCGTGGACAACCTGATCATAGGCGCGTTGCAGGAAAGTGGAATAAATCGCAGCGAATGGCCGATACCCATCCGCAGCAAGTCCAGCCGCGAAAGTCACTGCGTGCTGTTCAGCTATACCAACATCGAAGCTCCGATCAGGGAAAGCTTCTGCGAAGATTGAGACGCCCGTGCCAGATGGCATGGCCGCGGTGATCGCGACGAGCTTCTCATCTTTCTCGCCGAGCCTCGTCAGAGTCTCACCAAATACTTTTGTATAGCTGGGCGCTCCCGGAGTGGCCTTTTTCTGTTCCCCGGTGATCACATTGAATTTGGAAACACCGTGATACTTGTCCGACGCCGCCTCTGCGGGTGCGTATCCCTTGCCCTTCTGGGTCACCGCATGAATGAGAACCGGTCCGTCGATACTGTCTCGAATATTTTCAAGCACAGGTACGAGGACATCCAGGTCATGGCCGTCAATCGGGCCGACATAGTAGAAGCCGAGCTCTTCAAACATGGTGCCACCCATAGCGAACCCACGCGCAAACTCTTCGACTTTCTTAACTGATTTCTCCAGCCCCATGGGTTTAACGAGCTTTTTGCCAAGCTTGCGTAAGGAGCGGTACGGCTTACCTGAAACAAGCTTCGACAAATAATGGCTCATTGCGCCCACAGGTGGCGCAATTGACATGTCATTGTCATTCAGAATGACGATGAGTTTCTTATTGAGCGCGCCAGCATTGTTCATAGCCTCATAGGCCATCCCAGCAGACAGTGCCCCATCGCCGATCACGCAAATCGTATGGTCACCCCGACTGTCGAGATCGCTCGCGACAGCAAATCCAAGGCCCGCCGAAATCGACGTTGAAGCGTGAGCCGCGCCGAATGGATCGTATTCACTTTCAGCGCGCTTGGTGAAGCCGGACAATCCACCGCCCTGGCGAAGGGTCCGGATACGATCACGACGCCCCGTCAAAACTTTGTGCGGATAGCACTGGTGGCCAACATCAAAGATCAGCTTGTCCGAAGGTGTATTGAATACGTGATGAATCGCAACGGTCAGCTCCACCACGCCAAGACCAGCACCGAGGTGTCCGCCAGTTACAGAAACGGCATCAACAACTTCGGCACGCAGCTCATCACAGACGGCTTCGAGCTCGTCACGTGACTTGTTCTTCAAATCGGAGGGAAATTTGATCTGATCCAGGTGTGGCGTATCTGTCATTCAAACACTCAATACTCGAATTAATTATTCGATGCTTTGTTATCTGCGGCGTTCAAGAACATAATCAACGGATTGAAGCAACAAATGGGCGCGATTGCGGAAGATTCCGAGATGATCTTTTGCTTGGTCCGCCAGAATCTGCACGCGCTGCCGCGCACCTTCCAACCCCAGAAGTGAGACAAAGTTTGCTTTTCCTGCCGCTTCGTCTTTCCCGGTTTGCTTCCCTAAAGTTGAGAGATCGCCCTCCACGTCCAGCAAATCATCTGAAATCTGGTACGCCAGCCCCAGATCATGAGTAAATCCTTGAACCGCATTTCGTTCCGCCTCGGTCGCACCACCAAGAATACAGGCTGCCTCTCCTGCATAGGCGATAAGCGCGCCAGTTTTTAAACGCTGCATACGCGTGATCGAATTGAGGTCCTGTCGAACATCACCCGAAAGCATGTCGATCATCTGCCCGCCGACCATTCCTTGCGCTCCTGAGGCGCGGGCGAGCTTCTCAACCAGTTTACACCGGACATGGCCGTCGGCGTGAGTGTCGCTGTGCGCAAGGATTTCAAAAGCCAGGGTCAAAAGCGCGTCTCCGGCCAGAACCGCGGTCGCCTCATCGAACTCTTTATGAACTGTGGGCTGGCCACGGCGAAAATCATCATCATCCATACAGGGAAGATCATCGTGTATCAGCGAATACGTGTGCACGCATTCCAGCGCCGCTGCTGTACGCATAAGAGAGGTTTCGGGTGCATCAAACAATTGGCCAAAGTGAATGACGTAAAACGGTCTCAGGCGCTTTCCAGTTGCCAATGCTGCATAGCGCATGGCGCGCATTAATTGAGCCTCCGGGCCGTCTGCAGGCGCAATGAGGCGATCGAGCACTACAGTTACCCGGTCTGCAACTTCGTTCAGGCGCGTCTCAAATTCAGAGAGATCGGATGTACCTTCACCCATCAGCATCTGCCGCAGTGACACCGACATCGCCATTCTGACTAAGCACGATCTGCTCAACCTTCAACTGAGCGGACTTCAGCTTGTTAAGGCAATGATTCTTCAAACTTGCCCCACGCTCATAGATCGCAATGGATTCTTCCAGAGAAACGTCGCCGCTCTCCAGCTTGTCGACGATCGTTTCGAGTTCTTTCAGCGCGGCCTCGAAATTGAGCTCTTCGAGAGATGTCTTTTCGGTCATGATTCCGTCCTTCGTGGCGACCATAGGAGGCCTCTTAAAGGAACTCAATCACGCTTGTGCACGACTTGCCGATTTCGGTCGATATTCATACACGCGGTACGACCAGTAAGCGTCTCCGCCATCCAGGACGCAAACCCATCCGCGAGCGCGCAGACGGGGGCGGAGCATACGATTGAACCATCCGTGCGCTGCCAGAAAGACCTGGCCTTCTTTTGCGCGCTCAATCAGGCAGTCAGCAGCACGTTCAGCCCGCGCCTCGGCTTCCCGCACGCCCTCACCATCCAGTTTATGGCCCCGCAACCAGGCCGCACGCGCCAAAATATTCCATGTTTTTGGAAGAAAGCGCACCTTCTCCCATCGCGGCGGCGGCAAGTTGGCCTCCCAAAACAGATCAGAACTTTCGATATTCTCAGCCCAGGGCGCCGCGAGGCGGGCTGTTTCCATAGATCGCTGACGGCTGGATGCGAGAACGACATCACTGCCTTTCACAAGATCCTTGAGAATCTGTGGCGCATCCTGTTTTTCAGCAAGTCCGCCCGCTTCGTAGCGAGACCACCAGTCTTTATACTCGCGCCAGTTCAGCCGAGGTCCTTTGGTTCGATCAAGCGCAGGGCGTCCATGCCGTGCAACAATTATCGGGCCTGTCTGAGTTCGCGACGAACCCCGGGTAAGCTCTTGAGTCTGATCAGCCATATACAAATCGACGCTGTGACCTAACTAACTACAGGCCGGTTGGCCTTCTCGGATTCGCTCAAGGTTCACGTGTTAGCGCCGCGAATGCAACTGAACAAGTCAGATGACCCAGAGAAGCGACCGACATCGTTCTTTTTTGCTTCCGAATTTTCTGAAGATTAAGATCGTCAGATCTTTGAAACCTGCGTCGCAGCAGATGCTATACCGCGAAGTCGCCCTGCCATACTTGTTTCCGCGGTTCGAATAATTTCGTAGCGACGACGAACCTGCCCTGCCAGTCCGCTTAATTTTGGAATTCCAGCATTTTCAATGCCATGCCAGAGCGATTCCACCACCGCACCAGCTTTCGCCCCAACGCTGTTGGACCGAACCGTTCCACCTACGACCTCAATTTCCATGTTGGTGTAGTATTTTTTATAGTGCCCAGCGCTCGTCCCGTAATCATAAAAGTGGAAACCACGACGATCCGCTTCTTCAATGATATAATGCTGAATGACAGAACCCGGCGAATAACTTGAATATTCAGGTTGATAGACGGGAATCCACCCATGAAGGGTCGAGCGGCAAGTCAGGTTGAATTCTGCCGCGAGGAATGTGCCGTTGCTCGTCAGCGAATGCATATACCCTTTACAGCCTGGGTCATCTGAATGCCAGAGACGGCGCATCATCTCACGTGACCATTCCGGCCCGAGGACGTCATGCCGTCCCGTTTCACGATATTGCTGGCGTTTCAGGTTCATCAACTGATCCCAGAAGGCTTCGTTCTGGCTATCGAAATCGAAAGTCAGATCACCGATTTCACGGGAGATCTTCCGATCCAGCCGGCGCATTTTTTTTGCATGCCGAGGGTATTCGTTCTGCTGGTACTCAAAAAACGCAGCCGCACCATCTCTGAGATCTGTAATGTAAGCAATATCGGTAGAGTTTACGAAACCACGCACATGCCCATTCGGATCATAGGCACTCGTCATTCGAATCGTATTCAACTTCAGCCGGTTCAGAATAACTGCGAGGTCGCCCGACCATCCAGCTCGCGCCAAAGGGCCGTGATAATCGGCAAATGGTGCGCCAGCAGGCTCGGCATTGCGTCCATTGACCTGGATCGGCCATATCATGTCGATGTCGTCACCCTCACCGAACACGATGACGCGAACATTGTCGCGAACCTCAGAAACGATGCGTGTGAATGTCGGCGAAAAAAATGGGCTTCGGTAGGCGTCGTGACAGTCACGAAGTTCATCCCAACGCGCCAGCTCAGCTTCGCCAAGGTCCTTAAACTTCAGAAGTTCACAGATCATCGCCCACACCCTGTATTACGGTGTGGTTTGTCTCATAAACTGGATAATCAGTTGATAACTCGAACTACAAACTTTTCCACACCCGACCCTTTGGACATCCCGATTCATATCGCCCGCAGAAATTCAGCGTGAACAGGACTGTATCGGCACGACCGATGAGCATTTCGTAGGGCACATAACCGATACTTGGCTCTTCCCCTGGTCGCGTGTTCGGCTCGCAGCCTGCCTCATCAATGACGCCGTTCGCATTTGGCGGGCAATGACCGCTAAGCGCTCGACCATCAGTCGAATTGTCCCGATTGTCACCCATAAAGAAATAATAGCCTTCGGGGACCTTGTAGACCGGCAGATTGGCGTAATTGTGCTGATACAGGAGGTGGGTCAGATAGGACTCCCCCTCCGGATTGGTTTCCAGGATCTCATCAGCCTCATAACGTCGGTTTTGCCGCGCCTCTCGATAGACGACGCGACGAACCGGCTCTTGTTTCATTGCCTCGCCATTGATGATGATCTTGTTGTCAACGATCTGAATTGTGTCGCCCGGCAAACCGATGAGACGCTTGATCATGACCTTATCGACATGGGGGTGACGGAATACGACGACGTCCCCACGCTCGGGCGTACCGCCGAACAGCCTCCCATCGCCTAATGGCAGAAAGCGCCCAAGTCCCAGAGGCACAGAGTATTTCGAATAGCCGTAAGAGAACTTCGAAACAGCGACACGGTCGCCAACCTGAAGATTTGGCACCATGCTTTCACTTGGGATCGAGCGAAGCTCATAGACGAAGAGTGAAAAAAAGAACCAGATCGGCAGAAAGATCAGAACCGTTACCGCCAGTTCTTTCACTTCATTTATCAGCCGGGGAAAAAAGCCTGCCGGTTCAGTCGACTTATCCGTAACGTCGTTCATTTCAGGCGCACCGCGGTTCCATAAGCAAGGATCTCAGACGATCCCTGCATGATCAGAGAGGTTGAGAAACGTAGATTAACAATAGCATCTGCTCCGAGCGCCTCAGCGTCCTCGATCATCCGATCTAGCGCTTGCTCCCGAGATTCGGCCATCAGCTTGGTGTATTCGTTGACTTCGCCGCCCACAAGCGTCCGCAAGCCCGCAACAATATCGCGACCGACGAAACGCGCGCGAACGACATTGCCCTTCACAAGGCCCAGTACGTGAAACACGTCCCGGCCGGGAACAGTTTCGGTTGTTGTCAGGATCAAACTTAACGGTCCACTTTTTTGGCGTAATATTCATCATCCCGATTGGCGATACGTTCCAGGATGACCTTGGTGAGAAGGACTGCCATACCCAGCCCGCCGAATACAGGCAATAGGACAGTCAGCGAGAACAGACTTTCAGAAAACAACTGCATATTCGTAACAACAGCCAGAATCTGTGTCACGACAAGGATGAACCAGCCCAAAAATGAGATACCGATCAATGTGATCCCGATGGTATAGAGTCCCGGCAATGTTTTCATTAAGCCTCGCCCGAACCCGAGCACCTCTCATGCCGCTTTGAAAGCGAGTTGCTTTCGCCCCGCGGACTTTAAGTCTACAGAACTGATCAATGACAACGACTTTGGCAAGATAGATTCACCGCTTTGACTGAGACATCTACCAGCACAAAGATTGAGCAAGCGCTTAAAATCCTGTCTCAGGGCGGCTTGATTGGTTTGCCGACAGAAACAGTCTACGGGCTGGCTGGCGATGCGCGTAATCCGCGAGCGGTAACGAGCATTTACGCGCTCAAAAAACGTCCGCAATTTAACCCTCTGATCGCACATGTTCCAGATATGGACTCAGCCGAACGCCAAGCTGTGTTTTCAGAGCTGGGATACCAGCTCGCAGACGCCTTCTGGCCGGGCCCACTGACCCTTGTGCTTCCTGTTTCGAAAACAAACTCTGTCTGTTCTCTGGCAAGATCAGGCCTGGACACACAGGCGCTGCGCTGTCCGGCCCACTCCATGGCAAGAACAATCCTCTCTGAATTCGGCGCACCGCTTACAGCGCCGTCAGCTAACCGATCCGGAAAGATCAGCCCGACGCGAGCGGCGCATGTCCATGAAGAGTTTGGCGCTGATCTTCCCTGCATCCTTGATGGGGGCGCCTCGGTCCTTGGCCTTGAATCGAGCGTAATTCGAATTGACGGCGACAAGGCAACGTTATTGCGCGCGGGCAGCCTCGATCGCCAAAAGATCGAAGACGTTATAGGCCCGATAGCGATCGCGGGGTCGGATAATGATGCGCCACGATCGCCGGGTATGTTGTCACGTCACTATTCGCCTGACGCGAAACTGCGACTCAACGCCGAGCTACCCGAACCTGGGGAAGCCTTTCTGGCATTTGGAACATCTCCAGTGGGAACCACATTGAACCTGTCAGAATCAGGTGATGTGAACGAAGCCGCCGCCAATCTGTTTGATATGCTGAGAACACTCGATAACAGGCATAACGCCATAGCAGTGGCGCCGATTCCCGAGACCGGCCTCGGCGAAGCGATAAATGATCGGCTGAGGCGCGCAGCAACGTCAGATCAAAACTGAAGGAATGCAGGATGGCAGACGGCTCTTCGCCCATCACAGCAGAATTTATCTCGGACGTTAAAGCAGCGCTTGGCGAAAAAGGATGGTCTGAGGACCCAAATGAGATCGATCCGCACCTTCAGGACTGGCGCGGAAATTATAAGGGCTATTCCGGTCTTTTGCTCAAACCCGCAAATACCGAAGAAGTCTCTGAAGTTCTCAAACTTTGTTCGCGGCATTCCGTGCCCATCACGCCTCAAGGCGGAAATACCGGGCTTGTGAATGGCGGCATTGCCCACGGCGAAGCGGTCCTCTCTCTGACACGGTTAAACTCGATCCGGTCAGTGGACCCACTCAATAACTCAATCGTCGTGGATGCAGGCTGCATTCTGACCAATGTTCACGATGCCGCGCGCGACGCCGATCGTTTCTTTCCGCTATCGCTCGGCAGTCAGGGTACAGCGACAATTGGCGGCTTGATCTCCACAAATGCCGGTGGTGTGGCCGTACTTCGCTATGGCATGATGCGTGATCTTCTTCTGGGGCTGGAAGTGGTCACCGCAGACGGACAGATCTGGAATGGTTTAAGAGGCCTCCGAAAGGATAATACGGGCTATGATTTGAAACACCTGTTTGCCGGCGCAGAAGGTACTCTGGGCGTGGTGACAGCTGCCTGCCTGAAACTCTTCCCGGTGCCACAAACAGCAACAGCGTGGCTCACACTCGAAAGTGTTGAAGACGCCCTTAAACTCCTCTCATTCCTGAGAGATCGCGCTGGCGACACCATTACCAGCTTCGAACTGATGCGCCGTGAAGGCGTAGAGCTGACCTGCGAAGAAATTGAAAACTGCCGGGATCCTCTGCCCAGTGAGAGCCCATGGAGGATACTGGTCGAGATCTCGCTCGCCGACGAAGGTCAGGCGCGAGCCAGCCTAGAAACAGCGCTCGAAGGCGCGTTCGAGGAAGGTCTGGTCTCTGACGGCGTCATCGCCAGCTCCCTCTCACAGGCCGAAGACTTCTGGACGATCCGCGAGAGCCTGCCACTCGTCAAACGTAGCTTTCTCAACTCAGTAAATCACGATGTCTCCGTCCCAGTGTCACGGATCGCTGAATTTATCGAGAAAAGCGAGGATCGCCTCAAGCGCGACTTCGGCGACATCGAGATTTTCGTGTTTGGCCATCTGGGAGACGGGAATCTCCATTACGCAGTTGCAGAACCAGCTGACACTGGGAACCCCGTCGTCAGGAAACAGGCCGAAGCGATTACCAACACGGTCCACGCCATGGTGACGGATTTCAACGGCTCAATCTCCGCCGAACACGGTATCGGTCTTCTGAAGCGCCACGAATTGCCGGATCATAAGAGCGAAATCGAATTGCAGATGATGCGCTCGATAAAAGCAGCACTTGATCCAAAAAATATTCTCAATCCGGGACGAATTTTCAAACTGAGCTAGCTCCTTGGCTAAGACGTCAACGAATCGCATATGACGAACCAAACCAAAGGATCACGACAGAATGCTGATTGTGCTTTCGCCCGCGAAAAGCCTCGACTTCGAACCGGTAACTCTGAAATCGTCCGTAACTGAGCCACGACTGACCTCAGACACCGCGAAGCTGGCCACAAGAACCAAGAAGTTGAGCCGAGCTGAAATCCGCAAGCTCATGAAGCTGTCCGAAGATCTGGCGGACCTGAATTACGAACGATATCAGTCTCTTGCGAGCAACCCGTCCCCTAACGACGCGAAGGCCGCGCTTTTTGCATTTAATGGCGATGTCTATCGCGGCCTTGCGGCGAAGACGCTTTCTGACGCTGCTGTTTCGCGTGCTCAAACGCAACTCAGAATACTTTCAGGATTTTACGGACTTCTGCGTCCGCTTGACTTGATCCACCCCTATCGCCTGGAGATGGGAACACGTCTCGATACACAACGAGGTTCAAACCTCTATGAATTCTGGGGATCGCGCATCGCAGAACTTCTCAATGAGGATCTGAAGTCGTCCGGCGGACCGCTCATCAATCTGGCTTCGAAAGAGTACTCCAGCGCGATTGATCGCAAGGCACTGAAAACAGACATTATCGAAGTGAGCTTCAAGGAAGAAAAAGACGGCAAACTGCGTATTCTCAGCTTTTATGCAAAATATGCTCGCGGCCTCATGGCAAGATGGGCGCTGGAACAGAACTGTAAGCAGGTCGATGATCTGAAGCGTTTTGATGTCGATGGCTATTCCTTCAGCGCAGAGGCAAGCACCGACAAGCATCTCGTATTTACAAGACCTCAGCCAGCACCGAAAAGCTGACCACCTATTGTGCAGCGCAGCAATGTCAGCCAGACTGAACTCGATTTCAGTTGGCTCGGCAGAATAATATGAAAGTCAGACCTATCAGCCTGGCCCTTCAGGGCGGCGGCTCTCACGGCGCTTTCACATGGGGCGTGCTCGATCAGATCCTTCAGGATAACACGCTCGACGTGAAAGCGATTACCGCAACATCGGCAGGCGCCATGAATGCGGTGGCTTTCTCAGCTGGCTATCACGAAAATGGTCGCGAAGGCGCACGTGCCAAGCTCGAAGCGTTCTGGAAAGACGTTTCTGAACGTGGAGCGCTCCGGTCTGCCGCCAGCGCCGTGTCGCCCTCCTTTGGCCCCTTCACACCTTTTGCCATGTTTCAGGCCCTGTCTCAGGTTGCCAGTCCTTACGATTTGAACCCCTTCGACTATAATCCTCTCCAGCAGACGTTGAGGAAACTGATAGATTTCGAGGCATTGCGGCATGCGGATGGACCGGAGCTTTTTGTCTCTGCAACGAACGTCCATACCGGCCGCGTGCGCGTCTTCCGAAACCATGAAATAAGCGAAGATTCTGTTCTCGCTTCAGCTTGTTTACCGCAGGTGTTCAAGGCTGTTGAAATCGAGGACAAAGCGTTCTGGGACGGAGGTTATGTCGGTAATCCCTCTCTTTACCCCCTGTATTATTCGGACGTGCCGCGCGACATGCTCATCGTCCACATCAATCCCATGGTTCGGAACGAAACACCGAAAACAGCAGCCGCTATTCTCGACCGGCTCAACGAGATTACCTTCAACGCCTCTCTGATCGCTGAGCTCAGGTCGATCGCGTTCGTGCAGAAGCTGCTTGATGAGAACTGGTTGGCGGATCGTATCAAATCAAAATATCGTCGAATGTTCGTTCATTCCATTCGCGCTGACGAACAGCTCTGCCGTCTGTCGGTCGAAACAAAATTCGATACCAGCTGGCGATTTCTAATCGAACTGCGCAACCGCGGACGAGAAGCCGCCAAGCAATGGCTGACTGATTGTGGGGATAGCGTGGGAAAACAATCGACCGTCGATATCCGAAAAGAATATCTCGAAGGCGTCGATTAGCCAGCACCAACGTATTTCAGATAGGTGACGCGGGTTTCACCATACTCACGCTGATCAACCTGCTCCCACCCATCAGCCTCGGGATGCTCGTCCGTCGGGGTCTCAACGACAGCCACTGTATCGGCCGCAATCCATCCCCCCTGAACCAGCTGGCGAAGCGCCGGAACGACCAGCTCGCGTCCATAGGGCGGGTCCAGAAAGACATAATTGAATGGATCGCCGACACCTGTTGGCTTCGCTCCGAGATCTGTAGCAGATCGGCGGTGAATGCGGGTATTCCCGAAGAGCTGAAACTCTTCAATATTGTTACGGATCACGCCGCGCGCGCCAGCAGCAATTTCAACGAAAAGGCAGAAGGATGCGCCACGCGATAGCGCTTCAAATCCGAGCGCGCCAGACCCCGCAAAAAGATCGATCACGCGCGCGCCTTCAATGCTCGGCAGGTCCGGATTGTGAGCAAGAAGATTGAAAACGGCCTCACGCACACGGTCCGTGGTCGGGCGGGTCTGGTTTCCCTCTGGCGCCAGAATACGGCGACCTTTGAACGTTCCGGCAACAATACGCATGGGCTGGTATTCGGCTTTCTGTGAATTCGGTGTAGGCCCACATAACTTTGATCCTCAGAAAGTCCAGAGCAGAAGGCCCAGACGTGTCAGAGCTAGAGTATATGCAACGGGCCATGGCGCTCGCCCGCAAAGCAGGCAAACTTGGCGAAGTGCCCGTCGGTGCCGTGATCGTTGATCCCGAAACCGGCAACGTGATCGCGGAAGGTCATAACCAGCCCATCCAGTCTCATGACCCGACATCTCATGCTGAAATCGTCGCTCTGCGGGCTGCGGCGACCAGTTTAGATAACTATCGCCTTCATGGGCTGGACCTCTACGTCACTCTGGAGCCCTGCACCATGTGCGCCGGCGCCATCGCAAACGCGCGCATTCGTCGGGTCATCTATGCAGCACCTGATGAAAAAGGCGGTGCGGTGGTCAATGGCGTCCGCTTTTTTGACCAACCCACCTGCCACTGGCATCCAGAGATTATAAAAGGACCTTTGAGCGAAGAGTCCTCCGAGCTTCTGAGATCCTTTTTCCGCGAGCGCCGTAAGCCACAAAAACCTCAGATGATCGGTGACGACATCCAGTCGGAATAGACTTCTAGTCTCGTCCGGTACCGCTCCATCGCATCCTGCGGAGACCTTCTGACAAAATGCACGGTCGCACCCGGCTTGATCTGGCCCAGCTGAAAGCGGTCACTTCGGATGACCTGCAGAATATGCGGATATCCGCCGGTCGTCTGAGCATCTGCCAACAGCACAAACGGATTTCCGTCGGGCGGGCATTGCACACAGCCAGGAAAAACAGCTGAGCTGGGACGCGAGTCAACGCCTTCAATACTGATGGCCTCGCCTTTCAACTCCAACCCCATACGGCTACTACGCTGGGTCGCTTTGAACGCGCTGTCGAACAACTGCTGTCCGGAGGACTGAGAAATCATCCCAAAGTCAGGCCCTTCACAGACCTGAAGCAGGAAGGCGTCATTGAAATGTGGACGCAGCTCAGTGGGAGTCTCGACAGCATCAGCCTGCCAAATATCCAAAAACTCAAGAACGTCGCCTTCTTTCAACGCCCGCCCCTGCAATCCGCCGAACCCCGCAGGAAGATAAGTGGAAGACGACCCGAGAAACTCTTCGGCCTGCAGCTGAGCTGACACGGCCAGATAGGTTCGCGCGCCGCCCTCGGCCGGACCGATCTTCAAAATGTCACCCGGCTTAGCCGTATAGGAAAGGTGAGACTGCACGTCGCGTCCCGATAGCGCGACCTTTGCTTCGGCACCGGTCAAGGCGAAGCTTATAGCTTCTGTGAATTCGAACTCTGCGCCTGTCAGTGTGATTTCGAGGCCAAGCTGATCAGCTGGCGCGCCAACGAGCCTGTTTGCCAGTGACAAGGAAAGTGGATCTGCAGGCCCGGACCAGGGCACACCGAAGTGACGATAATTTTTCCGCAACCGCCCTTGTAGCGTTGTCTGCATTCCCGGATTTCGAACAATCAGGCTCATTGGTGGGCCTCATTGATCAGTTTCACACGCATGCCGGCCTGAAGGACAAACGGCGGATCATTGTTTTTATCAAACAACGGCGTCGAGATTTTCCCGATGATTGGCCACCCCCCCGGCCCTTCCAGGGCATAGGTGCCGCACCGTCCAGCGGCGAGGCCCAGCGAACCGGCTGGCACCCGGGCACGTGGTTGTTTGAGGCGAGGTACGCTCAATGCTTCCGGCAAGCCCGAAATATAAGCGAAGCCGGGCGTGAAGCCGATCATATCGACTTGCAGGTCACTCTCACTTAGCGTGCTGATCAGTTCGTCTTGTGACATCTCGAGCTGGTCGCAAACATCCTTCATGTCTGGACCGTTCTCGCCGCCAAATTGGACGCTAAGCTCGACCTCCTGACGCGATACGCTGCGGGTCTCCTGCGTCACTTTAAGGTCTGAGGCTTTTTCCAGAGCCTCATCTGGCGACAGCGTAGCAGGATCGAATAGCAGCGTAACGTCTTCAATACCGTCGACGACTTCCAGCCAGTCTCCGCCCGATCTGAGTTTCGATGATATCAATCGCAACGACGCCAAATCCTGGGCGCGGATGGAAATAGCATCGTCGCCAACAAGTTTTGAAACAAAACGCGGTTGTTCAGACATCAGGTGCTCCCAATTCGTATCCGTGAGCCAATAATGCTTTCCGAATCCCGACTGCCGCTTCCCGGGCGCCCTTCGTGTCTCCGTGAAGACAGATAGTCTGAATTTCGAGCGCGATCTCCGGACCGGTTCGCGTCACAACGGCTCCATCCGCGAGGCGAAGCGCTTGTTCCTTTTGCGCCACCTCACTTTCCAGGACAGCTCCATCGACGTCGCGCGGCGTTAAAGAGCCATCGAGTTCATAGCTTCGGTCTGCAAACCCCTCACCGAGAAAGTCCAGACCCGCCTCTTCTGCCGCTTTTGCCATCTCGCTATTTGGCAGTCCTACCAAGGTTCCGATGCCGCTCTCAACTGTCACATCGGCCACGATGCGAGCGAGTAGCGCGTCTTGGGCTGCCCCGTTATAAAGCGCTCCGTGAGGCTTGAGATGTGTAAGTGTGATATCACGTTCATCCGCGAGCATTTTCAGCGTTTTGACCTGATCTTTCAGGCTTGCTTTCAAGTCGCTCTCGGAGATGACGACGGACCGCCGCCCAAAACCTTCCCGATCAGGATAAGAAGGGTGCGCCCCCGCCCGAACGCCGAGCTTTTTCGCCATTTCGAGCGTGGCAGCCATGCTGTCTGCATCACCCGCATGGCCCCCGCAGGCTATGTTGCACGAGGTTACGGCCGATAGAATGGACTGATCAAGCGCACGGCCTTCAGGACCAGAAATTTCACCTATGTCTGCGTTCAGATCTAATCGTCTCACATTTCACCTAAGGCCAGAGTCCAGCGGCCCGACCGTTTGACCGGAGCCCAAGTACGAGCGCGATCAGTACGACCCCGCTGCCAAGTATATTGGTTGTTATCCTGTTCAACGCATCCCCCAGAAGCGACTTTCCGGTTCCTGAAGGCGCGCTGACGTCATCCCATCCGTTCACTGACGTCCACAAGCACCCGTGATGCCTGCCTCCCCGCGCACCGTGCAAGATAACAAAAAAGGCGGCACATATGTGCCGCCTTTTCAAATGGTTGTTCACCACGCGTCTAGCTTGTGCCCAGCTCACGATGGAAGGTCATCCGTTTCTTTCCGCTGATCAGATAGAGAACGAAACGTTGGACATCTGCGCCCAGCGCATAGAGCGCAGGTACGAGGAAGAGCGTCACAAACAGCGCGAACAGAACACCGTAAGCCAGGCCCACACCAATCGGCACCAGCCACTGCGCCTGAATAGACTTTTCCGTCATGAGCGGCAGTAGGCCGACAAAGGTCGTGAGTGACGTCAGGAGGATAGGCCTGAAGCGTCGCGCACCGGCCTCAACAAGGGCATCCATGCCAGATTTGCCCTGATCTCTCAGCTTGTGAACATAGTCGATCAGAACAAGGTTATCGTTCACCGCGACACCCGCGGCCGCCACAATCCCCAGGAAGGAAAACACACTCAGTGATTGCCCGATCATGAGGTGGCCCAGAATGCCCCCTGTGGCGCAGAACGGTACGGCAGCAAATAGGATGAGAAACGGTTCGGAATAGCTCTTGAACGCGACGGCGACCAGGAAATAAGCCACACAGATCGCGATCAACAGGAGAAGGAAGATCTCTTGCATGGTCTGCGCCTCATTCTCGGCCCGGCCAATACTGCCGCGCGTTACGCTGGAGTGGCGCGCATCGAAGCCAGCGAAATAGTCAGAACTCAATGCCTGACGGATCTCGTTGATCCGATCTGTGGCCACTTCCGCACTGATCACCATAGCGCGCTGGCGCTCGCGACGATTGATCTGCGTGATGCCCTGTTCGAACCGCAACTCAGCCACAGCAGAGAGCGGGACTTCGCGGCCATCACTGGTACGGATACGCATATTGTTGAGGAAGTCGAGGTCCTCCCGGTCGACACGTGGAAACCGGACATACACGCGAACATCTTCGCCATCGCGCGGAAGCCGCTGTACCTCTTCACCGAAAAAGCCCTGGCGAATTTGGCGGTTGACCGCTTCATACGTCACACCGAGGGCCTCAGCGCCAGGCTTGAGATCAAACTGGATCTCTTCGCTCGCACTCTGGCTGTCATTCACGACGTTGTACACGCCCTCAAAACTGCGAAGCTTACTCATGAGATCCTCAGCCGCCTCATTCAAGGCGTCGAGATCTGGTGAATTGAGCACGTACTGAATCGGCGGACCGTTATTGTTGTTCGTATAGTTCACCTCAATGGTTTCAGCGTCCGGGACTTCACCGATCAGTTCGCGCAGGCGCTCGGCAGTCTCCTGAGCGGTCAGCGTCCGGGTTTCTGGCGGCACGAGTTTTACGAGTGCGAGAACATTGTTGTCACGCGAGCGCGTATACCAGTTCTTGATCAGCTCACCCTCGCCATTGGTGGACGCGTTAACCTCTTCTTCCAGCTGCTTTTCGGCAATCTGGATCTGCTCAAGCACCTGCAGGGTTCGTTCATAGGGTGTGCCCTGCGGTAGCTCGACATTGATCGAGATTTGATCGGACTCTCCCTCTGGAAAGAACTCTGTCTTCACGATGTTATTGGCAATCAGACCAAACGACAGGACCGTCACACACAGGAACACCAGGGCCGTCGTGAACCGATACTTCAGCGCAAATATCAGCACCGGCCGGTAAATATTGTCTCCGAACCAGACCAGGCTGTTCGCCAGATTGGTCTGAAAGCGCGTAACCGGGTTTCTCGGGTTCGGTGCTTTCAGATGCGCAAGGTGCGCAGGAAGGATGAGGAGCGACTCGACCAGAGAAAAGAGAAGCGCCATGATCACAACGAGGGAGATCGAACGCGTAAACTCTTTGGTCGGCCCCGAAAGAAACATCCACGGCGCAAAGAAGATCATCGTCGTCAGAACCGCGAAGATGACCGGCTTGATGACCGAACTCGTGCCATTCATCGAGGCCTCAAGGCCCGTTACGCCTTTCTCGGTCTGATTGTGGATGGCTTCCCCCACAATGATCGCGTCGTCCACGATCACCCCGATAACCAGGAGGAAAGCGAAAGTCGACAGCATGTTCAGTGACACGCCAAGCATAGGCAGGAAGGCAAGTCCTCCAGCAAATGCGACAGCGATTCCCCCGCAGACCCACAGCGCGATCGTCGGCCGCAGGAACAGCAGTAGCGTAATCATCACCAGCACGAGCCCGGTGATGAAATTGTCCGCGATAGTGTCGATGTTTCCCTGATAAACTTCAGACGCATCATCCCAGAGCGTCATTGAAATCCCCTCAGGCAGCGTCGGCTCAACCTTGGCCAAATAGTCGCGAATATTCGCCGCCATCTTCACGACGTTCATATTCGGTCCTGACATTACCTGAACGAGAACGGTCCTCTGACCATTCACGGTCGCGAGCAGATCAACCTGCTCAAAGCCGTCTATGACCTCAGCAACGTCCTTGACCCGAACCACCGCACCATTCGGCAGCTGCTTCACAACGATGTTCTCGAAGTCTTCCTGCGCATCGGCCTGCGCACGTGTTCCCAACTGGATCGTACCTCCATCAGTACGAACAACACCTGCAGAGGAATTGATTGAGGTGGCCCGGACGGCATTGGCGACTTCGCCCAGCGTCAGACCATACCTGCGCAGCTTCTCTTCGGGGACTTCAATCGAAACTTCCTCGCCACGCGTACCGAACAATTCCACTTCTGGCACTTCGGGCAGCATGGAGACTTCGCGGCGAGTCTGCTCGGCAAACCGCTTCAACTCTTTTTCTGTTACGGTCTCATCACCGAGTACCGCGATCCGCATGATCTCCTGCTGACTATTGAACAGGCGGATCTGAGGAGGTTCTGCAGCTGACGGCAATGTACTAATCGCGTCGATTTCGCGCTTGATGTCCTGAAGGAAGTCGTCTTTGTCGAGATTCAGATCGCCCTGTACGAAGACGATTGCGATGCCTTCATCCGCAACGGCCTGAAGCTCGTCAACGCCTTTGACCCGGCTCACTGCCTCTTCCAATCGGGTGACGATCTGCTCTTCAATATCCTTGGGCGAAGCGCCGAGCCAGACCACTGAAATCTGAGCGCCAGGTACCTCAACATAGGGATCGATTTCCCGATCCATCGTGAAATAGGCGACCGCGCCACCGATAAGGATCGCGATCATAAGAAGGTTTGCGGCAACCGGGTTCGATGCCCACCATTTAACGATGCCGTTCATGCGCCTATTCCTCGTTTTTTGCGGAATCAGTGGATGCCATCAGCGCTGCGCCGCTGGCACGCGCCGGATCATCAACCGGTTTAACAACCATACCCTCAGCCGGGCTTCTGACAGGGGAAGTGATCACAGCTTCGCCCGCACTCAGCCCCGATGAAATAAGTGCGCGAGCCCGATCCGACGAGGTTACTTCTACGGTACGAAAGCTAAGTGTTTCGCTGTTATCGACCACATACACCGTGTCTTTCCCACGCAATGCTGTACGCGGAACTGCGATCAGGCTGTCAGAAGTCGGCCCTTCAATTTCAGCGGACACAAAGAGGCCGGTTGCCAATGGCACGCCGCGGTCGGCGCCGGCCCCAAACGGGTCTTCAACTTCCACATAGGCGAACAGGACGCGTGTTTCGGGGTCGAACCCCGATCCGGTCCTTTTGATCTCGCCAGTCCAGCGACGCTCTTCGCCAGCGACGATTGCCGAGAGCTGAACTTCAGGTCCTGGGTGTGAGTTTCCGGCTTCAAAACCAATTGGCAGGTCCAGAACACCGAGGTCCCTGTCGGTCAGCGCGATTGGAATTTCAACAACATCCGTTGAGAAGACCTCAGCTAAGGACGTTCCGGCGCTCACAAACGCGCCACGCGAAACCGCTTTTGAGATAATTCGTCCATCGAACGGCGCCCGGATGACGGTCTTTGACAGTTGATGCTCAGCTTCCTTCAGCGACGCTTTCGATGATTCAAGACGAGCTTTGGCTTCGGCGACCTGTGGCTGGCGCAGCGCAAGATCTGACACATTCTCGATGCCAAGCTCATTGGCTTCAATTTCTGCATTTCGGGCTTCGGACTCTTCACGCGCCAGTGCCGTTTCGGCCTGAGCCACACTGGCCCGCGCCTGAACGACCCTGAGCTCAAAATCTGTTGCATCCAGTCGGACGAGCACATCACCGCGATTAAAGTGGCCACCGGCGACAAAATCTGGCGACACATAGGCAATACGCCCACTGACTTCAGGGGAAAGAACGACTTCAGATCTCGCCCTCACCTCCCCCTGCGCAATCACTTTCAGGGTCACATCAACGGCTTCAGCCTTTGCAACAACAACTGGAAGCGCTTCTACGACATCTTCTTTTTCTTCAGGCGTCGGCGCCATCGCATTCATCACACTGAAGGTTGCGAATGTGCCCAAAACGACGAGCACCGGCACGCCGAACACGAGTGCGCGTTTCAAGATCAATCCGAATTTAGAGCCCTGCTTCGGAGCAAGCGGCGCATCTGACATGATAAATTCCTCGAATTGGCGCGCATGGCGCCTCAAAAATCATGTCGTCTACCTAAATTCAAACTTATTGTTTTTCAATATCTCCTAATCGTTTTTCATTATCTTTTTTCTGTTTTGCAGCATATTTTGGACCCTTTTCAGCCACAAACCTGCGATCATTCCGGAGTTTCATTGCACGGACTCGACATTACATCAGACCCACCCGAAACTGGATCACATCAACTTTCAGGGATATCTGTATGCGTCTCCATCTCTCTACCTGGCCGGAAATCGAAACCTATCTCGAATCGTCTCGCGCAATTCTGATCCCGATTGGATCAACCGAGCAGCACGGTCCGAACGGCTTGATCGGGACAGACGCTCTGTGCCCAGAGATCATCGCCGCAGCGACTGAAGAGAAGACGGAGCTTCTGGTTGGGCCAACCTTTTCGGTTGGCATTGCCCAGCATCACCTTGCCTTCCCAGGAAGTATGACCCTGCGCCCATCTACCATGATTGCAGCAATGAAAGACTGGACTGACTCTCTGATCCGGCATGGGTTTGAGCGGATTTTCTGGCTTAACGGCCATGGCGGGAATACCGCAACCATTCAGGCTGCTTTTGCCGAAATCTACTCGGAGCGTAGTCTTAAGGTGGGTGGCAAAGATAATTTGCCAGACCTCCGCCTGAAAGCGGTGAACTGGTGGGAGCTGCCAGGCATTATGGATCTCTGCCAACGCGAGTTTCCAACCGGCCACGGCATGCATGCCACAGCATCAGAAGTCGCCGTGACATATGCGGCTTATCCTGATCAGGTTCGAAAGGTTGAGATGACGCCGAAAATCGCGCCAGTGGGGAGCTTCCGGGACGCCGGTCACTATCGCGCAATATTCCCGGATGGCCGCATTGGATCCGATCCAGCTCAGGCAACCATTGAAAAAGGTCAGACCATCATTGAGGCGGCATCGGAGTCGCTAAGCCGCGCCTACCGCACTTTCGCCGACGAAGACTAATGATACTGCATGAGCACGTCATCGACGACGCGCTCCAGGTCTTTCAGTGTCGACAGATAGGACACGATGGAACAGTGCGGGCGATAGCGCAGCATTTCGCTGTCGCCCGTTCCCCAGAGTGATTTTGCTTCCGGGTTGAGCCAGACGAGCCTCTTACACCGGGAGGCCAACTCTTCAAAAATATCGAGGCGCGGATCTCCATGGTTTGATCGCGCATCACCCAAAACAATCACTGTAGTTCGGCGATCTACTTTGGCCCAGTGATCGACTCTAAAGTCTGACAACGCCTGGCCATAATCTGTCGATCCCCAGCCGATATCATTCATGATCTTTTCCATGCCCCTTTCGAAACCATCGAGCTGATCGGTGAAATAGTCGTCGACGTCTTTCAGCCGTGAAGAAAACGCATAGCTATGGAGATCAGGTACGACGTCTCTAAGACAGAAAAGAAACAACAACAGGAAGCGCACATATTGCGCCACTGAGCCGGAAACATCGCAGATCAGGACCAGTTTTGGCCTGTCCTTTTTCTTCTGTTTCCAGTGAACCTCAAACGGAATGCCATCCCGTCCGGCATTGCTCCTCAGCGTCTTTCGAATATCGAGTTGGCCACGATTCTTTTTTCGTCTCAGGCGAGAGTGCTTTGTCGCAAGCCGTCTCGCGAGCTTCTCGATCAGCGGCCGCATGCGCTCCACGTCGTTACGGTCCATTTCATTGACGCGTTTTTCCGCCAGCACCTCTTCGCGAAACTGTTGCGTGGCGCCAGCGCCAAAAACATCAAACTGGCGCTTTGCATATTCGATGGCACGGCGCGTCATCTGCCTGCGCGCCTCCATCATCGCTTCGGCCTCTGTATCCGCCTCAGGCGTTTGCTCGTGCAGCCGCTTCAGGAGCGTCTTTTCCATGGCTTCGACACCCAAAGCCTTCAGCATCTTCTGTGAGTAATATCCGACCTGGGTTGAGAAACGGATGTCCTGAATATTCACCTCATTGCCAGCGCGCGAGAGTGCCATATCAATGGCAACGTCATCGCCTGACTGGGCCAGATCCATGAAGTCCCTTGTCTTCTCCTGAGAGCTGTCTTCGTCCTCGAGGTCGGATGAATCGTCTGACGGAGAAGAACTCGCTCCAGCCTGAGACTTCTGACTGAAGTAAAGATCAAAAAGCCGGTTATAGGTTTCTTTTTCACCTTCTGACTTCGCCAGGACGCAGCGCAGAGACGTTTTCAGATCGTCCCGGTCTGCATAGCCAATGATCTCAGCAGTGCGAACCGCGTCGAGAGTCTCAGCAGTCGACACATTCACATCTGCCGACCTCAATGCCCGGACGAAATTCGTGAGAGTCGCTTCAGCGCTCATGAGAAATTGGGATAGCCGCTCGATTTACGGGTTTCATCAGACGCAGACGCCGCCTTGCGCGCCATCGGGCCCAATCCGTTCGAGACAGAATCGATATCAGTTTCATGTTTCAGGAGCACGTTGAGCGTTTTCCGAACCATGTCTTCGTTCAACACATCAGCATGCAACAGCATCAATGTCCGCGCCCAATCGACAGTCTCGGAGATGGACGGTCGTTTGCGAAGGTCTTTCTCGCGAAGCTCCTGAACAAAGGCGACCAACTGTTTCAGCAAAGCCTCGCCAACCCCCGGAACGCGAGCACCGACAATCTCCCGTTCCCGCTCGGGGCCTGGAAAGCCGATATAGAGGTGGAGGCAGCGCCGCTTCAGCGCATCGCCCAGTTCCCGCACATTGTTAGAGGTCAGGATAACGACTGGCGGGACCTTTGCACTAATCGTTCCGAGCTCAGGAATCGTCACCTGATAATCAGACAGAACTTCGAGCAGGAAGGCTTCGAATTCTTCGTCCGACTTATCGATCTCATCGATAAGGAGAACTGAGCCCGTTTCCTGTTCCATCGCACGCAGCAATGGCCGGGGTTCGAGAAACTGATGAGAGAAGAAAAGATCTTCAAAGCTTGCCAGACTGTCAGTCAACTGGCTGACGGAGTTCCCCTCACCCACGATTTCGTTCAGGCGATCCTTTAGAATCTGTGTGTAGAGCAGCTGTTTGCCGTACTTCCACTCATAGAGAGATTTCCCCTCATCGAGCCCTTCATAGCATTGAAGACGCTCAAGCGGCACCTCAAGGCTCCGCGAAAGTGACTGAGCAAGATCAGTCTTACCCACGCCCGCAGGTCCTTCGATGAGGACCGGTTTTCTCAGCTTAATGGCGAGAAATACCGCCATCGAAATCTCTTCGGTCGAAATATATCCGACGGATGCCAGAGCCTTCGTAATGGCTTCTGGCGAGCTCAGCGCCTCATAGGCTGATGGATGTCTATCGTCTGTCATGTCAGACTGACTAAGCCTTGAAATCGGGTGGGGCAAGCAACAAGACGGCCTTTCTGGAGCCATTCATGTTCAACGAAGTCTGTGCCGCTTGTGCGTGAAATCGAGGTCAAAGACTGAACGCGAATACAATGAGGTCTTCTTATCGTGAGACCCAGAAAATTTGTTTGGGGCCCGGATACACAATTCCAATACAGAAACTTCTTCTGTAGACAGGAGAAGAAATCATACGAAGCTCGAGGGAGAACGAGATGGCCGACACCAATGAATCCATGCCAAAACTGGACACGCATTCGCCGGAAATGAACGATCTGCGAATGTCAGATCAGGCTCGCCCACTTTATGAGCACGTGAAGAAGTTCATTGCCGAAGTCGTTGAACCCATGAGCGTGGAGTTTCATCGCCTCGGCGAAGGCAAAGAAAACCCCTGGAGCTATGCGCCTGGCCAGCTTGAAGCGCTGGAAGGGGCGAAAGACGAAGCCAAGAAGCAAGGCCTCTGGAACTTCTTCTTACCGGACGCCCACACAGGTGAAGGCCTGAAAAATCTGGACTATGCCTACATCGCCGCTGAACTGGGGAAAAACCCGCTGGCGTCTGAAAGCATGAACTGCGCTGCGCCAGATACAGGCAATATGGAAGTTCTCGAGCGCGTCGGCACGGCCGCCCAGAAGGAGAAATGGCTTAAACCACTTCTCGCTGGCGAGATCCGTTCTGCCTTTGCAATGACAGAGCCCGCAGTCGCGTCTTCTGATGCGCGCAACGTCTCCATGACAGCTGTTCTTGAAGGCGATGAGTGGGTCATCAATGGTGAGAAATACTACATCTCGGGCGCCGGCGACCCGCGCTGCCGGATCATGATCTGCATGGTCAAAACCAGCCCGGATGCCGAGCCGCACAAACAACAATCTCAAATTCTCGTTCCGCTGCCACATCCAGGCGTCACTATCGTTGATGGTATGAAGGTGTTCGGCGATTACGACGCGCCGCATGGCCACATGCATCTGAAGTTTGAAAACGTTCGCGTACCGAAGGAGAACATCCTGCTCGGTGAGGGCCGGGGTTTCGAGATTTCCCAGCTACGTCTCGGCCCGGGCCGCATTCACCACTGCATGCGCTCTCTCGGCGCCGCAGAGCGTGCCCTCGACCTCATGGTACGCCGAGGCCTGTCACGCGAAGCCTTCGGCCAGCCGCTGACAAAGCTCGGTGGCAATCGCGAGAAAATTTCCCGTGCGCGTATCGAAATCGAAGCCATGCGCCTCATGGTTCTCAAAGCTGCGAAAGCGATGGATGTTCTGGGTAACAAAGAAGCACGCGTCTGGATCTCCATGGTAAAAGCCATGGTGCCAGAGAAAGTCTGCAAGATCATTGACGACGCGATCCAGATGCACGGTGCCACCGGCGTATCGCAATGGTCGCCTCTGTCCCGCATGTACGCTCAGCAACGCACGCTCCGCCTTGCCGATGGCCCGGACGAAGTACACCACATGGTGGTCGGTCGTCACGAAGAGCGCAAATACGCTGGCGAAGACGTCGAGGATCCAGTGCTCGCAGCCGTGTGGCGGAAATAGAAGATTTGAACGCACGCGGCCTCAGGGCCGCGTGTCTTCTTCAGGGTTCACTATGCCTTCCAAGCCTCGACTGAGCATCCGAATCGACCTGCCGGGCGGCCATCGCCTCGGGCCCGGAAAAGCCGCATTACTTCAAGCTATTGCAGATAATTCTTCACTTTCAGCTGCCGCTCAGGATATGGGAATGTCCTATCCGAAGGCACTAAAACTGGTAGATCAGCTCAATGCCAGTTTTCCCGTTCCGCTCATTCTCATGAGGCATGGCGGTGCCACTGGCGGCGGAACAGAGCTCACCGAAGCCGGACGAAGCGTTCTGCGGCACTATAACGAAATTTGTGAGGCCGCTGCCAGCGCAACCGTCAGGATATTGAAAGACTTCCGGGATTTCAATTTCAGCTGACCCCACTAGCCGCGCTCTAAATGCTCATTTACAACGATGATTATGTCAGAGCCGAGATCGACCTATGAAGTCTTCCCTGAAGACGTGCTGGCACGTGTGCTCCAGTGGATGGAAAACGGCAGCGAGGTCGTCCTTGCGCGCATTACTGACGTCACGGGCGGCGGAATCCGGCCTCCTGGCGCCCTCATGGCAATCAACTCATCGGGCGCTTCGTCGGGTTATCTCTCCGGCGGCTGTATAGATGCTGACGTTGTCGCTCGTGCAAAATCTCTTACCGGGCGATCTGAAACTGTTCAACTTCGATATGGCCTCGGCTCTCCCTTCGTCGATCTTCCCCTCCCTTGCGGCGGGTCGATCGGAATTGAGCTCATCCCCATTCGATCGGCGGTAAAGATTTTTGACGTTGTGAGACGTCTTCAAAACCGCAGACCCGGAACATTAGCACTTCCTCAGGATATCAATCCGGAGATATCTTCAGAGGATGCAGGCGAGGTTTTGGAGCTGATCCCCAAGCTTAAGCTACGCATTGCTGGGAGAGGAGCGGATTGCCTCGCTCTGGCCCATCATGCCCGGATCAGCGGATATAGCGTTCACCTTCAATTGCCCGATTCCGAAGATATCGAAAAATCGAAGGCATTGGGTATTGAACGGATCGACCATCTCAAATCAGTCGATCATCTCCCACCAGAGGATGACGACCCTCGCACTGCATTTGTGCTAATGTTTCATGATCGCTATTGGGAAGCCCCGCTTCTTAAACAGGCACTTGATGGTCAAGCCTTTTACATCGGCGCTGTCGGTAGTCACCGCACGCATGAACGCCGCAAGCCCGCACTACTCAGTATGGGGTGTACCCCTGACGATCTGGAACGTATCCATGCTCCAATTGGTATGATCCCGTCCTGCCGGGATGCATCAGCGCTTGCGACGTCAATTCTTGCAGAAATTCTTCACCACGAAGGTGGAGATAAAGGCGCTAATCAATCAGCGCCCGCAGCACTCTTGTTGGCCGCCGGTCAATCCTCTCGTTTTGAAGACGGTGACAAGCTTCTCGCCGAAATCGACGGGCGCCCGATACTTGAGCATGCTTGCCGCGTGATAAAAGGGCAGCATACAGCCGCAAAACTCGCAGTTCATGGACCCGGCCAATCCAGGCGCGCAGATATCGCAAAATCCGAAGGCTGGGCGGTGATCGAAAACGCTGCCTCTGCTGCCGGGCAATCAACGAGCCTGCGCCTCGGTATTCAGGCACTCGCCGCAAACCCGGCCGTCGACTCTGTACTTGTCCTTCTGGGCGACATGCCATTCGTACCATCGGAACATATCCAGGCACTTAAAAACGCTATGGAGCCCGGCGTCTCCGCAGTGATGACTATCAGCAATGGCATCTGTCAGCCGCCAGCCATGTTCAGGCGCGAGACATTTGATCAACTAATGACTGTTTCAGGCGATCGCGGCGCGGCAAGCATTTTCAAAAAACTCCAAAATACCCGCACTGTCGAGCTTTCGCCCGAATTCTCCCGTGACATCGATACCATCCAGGATCTGAATGAAAGAGAGACCGTCAATGGCTGATGGGCTGAATGCTCCCGCAAAACCGCCACTGATCGATCGTTTCGGTCGTCAGGTCACATATCTTCGACTGTCTGTGACAGACAGATGCGATCTGCGTTGTTCGTACTGCATGTCTGAGAAGATGCAGTTTCTTCCCAAGTCCGAATTACTGTCACTCGAAGAACTTGAACTTGTCGCAAATGCCTTCATCGACCGCGGCGTAGAGAAAGTTCGCATAACCGGCGGCGAACCGCTGGTTCGCCGCGATATTGGCGATCTGATTGATCGCCTGGGTGGAAGGCTTGGCAATGGGCTCGAAGAATTAACGCTGACAACGAACGCAACTTTGCTCGAACGATTTGCCGACAGGCTCTACGATGCAGGCGTCAGGCGATTGAACGTCTCTCTGGACTCAATCAACGCAGACAAATTTCGTGAGATCACGCGCCGTGGTTCGCTTGATCAGGTTTTGAATGGACTGCAGGCCGCCAAACGCGCAGGCCTTAAAATCAAGCTCAATACGGTCGCGCTAAAGCATCAGAATCTGGAGGAACTTCCCGACATGATCAGATGGGCACATGGCGAGGGATTTGATCTGACCCTCATTGAGGTCATGCCATTGGGAGATACCGGTGAAGATCGCGTTGACCAATATGTGCCACTTCCGGATGTACGGGCGAGCCTCGAAGACCGCTGGTCACTGGATCCCCTCCCCCAGCATGATATGAATGCTGGCCCTTCACGGTATGTACGAGTCAAAGAAACCGGCGGCAAGCTTGGCTTTATTACACCTCTGACCAACAACTTTTGCGCAGGCTGCAACAGAGTCCGGATCACGTGCACCGGTCGGATCTATATGTGTCTTGGCCAGGATGACTTCATTGATCTGCGCGCAGCATTGCGAGAGTCATCAGACCCGCAGGCTTCGCTCAACGCAGCACTCGACGAGGCCATGTTCTACAAACCCGAAAAGCACGAATTTCGGATCGACGCGCGTGGGCAGGATCCTGCTCTGTCACGGCATATGTCAGTGACAGGAGGCTAGAATGACTCAGATCATATATTTCGGTAGGCTGGGAGACGTCTCTGGTCAATTCTCAGAGGCTTGCGACATTCCATCTGAGGTCCAAACCGTCAAAGATTTGCGGACCTGGTTGGATGAAAAGTACTCTGATGATGGCGCATTTAGTGAAAACACTGTTCGGGTTGCGCTCGATAATCGGATTGCAGACGATCAGTCACTCCTCACCAATGTCGGCGAAATCGCTTTGATGCCGCCAGTCGGTGGAGGTTAAATCGCATGATCCTTGTGTCTGAGGATCCGATCAACGCAGCTGACCAGCTGGCCATATTTGAGAAATCTGTTCCAGACGCCGGAGGCATTGTGAGCTTCTCCGGACAGGTCAGGCCAAAAGCTGATGGCGAAAGCGTTACGGGCCTTCATCTCCAAGCCTATCACCCTATGACTACGACAGGCATTGAAGAGGCCGTTCAAAAAGCGCAATCGCGTTGGCCGCTGAATGGTATCCGCGTCCTGCACCGCGTCGGCACCATTCTGACCGGAGAGACAATCGTATTTGTCGCAACAGCATCTGAGCATCGACGCGCAGCTTTCGAAGCTGCCGACTTTTTGATGGATTATTTGAAGACGGATGCCATCTTCTGGAAGAAGGAGCTCACCGAGAACGGCGAAAAATGGGTGGAACCGCGTGCGCAAGATTATGACGATAGCGCCCGCTGGATAAAATGAATTTGGGGGGATTATGCCAGGAATAAACGAAGACTTGGAATTCAAATCCGTCAGGATCGCGATCCTTGCGGTGAGTGACACTCGCGACCTCGAAAGTGACACGTCCGGGCAAACACTCGCCTCCAGAATTCTCGATGCTGGCCATGAACTCTCAGACCGTAAAGTTGTGAGAGACGACACCGCCGCAATTCAGAAGGTGGTCCTCAAATGGATTGATGATCCGAGCATTGATGTCGTGATCACGACTGGCGGCACGGGGCTTACGGGCCGGGATGTCACGCCTGAGGCGCTCACCCCGCTGTTCGACAAGGTCATTGAAGGATTTTCTGTGATCTTCCACCAGGTCAGCTATCAAACAGTTGGCCTCTCAACCCTTCAGTCCCGCGCTGTTGCGGGTTTGTCCCGGGGTACTTTCATCTTCTGTCTGCCTGGTTCTCGGGGCGCTGTAAAAGATGGCTGGGATAAAGTCATCTCATACCAGCTCGACAGCCGATATCGCCCCTGCAATCTCGTAGAAATCATGCCGCGCCTGATGGAGGTCTGATCCATGTCCGATCTCACCCATATTGGTCCTGACGGTCGCGCGCGAATGGTGGATGTCTCATCGAAGTCGGAGACGCAGCGAGTTGCCGTCGCACGTGGCAAGGTATGCATGTCCGAAAGCGCGTTTCAGCTTGCCGTCAGTCGGCAAACGAAGAAAGGCGATCCTCTTGCCATTGGTGAGCTTGCAGGAATTATGGGGGCCAAGAAAACCTCTGACCTCATCCCTCTGTGCCATCCACTGCCACTGACGGGCGTCAAGCTCGACATCGAGCCAGACCCCGATGAAACCCACACCCTTCTGGTGACGGCCAGCGTGAAGACGACGGGCAAGACTGGAGTGGAAATGGAAGCGCTGACAGCTGTGTCGACCGCCTGTCTCACAATCTACGATATGCTCAAAGCCGTTGATAAGGCGATGGTGATCAAATCCATCGAACTGATCCAGAAGTCAGGTGGTAAGTCTGGTGACTATCGAAAGCCCGCGAATGACTGAACTTATCAGTGTCGAGACTGCGCTTGGCCATCTCAAAGCAGTCCGCCCTCCTCCGGGCACGGAAACCATACCCATTACAGATGCTCTCAACCGTGTAACGGCAGCGCCGGTGCATGCGAAAGTTTCGCGTCCATCTGCGCCTGTGTCCGCCATGGATGGCTATGCGGTCCGCCTAGCAGATATCAAACACGCGGGCGCCAGGCTTCATGTAATTGGAGAAGCGCCTGCGGGACGTCCCTGTAACGCGACGGTCCATACAGGCGAAGCTGTCCGCATCTTTACCGGAAGCGAAATTCCGTCCGGCGCCGACACAGTTGTCATTCAGGAAAACGTTGATCGCTTGAACGACGAAATCGTGGTCCGGGACGCCTATCACACAGTCCAGCATGTCCGCCTTGCCGGTCGGGATTTCGGTGTCGATGACCTCATCCTTCCGAAAGGGTCCCTCATCAATGCTGGCGGCGTTTCCCTGCTCGCCGCATCAAACCATGAATGCGTTTCTGTTTATCGCAAGCTCACGGTTGGCATTCTTGCCAACGGCGATGAACTCAAGCCACCGGGTTCAGAACTTGCGCCAGGCGAGATCATAAACTCGAATCCTCAGGGCCTTGCCGCGCTCATCGCGCAATGGGGTGGTGAAGCTGTGGACCTCGGAATCGCTAAAGACAGCATCAATGCAATTCAGGAAAAGATCCGCGCCGCTGAGCAGATCGACATTTTCCTGCCCGTTGGTGGCGCTTCCGTCGGCGATCATGACCACATGAAACCCGCGTTCCAGGGACTCGGTTTCGAGAGCGTATTCAGCAAAATCGCAGTTAAGCCCGGCAAACCAACCTGGCTTTCCAAGCGCCACCAACAGCTTGCGCTCGGCCTCCCCGGAAACCCGGCATCGGCTTTTGTCTGCGCTCATCTTTTTTTGCGTCCGCTCATAGAAACGACAATGCCAAACCGTTTCGTGCCAGGGGTTCTTACAACACCTCTTTCTGCCAATGGGAAACGGGAGACCTATCTGCGCGCACGTCTTGGGATCTCCGATTCGGGTGTCGTCGAAGTTTCGCCCGTGGATGATCAGGATTCGTCGCTCATCACCCCTTTTCGAGATAGTGACGTCCTTATTCAAAGACTGGCGGACGCGCCCGCACTCAACGCCGGTGACATCGTCAAATCACTCCTCATCCGCGACTTTCTGAGCGGAGGATCACCTGGATAGTCGTTAGCTGATGACATTTTTGTGAGGTGTAGGAAAAAACGGATTTTTCGTCTAACGTTAAATTTGAACGCGATCTGAAATGATCCACGGGGAGAGAAGCGCCGCACGAACTGCACCAGTCTCGGACTTTCAGACCGTCATATTTTCTGAACATCGTCTGCCGAGAGCTGCATTTTCTGCCCGCCTGAAGGAAGGACTGCAAACATGGCAAAACTGAAGGTGAATGGTCAAACTGTCGAAACCGAGTTTGACGACGACACACCACTTCTGTGGGTGTTGCGCGAGCAACTGGGCCTGACAGGAACCAAATACGGGTGCGGTATCGCCCAGTGCGGCGCATGTACGGTCCATATTGATGGCCAGCCCGTCCGCTCCTGCGTTTATCCTGCCTCTGCGCTTTCTGGCGAAGAAGAGATCACAACAATTGAAGGCCTCTCAGAAGACGGTTCTCATCCTGTACAGCAAGCCTGGGCTGAACTCGACATCCCTCAATGCGGCTACTGCCAGCCGGGCATGATGATGGCGGCTGCAGGTCTCCTGAACAACACGCCCGATGCGACGGACGAAGACATCGACCTTCAAATCACAAACATCTGCCGATGCGGTACTTTTGCGCGGGTGCGCAAGGGCATTCATCTGGCAAAGACAAAAGCATAAGGGAGACGAAAAATGGCTGATACACTCTCACTCTCCCGCCGTAACTTCCTTGTCGCGTCCGGCGCGACAGGCCTGACAATTGGCCTCATAGGAGAACTCGGCATCAACACTGCTGACGCACAGTCAGCAGACGCAAGCGATCCCTATCCCGAGGTCAATGCATGGGTCCACATTGGTGCGGACGACGTCGTCACCATCCGGATTGCGCGCTCAGAAATGGGCCAAGGAACGCTGACCGGTCTCGCGCAACTCGTTGCCGAGGAACTGGAATGTGATTGGGACAAGGTTGTCACGGAATATCCGACCCCGGGCGAGAACCTGGCGCGAGACCGGGTCTGGAAGGACTTCTCCACAGGCGGCAGCCGCGGTATCCGCGGTTCAGTCGATTATGTCCGCGAAGGCGGCGCTGCAGCTCGACTGATGCTGATCCAGGCCGCGGCCAATCAATGGGGCGTTCCTGTCGAAGAATGCTCGGTATCTAAGGGCGTCATTTCTCACGGCGACAACACCCTCACCTATGGTCAGGTTGCTGACGCCGCAGCTCAACTCGAACCACCAACAGATGTGGCCGTAAAAGATCCCAAAGACTGGACAATTGTCGGCCAGCCGAAAATGCGACTGGACACAGCGCCGAAACTAACTGGCGCTCAGAAGTATGGCGCTGACCTTCACTTTGACGGCATGTTGAATGCCTCGATCAAGGCAGCTCCGGTCCGCAATGGCAAGGTTGGAAGCTTCGATGCGTCTGCCGTGCAAGATATGGCTGGTGTCAAGAAAGTCGTTCAGGTCGGCGAAGACGCCGTAGCCGTCGTAGCGGATACCTGGTGGCACGCCAATAAGGCGCTGGAAGCACTTCCGATCACATGGGAAGGCGGCGACGCCTACAACTCTGAAGACTTTGAAGCCGAGCTCGATGCCGGGCTAACGGCTGATGATGCGGGTGTCGGCCATGAATATGGCGACGTGGAAACAGCGTTCGCCGAAGCCGCTCAGGTTGTGGAAGCGGTCTACAATATGCCGCACCAGAACCACGCGCCGATGGAGCCCATGAACGCAACTGCGATCTGGACGGAAGACAAGTGTGAAGTCTGGGTACCCACACAGAATGGCGAGGCCGCACTTGCTGCGGCGACGCAAGCATCCGGACTGCCGATCGAAAAATGCGACGTCTATAAGCTTCTTCTTGGCGGTGGTTTTGGTCGTCGCGGGATGTCCGACTATGTCACGCAAGTCGTCACCATCGCGAAAGAATTTCCAGGTACGCATATCAAACTGCTGTGGTCACGTGAGGAAGACCAACGTCAGGGCTTCTATCACCCGACGACAAAAGCACGCGTGCGCGGCGCGCTTGACGCCGATGGTAACTTGACAGGTGTTCATATCCGTCTCTCCGGCCAGTCTATTCTGGCTGGCATCATGCCTCAGGCCGTGATGGGCGGTATAGACAGCGCAGCCTTCCAAGGTCTCGCATCACCGGACAATCGCCGGTCAGCTGACCAGTCGATCCGCTATAAATTCCCTGCCCTGAAAGTCGACCACGCCATGCGGAACCCGCCTGTGCGCCCGGGCTTCTGGCGCGGGGTGAACGCCAACCAGAATGCCATCTATCTGGAATGCCTGATGGATGAGTTGGCTGTGGCCGCTGGAAAGGACCCACTCGAATTCCGTCTGAACTATCTGAAGGGTGACGAGAAGGCTAAAACGGTTCTGAAGGCAGTCGCTGAGAAGGCCGGTTGGGGCTCTGACGATGGCAAGAATCGCGGCCTGTGCTCTTTCTATTCCTTCGGAAGTTACACTGCTGCCTGCGCCGAGGTTACCGTCGACGATAAGGGACGACTGAAGATTGATCGCATCGTCGCAGGCACAGACCCCGGTCATGCCGTGAACCCACAGCAGATTGAAGCTCAGGTCGAAGGCTCGTTCGTCTACGGCTTGTCGGCCATGCTCTACGGAGAAATTACATTCGTGGATGGCAAAGTTCAGGAAACGAACTTTGATACCTACAACTCCATGCGCATCGCGGAAATGCCGGAAGTGGAAACGCTTGTCATGCCATCGGGTGGCTTCTGGGGCGGCGTAGGCGAGCCAACCATCGCAGTTGCTGCTCCAGCGGTTCTGAATGCGATCTACGCAGCAACCGGTAATCGCGTCCGGAACCTGCCAATTGGATACAAGAACCTGCGCGAGGCGTAAGCGGACCTTGTCTTACGCACATATCATTCTTGGCGCGGCGGTTTTTGCCGCCGCGTGCACCGCGGCTCCTGCCGGCTCTCAGTCGCCTCAGACGGTTTCTGAGACGCCACCACCCCTGCCAAGCTCGGCTTCTATTCTGGCTGCGAGCTGTTCGGGCTGTCATTCAGCGGGCTCCGCACCGGCAACGCCAAGTCTGGCTGGACGGTCAGCCGACGAGATCGCTGCTGGCGTCATGGCCTACAAATCTGATCAATCCGGCACGACCGTGATGCACCGCATTGCGCGCGGCTACACCCAAGCAGAGATCGAGACCATCAGCGCTTATCTTGGCGGAGCGGCAGAATGAATTCGACTTATATCAATCTGAACCGACGCGCCGCACTTGCCGCGTTTGGCGCTCTGGCTGGCGGCATGGCTTTGGCGCCAATCTCATTTGCTCAGACCTCCGCTAAAGTCGTCGTGGTTGGTGGCGGATTTGGTGGAGCTTCGGCGGCAGGTCAGTTAAAGGCTCTTTTGCCTAACCTTCAGGTCACCCTCGTTGAACCCAACCCCATTTTCTCGGCCTGCCCGTTCAGCAATCTCGTGATTGCTGGACTGCGGGACATTGAGGACCAGCAGTTTGGTTATGACGGCCTCAAGGCACGAGGTGTAAACATCGCGCAGACCTCCGCAACAAATATCGATCCAAATTCAAAAACCGTAACGCTCTCTGATGGCGGGACGTTGTCTTACGATCGCCTCATCCTCAGCCCTGGCATTTCAATCCGCTGGGACGCCCTCGAAGGCTATGATGAAGCTGCCGCCTCCAAACTTCCGCATGCCTGGAAAGCTGGCGAACAGACCCTGCTCCTGCGCGATCAACTTCAGGCCATGCCAAACGGCGGTACAGTTGTCATGACAGTGCCGCCTGCTCCGTTTCGCTGTCCTCCCGGACCGTATGAGCGGGCCAGTCTGATCGCGAACTATCTCAAGACCGAAAAACCCAAATCCAAGCTGATCATGCTGGATTCGAACGAGCGTTTCTCAAAAATGCCCCTCTTCCAGGCGGCTTGGGAAGAACACTATTCTGATGTGTTCGAAAGACGCGGGCCAGCTCTGGATCGCGTGTCTCGCGTCAACGCCGATACGCGTACCGTGTCCACTGACTTTGACGACATCCAGGGCGATGTCGTAAATGTCATCCCTCCTCAGCGCGCGGGCGAAATTGCATTAATCGCCGGTGTAGCCGATCAGACCGGATGGTGCCCGATCAAGCCGATCACGTTTGAGAGTGCGCTCGTCCCTGGAATTCATGTCATCGGCGACGCAACCATCGCCGCACCGATGCCGAAATCCGCATTCTCCGCAAACCTTCAGGCCAAGGTCTGCGCTATGAGCGTTGCCCGTATGCTGAACGATGAGGAGCCGACGGCGACAACGCTGGCCAACACCTGCTACTCTTACATCACCGCTGACCAGGCAATCTCTGTCGTCGGCGTCTACCGGAACGATGACGATACACTCACATCGGTAGAAAGTGCAGGCGGCATTAGCCCAGAAGACGCCTCCGCGAGCATTCGGGAACTGGAAGCGCGGCAGGCAAGCGCCTGGTTCGATACGATCACGCAAGAGGCGTTCGGGTGAAACTGAATCTCGGAGGCGCGCTGCTATTTGCTGCAGCACATCTCACGGCTTGTTCTTCTCATGAGGAGGCGAGCTTGATATCTTCCGAGCTTATTGAAGGTGACGCTCTGCCCGTGCCCCTCACCCAGTCGATTGGCGATTGGGATGAAGGCATGCAGGTATTTCAAAGCCGCGAACAAGGCCATTGCGTCCTGTGTCACCAGATCCAGAATCTGAACGCAGAATTTCAGGGTAATCTGGGCCCAGACCTCACGGAAGTCGGCTCGAGGCTGACACCCGGCCAGATCAGATTACGGATAATTGACTATGAGCGGGTGCTCAGCGGCGTCACCATGCCCTCGTATTACCGCGTCCATGACCTAAATCAGGTTGGAGACGATTACGAGAATCAATCCGTGCTCACAGCGCAACAGGTCGAGGACCTGGTCGTTTTCCTGTCCGAGCAGAAAGGAAACTGATGACTTTCGAAAGCGACAAAGAAGCGAGTTTTGCCGCAGCTCTCAACCGGAGACATATTCTCGGGCTTGGTGCCGCAGGTTTTACCACCCTCCTCCTTCCGGGCCTGTCATACGCTGAAGAAGCTGATGTCGCGCGTATCAAGAAAGACCTGTTTGGCGACCGTCCAATCAATGAAGGACGCGTTACCGTGACCCTGCCGCCAATTGCGGAAAACGGAAATTCAGTACCATTCGAGGTCGATGTCGAAAGCCCGATGACAACGGGTGACTACGTCAGGCAAATTATCGTTCTTTCGCCGCGCAACCCGGAAGCTCTGATCTCCCGGTTTGAGTTTTCGCCCAAGGCTGGCAAAGCCCATGTCGCAACACGTATTCGCATGGCGGGCAGTCAGGGCATTGAGGCCGTCGCTGAAATGAGTGACGGTTCACTTTGGACGGGTTCCAAACAGACGATTGTCACGCTCGCCGCATGTGTGATCGGTTAGAGGAAAACACCCATGGCCAACATCAGACTGAGCGTGCCTGACACTGCTAAAAAAGGCGAAGTGATAGAGATCAAAGCCATGATCCAGCATCCCATGGAAACGGGCTATCGCCGTGGCATGAAGGGAGAGGTCATTGAACGCGATCTGATCAAGTTCTTCGAATGCACCTATAATGGCGACCTCATATTCAGCTCAGAATTCCATCCGGGGATCGCAGCAAACCCCTTCATGACGTTCCATGCGCGAGCCGAAGAGTCGGGTGAGTTTACGTTCAAATGGACAGATCAGCGTGGCCAAAGCTGGTCTGAGACAACCTCAATCGAAGTGACATGAACCACCAGGCGCTATCAGTATTTGTAGGGGCTGTGGTGCTTGCCTCATGCGGGTCAGAGCACGGCGCCGCTCCAGAACTTACCAACGGCAGTCCGCCAGAAACCATGGTCTCCGGTTTCGAATTTCTAACAGAGAGCACTCAGGCCCAGCAGAAAGACAGCTTCGAAAACCCGGGTTTTTTCTGGGTGGATCAGGGGCAGAAGCTTTTCACTCAAGCGCCTCCAAATGGCAATTCATGTGCAGACTGCCATGAGTCCGGCCTTGAAGGCGTCGCTGCGTCATATCCGGCGCTCGACAAACAATCGGGCCAACTCGTCAATCTTGAGGGTCGCATCAATCTATGCCGCTCACGTCATCAGGACGCGGAACCATTCGAATACGAGAGCGAAAACCTGCTGGCATTGACGAGCTATGTCGCAAACCAGTCAGCCGGCTCGCCGATCAATGTCGAAGTATCTCCCGAGACAGAACAGAATTTCCAAAACGGTGAAGAGTATTTTTTTACGCGCCGGGGCCAGCTCAATCTGTCATGTGATCAATGTCACAATCAGAACTGGGGCAAAAAGCTACGTGGTGACACGATCAGCCAGGGACACGTGAACGGTTTCCCCGCCTATCGCTTCGAATGGCAAACGCTCGGTTCATTGCATCGCCGCCTGCATGACTGCGACACCGGCGTGAGAGCCCAACCCTTCCCGCTCGGATCTCAAACATACATTGATCTTGAATACTATCTTGCCGTTCGCTCGAGCGGTCTTGAGATCGAAACGCCAGCAATCCGGCGTTGAGGCTTTACCGGCCGCCAGCATTCATCGTTTCGGCACTCTCGATATACCAGTCGACCACATGAGGATTTGCCATGGTATCGCGGCTGAGTACCTTGTTCGCATCCTGGCCCAAAAACAGCTTCTTCATCGGAATTTCCTGCTTCTTACCTGAAAGCGTACGTGGAATCTCAGGCGCGGCCTGAATGACGTCCGGCAGGAATCGCGGAGAGACGCCGGTCCGTATCGCCTGCCTGATTTTGTCCGCAAGGCCTTCGTCGAGTTGAACGCCTTCACGTAGAACAACAAAAAGAAGAAGCTTGCTCTCACGACCTAGAAATTCGAGATCGAGCACCATGGAATCCAGGATTTCATCGAGTTCCTCAACGGCATCGTAGATCTCACTGGTTCCCATCCGGACGCCATGGCGATTTATCGTGGCGTCGCTTCGACCATAGATGATGCAGCTGCCATCACTCTGAATCTTGATCCAGTCACCATGGCACCAGACACCAGAATATTTTTCAAAATAGCTTGCCTTGTAGCGCTTATTGTCAGCGTCACCCCAGAAATAGAGCGGCATGCCGGGCGTCGGGCGCACACAGACCAGTTCGCCAACAGCATCAATGACAGCCTCGCCGTCATCATTCCAGGCTTCAACTGCTGATCCCAGCTCGCGACATTGCATCTGGCCCGGCACCACCGGCAATTCCCGGTTTCCGATACAGAAGCAACTTCCAAGCTCCGTCCCACCGGAGATATTGTTCCACCAGATGTCGTCGACGCCGATCTTTTCGAACTGCTTTGTGCCCCAGATTTGCGTGTTCTCCGCCAGCGGAGAGCCTGTGCTGCCCAAGGCGCGCACTTTTGACAAATCACCACATTTAGACAGCTCAAGCCCTGCTTTTTCGCAATTTGAATAGAATGCAGCGCCCGAACCGAAAAACGTCACCTTATTTCGCGCGGCAAACCGCCAGAGCACGCCCCAATCGGGGTTCGTTTTTGTGCCGCTCGGGCTACCATTGTAAATGCAGATTGTCGTGCCGACTTGCAGACCAGAGATCTGGGCATTCCACATCACCCAGCCGGTAGAAGTGAACCAGTGAAATCGCTCGCCGAAGGTATTCGCTTCATAGCTGGGCCCGAGATCATGATGGAGGAGGTTCGCAAATGCGCAGAGCATCGCACCGCCTTGTCCAAGCACAATAGGTTTCGGCAAACCTGTCGTGCCGCTTGAATAAAGCACCCAGACGGGGTGATCAAACTCGAGCGGTTCGGGTTCGAAACCGCCAATCTGTTCAAAACTTTTCGACACAGCATCTTCAAAGCGCGTATCCGCTTCAACCTGGTGTGCCGCGAAGGGCGTACTGAGGAGGATCGTCTTCTGCAGAGATGGAAGGTCCGCTTGCAATTTACTGACCGTCTCACCCCGGTCCATCGCTCTACCGGCATAATAGACGCCATCAACAGCAATCAGCACTTTCGGCTCGATTTGTGCGAAGCGGTCCGTCACGGCCTTATTGCCCATGTCGGGCGCGCAGAGGCTCCAGATCGCGCCGATGCTCGAGCAGGCCATAAATGCGATGACGGTTTCGGGAATGTTTGGCAGGTACGCAGCGACCCGGTCGCCCTTCTCAACGCCGAGCTTTTTAAGCTCGAGCGCCAGAGACAGCGATTTGCGCTTCAACTCACTCCAGCTAACCTCTTCCCGCTCACCAAGCTCATTTTCAGCAATAATTGCAGGCTGTCCGGTGGCTTCGGCCGCCTCAACATGGCGAAACGCCTGCTGAGCCAGATTGACCCTGGCACCCTTGAACCAGACAGCGCCGGGCATGTTGTCTTCACAGAGCACGCATTCATAGGGCGTCGGCGACTGCACATCCCGATAGTGCCAGATGCTCTCCCAGAAGGCCTCCACATCAGAAACGGACCATTGCCACATCTCCTCGTAGGTTTCGAAACTCAGTCCTTTTTGCTCTTTAAGCCAGGACCGATAAAGGGCAAGCTGAGGAATGGGGGAAAGGTCAGCCATGGGCTCAACTCCGATTGAACGGCTGGCGCTTTAAGAGTCTCATGAACGGGTGGTGCGGGCAGCCGGACTTGAACCGGCACGACCAAGGTCGACGGATTTTAAATCCGTTGCGTCTACCACTTCCGCCATGCCCGCGACGCCAGCCCGTATTATCGGACTCGCGGGAAAAGTGCAGCCTTTTTATCAAGGCTGCACCATTTCTATCCTAGTCGACGCGTTCGAAGATCGCTGCGAGGCCCTGGCCACCACCAATACACATGGTTTCCAGACCATACTTCGCGTCACGGCGATCCATTTCACGCAGCAGTGTTGTCAGGATACGGGCGCCCGTCGCGCCGACAGGGTGGCCAAGAGAAATACCGGATCCGTTGACGTTGATCCGGTCGAAATCATCACCCTCGAGACCAAGAGCTTTTGTGCAAGCCAGAACCTGAGCCGCAAACGCTTCATTCAGCTCGATAAGGTCGATATCAGACAGTGAAAGTCCAGCACGCTCCAGAGCGCCTTGAGAGGATTTCACAGGACCGATACCCATAACTTCCGGCCCGACACCTGCGAGCCCCCATGATTTCATTCTCGCGAGTGGTTTCAAGCCATGCTTTTCAGCCAGCTCGCGCGTCATGATCAGACACGCCGCTGCACCATCATTCTGACCCGACGCATTTCCTGCAGTTACAGTGCTCTCTGCGTCAATCTTCAGACGGATTGGGCGCAGTTTGGCCAGAGACTCCATATTGGAATCGTGTCGGATATGCTCGTCCTTATCCACGATAGTATCGCCTTTGCGGCCCGGCACGGTGATCGGCACAATCTCTTCGGCAAACTTGCCTTCGGCTTCAGCAGCGCTGGCACGCTTGTGCGAGCGAACCGAGAGCTCATCCTGTGCTTCGCGCGAGACATTATATTCCTTGCGAAGGTTTTCCGCCGTCTCGATCATGCCGCCTTCGACTGGATGATAATCACCGCCAGCCGTCACACGGCCACGCGTCAGACCGTCCTGCAGCATGACGCCTGGTGACCCTGCACCCCAGCGCATATCAACGTTATAGAAAGGCGCCCGGCTCATGGTCTCTGCGCCGCCTGCAATCACGCAGTCCATGCCGCCAGACGCGACCTGCATGACACCATTGATGACAGCCTGAAGGCCAGAGCCACAGCGGCGGTCAATTTGATAGCCGCAAGCTGTCACGGGAAGCTTTGCATTCAGCGAGATCACCCGGCCAATCGCTGGCGCTTCCATGGTCGGATAACAGTTGGCGAAAATCACGTCTTCGACCAGCTCACCTGGAAGCTTGGTCTTCTCCATGATGGCCTTCACCACAGCAGTCGCCAGCGTTTCAGGCTGAACTGTCTTGAAGCCACCGGCAAATGCACCGACTGGCGTGCGAAGCGGTTCGCAGATTACAACGTCTCTCATCAGGTTTCCTCGTCTCAATCTTTATTCAAAGACCGGCCACGCTCTGTGACGGCCTTGCGCGCTTCCTCGACGCTTTCTGCAGATACGCTGTCAGCATGCTCTGCGGAACGGCGCACCTCCTCCTGTAGCGCTTCACCGAATGGCATAGCGAAGCCATCATCGATGAGCGCTTTATATTTCTTGAGCAGTACGGGCTGGGTCCTGGTCATGTCCTCAGCCATTTTCAGCGCAGCCGGAACAAGCTCTTCCGGCGAATAGACATGGTTTACTAGGCCCCATTTCTCGGCTGTCTCGGCATCCAGGAAGTTGCCCGTGAAAGACAGCTCTTTGGCGCGGGATGTTCCGATCAAGCGAGACAGCTTCTGAGACAGACCCCAACCCGGCACAATACCAACATGGGCATGCGTGTCAGCAAACTTTGCGTTCGTAGATGCCAGGAGCACATCGCACATTAGTGCCAGCTCGAAGCCGCCGGTGATCGCATAACCGTTGATGGCGCCGATAATCGGCCAGGGATAAGCCGACAGTGACTTTGCCATGTCGATATTGCCGCCATCAGCGCCCAGCGCAAAACCGGTTTGACCAGCTTCTTTAAGATCGACGCCCGCCGTGAAGGATTTCTCGCCTGCGCCGGTCAGTACAACAGCGCGTATTTCGGGGTCAGTCGCAAGAGTGTCGAAAGTTTCGCAGATTTTTTCACGAAGCTCTCTGCTCAGCGCATTATGGGCCTTTGGCCGGTTCAGCGTGACCAGTGCCACAGCATCTTTTTTCTCGACCAGGATCACAGGTTCTGACATGCGCCCTCCCTCGGCTATATTGCGTTGCAGCACCAATTCACCCGGCAGAGGCCACGCGTCAAGTGATCAGGAGGCTGGAACAAGTTCGCCCGTCAGTCCCAATTCTGTGATCAGTTCATCGACCTGGGATAAGGCCATTTCTATCTCGCTGGCGCTTTGACCGCGCGCCACAATGCTCACTCCGGTATCCTCGGGACTATTGAACCAGGGGTAGGATCCGATTGACAGGCGCTCAAAAGACTTGGCTATCGCTGCGAGTGGCACAGCGATCTCGCCCTCTTTCGCGCCCGGAACCCGCAGGCTCTGGGACTGAATAATCACGCCGCCTTCCAACCGCTGCCCCACATCTTCCAGCATACCCTGAACGATGGAAGGGATGCCCGCCAACACGAAGACATTCTCAATCTGAAATCCCGGCGCACTCGAGACCGGGTTTAAAATCAGGCTTGCGCCGTCCGGAATGCGCGCCATCCGCCGTCTTGCGGGCGTAAATTCTGTGCCCGTGCGCTCATAGTGGCGGGTAAGAATATCCAGGGCATCGTCACGTTCGCCGATCTTAACGTTGAAGGCTTTGGCTACTGCCTCTGCCGTGATGTCATCATGCGTTGGCCCCAGTCCGCCTGTTGTGAATACATAGTCCACGCTGGCTCTTAACGCATTGATGGCTTCAACAATTGCACCCTCATCATCAGAGATGATGCGCGCCTCACGCACCTGAATACCCATTGCACCAAGATATCTGGAGATAGTCTGAAGATTGATATCCCGTGTTCGACCTGACAGAAGTTCGTCCCCAATCAAAAGAACTGCTGCGGTTTTTTCCTGTGGCACCTTGGCCCCCCATTCTCTCAGCACTAAAGCTGGCTATATAGACCAGTCTGTTCGCACCGCCAGAAAATCTGATACCCGATGATCTGCCCTGTCGCGACAGCACAAAGTTTTATGTTATAAATCCATCGAAGATATCAGGAGCTCGGTTTGGATACTCAGGCAATCAGACGCATAGATGGCATTCGCATTCACAATGCTGAAGACTTTGAAGGCATGCGTCGCGCTGGCAAACTGGTCGCCGAGTGCCTCGATATGCTTGTGCCTCATGTCCAGCCTGACGTCACCACCGGTCATCTCGATGATCTGATCCGCGAATTCGTACTCGATCACGGCGCGGCCTCAGCCACCATCGGTTATCGCGGCTATCGCCATGCCTCGTGTATCTCTCACAACCATGTGGTCTGCCATGGTATTCCAGGTGACCGCGTCCTGAAGAATGGTGATATTGCAAATATCGACGTCACAGTCGTCGTGGATGGCGGCTGGCACGGCGACTCCTCGCGTATGTTTGGCGTCGGCGAAGTCAAACGCAAAGCTGTCCGTCTCATGGACATTACCTATGAAGCCATGATGGCAGGCATTGCGGCCGTGAAGCCAGGAGCCCGTGTGGGTGATATCGGCGCGGCAATCACAGAACTCGCTCATAAGAACCGCCTTTCTGTCGTGGAAGATTTTTGCGGTCACGGTCTCGGGCAGGTGTTTCATGACGAACCCAACGTGGTCCACTCCTCCCGCGCGGGTACTGGCGCAGAACTACGTCCGGGCATGTTCTTCACCGTCGAACCGATGCTGAATCTGGGCAAGAAAGACACAGCGATCCTCTCTGATGGCTGGACCGCTGTTACGCGCGACCGTTCACTGTCTGCTCAGTTCGAGCATTCGATCGGCGTCACCGAAGATGGATATGAGATCTTCACCACATCTCCTGCAGGCCTTCATACGCCACACAGCGCCTGATTGGATACCCGGGGGACAGCGATCAGATGAAGGAAACGCCGCTCTCTTCGCTGTTTGATTCGGAACCGGGCACCCCAAAGTCAAAGAGTCCGGAAGTGCCGCACTATCACGGACATCGACAGCGTCTGCGCGACAAATTCCTGCAGACGAACGGCGATGGCCTGGCTGACTATGAGCTGATTGAGCTCATTCTATCTGGCTTCATTCCTCGACGTGATGTCAAACCGCTTGCCAAACGTCTGGTTGACCGTTTTGGCGGACTGTCGGGACTTCTGGCGGCAACGCCACGCGAGTTACAGAGCGTCGATGGTGTTGGCGAAACGCTCTCCGTCTATCTGAAGGCGATCCATACGCTTCAGCTTAGAGTCGGCTCAGAAGAGATCTCAAAAAGAGATATTCTGTCTTCCTGGCAAAAAGTTCAGGATTATCTCCGCGTCAGACTTCAACACGACTCCACCGAATCCTTTCGCGTTCTGTTCCTGGACCGTAAGAACGGCCTTATCCGAGATGAAGAACTGGGTCGCGGAACCACCGATCACGCGCCGGTCTACCCCCGTGAGATCGCGAAGCGCGCCTTGGAATTATCCGCAAGCTCTCTGGTCCTCGTCCACAATCACCCCAGCGGTGACCCGACACCGTCCAATGCAGATATCTCCATGACGCGCGAAATCATCGATGCTCTCGACTCTCTGGACGTTAAAATTCACGACCATCTGATCATTGCCAAGCACGGCATTACCAGCATGCGCGCCAGTGGGCTGATCTGAACCCGTGCCTCCAGAATTCCGCTTGATCTTCTCAGCATTCGGAATAACGTGAGTGAAATATACTAATATAAAAAGCACTCAGAATATCCGGGGAGGGATTCAATGAGCGACGCAGCTGTATCTCAGAATGCGGGGCATCTCACAGGATTTGGGACCAAGGGTTACCGGACCTATGTTCTACTTACCTTGACGCTCGTCTACACACTGAATTTCGTCGACAGGATACTGATCACGGTCGTTGGTCGGCCGATCATTGACGAATTTCAGCTCTCTAACTTTCAGTTCGGCATTCTGACAGGCTTTGCCTTCGCGCTGCTCTACACGCTGCTTGGTATTCCGATTGCCATGGCGTCGGAGCGCATGAATCGTGTGCGCATTATCGGCGCCTGCGTTATTCTGTGGTCAATCGCGACTATCCTTTGTGGTTTCGCTGTCGGTTTCGCGACGCTTCTGGCGGCACGCGTCATGGTCGGAATTGGCGAAGCCGGTTGTACTCCACCAGCCAATTCGATCATTTCAGACTATTACAAGCCATCATCCCGGGCCACTGCCCTTGGCATCTATGCAATGGGCGTGACGGCAGGCGGCCTTCTTGCACAACTCTTCGGCGGGTCGCTCCTAAAATTCTTCACCTGGCGCGAAGCCTTCATGTTTGTGGGCGGTCCAGGTGTTCTCATTGGCCTTCTCTTGTTCTTCACCGTGAAGGAGCCGCCTCGCGGATACTCTGAGCCTCCGACCTCTCGCAAAACGGACTCTGTTCCAATTCCGCAGGCACTCAAGGAAATCATCACAAAGCCGACATTCTGGATCATGTCTGCGGGCGCCACGATTGCTGCGTTTTCCGGATATGCCCTGATTGGCTTCCAGCCGCTCTACATTCAGTATGTGAAAGGCGTCAACGTCAGTGACACAGCCTTGCTGTATATGGCACCGCTCGCAGTGGCGGGATCGGCCGGAGCGTTCCTGGGTGGCTGGCTAACGGAACTCGCAAGCAAGAAACACCCAACGGCTATCTGCTGGGTGCCGGGCGTAGCACATCTCATCTGCGCGCCGATTTACGCCTTCTCATTCCTCATTGGCGGGCTGATGCCTATGCTGTTCCTGATGATGATCGCAGCCGCGCTTCAGTATTTTTATCTCGGCTCTCAATACAATATCGCTCAGTCCGTCGTGAGCGTGCGAGTTCGTGCGACCTCGGTTGCGATCCTGTTGTTCATAGTCAATTTGATCGGCTACGGCGCCGGTCCACCATTCTTTGGCCTGCTCGCCGACATGTTCACAAACAATTATCTCTCGAGCATGGATCTCAGCACGACACTGGACGCCAGCTGCAGTCTGGCCCAAGGCGGCGACGCACTGGTTGCAGCGTGTCTTGAGGGCAAGGCTTTCGGTATTCGCTGGGCGAACTTCTCGGCAGCCTGCCTGTTTGCGGTGGCGGGCGTTTTCTTCCTGCTCTCCGGCATGACCTTCAAGAAGGACGCAGAAACCGTTACCGGCCCAACTCCAGCGCTAAGCTGAGGTTGGGTAAGTGACAGTGACGACGAATACAGCCGCCTCACCCTCAGATGGATATGGCACGAAGACCTACCGGTCTTACGTTCTTGGCTCCCTTCTGCTGGTCTACATCTTCAACTTCATTGATCGCTCGATCATCAACATTCTGACCGAGCCCATCAAACTCGCCTTTGAAGTTGAAGACTGGCAGATGGGCCTTTTGGGCGGTCCTGCATTCGCGTTCATGTATACTTTTCTCGGCATTCCGATTGCGCGGCTTGCTGAACGCTATCACCGCGTCTGGATCATTACGATTTCGGTGGCTTTCTGGAGCCTGATGACCGCTCTTTGTGGCGTTGCCGGCTCATTTCTTATGCTGTTCCTCTTCCGGGTTGGAGTCAGCGTGGGTGAAGCAGGCTGCACGCCCCCCTCCCAGTCTCTGATGGCAGACTATTACAGTCCAAAGACACGGAGTACGGCGGCTTCTGTCTACGCACTTGGTGTGCCCATCGGCACCATGCTGGCTGCGATCTTTGGCGGCACGATCGCAGAGCAATTGACCGGTCCTGCCTTCGGAAGCTTTCTTGGAAACATCGGTCTTGGCGCTCTTGAGCGCGCATTCGACTGGCAGAATGTCGAGGGATGGCGCCTGGCCTTCATCGTTATTGGACTGCCGGGCATTCTGGTCGCGCTGCTGGTCAAGCTCACCGTCAAAGAACCGCCACGCGGATACACTGACCCGTCTCTGGCGAACTCGACCGAACGCGTGAGCTTTCTGTCGACGCTCAAATTGCTGATGGCAAAGCCAACATATGTGCACATCGTTGCTGGCGCTACGGTGACTGTTTTTGCGAACTATGCGCTGAACCAGTTCACAGTCTCATTCTTCCGCCGGACGCACGATCTGTCACAACAGAACGCCTCGCTCCTTTTTGGGATCATTCTCGGCGGAATGGCTGCGATCGGTGTTTTTTCCTCGGGTTATCTCGCCGACAAACTCCGCGAACGCCATCCGACAGGCCTGACCTGGATTCCGGGTCTCGCGCTGATTATATCAACGCCGCTCTACGTGATTGGATTTGTGACCAACAATATCTGGATCGCCATTCCGCCACTCATGGCTGCGGCTGCCCTGCACTATTTCTATCTGGGTCCGATGTACGCCATTGCGGGTGGCGTGGTCGACAGCCGCTCTCGGGCGACATCCGTCGCACTGTCACTCTTTGCGATGAACCTTTTGGGGTATGGTCTTGGACCACCTCTGATCGGCACCTTATCGACCTGGCTGAACACGCGTTTTCTTTCAGGTGGTGACACAGGCCTGACGCTCGACGCGTGCCGGGACCCCGCTCTTCTCACGGACGCTCAAGTTGCAGCCTGCAGCACAGCCAATGCGGATGGCCTCCAATGGTCAATGGTGATCTTTTCCTGCGCCTATGCCTGGGCCGGACTTCATTATGTGCTCGCCCGACGTCACTTCAAAAAGGACATGATCAGTCTTTAGCTTTTAACCACGATCAGGCATCCGTCTGATCGGCGGGATCAATGACATCTCGCGGCCCATCAGGTCGAGTAAATATGAAAAGCGCTGAACACAAAAGCACGGGGATCTGCACGCCCAGTGTCCAGAGCGGCGCTTTCACCAGCAGGCTAAGAATGGGCGCCATTGCAAGACAGACCCCGGCAGATATTTTCGCGCGTCTGCTGATCGCACCGTGCTTGTTCCAGTTTGTGAGAAGCGGCCCGAAGACCTTGTGCTCATAGAGCCATCTGTGAAACCGCTCAGATGACCTCGCGAAACAGAATGCGGCGAGAAGCAGAAACGGGGTTGTAGGAATGAGTGGCAGAAGAACGCCAATAAAAGCGCATCCTGTAAAAAACAGTCCGGCGACCAACCAGAAGCCACGTGCAAAAGGCCGGTCAGACATTACTTCGCCAATGTCTGGATTGCATATTGCGCATGTCGCGTTCCAAGCTCCGAGCCTCGCAAGGCTTAAGCTCTAGCACATGAGCTGATCAGGCGACCAGCCTGTCAGTTATCACCTTATGGGGTGAGCAGGCTTTCGAAGAATGAGATGACCTGTGGCGCACCTGTCGCATAGACACGCGCTTCAACTTCTGCACCGATGCACTGCCCGATCTTGGGGTGACCTGCCGGCAGATAATTAAGTTGTGAGAGACACACGCGTTCCGCTTCGTTTTCGATCCCACGAAACACAACGCTCGCATTCACGTCTTGAGCGCGGGTATATCCTGACTGAATCTGAAGGCGGACAGGCTCAGACTGCGTGGGAGTGAGAGTTGGCGCATAAGCGGCATACTGCACACCATATGCACGCTCAGGCACAGCATGTTCACTTTGCGCCCAGGCTTGCGCCTGTTCAATAGTTGGCGATTTCGGCATAACTGGAGTCAGATCCCGGCCCTGCATATGGCGTCCAGCCCTCGAGGGTTCCGACAGCTCAACCATGTCTTCAGGGATTTCAATTCGCACCAGCTGGCGTCGTGCTTCTGCTGTCGGCGGTTCTTCCTGATGACTGACCAGAAGCTCAGGCGCTTCCAGCTCGTTATCAACGGGTTCCGGGTTCGGCGCCGGAGCTCGCGTCCTAGGCATATCCTCGCGCGATACGATCAGCTCCTCTCCGCTCTCAGGCTTGGGCTGGGTCCGCGGCTCAGAGACTTTCGCCTGAGCGAGTTTAACCTCAGGCTCGCGATTTACCGGCTTCGCCGGTGCGCTGGAGGTCTCGCCCCTAATATCAGCTTGCTCCCCTGCATGCTGAGCGCTTGGTTTCCCGATCTCTGCGATCCGATTCTTGCTGGCGCGGTACTCCTCCATCGCGGAGCAATTCCCGCCAAGCAGCTCTGAACAATCATCTGTGACCAGTGCCCAGGCGCTCATGGTTCCAGCGGCCGTCATCGTGACGGCGCCGAATATTCCGATCCAGAAGAGCTTTCGTGTTCCAGTCATCGATTCGTCCCCTATCCTGTCAGGCTATACGCGTCTTTGGCCCCATGCGAGCCACTTCTCCCAATGAGAGACAAGGACCGCATCTCGCTCGCCGACAACGCGCAGCGCCGCCTCGATCAGAAGACGGAAGCGTAGACTTTCTTCACAATATACTGCCCCTGATACGGCTGGCAGTAATATGCATCGCGGCCATAGCGCAGATAGACATGCCCTTGAGACGGTGCAGGCAGATAGTATCTCGTATGATCCTGAATGATGATAATCGTGCGTGTACGCTGGATATATGCACCCGGGCGATATGCCGGCACATAGCTTGCACAGCTCGAATAACAGTGCTGTGGCACATAATAAGTATAACCAGTGTTATTTTGCGGAACGTAATACTGTCCGGCAGTTGCCGACTGTGTACATGCGAGTGTGAGTAGTCCCGATGTCAGGACCAGATACTTCAGACTTTTCATTTTCAGCGTCCCCTCAGAAATCAGACGCAGAAAGTTATCACCGTTAATTTCCGTTAAGAAACCAATTCTCCTTGTAGGCGTATACAGGCAACTCAACAAAAAAAGCCCGGTCGTATGACCGGGCTTTTTTTATCTGTGTGCTCGTCGCGCCTGCACTTTCGCTCAGTGCGACAGCCTTGAGCCCGCTCTAGGTGCCCAGGACCACAGTCTCGGGCACGAGAGCTAGTCAGTTATGACTATTCCAGAACCTTGGAGACAACGCCCGAACCAACCGTGCGGCC